>Ga0224503_10000026_pt1 | contig 38814 bp, 29 predicted proteins | sample SF_Oct11_sed_USG_2_FD_169106 | JGI IMG/M metagenome (GOLD analysis project Ga0224503, IMG submission 169106) | Sediment microbial communities from San Francisco Bay, California, United States - SF_Oct11_sed_USGS_21 | ecosystem: Environmental > Aquatic > Marine > Sediment | place: USA...
CAGTGTCTGTGCCATTTCCTTTCCCATGAGGAGCAGATTCATTGGGTTGGAAAGCCAGAAAACAAGAAGAAAACAGGGCAAGAGTGTTGCAGCAAGAATTCCGACATGTTTCATATCTACCATGGATAGATCCCCCATCAGCCAGAAAATGATGTTGTGGAGTCTGGAGTCCTGGGTCATGGAAACTAAAAACATAATCACTGCCCCGCAAAATGCATTCACCATTACTCCTGAAAGCAGAAGGGCGTCTTTTTTCAGGATCGTTTGTCCTGAAGACATGGCCAGTATTAAAAGAAGTGTAGCAATACTTCCGGTAAAAGCCATAAGACTTACACCCGGGAACCGGGAAAAGCCCATGAGGATGCCGATAATTGCCCCGATAGCCGAACCTCCTGAAATACCGAGAATATACGGTTCTGCCAGCGGGTTGCGAAGCAAGGCCTGAAAAACAAGGCCTCCCAGAGAAAGTGCAGCGCCCACCAGAGCAGCCAGAAGCACCCTTGGAAAGCGGATTTGCCAGATAATTGTATACAGCATGGACTCCGAATCTTTTGTACCCAGCAAGTTTTTAAAAACATCCTTGATGCCACTATCGGTAGATCCCATGGAAATTCCCAGGACGATGGCAAAACCCAGTAATAGCATCAGCAGAGAAGAAGCTGCTACAATTCGTTTGATAAGAAAAGGTGTTTTGGTATTCACTGGATTTTTTCAACAAGCTCCGGGTGGATCAGCCGTATTAATAGTTCGAGACCGTCCACCAGTCGGGGCGTGGGACGGTCGAAAAAATTGGAATCTTCAACATAAATGCGCTGGTTTCGAACTGCGGGCATATTGGGCCATTTTTCCCATTCTGCCTTGACCTTTTCAAATACCGCACTTCGTGCCATGGAAGTGATAATAATGATTTCCGGTGAGAGTGCCAGAACCTTTTCGAGACTAAACCGAGGATACGGTATGGGGCCTGCTGCAAGGTTGGTCCCTCCGGCAATAACAATGAGTTCATGGATAAAGGTGTGGGTTCCCGCGGAAACGATGGGCGAAACACCGATTTGAAGAAAGACCCTGGGACGATGTGTGGTCTTTGCAACCAGAGACTTTACCTTTTGAATTCTCAAATCCATGTTCTGCACCAGTTGATTGGCTCTATTTTTGGCATTTAGAAGTGTGCCGATTTCCAGAACTGTTTTCATGATGGTTTCTAAATTGTTGGGGTCCACGGCATATACGGGTATTTTCAAAGACTCGAGCCGCTGCGCGATCACTCGTGGATTGCCATCTTTGATTGCAATGCAAAGATCCGGCTTCAAGGCCACTATTTTCTCCAGATCGAGATGAACATAAGAACCGACTTTAGGTAGTTTTGCGGCTTCGGGGGGAAAATCACTGTACGTTGTCACTCCCTGTAAACGGTGACCTTGATCCAAAGCAAAAACAATCTCAGTGATACTTGGGGCAAGAGATACCACCCGCTGAGGTTTATCCGGAACCGTGACGTGCCGTCCCAACTGATCGGTTATAGTTTTCGCAACAGATGTGGCTTTCAATGAAATTAAAGGTAATATCGCCATCATGAAAACGATGGTTATGTATTTAAAAGTTGTCATTTCGTAACATTTAGCCTTTTAAAATCATTACCGCTTCCTTTGAAATCGATCTGTTTCAAAGGACCAAACGATTACATCATTTCTTTAATCAAAAAAAAACCGGACCGAAATACATCGATCCGGGAATGTCCCTGTTTATCCTCAAGATCATTTGACACCTCATCTCCTCGAAGGCTTCATCCTCTGTCCAGGCAGGTCTTCTGACTTTCCCGCCCTATTAGCGACCTTCCCATCTTTAATTATAAGACAGTGGTACATCAATGCTAAGAGGGTTCCTTTTTCCAGTAAAATTTAGAAAAAGGTGGGATTACAGCGGCGGGCCCGTCCCCGAATTTCACGGGGTTCCCTATTAAACTCGTACGAGCACCTGAACAACTCTATTCAAGTAATTAAAAAACAGCATTAAAGTCAAGGGATTTGTTCAAAACCACTTTTTTTTACTCTAACAGATCGAAATTAAAAAACAAACGATGTGTTATCCAAACGGAAAACTCTTTATGTTGTAATAATTTAGTTCTTTGAAACAGATCGACTTCATTGGTCTTCGCTTTCAGCAAAAATTTTATTATACCTGAAGCGGTAATGTTTTCAACAGGCTAAAAAGTCACTTTATATTTAGAAATCCTTATAGTATGATTTGGACTGAGGTGTACATCCAATGAACGGTCTTAATATCTTTACAAGCAACTGCATGGAAACCCTTGCCGAACAATTGGCACTCATCGTAAGAGCGCCGCTTTCTTCGCCGCTTTCTCCAGAGATTATTGTTGTTCAGAGCAGAGGAATGGAGCGTTGGGTAGCCATGGAACTTGCCAGGCATAACGGCATCTGCGCAAACTGTTTTTTCCCCTTTCCCAACACATTTTTGCAGGAAATGTTTAAACAAACGATTCCGGATCTATCCGAAGAATCCTTCTTTGATCCTTTGACAATGACATTCAAAATCATGAAAGTTCTTCCTGAATGTATCCACTTGCCCGGTTTTGAAAGTTTAAAACGTTATCTTGTAGATGAAAACACCGGGATGAAACTGTTTCAGATTTCGAAAAGAATCGCTGATCTCTTTGACCAGTATCTTGTTTTCAGGCCCGAGATGATATTCAATTGGGAAAAAGGAAGGGACCATCACTGGCAGGCGTTTCTATGGCGTAAGCTTTCGTCTGGAAAGGAACACTTGCATCGCGCAGGGCTCTGGAAGGCTTTTTTAGAAAAAATAAGAAAATCACCACGTCAAATTGAGCGATTTCCCGGCCGTGTTTCCATATTCGGGATATCTTATTTACCACTTTTTCACCTTAAAGCTTTTGTTGAAATATCAGGCCATTCTCAGGTGAACCTTTTTCTAATGAACCCGTGTAAAGAGTACTGGGGAGATATTGTTTCCGGTTGGGAGTCCAGAAAGATAAGGAAAAAACAGGCGCCATCAAATGACATCTCAGAAGATCTTTATCTAGAAGAAGGACATCGACTGCTGGCTTCCATGGGGACTTTGGGCAGAAATTTTATTTCATTGATTAGTGATCTCGACGGTCAGGTTTTCGAACTGTTCAAAGAGAATCAAGGCCATACAATACTTGAGAAAATCCAGTCGGATATTTTAAGTTTAAAAAGCAGACGGTTTTCTTTCCCTTCACCCAACACCCACGACCCATCCCCTATGATTGATGCATCTATTCAGATTCACTCCTGCCACAGTCCAATGCGGGAAATCGAGGTTCTTCACGACAATCTTCTTGCCATGTTTGAAGAAGATCCGGATCTGTTGCCCAAAGACATCGTTGTCATGACACCCGATATCCATTTATATGCGCCATTTATTCAGGCCGTGTTCGGAGCACAGATCGATGAAAAAAAACGGATTCCATTCACAATTGCAGACCAGAGCATCATGAAAGAAAGTCGCATAATTGAAGGATTCATGTCGATACTCGATCTTGAAAACAGTCGGATGAGTGTAAACCGTGTCATGGCATTGCTTGAGCTGCCGGAAATTTTAGAAAAATTCAGCATATCCGAATCGGAAACCGAAATCTTGGAACGCTGGATAAAAGAAACCAATATCCGCTGGGGAATTGATGCAGAGCACCGCCGCAAGCTTGATCTTCCGGTTTTTTCGGAAAACACCTGGAAGGCCGGAATTGAAAGACTACTATTAGGATATGCAATGCCGGGTTTTGGGTGTAAAATGTTCTCTGAAATCCTTCCTTACGATCATATCGAAGGCAGTGAGGTTAAGATTCTGGGGAAATTTATCGGGTTTTTAAATCGGCTTATTAACAGTGTCGATTCTCTTAATCAGGCCAGAACATTAAGTGGCTGGAGTAAGGTTTTTTTAGATATTATCGAACAGTTTTTTACCCCAGGGCAAGACTCAGAACCGGAGACCCGGATTCTCAGGAGTATTTTGGAGGATATGTCTAAACAAGAAGCATTATCCGGCTTTGACAAATCCATAAAAATCGATGTCGCAAAATCTTTTTTGAGGGGTCTTCTTGAGGATAAGCAGCTTGGCAGGGGATTTATTTCCGGGGGTGTGACGTTTTGCGCAATGCTCCCCATGAGAAGTATCCCGTTCAGAGTCGTCTGTCTTGCAGGGATGAACACCGATGCCTTCCCACGCGAGACAAAAACACTTGAATTCGATCTTATGTCAAAACATCATAGGATCGGTGATCGAAATAGAAGAAATGACGACAAGTATCTTTTTCTGGAAGCCCTTCTGTCCGCAAAAAATAAATTCTATATCAGTTATGTCGGCCAGAGCATCCAGGATAACGCCAGGATTCCACCCTCTGTCCTTGTGAGTGAACTTTTAGATTGTATCAAAGAAGGATTTGGATTTTCAGAAGAACAGGTGGTCATTTTTCAACGGCTTCAAGCATTTTCACCGGAATATTTTAAAAACAACAGTAAGCTGTTCAGCTACTCTTACGAGAATTTTATCGCAAGTTCAAAAATGTTTGATCGTAAAGAAGCGCCTCCCTTGATTTCAACAAAGCTGCCCGAACTCGACAAAGAATGGAAAGATCTTTCCATTAAGGCGTTAAGCACCTTTTTCAATAATCCTGCAAAATATCTACTTGAAAAACGTCTGGGAATATATCTGCATGAAAAAGCAGATATCCTTGATGAAAGAGAAAATTTCCGTTTAGATCATCTTGAAAAATATATGCTGGATCAGGAACTTGTGACAACAAGACTCTCCGGATCAAGTCTGAAAGATATTTATCCTGTAATAAAGGCCTCCGGAGAACTCCCTCATGGGAAAGTGGGAGAATATATTTACAATGTAATGAGTTTGGACGCACATGATTTTGTTCGAAAAATTAAAAACCACACCAAGGTCCACCGCCTTGAAGACCTTGATGTTGAACTTGACATTGCAGGCTTTAGGATATTCGATCGTGTTACGGATGTTTATGAAAACGGACTGATCAAAACTATATATGCAAATACAAAACCTAAATATCTATTGAATACATGGATATATCATCTTGTTATTAATGCTTTGCTTGAACATAAACACTCTGTGCAGAGCATTTTGCTATGCAAAGATGCCGCCTGGGAATTTATGCCTGTTTCAAATGCGTTAGATATCATAGAATACCTGCTCAATATTTACTGGAAAGGAATGTCCGAGCCGTTGCACTTTTTCCCTGTATCGTCCTTTGAATATGTTTGTAAGATATTGCTGAAGAATCAGACACAGCCTTTTGCCTTAAAGACCGCACAAAGAAAATGGAATGGAAGTGATTTTTCACGGGGAGAGTCAAAAGATCCTTATTTTGAGCGTTGCTTTGGCAAAAACGATCCTTTGGATAAGGATTTTGAAAAAATTTCAATGAAAATTTATTCCCCCTTGCTGAATCATTGTAAAGAAATAATGTTATAAACAATCATTCAGGTTACAATGAAACCCTTTATATCCGCCTAAACACAATGGGCCTGATCCAAGATTTCATTCTCAAAACCGCTGGAAAGCTCAATAAAGATTTTAGCCCTTCTTCATTTGATTTTGAGATCAGTTCGGGACGATTCCATTTTTCAGCACAAGGATCTGTTTCCGGAAACGTCCTTTCCGTTAAAACGCATAACTTCGGTTCTACTAAAGATGTTCATACCAAAATCAAGGAAAGACTATATGCCTCTTCCGGGATAGTTAATGCTGCTTATGCTTCCTGGATGAAATTCGGAGAAAAGAGGCTGTCAAAAATATTGATTTAAAGAGGTAATGAATTTATACATACAGACATTGCCAAAACCGAATTGTGCTTTATTATAACTAAGGTTTTATAAAGGTTAAAGGATTCGCCCCAATTGGAATTATGGAATGCTGGATTAATGGTAGAATTTGTGTTGACGATAAAACTAAAAATGGATAATATCCTTTAAAAAACCAACCTTCCAGCATTCCACTATTTCATTATTCCATATTCGAGACGAATGTTCACGCTTCAATAAATGGTCTATATTTTCATTAAGTTGTAGAATTCCGAGACGTTATATTAGAGTTATAGGAGAAAGAATGGCTGAAACTGACAAAGATGATCTTATCAGCATCATTGATGAAGATGAAAAAGATGCAATGATTCCCGATACGCTTCCTTTGATTTCTGTTAGGGATATTGTGATTTTTACCGACATGCTCCTCCCCCTATTTATCGGCCGTGAAAAATCGGTGCGTGCTGTTGAGGAGGCTATGGAAAAAGACGGATTTTTGTTTTTAACCGCGCAAAAAGATCCAAACATCGAAAACCCGAGCCCTGATCAAATATTTACGGTTGGAACTGTGAGCAAGATCCTGCGGATGCTAAAACTCCCTGACGGACGCGTCAAAGCCCTTGTGCAGGGTATCGAAAAGGCCAGGATTGTTAAATACGTTTCAAAGAGATCTATTTATCGAGTAAAAATTGAGCGGATTCCGGATCAGTCGGTTGAAGAGATCAATATAGAAATGGAAGCATTGATGCGTAATGTTATCGAACACTCTGAAAAAATTTTGGCACTTCGTGGTGAAATGAACAACGATGTCGGCGTTATTTTAGAGAGTGTGACTGATCCGGGGAAACTAGCAGATCTTGTGGCTTCAAATCTGAAGTTAAAAATTGATGAATCCCAAATTTTGCTCGAACTGATCGATCCTGCTGAGCGTCTCAAAAAAGTGAATGAACTCCTCTCGCGAGAAGTGGAATTGTCCTCCATGCAGGCTAAAATCCAGTCTGATGTAAAAGATGAAATTTCGAAAAGTCAAAGAGACTATTTTTTAAGGGAACAGGTTCGGGTCATCCACAAGGAACTCGGTGAAGACGACGGAAAATTAAAGGAAATAGAGGATTATAGAAGGAAGATAAGAAGGGCCAAGATGTCAAAAAGTGCGGACAAAGAAGCCTTAAAGCAGTTGAAACGTTTGGAACACATGCATTCTGACTCTGCAGAAGCTTCTGTCGTTCGCACATATCTGGATTGGCTGGTTGAAATGCCATGGAGTAAATCCACCAAAGACGTTATTGATATCAAGAATGCAAAAACGGTTCTGGATAAAGACCATTTTGGTCTTAAACAGGTGAAAGACCGTATTCTCGAATACCTGAGCGTGCGCAAACTTAACCCTAAAATGAAGGGCCCGATTTTATGTTTCGTGGGCCCTCCCGGTGTTGGGAAGACTTCCCTTGGTCAGGCCATAGCACGCTCAGTGAAACGAAAGTTTGTTCGCATTTCCCTTGGTGGCATACGGGATGAAGCCGAAATCAGAGGTCACCGTCGTACCTATATCGGTGCTTTGCCGGGACGAATCCTTCAGGGCCTTAAACAGAGCGGTGCAAACAATCCTATCTTCATGATGGATGAGATTGACAAGCTGGGTTCTGATTTCAGAGGTGATCCTTCCTCAGCGCTTTTAGAGGCTTTGGATCCTGAACAGAACTCGTCGTTTAGCGACCACTACCTTAATATACCCTTTGATCTTTCCAAGGTTATGTTTATCCTCACTGCCAACTTTACAGATACGATTCCATCAGCGCTTCTTGACAGGATGGAGGTGATTACACTTTCCGGATATACGGAGGATGAAAAAAATACCATTGCCCAAAGACATCTCATACCCCGCCAGATAAAGGAAAATGGTTTAAAGACGAAAACCCTGTCCATCAGTAAAGGCTCATTATCTAAAATTGTATCCGAATACACTTCCGAGGCAGGGGTGAGGAACCTTGAACGCGAAATCGGCACCCTTTGTCGAAAGGTGGCACGGAAAATCGCCGAAGGTGATAAAGGTCCGTTTCGAATCACAAAAAAAAATCTTCAAAGTTACCTGGGGGTCCCAAAATATTTTCCTGAAATGGATCAGGAAAATAGCCAGGTGGGTTTATCCACCGGTCTGGCCTGGACACAGGCCGGTGGTGAGGTGCTTTATGTAGAGGCATCATTAATCGACGGAAAGGGGGAACTCATCGTCACTGGCCAAATCGGGGAAGTTATGCAGGAGTCTGCTCGGGCGGCCCTGAGTTATGCCCGTGCCAATCTTGTTCTTTTGGGGATCAAAAAAAATATTCTTGAAAATAAGGACATTCATATTCATGTTCCAGCTGGTGCTATCCCCAAAGATGGGCCGTCTGCTGGAATCGCAATGGCGACAGCACTTATATCTATTTTGTTAAACAAACCGATTAATAAAGATGTTGCCATGACCGGAGAAATTACATTGAGGGGAAGAGTGCTTCCTATAGGCGGTTTGAAAGAAAAGGCATTGGGTGCATTGAGGGCCGGGATTCGTACAATTATTATTCCTGAAAAAAACAAGAAGGATCTGGCTGAAATTCCGATGAATGTAAAGCGAAAAATCAATTTTGTTTCTGTAAAAGACATGGAAAAAGTTCTTTCCATTGCAATTGATGAAGGTTGATGGCTGATAAATAATATGAGGATACTTGCTGTTGATACGGCGACAACCAGCTGCAGTGTCGCAATAGTGGACAAAACATCTTTGCTTTCGGAGTTCACAATAGACAGGGAAGAGACACATTCTAAACATTTAATGGATATGATAAAGGCGGTCCTGAGAATGGCAGGGCTTAATTTTTCTGACCTGGATGGATTTGCGGTAACCAGAGGTCCTGGATCCTTTACAGGACTGAGAATTGGTCTCAGTACCATCAAGGGGCTTGCCGTAGCATCAGAAAAACCAGTTGTCGGTGTTTCAAGCCTGGAAGCGCTTGCGTTTCAGGTGTCTTATTCTCGTGATCTTATCTGTCCGATTTTAGATGCGCGTAAAGGAGAAGTTTATTTTTCCCGATACAGGTTCCTAAACGGTCATTTAAAAAAGCAAACAAAAGAACGCGTGGCACCTCCTGATAAAGCTGTTGATGATCTCAACGAATCTTGCCTGTTTGTGGGCAATGGCGCTTTGCTTTATAAAGAAATGATACTGGAGAAAATGGGAGGGTTAGCGTCTATTGCACCGATGATTCAAAATACGATTAGAGCTTCAACCATGGCCTATCTTAGCATGGCAAAATTCGAAAAGAACGATACAGATGATATTGAAAAAATCATGCCGTATTATATTCGAAAATCTGATGCAGAGTTGAATTTAATGAAATCCTAACCTGTTTTAAGGTGTCTGCCGCTTTGCCAAAAATTCAATTGACTATGAAAACCCCTTAATTTAAGACGAAAAGAACAATCATTACGGTTATTATTGACAATAGGGAACCAATTTTGATAGACAGAATAGTTTAGTCTTTTGTTGCATTAAGTAAGAACAACCAGGGCATACGAAATGAGCAATTTTTTTTGGTCTGACGTACCCAGCCACTCTGCATTTCCGTTGGCAAGTGCTGGGTATCCTTTTATATTTGCTTCTGTATTCGCAACTGCTGTATTCGCACTTTTGGGGCTGATCACGTTGTCTTTGATAGGCCTTGCTGCGACCTTTTTTATTTGTTATTTTTTCAGGGATCCGGACCGCGTTATTCCCAATTATACCGGATGTGTTGTTTCACCGGCTGATGGAAAGGTTATTTCAGCGGGTTTGGTGGATAATAGTAAATTCTTTGAAGGTTCGTGCATAAAAGTCAGCATCTTTATGTCGATATTTAATGTTCACGTCAATCGTATTCCCTATGAAGGACAGATAAAAAAGATTCACTATTATCCTGGTAAATTTTTTTCAGCCAATTTGGATAAAGCATCAAATCATAATGAACACAATGCGATTTACATAGAAACCAAAGGAGGGAAGAATATTTGTACGGTGCAAATAGCAGGACTGATTGCAAGGCGCATCATCTGTAAATTACAGAGGGGTGATATTGTCACCCGGGGACAGCGTTTTGGCTTAATATGTTTTGGATCACGTCTTGATGTTTATCTTCCTCCTGAGATAAATTTAAAAATAGCGGTGGGAGACAAGGTAAAATCCGGGACATCTGTTTTGGGAGATTTGATATGATACGAACAAAAAGAAATAATAAAGAAAAATCACATCGAGGAATCTATATCCTGCCCAACATATTTACATCGCTCAATCTTTTTTTCGGATTTTATGCTGTTATCGCATCAATAAACGGAAAATTTATCGCTGCTGCGGTCGCCATTATTATCGGTGTATTATTTGATATAATGGATGGTAAAATCGCCAGAGCTACGAATACTACCAGCAAATTCGGCCTTGAATACGATTCCCTTGCCGACCTTATATCTTTTGGTCTTGCACCGGGATTAATGATATATTTGTGGTCTCTAAGACCATTGGGAAGAATCGGATGGCTGGCAGCATTTCTATTTATGGCTTGTGGAGCCCTTCGATTGGCCCGTTTTAATTCGCAGGTGGACGTCGTAAGCAGTGATCACTTTGTGGGGCTTCCAATTCCGGCCGGAGCGGGTATGGCAGCAACTGCCGTTTTATTTTGTCATAAGTTTGGTATCGAAGGAAAAATTAATCCCATCCTCATTCTTGTGATGCTGTATATACTTTCTTTTTTAATGGTAAGCACCATAAAATATAACAGTTTCAAAAAACCTGAGCTGTTTAAAAAAATGAATTTCAATGTTCTGGTGGCAATCATCTTGATATTAATTTTCATCGCTGCCCAGCCATCCGTTGCTCTATTTCTTTTGGCGCTGACTTATGTTGTTTCAGGGCCTTTAAACAGTATTAAACACCATAAAAAAGCGAGCCAAACCTTATCTGAAACCTGAGATGAAAATGAGTACGGATTTAGTCCTGATTTGAACAAAAATTAACATAAATAATTCACGTAATGATGACCAAAAACATTATAACTGATTGATTGGACGTATTCATATGACTAAAGAATATCATATTTCTGTAATTCCAGGTGATGGTACCGGACCCGAAGTTGTCGCAGAAGGCATCAAGATCCTTCAAACTTTGGCAGACAAATTCGACTTCAAACTTAACTTTACCTATTATGATATAGGCGGAGAACATTATAAGGCGACTGGAGAAATTTTACCTGAAAATATTCTGGAATCAATCGCCGAATCAAATGCGATATATTTAGGGGCCATCGGGCATCCGGATGTAAAACCGGGCATTCTTGAAAAAGGTATCCTTTTAAAACTTCGGTTTTATTTTGACCAGTATATCAATTTGAGGCCTGTTAAACTCTATGAGGGCGTAGAAACACCCTTAAAGGACAAGGGGCCGTCTGATATCGACTTTGTTGTGGTTCGAGAGAATACCGAAGGACTGTACGCCGGTGCCGGTGGTTGTTTAAAGCATGGCACTGCGGATGAAGTGGCCATCCAGGAATCCATAAACACCCGAAAAGGCGTAGAGCGGTGTATCAGATATGCTTTTGAGTATTGCAGAAAAAGAAACCAAAGAAAAAAATTGACACTTTGTGGAAAAACCAATGTGCTGACTTTTGCATTTGAATTGTGGGAACGTACGTTCTATGAGGTTGCAAAAGAATACCCTGATATTGAAACAGATTATGCTCATGTTGACGCTATCTGTATGTGGATGGTTAAAAATCCGGAATGGTTCGATGTTATTGTAACGGATAACATGTTTGGTGATATTATCACTGATCTGGGCGCAATGATTCAGGGAGGGATGGGTATTGCCGCTGGAGCAAATATTAATCCTGAAGGAATTTCAATGTTCGAACCCATTGGCGGATCCGCGCCTAAGTACACCGGTAAAAATATCATAAACCCCATTGCTGCCATTTCAGCGGCCCAGATCATGCTTGAAACTATAGGGGAACCCATGGCCGCCTCTTTGATAGAAGAGAGTGTTATTCGAGTCTTGCGTGATGATCTAAAAGATGTTGCCGCAGGTAAAATGGGATACTCAACACAAGAAGTCGGAGATCTTGTGATCAGTTATATTAAAGGAAACAGCAAACAATGACGGACAGCAGATTTAACATTGCCGTAGCAGGGGCAACAGGAGCCGTTGGAAATCAAATGATTTCCTGCCTTGAAGAAAGAAACTTTCCAATCAAGTCGATAAAATTTTTGGCATCCAGTCGTTCTGTCGGGCGCAAGCTCAAATACAAAGGCCGTGACATTGCCGTTGAAGAGTTGACCGAGACCTCTTTTAAAGGAATCGATATCGCCCTTTTCTCAGCCGGTGGTGGAACGAGTGAAAAATTTGCACCTTTTGCCGCAAACGACGGATGTGTGGTTGTTGATAATTCAAGTGCATGGCGGATGGATCCCGAGGTTCCACTGGTGGTTCCCGAAGTCAATCCCCATGCCGTCGCACAGTATAGAAACAAGGGAATTATCGCGAATCCGAACTGTTCGACAATTCAATTGGTCGTTCCATTACATCCATTGCACCAAAAATACGGTATCAAGCGGATTGTGGTGTCAACGTATCAGGCGGTTTCTGGGACCGGCAAAAAGGCAATTGACGAGCTTGATTCCCAGACCCGGGCGATTCTTAATTTTAAAAAACATGAAAATAAGGTATATCCTCACACCATTGCATTTAATTGCCTCCCGCATATCGATGTATTTTTGGAAAACGGATATACAAAAGAAGAGATGAAGATGGTCCATGAAACCCGAAAAATCTTTGAGGACGATACCATAGGGGTTACGGCAACCACCGTTCGTGTGCCGGTCTTTTTCGGACATTCGGAATCGATTAACATTGAGACTATAAAGAATGTTTCTGCTATAGAGGTGAGGGCGCTTCTCGAGAGAACATCCGGCGTAAAAGTCGTTGATGATCCGGAGAACAATCGCTATCCACTTGCTATTGATGCCGCCGGACAGGATTTGACACTTGTGGGTCGTATTCGTGACGATGAATCAATAGAAAACGGCATCAATATGTGGGTTGTCGCCGACAACATCAGAAAAGGTGCAGCGACAAATGCGGTGCAGATCGCTGAGATTCTGACAAAAGAATATCTATCGGGGGAGTAGATTTGGAACGAGTACCAATTACGCGAGAAGGGTATGAGGCCCTTAAAAAGGAACTGGCATATATTAAAAAGGTCGAACGACCCAGAAATATAAAGGCCATTGAGGAAGCCCGTGCTCACGGGGATATTACTGAAAATGCCGAGTTTGAAGCTGCCAAAGACCGGCAGGCATTTATAGAGGGAAGGTTAAATGAATTGGGATATAAACTATCCATGGCGGATATCATTGATTCTCAAAAACTTCCCAAAGATCGAGCGGTATTTGCCAGTTCGGTGTTACTTGAAAATATTGATACTTCAGAAAAGGTTGAATATCAACTTGTTGGACCCGATGAAGCGAGCATCGAAGAAGGTCGAATTTCTGTGTCTTCGCCACTCGGGAAAGCGATTCTAGGAAAAAAACCCGGAGACGAGATTGTCCTGGAAGCTCCGGGTGGAAAAAGATTTTATGAATTTATAGAAATATTGTAAACGGAGGTTTTTTGTGGCACGTATAACCATAGAAGATTGTTTAAAGCGCGTTAAGAACCGATTTTTACTGGTAAACATGGCGGCCAAACGTGTAAGGCAGATCCGTGAAGGGTCTGAATATCTGGTCAGTTCGCCAAAAAATGAAGACATTGTGGTTTCTCTACGTGAGATCGCCGCAGGCAAGATCACCATTAGAGAAGATAAAGAAGAAGAAATACAAGAGAAAATAGAAGAAACAGAAGAAATCGGGGAAAAAGAGGAAAATCTATAGGAGGCCGATACTTTTTTTGCCAAAGTACAGCTATGCCTACAAGGTGATAAAAAGAAACGTCGGGAAAGCGTTGCATCAATATGATATGATCTCCCATGGAGATCGTATTTTAGTCGGGCTTTCAGGAGGTAAAGATAGTTTTATCCTGATGTGGATATTAAGCGAACGATTAAAACGCATTCCCATCAATTATGAGTTGTATTCAGTGCATGTTGATTTAGGATTTGACGGAGGATTCAGTAAAGCTTTGGCAGAATATTGCAGTCAAATAGGCTTTGAACTCAGAGTTGAACTTACAGATTACGGAGTTTTGGCACACAGTTCCGAAAATCGGGAAAATCCTTGTTTTTTATGTTCCAGGTTGCGCAGGAAAAGGCTTTTTGAAATTGCAGATGAGCTTGGATGCAGCAAAGTCGCCCTTGGACACAATAAAGACGATATCATTGAAACTTTATTTATGAATATTTTCTATGCCGGTGAGATTAGCAGTATGCTGCCTTCCCAGTCTCTTTTTCAGGGAAAGTTTACAGTGATAAGGCCGCTTGCATTTGTAGACGAAGACGTTATAGAGCGTTTTGCCAAAGAAAAAGGTTACCCGGTTTTTGAAAATCCCTGCCCCAGCACAAAGACCTCCAAGCGACATGAAATAAAAAAGATTCTAAAACAGCTTTATAGAAATAACAAAAAAGTCAAAGGGAATATTTTCAGAGCCATGCATCATGTGAAAATGGATTATATGCCAAAATGAAAGATATCCAAAATCAATTCGATTATCGCAACATCCCAATTGATAAGGTGGGGATAAAGGATCTTAAATATCCCATAACCGTACTTGATCGAAGTAACAACATTCAACATACGGTTGCTTCCATAAACATGTATGTTGATTTGCCCCACAATTACAAAGGGACTCACATGAGCCGTTTTGTGGAAATGTTGCATCTATTCCGACCGGAAGTTTCCTTAAAAAAAATTTCCGTTATTCTTGAGGAGATGAAAGAGTATCTAAATGCAGCTTCATCCAATATTGAGGTCACCTTTCCCTATTTCATTGAAAAAAAATCTCCGGTCAGCAAATCTCCCGGTTTGATGGATTATATCTGTAGTTTTTTAGGATCTAGCGATCCAAAGGGTAAGGTTGATCTCGTATCCGTTGTCCTTGTTCCCATCTCTTCCGTTTGTCCCTGTTCAAAAGAAATCAGTGAATCAGGCGCCCACAATCAGCGGGGTCAGGTTCGTCTTAGCACACGCTTTAAAAAATTTATCTGGATTGAAGATATGATTGAGCTTGTGGAGGATGCCGCATCATGTGAAGTATATTCGGTACTGAAACGGGTAGATGAAAAACATGTTACGGAAAAAGGTTTTTCGAATCCCAAATTTGTTGAAGATATCGTAAGAGATGTTGCTGATAAACTGAAAAAAGACAGCAATATAACTTGGTTTTCCGTGAGTGCTGAGAATTTCGAATCCATCCATAACCATAGTGCCTATGCCTCAATAACAAGTGGGCAGGACCCCTATCTATAGTTTAGTGTCCATCCATAAATGGTCTTTTTGCCCAATCTCTGCGTTATGCTCAAAAAATAATCCTCGGAATATCAACTATATGCCTGCCTGTTCCGGTACTTCAACGGGGTGGTTATTTTTTTCGCATGCCTTTTTATCCCGTTCTTTCCAGCGGGGGATCTTGAACAAATATACTCATTTATGGATGGACACTAGTTGAATTCACGCTGAATTATATCCATCATCGGTTTCGGAGACTTACCTGGCGTATTTATCATCATAACAAAAGGATACAACTCTCCATTTTTCTTTTTGATATATCCGGCTCTGGTATGGATTCCTTTAAGGGTTCCAGTCTTGAAGTACATTTTATCCGCTTGTCGCATAAGAAAATAATGCGGTATAAATGCATTAAGTATTTTATAGAAGTCCCTCGCTGAAATCCGATTTTTTCTCGATATCCCTGAACCTTCTTCAATTTGAACGTGATCAATTTCAAGGATATTTTTTGCGTATATCAAAGCGGCCCGAATCCCTTTATCTAAGTTCCCGGGAGGACCATATGCTTTTACCCCTGCGGTAATGAGCAGTTGATTGGCAATAAAGTTATTTGAATATTCGAGAAGTTTTGATAGGGTCTGAATTAATGAAAAACTGGAAACATATCTATAGATGAGTTTATCCGCTTCTTTTTGAACCTTTCCCAATCCGATACTCCCATTAAACCGAATCCCTTCTTTTTTTAAGAAATATAAAAAAAGTTGTCCGGCATAACGCGTAATCTCATTTTTTTGGCTTGAAAGCACAATTCTTCCGTGATCCATTTGAGAAGCCTTGACCCTGGGTAGAATAAACGGCAATAGCGGCGTTTGCGATTCAGCACTGACATAAACGCCGTTTTTATTGCGTTTGAAATTAACCGTGTTGAAATTTACACACAGGGCGCCGTTAGGCGCATCATAGGGTTCGTATGATACATTTACGCCGGGAATCACGGTTGGCAGGCCAAAATATGAATCATCAAGGATAAGATCGTTAATAATGCTGTATTTGCCACTTAGCCCCATGGAAAGGTGATGGATCATTTCTGCAACAGTTTCTGAGATGAGAAGCGGATCGCCATAGCCCTTTATTTTGAGATTTGAATGACGGTCCATGTAAAATTCTGTGAAAAACTTATAATCAGGGCCAAGATAATGAATGGCCACAAGCGCGGTGAATATCTTAAGTGTCGATGCAGGAATAAGCTGAATATCCACATTTTTTGAAAAAACAATATGGCCTTTTGGATCGGCGACCAAGACGGCGTCCCGGTCGCCGATAAGATGCTCTAAAACATCCAAATTTCCACAATAAAGAGTTGTTGTTTTAACAAAAAGTAGAAGAAAGAGAAGAAGGCCGGAGGAGAATTTAAAGGCTAATTTTAGCATTCATAAAACCTAATATAGACAAGCCTGAACCAAAAATATTTGCCACAAAAAAACACAAAATTTAAAACAAAGTGCATCGTTTGTTCCGAATCGTCGGAATCCGAGTTTATTGATTATTTGCTTTCCAGGATAAGGGTCACCGGACCATCGTTGATTAAAGATACTTCCATCATGGTCTGAAAGCGACCGGTTTTTACAGTAACACCTTTCTGACGGACACATTCGACAAATTGCTGGTACAGTTCATTGGCCAGTTCAGGAGGTGCAGCATTCACAAATGATGGGCGCCGTCCTTTTTTACAATTTCCCAGCAATGTGAACTGTGATACGACCAGCATTTCACCACCCATGTCAAATAAAGAGCGGTTCAACTTATGATTTCCATCTTCAAAAATTCTTAAGTTAACAATCTTGTCTGCTAGGTATTTGGCATCATCGGTTTTATCCGATGTTGCGACCCCTAAAAGCACTAAAAGCCCCTTACCGATTTTACCTACCAATTCATCCTCTACGGTAACAGAACTTGATTTTACCCTTTGTATCACTGCACGCATAATTTAACGTTTCGGAAAATCAATAAATTTATGAAATAAAAAGTTTATTAATGGCAATTTGTTTAAGACCTCAGATTTGAGTATTGATTTAATTGGCAACATTATTATGTAGTTTCCAAACAATTTTTTGGTTCAAAATTAAGTGACGAGTACAATCCTCAAATCCATGACATTGGTATTGGTTGGACCGGTTATGAATAGGTCTCCAAGTTTTTGAAAAAAATGATATGAGTCATTGTTCGCCAGAAAACGATACGGATCCAATCCAATTTCTTCGGCACGTTTAAGCGTAAAGGTATCTGAAAAAGCCCCGGCTGCATCCGTCGGGCCATCAGTACCATCAGTACCGCCGCTCAGCATAACGATATTTTTTTTGCCGGAAATATCTATTGATGCAGATAGCGCAAACTCCTGATTCCGTCCTCCGAGACCATTACCTGTAATGGTTACCGTGGTTTCACCCCCAGAAAGGATGCAGGCCGGTAAGGGGAGAGGATTGCCGGTTTTAACAATCTCTCTGGCGATGGCTCCATGGACTTGAGCGATAAATCGGGTTTCTCCCTCGATCATTGAAGATAGTAGAAGAACATTATACCCTAAGTTTTTGGCTTTTTCTTTGGCGGACATTAAGGATTCAACGTTACTTCCGATAATCAAATTATAAGTTCTATCAAAAACAGGATCATGCGGTTTAGGCGTTTCATCAATTTCACCTAAAATCCCAGATTCAATATGATTCAAAATATTTTTGGGTATTTTATCGATAATGTTGTACCTGTGGAAAATGTTCTTGCAATCGTAAAAAGAGCTTGAATCCGGTACTGTGGGGCCGGATGCGATAACGTCGAGATCATCCCCCACAACATCCGAGAGTATAAGGGTAACAAGTGTGGCAGGATACACCGCCTGTGCAAGTCTACCCCCCTTTATTTTTGAAATGTGCTTTCTTATCGTATTTATTTCATGAATGGTAGCGCCACAGGAAAGGAGTATTTTGATGGTATCCTGTTTGTCTTCGAGGGTAAGGCCGTCATAGGGGAAAGGCATCAATGCGGATCCTCCTCCTGAAATTAGGCATAATATAAGATCATCCTTTTCTAAATTTTTCGCAAGATTAAGGATGGCAGATGATCCGCGTATTCCATTTTCGTCAGGTATAGGATGGCCTGCTTCTATGAGATTGATATGCTTTAAATCAGCCACATGATCGAATTTTACAGTAATAATGCCGCCTGTAATTTTTTCATCAATCATATCTTCTATTGCTGCAGCCATTGGTGCTGTGGCTTTTCCTGCACCTAATACATACAGATTTTTATATCGAGCGAGATGATATGAACGATGACCAATAAAAAGAGTTTTACCATCAAATTTACAGTGTTGCTTGATAGCGGCACCGGGTTGAACCGCTTTTATGGCCGCATAAAAAATTTCGACAGCATTTCTTCTCATCGTTGAAATTGTTTTTGATTCCGAATTCATAAGAGACCTGTATAAAAAACCTGAATCTTGTAGAGATAATTTTAAAGGATTCGATTTAATAAATTGCTATGAAATTATTATGTTGAACGGTTTCAGCTGTCAAATAAAAAATGTTTGGTCCAGCGTTCTTGACAAGAATCGAAGATAAACGTATCCTTTAAGGAGTTTTCACTCATTCAAGGATCGGAACAATTGATCACGGAGTAAAAAGCGGGATAAAAAATGGAAAACAATTCCCCAGATTCTTTGAAAGGGCAGTTGCTAATGGCAATGCCCTTATTGGTTGATCATAATTTTTATCAAACTGTTACGTGTATTTGCGAGTATACTCCAGCAGGAACTGTGGGAATTGTTATCAACAGGGTCCATCCTTCTCTGACGGTGAAAGACATTTTTAACGAGCTCAATATAGAGTCTATCCCCGATGTTGAATCCACTCCAATCCACATCGGCGGCCCGGTTCATGTGGTTGAAATCTTTATTCTTCATGGCCCTCCATTCGGCTGGGAAGGGTCTCTTATGGTTACACCTTCACTTGCCTTAAGCAATACCAGAGACATTTTAGAATCTGTTGCTATGGGCAGGGGGCCGAGGTCATATATAGTTGCTCTTGGATGTGCTGGCTGGGGACCGGGACAACTAGAATCAGAAATCAAGGCAAATGCATGGCTGAACTCTCCTATTGATGAAGATATTATTTTTGATATGCCGATCGAGGAAAGATGGGAAGCATCTTTAAAAAAAATAGGTGTAGATCCGGCTTTAATTTTGAATACCTCCGGGCATGCATAAATGGTTTGCCATTTTCCTTTATGGCGCCTTACTTGTAATTCTATATAAATTTATCGAAAAAGCTTTTCTCACCCCCCCCTTCATCGCCACTAAGACTTTAAGATACCAAGAAAAATACTTTTGTAGATGAGACCTTTGAAAAATGTTCATTTTTGTCAGGTTCAAGAAAGACGAAAATTTTAACCATCCCGATGAAAAATCCATCGGGGCAGATATCCATACATTGAGTATTTCGAAGATTAACCCGCCAAAGTTCGGCGGCGGGTTAAAATTTGAGCCTGACCCCAGAGAAATAGGGTGCGCCCCGATGAAATAGGCTTTGTCCCAGAGGAATAGGCTACGCATTCCACAGGATAAACATTTCATTGGGCAGGCATTTCACAGGGCAGGCGTAGAAATTGGGCAAAAAGGGAGGTTTTGCAAAGGTCTCAGATAAATTTTTTTGTAACTTCATGCCCTTATTCGAATTATGGTGATGTCGTTTCGAGACTTTAAATTTTGCGTCCGGAATTTATAATCTTCTAAGAGACCCTAGAACTCAGAATTGTTATAACATCAAACCATTAGAGAGCACGGTGTTGTATTTCGTCGTGGAACGGCTTTATTTCGATTTCGCTTTGGATGCTTTGGATTTTGGCTTCTTTTTTTTGAGACAAACTTTATCTTTTTTTACAAATGCGCAGAGCTTGGGATTGTAATATTCTTTGCAATTTAATGGATTATACAGTGGACATTCAGGATGTTTTTCCGACATGGATCAAATTTTCCTTCATTGTTTAGTAGTCTATCTAAAAAATATTTTGCTGTTTATAACATAAAACCTCATATGTTACAAGGTATTATAAAGATAAAACACTAAAACAAAAAATCTTATGACATTATTAAGAAATTAATGACATCAATTCAGCCATATGTTTCTGAATTTGAATACAGAAGGAGGTAGCCTAAACAATAGCATTGAGGAAAGGAAATCGCTTTGACAATTCACTTCATACGTTGTAATAAACTGCTTGAATATCCGTTGATTTTCGCTATTATTTATGATTTTTGACACGCATCAAACCTTGTTTGCCTCTTTGCCTAAGGTGGATCAGGGTGATGTTGCGATTATCTATATCATTGCTTATTTCTAAATGATGTCGACGGTTTTGGTTGTTTTTGTTATCATGGATGGACACTAACTAAGATTTGATTTTTGGATTGAAATGAATACTTATAGCTCGATTAAATGGGATCTACTTAAAATCAGTGAGGATATTACAAGTCTTTTTTCCAATGCCAAGTCGATACCCGGCATGTCGGACAATTCCTTTACCGTCTGGGAGAAAACAAATGCGGGTATCAAAAAACAATTGTCGGAAGAGATCATTCGTGTCGCCGTTGTGGGGGCTATTAAATCCGGTAAGAGCACATTCATCAACTCGCTTTTTAAAGGCGAATATTTAAAACGGGGAGCCGGAGTTGTTACTTCTATCGTCACTCGAGTTCGCTCTGGAGAAAAACTTGTAGCAAAACTGTTGTTTAAATCCTGGGATGAAATTAATGAGGATATGGATCAGGCACTGGCTCTCTTTCCGTCATTGGACTGGCGGACTGAAAATGAAAAGTTTGATATACGGGATAAAAAAGAGAGAATGGATCTTCACAAAGCGCTGGCCTCTCTGGGGCCGGAACATCTTATCGCCAACGGCACCCGTAATGTTAACAGTGTCCTTTTAGCATCATACCTTAAAGGCTTTGAAAAAGTAAAGGATCTGATTGCCTTAGAAGTTAATGTAAGGCAGTTTGAAGATAATTTGTTTAGAGATCATTGGAACTTTATCAGTGATGGGGCTATGGCGGTTTATTTGAAGGATGTTCATCTTGAAATTGATTCCGGCGGCATTGAAGGTAATATCGAAATTGCAGATTGCCAAGGGAGTGATTCCCCCAATCCCCTCCACCTGGCCATGATTCAAGATTATCTTCTGTTAACGAATCTTATCATCTATGTGATCAGCAGTAGAACTGGGCTTAGAGAGGCGGATATAAAATTTTTATCATTGATAAAAAAAATGGGGATTTTGGATAACATTCTCTTTATTGTCAACTGTGATTTTAGTGAACATAACTCGCTATATGACCTTAACGCCTTGATTGACAAAGTAAAAGAAGAGCTTATGATGATAACGCCTTCCCCCGAAATTTATTCTCTGTCAGCACTTTTCAATCTGTTCAAAGCCCACAATTTAACCCTGTTACAAAAAGATCGGCCGAGACTGGCGCAATGGGAAGGGGAGAAAGAACTTTCTGCCTTTTCAGACTCCGAAACAGCGCGTTTTGAAGCATCCTTTTACAATAAGCTGACCCGTGGAAGTTATGCGCTCTTGTTAAAAAACCATATAGAGCGCCTTCATATAATTTCATCCGGCGTAGAACATTGGATCTCTTTCAATCAGAATATTCTAACAAGGAATACCGATAGTGCCAATGAAATCGTTGAAAATGTAAAAAAGCATCAGATTAGGATAAATCAGATTAAATCGGTGATAAAAAGTACCCTCGATGGTTCGATTCAACAGATCAAAGGTGAACTAAAACTAGAAATCGATCGTTATTTTGATATCCGATCAGGAAATGTAATACGTGATATCGCGGAGTTTATTAAAAGTTATTCCATTCCGTACCAACAATATGAAGATGATATTAAGACTTCGGGTTTTTCAAACACGCTTTATATGATATTTCAGGAGTTCAAACAGGCCTTCGACACGTTTATGGCTGAAACCATAAACCCTGAAGTCATCCGTTTTGTCAGAAAACAGGAAGCACGTATTCACGAATATCTCGAGTCGATCGCAGGCCCATTCGATGTCATGGTGCAAGATTCTATTGATACATATAACGGTATGATGTGTAAGTTGGGAATAAACCGATCTAACGAGAACATAAAAAAGATCGATCTGCCGGATATCGGTACGATAAAATCTATAACAGGATTAACGCTTCCCTCTGTGGCTGCATACATGCGGTATACAGCGAAGATGAAGACGGAAGCAACAATGCGTCTTGGTCTTTATAAGGTGGTTAACATCTTTAAACGGTTATTAAAAAAACCGATTCAAGAGAAAAACGAAGGAGAGATGCTTGCATTGAGAGATGGTGTTTTGCGCGTGAAATCTGAAATGGAGAAGTCGGTGATCTCTCATTTTAAGGATTATCAGGAAAATATAAAATTTCAATATATATACAAGCTTGTTGAAGCCGAATCAAACAGTCTGTACGAAACGCTTCTTGATCGCTTTCAGGTTTATGGGGCAGATCTTTCGAGTATCGTTGACCTGATAAACAACAAGATGATTGACAAAGAGCAGACGTCTGAGATGATGAAAATCATGGCCTTTAATTGTAGTGAAATGGGTAAAAAAATAAATGGTCTTAGAGAAAAGATTGAGACTATCGATTCCGTCGATAAGCATAGTGCTATTCAGAAAATACCTGGCGATGATCCTTCACCGATATTAACAGATAAAGACACCGTCTAAGATGAACTTCCAAATAAATAGGACGCGAAACCTGAGCAACCGACAACCAATGACAAGTGAGGACCAAGGAGGTGTTAACTATGAGTGATCGCCGGACCAGAATTATTGCTGTGGCAAATGAAAAAGGCGGTGTCGGTAAAACAGTAACGGTGTTAAACCTTGCAGCGGCTTTGTGTAAGGAGGAAAAAACGGTTTTGGTTGTGGACATGGACCCACAATTTAATGCGACAAAAGGGCTTGGTGTCGATGTTGATGAAAAGATGCTGACCGTATACGATCTCATAATGGACAGCAAATCTATTAAAGCACCCGAGGTAATCATGCCCACAAAATGGGAAGGGCTTGATCTTATACCATCCCATGTAGATCTTTCCGGTGCAGAAATCGAACTTGTTGATAAAGTTGGACGTGAAAACAGACTCAAGGAGGCCCTTGAGGGTATTGCCGGGAAATATGATTTCATATTCCTTGATACCCCCCCCAGTCTTTCATTGTTAACTGTCAATGTGCTGGCATATGCAAAAGAGGTTGTTGTTCCATGCCAGACACATCCGTATGCTTATGCTGCACTGGACGAACTCTTTGACACCATTTTTGCCATACAGGAAAATATCAATACAGACCTAAATGTGACCGGTATTGTGGCGACACTATTTGATACGCGAACCCGGATCAGCCATAATATCTTGGAAAAATTGAGAAGTGATGATAGATATGCTGATATGCTTTTTAACACGGTGATAAGAGCTAATACGACCATTGCCGAAAGTGCCGGTGTTGGAAAACCTGTGGTTTTCTTTAGGCAAAGCAGCTACGGTTCGTCAGACTACACCAGTCTTGCCAAGGAATTGCTGTCTCATAATAAGGTTACATATTAATACAACAAAAAAGCAAGTTAGTTTTGGCCCAGTTTCAAAAGATTCTCTCTTGCAAACTCTATTGAAGGATCCATGGCCAGTGACATTTCATAATATTGTATGGCCTTTTCTTTTTCCCCCATATCCCTGTAATTTGAAGCAATATTGGCATAATCGATGGCAGAACCCGGGTTGAGCCGCAATACTTTTTTGAAACACTTTATGGCCTGCTCGTGCTCCTTGAGCTTAAAATGGCTGAAGCCCATTGAGTTGTAAATATCCGTTCTTTCGTTATCATACATTACAGCCTTTTTTAAGACATCAAGCGCTTTCATATATTCACCCATCTCGTTGAAGGAGACGCCCATGTATGAATAGATGCTGGGAACATCCTGTTCTGAAGGATCAAGTTCGAGAGACTGTGTAAAATATTCTATCGCTGTTACTGGATCATTGAGGGCGAGGTGGCATGATCCGAGATAAAATTTAATATAATATTTTGTCGGCAGCAGGCGTTCGATTTTTTTAAGTTCTTTAATGGCAACATGAGGCGTTTGATTTTCGGTTATAATTTTAGCTGAAAACATTCCCACACTGGTTCCAAGAGATCTTTCCCTGAAATGGGCGCCAGGTATGATGGTATAAAAAGCCGGTATATCAAGCAGGGGATGCATGGTATCTACCACAATCACTTCCATACCCTTTTTAGCCAAAGCAGATATACAGTTTTCAACTTCAATTTTAATATTTTCGTTTGAAAGTTCGGGAAGCGTTTGAATATCAATTTTTTCTCCGGGGTTGATGATGAATTCGGCGTCTTCGATTCTCGTCAATTTGGGAAGACCACTGGCCACATACTTGGAAGCAGTATCAAAATCTCCGGCAAGCTGAGCCACCTCCGTAAGTGCTCGACTTAACGCCTTTTCCGGATCAGGTGTTGTTCCGGCTGTCCAGACAATCTCACTTCTTTCCGGAAACGTCGAGGGATCATATGCCAGCACACCGACACTGGGTATTCCTATATCCAGTGAAAAATCTGAAATGAATATGCTAATTCCGGCTTTCCTGTATTTTTCTATCATTTCCTTAACCAATGGATCGGTTACTGAATTTGCGCGAATTGCAGGTACTTTTAAGTGGTTTTGACTGATTATCGAAGATACATGTCGCTCAATAATTTCACAGATGCCTTGGCTTAGGGCTTCTTCCACACAATTGCCGGCAGATGGGCCGTTGAATTCATTAATCATATAGAACCAATTAAAAGGAATAAGAATTTCTTGATTTCGGGTTAAATTAAAAGCCTTTGTCCACTTTAGCGGCAGGTCTTCAAATATTTTTCTTGAGATGTCTATATCTTCTGAATTGTCGTGGACGGATTGGGCAATCATATCAAACGGGATTAAATTTTCTTTAAGGTTGGAATATTTTTCAACAAAGAAATTATCAGGATTTTTGCAAAAACTGAAAAAGCTGAATCTTTCAGCCAGTTCCATAACAGCGCTTGCTTCAGCCTGATGGGGTGTAGCACCTTTTCCCATCTGCTTTTTCGTTCCGATTATTTCGATGGCATCTCTGCCACAACTGCTGAAATAAACCGGAATGTCCAATCTCCCCTTATCGATTCTTACCGTATATTCAAGAATATCAAGATCAACTTTTTTTAATTTGTTTTTGAAACGGATAACCGTCTCTTCGGGTAGCAATATTTTGTCCTGGTCCAGTGTAAAGCGCTTGAAGGCATCCTTTAAAATGATTTTGTAGGTCATAGTATTTCCTTTTTAAAACACATTTCTCAATTTGGGTTATAGTGAAGCCTGTTCGCCCTAAAGGACGGGGTTTGCTGGGAGCATGCCGGTCAAGTGTCGTACCTTTAATTTTCAGGTACACTAACAGAGTGCGGCACGCCGTGAAAAATTTTTCTTGTCCGCCCTCCAGAGGCGGATAAACCTCATCGACCAGCAAGCGAGATCTTCGACAAAGCGGCATCTTTGATTGTCGGGAAGTTAAAATCCTATAGTTCAAATATTTTTATATGCATAAAAACCGTATGGGTCAAATATTTTTGAACATCTCATGCTGATAAGTCAACTGTTGGTTGTTTTTTTTAAATTGACCGATTCATTGGAGTTTGATATGAAAAAATAAGCGTTTTTATGGGGATGTAGCTCAGCTGGGAGAGCGCGGCGTTCGCAATGCCGAGGTCGAGGGTTCGATCCCCTTCATCTCCATTCCAATTAAAACAAGGACTTGAAACAATTGATTCAAGTCCTTGTTTAATTTGTTGTGGTTTTGTAAACAGGTAAGTTGTTTTTTATATAAATTTGTTGTAAGAAATAGATGTATTGATAAATTCAACAATCCTATCTACAATTAAAACAATTTAAGTTTGTTATGGTTGAAGAATCTGTCCGGCGCAACAATGAACGAAAAAGCAAGGGGCATTAATGTTATGGAGCGTACAGCAGAAGTTGAACGGAAAACTAAAGAAACATCGATTCGTATTGTGCTTAAGCTGGTGGGCAGTGGTAAAAATAAAATATCAACAGGAATCCCTTTTTTTGATCATATGCTAACACTCTTTGCCGTTCACGGCTTTTTTGATCTGGCCATTGACGCTGATGGGGATATCGATGTTGATTTCCATCACACAATAGAAGATGTTGGGCTTGTCTTAGGGGATGCGTTTGACAGTGCTTTAGGCGACAGAAAAGGTATAAAACGATTCGGTCATGCTGTTACTCCGATGGATGACGCACTCGCTTCTGTGGCTGTCGATTTGTCAAAGCGTCCTTTTTTGGTTTACAATGTTCCGGAAAGAGCAACATCCGAAGGACAGGCTTTCACATCTCTCACCAAAGAGTTTTTAAGGGCATTTTCAAACCGGTGCGGAATGAATCTTCATGTTAATGTTTTTTACGGTGATAATGAACATCATATTAATGAATCTATTTTCAAAGCTGTCGGAAGAGCTTTGGGCCAGGCAGCTTCTTTTGATGACCGGATAAAAAGTGTTCGTTCTTCAAAGGGTGTTTTGTAATCATACTTAACCTTCCTTAACCCGGACAAATCGGATCCAAACTGAAAAATGACGATTGAAGATTTGTGATATCTCCTCATGCTGTCTTTTTATTAAAACGTCACCGATAATTTTTGCCAATGAAGTCATTACAAGCATATAACGTGTTGCTAAAAGTTTTTCTTTTGACAGGCATACTGTTTCTCTCAGCTTGCGGAGGAGATAATATTGTAAAGGAAAAACCGCCAAATCTGTCTGGAATAGAAAAAATATTGATTCTTCCTTTTAAAGATATGGCGTCACTATTTGGAGAAAGTGTGAACGGTCGTTGTCCGGTGTGTGGAAAGGTGTTCACCACCGGAGACGTGGCAGAAAGCGCCGTCGTTATGCTTACAGAACATTTGTTCACTTTATTAAAAGATCGTAAAGACATTGAACTGATACCCAGCAGTCAGGCCCAAGGCGTTATGTCAGGACTGCTGGCGGGAAGCAATAAAACGCTGGAAGAACGAGCCTTGCAACTTGAGATAGGGCGTGCACTAAATGCCGATGCGATTTTTGCTGGGTATATTTATCGTTTCAGAGAACGAGTCGGTGGTGAATATTCAGTTGATTTGTCGGCCTCTGTAGCTTTTGATATACACCTTATTCGTGTTGAGGATGGCCGCGTGTTATGGAGCGCTCACCTCGATGAAACGCAACGACCATTGTCCGATGACCTTTTTCGGCTGAACCTCTTTTTAAGAAGAAAGGCCAAATGGATTACTGCAAAAGAGATGGCAATATCCGGGCTTGAAGATATGCTTAAAGATTTTTATATTCCATCCGAAACCGAAACATTTGAAACTAGATAAAGCGATGCTTATTATACCTGCAGTTGATATAAAAAATGGAAGGTGTGTACGGCTCTCCCAAGGACGTATGGATGCAGAAACAGTTTTTTCTGATAATCCTGCGGCTATGGCAAAAAAATGGGAAGATGAGGGAGCTGAAATTATTCATGTCGTTGATCTTGATGGTGCCATTGAAAAAAGTCCGCAGAATCTCGATTCGATAAGAAAAATCATTGATAGTGTCAATGCAGACATACAGGTTGGCGGGGGAATCCGGAACGAAAGAACGATAAAAATGTTTTTCGAAATTGGGGTCAAGAGGGTTGTTATTGGTACTGAAGCCATTAAAAATCCGACACTCGTAAAAGATGCTTGTAAAGCATTTCCTGGCCGGATTGTTGTTGGAATTGATGCGCGTAATGGGTTGGTTGCCATTGAGGGGTGGACTAAAACAACTCAAGTTAATGCTGTGGACCTTGCAAAACAATTTGAGGATTCTGGCGTTGCTGTTATCAACTTTACAGATATCTATCGAGATGGAATGAAAACAGGCCCAAACATCGATGAAACCCGTCGTCTTGCTGAAGCTGTATCAACACCGGTAGTTGCTTCAGGTGGGGTTTCATCTATAGAGGATATTCAAAATCTATTACCATTAGAAGCCGTCGGTGTTGTTGGGGTCATTACCGGTAGAGCTCTATACAGCGGAAGCCTTAATCTTAAAGAGGCTATTGAGACGCTTAATGGCTAGATAACAAAAACCAACCGACGAATCAACCAATTGAACAAACGGGATATATGACAATTATCTTGACAAACTAACAAATAATAGTTACTTTACCATGTTATATGTTTGTATTGTTAAAATAAAATAGAAAATAATTGATCATATTTGACGGTTTATCAAAAAGTTTTGTTGGGTTTTTCAATGACAAATTAGGGATTTTGGTTATCAATAGACTTTTTAAAATTCAGCAAACTTGAGTTTTAGATTTAACTTTTATGTAAGACAAAGAGAAATACATTCAATTATATCTATACAAACAAACTGTTACAGTTTTTCTTTGGCTTCTTCTTATTTAAGAACCTTCCATAATGATCGGTTCCTTTTTTGTCAGTCATACCATGTTCATCTCGATGGAGGTTGGTCTTTTTGACAATTTTTATTCCTGAAGATAAGGTTTTAGAGATTAAAAATGCAGCAGATATTGTTGAAGTCGTTTCAGAAAGCGTGCTGCTGAAAAAAACAGGAAAGAACTATGTTGGTCTTTGCCCGTTTCATTCTGAAAAAACCCCGTCTTTTACCGTAAGTCCCCAAAAACAGATATTTTATTGCTTCGGCTGTGCCGCTGGAGGGAATGTTTTTAGTTTTATTATGAAACGTGATGGTATTTCTTTTCCAGAAGCTGCACGGATTCTTTCCAGACAATATGGGATCAATATTCCGGTTCAAACGATGTCAAAAGAGCAAAAAAGGCTCAGGAGCGAAAGGGAAAATCTGCTTACCGTAAATAGACAGGCGATGGAATTTTTTCAAAGCAATCTGTTTAATGCTTCTTTAGGTAAACAGGCGTTGATATATCTCAAGAAAAGGGGAATAAGCCAGGAGACGATGGAGATATTTAAGCTTGGATACGCCCCAACTGGTTGGAATAATATCAATAATTTTTTCCAAAAAAAGAAGATTCCCCTCGATATTGTAAAAAAAGCCGGGTTGATTGTTAAAAGAGAAAAAAAAGACGGTTTTTACGATCGTTTCAGAAACCGAATAATATTTCCAATATTTAATGTGAACATGCATGTGATAGGTTTCGGCGGACGAGTATTGACTGATGATTTGCCGAAATATCTGAACTCTCCGGAAACGCCGATTTATAACAAAAGTTCTTCTTTATACGGTCTTCACCGGGCCAGGCAAAAATGCAGGGAGACTGAAACAGTTTACATTGTTGAGGGGTATTTTGATCTGTTGGCCTTGCATCAGAATGGTATTCAAAATTCAGTTGCAACATTGGGGACTTCTATTACTGTGGACCATGTTCATATCCTTAGAAACGTTATCGGCAAGGATGGTCATGTGGTGCTCGTTTTTGATTCTGATGATGCGGGTATGAAAGCTGCACTGAGAAGTTTAGGAATATTTATGAATGCCGAAGTCGATACAAATATTATGCTTTTGCCTCCAGGACATGATCCTGATTCATATCTTTTTGAATTCGGATACGAATCATTTTTTGATATTGCTAAGAGTGCGAAGAGCCTTATATCTTTTCTTATAGATGCCTTGATAGAGAAATACGGACTTACCGTTGAAGGAAAGATCCGTGTAATTTCAGAGATGAGAGAAACGCTGGCATCCATTGATGACAGTGTGGCAAGATCTTTGTATGTAAAAGAGCTTGCTGAACGTGTTGGGATTGATGAAACTGCTGTTTTGGAAAAGGTGAGGGAACTGTCTTTTAAAAATAAAAGCAGCACCAAAAGTGATACATTTTCAAACCATGCTTCTGTTCGCATTCATAGAAAAAACGGTTTTCAGAAAGCGGATAAGAGAAAATCATTTCATGGCAAGTGGGCAAGGCTGGAGCAGCAGATTATTTCAATGATGCTTCAATTTCCGCCAGTTTTATCCGAAATTGGTGAGCGAGGCATACTTGAATTTTTTGAGGATAATCGCTTAAAAGCGATTGGAAACTTAATTCTGAAACATCAAGATTGTTCGGATATAAGAATCGATGATGTTGTCAACTTAATTGAAGACAACGAGGAAAGGGGTATTGTGGCTTCCATGGCATTTGAAGATAATAAGTGGGATTATGATGGATGCCTCAATATTTTAAACCGATTCGAGTCGATACGTAATAAAAAAGAAGATACTCTGATAAAAAAAATAAAGGAAGCTGAAGAGAAAAATGATCTTGAATTACTTTCAAAGCTGTTGAGTAAAAAACAAAAAATGGCAGTGCTATCTGAAAAAAAGAAGATGGCGTTATTGAAATAAACACAAAATCAAATGGAGTCTGTAGGAGGCTAAATACATGGCAAAGAAAGCCGCTACAAAAAAGAAAAAAAGTGGAAATATTACAAAAAAAACGCTGGACAAGCTTATTTCAAAAGGAAAAAAGAAAGGTTTTCTAACTTATGATGAGATAAACAAAGCGCTTCCGGATGATACCCTTTCATTGGAGCAAATTGATGAAACGCTTATCATGTTAAATGATCTTGACATTGAAATCATAGATGAAAAAAAGAACAAGTTAACTCGAACAAAAAAGGTTAAGATATCCGCGACTCCTGCACCTGATTATGGCTCGGTAACTGATCCTGTCAAAATGTATTTACGTGAGATGGGCTTGGTAACTCTTTTAAGCAGAGAAGGTGAGGTTGTTATTGCCAAGGAGATAGAAGCAGGAGAACAGGAGGTTTTAAAGGCCCTGATAGATACAAACATCGCTGTAGAATGCATTATAGGACTTGGAATTCAAATAGATAACAGTGAGATACGACTGAAACAGGTATTAAGAGATGTCAGGGATATGGACGAGGTCGGCGCATATATTGACGAAAGGATCCAGATCGGAAGATTTTTAGAGACAATAAATGCTATACGGTCCATTCATGAAGAAAACAGAGTATATCGGGAGAAACTTTTTGCATCAAAGCTTAAATCCGATGAACAGCGTCGTATCAGAAGATGCATCACTCGCAGAAATAATAAAATATTTGGTTTGCTTAAGGAATGGCGCTTTGAGAGTGGAGTGATTGATAAGATTGAGAAACTTGTCAGGGAAAACATCGGGTGGTTCGATTCTATGAATAAAATAATTGTGATGTGTGCTGATTCTCTTGGCGTATCGGTTACAGAACTTCGAGCCAATTTAACGACCAAAACCAAGTTTGTCCGGTGGGTTTGTTCACGTTATGATTTTTCAAAGGAAGAAGGTGCCTTGCTTTTTGCCGAGTTGAAGACAATAAAAGACCAAATTGCCGGTCGAGAGCATACTTTTAAGGCCAAAAACCGGTCTTTAAAAAGGATCATGTCAAGTGTAGATGAAGGGCGCTTTAGAGCCAAACTTGCGAAAAGTGAATTGACCAAGGCCAATTTGCGACTGGTTGTCAGTATTGCCAAAAAATACACCAATCGAGGTTTACAATTTTTAGATTTGATCCAGGAGGGAAATATCGGTCTGATGAAGGCTGTTGATAAATTTGAATATAGGCGTGGTTATAAATTCAGCACATATGCAACGTGGTGGATTCGACAGGCCATAACGAGAGCAATTGCTGATCAGGCAAGAACCATCCGAATCCCTGTTCATATGATTGAAACAATAAACAAGCTTATTCGTACATCCAGGTACCTGGTACAGGAGCTTGGACGAGAGCCGACGCCTGAGGAAATATCGGAGAAAATGGAAATCCCCTTATCCAAAGTTCGAAAAGTCTTAAAAATTGCAAGAGAGCCAATTTCATTAGAAACGCCCATAGGTGAGGAAGAAGATAGCCATCTCGGAGATTTTATAGAAGATAAGAAGTTTATGCTGCCTTCAGATGCAGCTGTCAGTCTAAACCTTGCCGAACAGACAAGAAAGGTTCTCGCGACGTTGACCCCGCGCGAGGAAAAAGTACTGCGTATGAGATTCGGAATAGGTGAAAAGGCGGATCATACCCTCGAAGAGGTTGGACAAGACTTTGCCGTAACACGAGAAAGGATAAGACAGATAGAAGCCAAAGCTTTAAGAAAACTCAGGCATCCCACCAGAAGTCGAAAGCTAAAAAGTTTTATCGAACAGACCCAATGATTTTAAGGGCATACGCGTCAATGAATATTGAACGTAGGGGCTTTGCTCCAATTGAAATGATGGAATGATGGTTTAAAGTATTTTATGACATTTTGAAGGGGTTATTTCCGCTCTTTTTCCCAATATTTCAGAACTCCAACATTCCATCATTCCATACCGATGGCATGAAAAAATACCATTAAAAGACATTTGGTTACAGCAAGTTATAGAATATTCGAGACGTTTAATTATTTTCACGGCTTTAATACCGGGTAAACCCTTGACAAAATAATTTTAAGGGATTAGGTAATCAATTTTTATGTCGATGCTTGGGCCCATAGCTCAGCTGGCAGAGCCACCGGCTCATAACCGGTAGGTCCCTGGTTCGATTCCAGGTGGGCCCATCAGTTTGAAAGTAAAGGAGTTTGGAGTTAAAAGCGTGACAAGACCAAATCATCCGAGTGTAATTTTACAGAATAGACCTATAAACAACATGGGCCTTAACATTACTCAGCTAAATACCCTTTGGTATTGCTTATGAGTTATGGGAGTTAAAAGATATGAGGAATTAAAAGCGTGGTTATAACAATGGCCACGCTTTTTTTATTACAAGCCATCACAAACATACATCTAACGCCCAATTACGGCGTTGCGAACCTCTTCAAAATGCTCACATACTCCCATGTATGCTACGCTTTTTCATCGGTTCGCGCCTTGTCCTTGAACGTAATCTGCATTTTTGAGATGGCTTGTAGTTGGAATGGTTTTATCCATTTAACATAGCAAAAATGAGTGTACGTATTCACTGGGTTTGCTTCCCTGTGAACACGTCCAAATGAGTTGGTAATTTATGATGAAAACAACGGTCGCCGATATTATCGAAGTCATGGAATTATTTGCGCCAAGCCGGCTTGCCGAAGAATGGGATAATGTAGGGCTACAGATTGGAGATAAGAACTGGCCGGTTCAGACCATCTGGATTGCCTTGGACCCAACTCCTGATGTTGTTAAAGACGCCTGCAGAAACGGTGTTGATCTTTTAATTACCCACCATCCTCTGATATTCCGTCCTCTAAAATCGATCAATTTTAGCATGCCTCTGGGTTCCATCATTCAGATGGCGTCTCAACACCGGGTGGCAATATTTTCAGCCCACACTAATCTTGACAACGCAATGGATGGTCTTAATGATGTCCTGGCTCGCCGTATAGGACTTATAGATTTAAAAGTATTGGGAAATGCCCAAAAAGATGAAATGTTTAAGCTGGTGGTGTATGTCCCGATAGAGTATGAACAGGACGTTATCACTTCATTTTTTGAAACAAAGGCCGGTGAAATCGGTACGTATAGCTGCTGTTCGTTTAGAAGTAAGGGTAAAGGTACGTTTAAGCCGGGACCTTTGTCCAAACCGTTTGTCGGCAAAATCGGCGAAATATCCCATACCGATGAGGTCAGAATCGAAACTGTTGTGCGAAAAAATGATTTAACTGGTGTTATTGATCATGTGAGGAAAAACCATCCTTATGAGACAATGGCATACGATGTTTATCCGCTATTAACATCCGAAGACACACACGGTTCCGGGCGCATTGGAAAGCTTGATAAAAGTATGAATCTTACGTCTTTTGCTGCGTCGATTAAAACAAAATTGGGTATTGACACCATAAAGGTTGCAGGAAATCCTGATTTGATTATAAAAACTGTTGCTGTATGTTCGGGTAGCGGTTCAAGTCTGGTGAACCACTTTGTAACATCCGGAGCCCAAGTTTATGTTAGCGGAGATTTAGGATACCATGATGCCAGAACAGTGGAAGCAGAAAATTTGGGGCTCATCGACATCGGGCATTTTGCATCAGAGCATTTAATCGTTGATGTACTTGCAAATCGGCTTGATAAGATTTTGTCTAAAACAGGGATCGATGTCAAAATCGAAGCATATAAACTTGAAAAAGAACCTTTTATGGTATTATAATAGTGTTGAATTCGTGCAATTTTGAACTCATCTTGTTTTAGGATAAGGGATTAGGACCATGAAGAGGCAAATACAATTTTCAACAGTTAATGAACAGATAAATGGTGTAAAACGACATGAAGGAACAGATTAGAGTATTGGTGAAACTACAGCATTTCGATACAGAAACCGTAAGAATTAAGTCAACATTGAACGATGTGTCAAAAAAACTGGAGAATCTTGATTCAAGCCTCAAGGAAATTGAACAAACCATAAAAGACCAAGAGTCTGTTCTCAATGAATTGACAAAAGAGTATCGGGACTATGAATCTGATGTTAAAATGAATCTTGCCAAAAATAAAAGTTGCCAGGAAAAGCTTAGATCAGTAAAAACGAACAAAGAATATCAGTCGATGTTAAAAGAAATTGAAGCCGTAAAAGCAGAAAACTCCTCGATTGAAGATAAAATGATAGAATGTTTGGACCGTATGGATGAAACAGAGGATATTATTGCAAAAAAAAAGGATGAATATTTACAGTTTTCTGATTACATAAAAAGCGAAAAAGAAAACATCGAACATGAAGCCGGCATTAACAAAAAGACGCTTGATGAACTTGATATGGATAGAAAAAATGTCTCCGGCCTTATTGATTCTCAATTATTTAAAAAATATTTAGTGATAAAAGAACAACAAGGAGGACTTGCCGTTGTACCGGTAAAAGATGCTGTATGCCATGGATGTAATGTAAATCTTCCGCCACAACTGTACAATGAGCTTTTTCGATATGCCAGCCTTAAGTTTTGCCCCAATTGTCACAGGATAATATATTTGAAAGAATAGTGAATTTATTTACACGCCATCTCAAAAGTACATCTTAGTACATGTATTCGTAAATACGGTTACGTATTTATAACTTGGTTTTTTTCATTCTATGTATGCAAAAGTTAAAAGTGCCTAAAGTGAACTAAAGTGCCTAAAGTTAAGGTATTCTATCAATTTTAATTATAATTGATCGCGCTGAAGGCGCGTTCCTCAACTTTAGCTCACTTTAGGCACTTTTAACTTCAAACTTTTGGACTTCAGCTTATACGGGCTAGTGTCCAGATAAAAATACGTCATCGTATTTATGAATTAGAGCACTTAGGAAGAAATATTTCCATATAACAACAGATAGAAAAAGTAACTACAAATAGCTACGGTTCGAGTAATCCAGACGATCGCTGGATTAACAAAATGATCCGGAGGAAAGTCCGAACACCACAGGGCAGGGTGCTCCATAACATGGAGTCGCGGTAACGTGAAGGATAGTGCAACAGAAAGTATACCGCCTCGCCTTCGGGCGGGGTAAGGGTGAAACGGTGCGGTAAGAGCGCACCAGTTCTCCGGGTGACCGGGGATGCTTTGTAAACCCCACCTGGTGCAAGACCAAATAGGGGGACGTTTGAGAACGGCCCGTTCAAGTTCCCGGGTAGGTCGCAAGAGGTGCCGGGCAACCGGCATTCATAGATGAATGATCGTCAACCGGTCAAGGGGTAACTCTAACCGGATACAGAATTCGGCTTATGGGTTGCTCGGACCGTAGCAAACTTTACAGACCTTTTTATATTTATCAAAAACCATTAAGACGGTTTCTGAAACCCAGAAGGAAATGACGTTGATGATGAAATTTCAGAAAACGGTTTGTGACATATCTTTTTCAGAGAAAGTTAGGATATTTTCAAACGATTACTTGAAGTGTTGCATTTATATTTCCAATTTTAGTTCATCCCGATATCTTTTTACAAAAATGCTCTTTTCAAAACTCATCGGTTCTTCTCAGGTTCTTGAAGATTTTCTTGACTTTCATGGTGCTAAAAACAACACAAACTTATATTTTTACAGAGAACTTTCAGCCGCTGTCCGGCATTTAAGCCTTGGTGGGTACTCGCAGACCCATATTTTAAATCGGCTCGATTTTTATGGACTTCCAGAGAGCGAGACATTTGAAGAACAGGGGACCGCCACCCTATATTTTTTGAGAAAATCCCTCACTAAATTGGCGCCGGTTATCATAAAAGAGGCTCAAAGGCTTAATATACCGTTACCGCATGAAGATATATATGAGATGGATGATTTTCCAGGCATCATAACCGGGGAGACGCTTGATTATGATATCGACGATATAGATAAGGATCAGCAAAAAAAACATATTGTTCAAATTGCCAGTGAATTCCTTAGCATATCGGAAAGTTTTGATGATCTAAAATTTTATGAACCATACGAACTGAAAGAGATGTTGAAGATTGTTCCGGAAAAAGTCAATGAAGTGAACATGAGGCGTTTTGAAATGCTTGTTCATAGCCTTCAATCTTCTTTTGATACCTATGTAATTCATGGTGGATACAGATTTGGGAATAAAAAACTTAAAGATTTGCGGGGGTTTTTTTCAGTCGTATTTCATCTTCTTCAAATGATTGGAAGGCTCCTCCATTTTTATGAGCGGCATCTCCATAAAGCAGGATATAAAAATATATATAAAAAGGTGCAAGATCGATTATCATCTTTGATTGATCCCGAGGAACTTCTTGATCGAACCATTAATTACGGCCTTTATTATATATGCCATTTCCTTACTAAAGGTAGAGAATTGGCTCGAGACATTCTGAACGAAAATGTTGAGCGCGCTTCAATTAAGGTGGGTGTTCCCGTGAGTCTTGGTTTCCATAGCCGGCCCAGCCTTTTGGTGGCAAAAACTGTTCAACATTATGGTGGACAGGTGGAACTGTGTGTCGGCGAAGACCGGTTTGATGCCAGCAGTGTTTTAGATATCCAATGGGCGGGAGGCAAAATTCAGAAAGAAAATTATACCGAAGTCATCTTTGAAGGTGATGTTCGGGCGCTGAACGATATTAAAATTCTTGCCAGTGTCAATTATGGTGAGGATACAATGGGAAAGGGTGTTCCTCTGCCTAAAGAGCTGAGCTACCTAAAATGATGGAATATTGACGATTGACGATTTCGGAATTTATAAAATAAGAGCCTAACCCGGATAAACCGGAAATAACAAATCACAAGCATCAAATTTCAAATAAATTCCAAAATACAAGCTCCAAATTCTAAATACAAAAGAACGAAACAATTTCAATTTTTCCAGTATTGATGAAAATATCTTTTTCAATTCGTTTGCCTTTCTTCAAGAACATCTAATGGTTTGTTATTTGAGATTTGTTATTTGGAATTTCCAATAGCTCAATTACTCATGAATGGATACGAAAAAGTCTTGCCATAAAAGGCAAAGAAATCACAAATAAGATAATATTATGGTTTCTGCGATTATTGTAGCTGCCGGAAAAGGTATTCGGATGAAGGGTACGATGCGAAAGCAGTACCTGGATCTTTCGGGACGACCGGTTTTAGCGCATTCGATAATGGCTTTTGATTCATGCAGCCAGGTAGCAGAAATCTATCTTGTCGTTCCAAAAGAAGATATCGAATATTGCCAAAACAAAATCCTTTCATTACTCGACCTTAAAAACCAGATAAATCTTGTCCACGGCGGGGCCAAGCGCCAAGACTCTGTATATAACGGACTTCAATCGATAGACAAAGATACAGAAACCGTTGTCATCCATGACGGGGTACGTCCGCTTATTCATCCTGAAGAACTGAAGGAATGTATCCTCGGTTCAAAAAAATATGGCGCTTGCATCCTTGGCACCCCGGCCAGCGATACGTTGAAACGTGTCGACAAATCGGGTATTATCGAAGCAACACTTCCCAGAGAAAATATTTGGCTTGCCCAGACTCCCCAGGCGTTTCAATATGATCTTATATTAAAAGCCCATGAAACTGCACGGCGAGATGGATATGTCGGCACTGACGATGCGTCGCTTGTGGAGAGGTTGGGAGCGGACGTAAAAATTATTAACGGCAGCAGATTTAACATTAAGATCACTCAAAAGGAAGATCTTGCTGTTGCAAAAGCGGTGTTCGATGCAGGGCTGATTTGATTAGAAGCTATCTCAAAATAATCTCTTGGCCCAACCTCGGCGTTGGAGCCTCATTTTAAGTCCTCGACATACTTGAGTATGCCTGCGGGTTAAAACTCGACACCGCCTTGATCTTGAACCAAAATCTTTATTTTGAGATGGCTTCTACAAAAAACGGATGATCTTCATATGGTTATAAAATCGTTACACGATTTTATTGGAGGGCTTGGAATAATGCCGATATATGAATACGAACATCTCGAGAAACCCTGCATACTGGGCAAGTCATTTGAGGTAAAACAATCCATTCACGACAAAGTCCTGACCCGATGCCCGACCTGTGGAGGATATTTAC
>Ga0224503_10000027_pt1 | contig 38380 bp, 34 predicted proteins | sample SF_Oct11_sed_USG_2_FD_169106 | JGI IMG/M metagenome (GOLD analysis project Ga0224503, IMG submission 169106) | Sediment microbial communities from San Francisco Bay, California, United States - SF_Oct11_sed_USGS_21 | ecosystem: Environmental > Aquatic > Marine > Sediment | place: USA...
GCGAGCGTCGCCGTGAGAGCCAGCGACGACACGGACCACCCAACCTGGATCTTCGTTAGCGAAAACTCGACTTCGATGAATCCGACAACGCCAGAAATCACCGAGGCGTCGAAGCCCATGAGGAAACCACCTAACGCTACGAAGAGCGCGATGGTTGCGGTGTATCGGGTAGAAGGGTTCATGGCGTTACGCCGAATTCAGTCGCCGGCAACGACATGAAATTCGGTGCGTAGCGTGGTGTCAGAACTGCCCCCGATCCAGGCATGGAAGTCGCCCGGCTCGACCATTAGCTTGTTGTTGCGCCCGTAAAACGCGAGATCGTCAGTATGCAATTCGAAGTTCACCGTCACGGTTTCGCCCGGCCCTACCTTCACCCTCTGGAAGCCCTTCAGCTCTTTCACCGGGCGAGTGACGTTTCCGACCAGGTCCCGAACATAGAATTGCGCGACCTCTTCAGCAGCCACGTCGCTCCGGTTCGTCAGCTCGGCACTTGCAGTCAACACACCGCCGACAGAAATCTCCGCGTGGCTCACGCGAATATTGTCGTAGACGAAGTCTGCGTACGACAAGCCGAACCCGAAAGAAAACAAAGGCGTATATCCCGCGTCGAGATGGAACGCGGCCATTCCGAGTGACGTCTGCGGGGCGCGCGCGTCGATATCATCGATATGCACGAATTTCTCCGGCGTTGGCGGCTTGCCAGTATTCTTCTGGCTGTAGTAGATCGGGACCTGCCCGACCATACGCGGGAACGTCGCCGGCAGCTTGCCCGATGGAGACTCGAGACCGAACAGCAGCTCCGCGATCGCCGCCCCCCCCATCGTCCCGGGATGCCAGGCAAATAGCAGCGCATCGACACTATCGATGATATTCGTCAACGTCAGCGGTCGCCCTGCCATGATGACGGCGATAACCGGCTTCCCGGCACCTCGCACGCGGGCGACGAGCTCGGCCTGTGCACCCGGAAGATTGATGTCGGCACGCGAATGCGCCTCGCCGGACAGTATGGACTCTTCGCCGAGCAACAGCACAACGACATCCGATGCCTGGGCCGCCCTGACGGCCTCGTCGAAGGGCTCTGTCGATTTACTGCGGCTCGTTTCCATCGCCCGGACGTATTCGATTTCGACATCGCTGCCTGCCAGGTCGCGAATACCCTGCAAGGCCGTGACGCTGAGTCCGGGGTCGCCATCGAATACCCAGGTGCCCAGCTGCTCATACGGTGCATCGGCGAGCGGCCCGATCACCGCGATCTTGTCCACGCGCTGTTTCGACAGCGGCAGTGCGGCATTGTCATTCTTGAGCATGACGACGCTCTGTAGCGCTGCCTGCTTTGCTGCAAGAAGCGCCTCCGGAGCGCCGAATGGCGGCAAATCCGCGGGAACCGCATAAGGACTGTCGAACAAGCCAAGACGAAACTTGGCGCGAAGTATGTTGGTAACCGCGGTATCGATAACATCGATATCCAGGGAGCCTTCTTCGATGAGTTCCTCGAGGTGACCGACGTATGCCTTGCCCGCCATTTCCATATCGATGCCGGCGCTGGCCGCCGCAAGAGCAGAACCCTTGTCATCGGCAGTCAACCCGTGAATCGCAAGCTGATGTATGGAATTCCAGTCGCTGACAACGAATCCATCGAAACCCCATTCTTCACGCAATACCTGCCGCATCAGGAATTCGTTGCCGCTGGCCGGCACGCCGTTCAGGTCGCTGAACGAGGCCATCAATGTCGTAACACCGGCGTTGACGGCAGCATGAAAAGGCCTCAGGTGGACGTTACGAAGTTCGTTCTCGGGGATATTTGTCGTTGCATAGTCGCGGCCGCTCTCTGATTCTCCGTAACCGGCGAAGTGCTTGGCGCATGCGGCGATCGTTCCGGTCTCCGCAAGGTCCTCTCCCTGGAATCCTTCGACCATGGCAACTGCGAGGCGGCTTGCAAGATACGGATCCTCCCCGAAGCTCTCCGCAATCCGGCCCCAGCGCGGATCGCGCGTAATGTCCATCATCGGGGCAAAGGTCCAGTTGATGCCTGACTTTGCCGCTTCCAGCGCCGCAATACGCGCGCCCTGCCTCACGATATCAGGGTTCCACGCGGCCGCCTGGCCGAGCGGTATCGGCATCACCGTCTTGAAACCATGGACGACATCGCGGCCTACAAGCAGCGGAATGCCCAGGCGGCTTTCCTCGACGGCGATACGCTGCAGTTCGTTCACCCTGGCGACGTCGACCTGGTTGATAATCGAGCCGATCTGTCCCGCCCGCAGGGCCTCGGCCAGCACCGCCACCGGGTCATCCAATTCCGCGTGGACCTGGCTCATCTGACCAATCTTCTCGGCCAGGGTCATCTGGCCGAGCAAATCGGCGATACGATCTTCTGTTTGAGCGGCATCATTTGCCGGCTGTGCAACGGTCGTCGTCATGGCGAACACCAGCAAGTAGCCACAGAGCGTGACGATGCGCCCCACCCGGACAAGTTCGGTTTTGTTCCTGGTACGGTGCATCAATACATTCCCCGCCGCGATTGGTGCGAGCGGCAAACACTCGTGAGCTTTAGTGAATAACCCCCCTGCAGCCACGCCCAGATCAACATTGCGCTTGTTTTTTTGCCCTGGATAACGCGTTGGCGGCATCGATAAGCCCTGTTCTAGCAACGTTTGACAGCGCTGTCAATATAGTGGACGATGGCCACGCCATGCAGCATTACGAGACAGCGCCTGAGGATCGCATACCGTTTCACCAGAAGTTGATCTACGGACTCGGCGCCTTCGTCAACAATCTTCTTGCGGCTGCCATAGGCGGCATGGTGATCGTGCTCAATCTCGGTCTGGGGATGAATCCGGCATTGGTCGGGCTCGTCAGCGCGCTGCCGCGTTTGACCGACGCCATCACCGATCCCCTTATGGGTTATATCTCGGACAATACGCGTTCCCGTTGGGGCCGGCGGCGCCCCTACATTTTCGTCGGCGCCATCGCTGCCGGCGTCATCTTTGCGTTGCTCTGGCAGTTACCGGCCGATAAAAGCGAAACTTTCTACTTCTGGTATTTTCTTGCCGGGTCGCTGATCTTCTACCTCGCCTACACGATGTTCGCGACGCCGTGGGTGGCGCTCGGTTACGAGCTGACGCCCGATTACCACGAACGCACGCGGCTGATGGGCGTGCAGAACTTCATCGGCCAGATCCCCTACATGATCGCCCCGTGGTTCCTCTGGATCATGCAAAGCGAGGGCCTGTTCGACGACATGGTGGCCGGCGCTGCCGGCCTGTCGATCATCATCGCGGCTGTCGTCATCAGCATCGGGGTTCTTCCCGCGATTTTTCTTCGCGAACGCTTCAAGGACATCGCCGCGACAGACGCTGCCGAAAAAGCCGTGGTCGTGGCAGGCGCGGGCAACGCCATTTTGCGTAACATCGTGGACTTCTTCAGGGGGTTTGCGATCACGCTCCGCTCAAAGCCATTCCTGAAACTATGTGCCGCGACGTTCCTGGTTTTCAACGGCTTCATGATGGTCGCATCGTTCCAGTTCTACGTGATCATCTACTACGTGTTCGACGGCGACACGGTGCGCGGCTCGGAATTTGCCGGCTATGCCGGGACGCTGCAGTCCATCGCTACTTTCTGTGTCATCGTCTTCGTCGCATGGCTCGGCACAAAGATCGGCAAGCGGCGTGCATTTTTCGTTACGACCGGCGTCTCCATGATCGGCTATGCGCTGAAGTGGTTCGCTTACAATCCCGACCTTCCCTGGCTGGTTTTGCTGCCCGCACCGTTGATTGCATTCGGCCTGGGCGGACTCTTTACTCTGATGCCGTCGATGATCGCCGACGTCGTGGACGCCGACGAACTGGAAACCCACGAACGACGCGAAGGCATGTACGGCTCGATCTTCTGGTGGGTCGTCAAGCTCGGCATGGCGGCAGCGCTCGCGGCGGGCGGCTTTCTTCTCAACGCGACCGGCTTCGACGTGGCGCTCGCGGGAAATCAGGGCGACAGCACGATTGTTATGCTGCGACTGTTCGACGCGTTCCTGCCTTTCCTGGCATCCGCGATCGCCATCTGGTCGATCGCCTCATTTTCGATTACCGAGGAAAAAGCCTACGAGATCCGCCAGGAGCTCGAAAGCCGGCGCGGCACGGCGGACGCCCCCGCATCCGCGCCTGCTTAAGCGCGGCCGAGACGCTCCAGCAGCGCTTCCTTCACTTTCGGCGACACGAACTCGGACACGTCGCCGCCCAGCCTCGCGATTTCGCGCACGAGGCTCGACGAAATGAAGGTGTAGGTTTCCGGCGGAGTCAGGAACACCGTTTCCACTTCCTCCGTCAGGTGCCGGTTCATGGTAGCGAGCTGGAATTCGTATTCGAAGTCGGACACTGCTCGAAGCCCGCGGATGATGACGGACAGGCCATTGTCTCGTGCGAAATCGACCGTCAGGCCTTTATAGGAAGCGACTTCGACGCCGTCGATGCCCTCGAGCGCCGACCTGGCAAGCTCGACACGATCCTCGAGGTCGAACAACGGCGCCTTGCTGCCCGTGTCCGCAGCAATGGCGATCACCACGCGATCGAACACATTGACCGCTCTCTTCACGATGTCTTCATGGCCCAGGGTTATTGGGTCGAAAGTTCCCGGGTACATGGCTGCTGCGGACATCCCCCCCTCCTTAGCTATTGGCTGACAACCCCGGCTGCGAGTATCGCACACTACCTGCGTCGACTAAGAGCCAACCTCCACCAGCATGTATCGGACATTTCCCGCCGTCTTGTTTTTCCGGACCTGCCAGCCGTCGGGAAGCGGAGTCTCCGGCTTCGCGCGGTCCTGCTCGAGGTAGATTCTGCCGCCCGGGGCAAGCAGGCCGCGCTCATCGATGAGCCCGCACATGCCCTCGAGGCGGTCGTCGGCGAACGGCGGATCGAGGAAGATGATGTCGAAGGAGGCGGGTCGGGCCTTGCGAACGTACTCCGCTGCATCGCCGTGATGAACGACCGCTTCCTTGGCGCCCAGCATCTGCGCGCTTTTTTCGATCGCTCTTGCAGCACGACGCGAGTTTTCCACGAATACCACTGACGTGGCCCCTCTCGACAGCGCCTCGAAACCGAGCGCACCTGTGCCCGCAAAAAGATCGAGGCAGCGAGCACCCTGGATGGAAGGCGCCAGCCAGTTGAACAGGGTCTCGCGCACTCTCTCCGACGTCGGCCGCAGACCCGGCACGTCCGCGATATCCAACAGACGGCTGCGCCACTTTCCCGCTACAATACGCAGCCGCCCGGGTCGGGATTTCTTGTTTTCGGCGCCGGGCATTATCGTCATCGTTTCCCCAGAGGCACTCAACGAGGGCCGGATTTGGACAGTTTAGGCGATTTCGGTCGCCGGGTACTTTAAGACGCAATGCCAGGGAAGAAGGACAAACCCGCCGAACGCCAGGGATTCATCAAGCGCTTGCGTGCCCGCCTCAACAGCGGCGACAGCTGGCTGACCTATGATCTCGCGAACCTGGCACCGGGCGGCAAGATCGACGAGGATGCGCTCGAGGAACTCGAATCAATGCTTGTCATGGCCGACGTAGGCATCGACACAACGACCCGCATCATCGAAGACCTGCAGCAAAAGCTCGCGCGCAAGGAACTCAAGGACCTGGAATCGCTGCGGCGCGGACTGCACCGTTCGCTCGTTGACATCCTGTCACCCGTCGAACGACCACTCGACATCGACCCGCAACACCGCCCATTCGTCGTCCTGATGGTCGGGGTCAACGGTGCTGGCAAGACCACGACCATCGGCAAGCTGGCGAGGCGATTCAGGGACCAGGGAATGTCGGTGATGCTCGCTGCCGGCGATACGTTCCGCGCAGCGGCCGTCGAACAGCTGCAGGCCTGGGGACAGCGCAACGAGGTCCCGGTCGTTGCGCAGCAAAGCGGCGCGGATCCCGCCGCGGTGATATTCGATGCCTGGGAAGCCGCCAGGGCGCGCGGCATCGACGTGTTGCTGGCGGACACGGCCGGCCGACTGCAGAACCAGCAGGGCCTGATGGACGAACTTGCAAAAATCCGCCGCGTGATTGCGCGGCGGGACGAGACGGCGCCGCACGAGATCATGCTGGTGCTCGACGCCAGCCAGGGCCAGAACGCGCTGGTGCAGGCGCAGAAGTTCCACGATGCGCTCGGCCTGACGGGTATTACGGTCACCAAGTTGGACGGCAGCGCCAAGGGTGGCATCCTGCTCGCTATCGCCAACGCGCTGCAGGTGCCGGTGCGGTTTATCGGTATCGGCGAGTCTGCCGAGGACATGCAACCGTTTGTCGCGGAAGACTTTGTCGACGCACTCCTCGCCAGCGGCGAACAGGGCTGAGCAAGGCACAGATGATTCAGTTCGAAAATGTGACCAAACAATTCCCGGGCGGGCAGGAAGCACTGTCCGGGTTGTCGCTGTCCGTCGACAAGGGTGAGATGGTATTCGTTACCGGGCACTCGGGCGCCGGCAAGAGCACGATGCTCAAACTGATTGCGCTGATCGAGCGGCCGACGAGCGGCCAGGTCATCGTCGATGGCCAGAACACGCATCGCGTGCGCCGCCGCAAGATTCCCGGCTATCGCAGACAGATCGGCATGGTGTTCCAGGACCACAAACTGCTCTATGACCGTCCGGTGTCGGACAACGTTGCGATGCCGCTGATCATCGCCGGTCTAAGCCCCCGCGATGCCGGCAAGCGCGTGCGCGCCGCCCTCGACCAGGTCGGCCTGCTGCACAAGGAAAACAAGAATCCCGAAACGCTTTCGGCGGGCGAACAACAGCGAGTCGGTATTGCACGGGCAATCGTGACCCGGCCCAAACTGCTGATTGCCGATGAACCGACGGGCAATCTGGATCCCGACCTGTCGCTTGAAGTCATGCGCATATTCCGGCGCTTCAACGAGGTCGGCGTTACGCTTTTGATCGCGAGCCACGACATCGCTCTCATCGACAAACTGGGTTGCCGACGCATCGGACTCGAGGAGGGTCGTCTGCAGCAAGCGACGGACGAGGACGACTTCGTGGCGCATTTCGACGACGACTACGTGCCGCAGGGAGGCGATGACGGATGGCGGTGACACGGCATTCCGACGCGGTGGCACCGCTGCGTTCTTCGGGACCGGTGGCCATCTGGCTCGGGCGTCACGGCAGGACGGCATCGGCGTCGTTCAGCAGGCTCTTGCACCAGCCGTTTGCGAGCCTGATGATTATTCTCGTTATTGCGGTAACTCTCGCGATACCCGCGGCGCTTAACCTCGCCATCAAGAACTTCACTGCCATCAGCAGCGGCTGGGACGACGCGCTCGACTTTTCCGTTTTCCTCGACGCAGGTGTTTCCGTCGACGAAGCGGAGGCGCTCGCCCGGTTGATATCACAGCGTGCCGACGTGGATGACGTGCGACTGATTACGGCGGCAGAGGCGTTGGCAGAATTCAAGGAACAGTCCGGCTTCGGCAGTGCTCTCGATCATCTTCCCGACAACCCGCTGCCGCATACACTGGTGGTAAGGCCCAGCCCTGCGAACACACCTCAATCGATGACTCTCTTACGAGAGGAACTCGACAGCCTGCCGGAGACCGAATTCGTGCAGGTCGACACCGAGTGGGTGCAGCGATTCCACGCGATACTCGAGATCGTGCAACAAGCCATCATGATCGGCGCCGGCCTGCTGGGTGCCGCAATAATCGTCATCATCGGCAACACGATCCGGCTCGAGATTCAAAACCGCCGTGACGAGATCGAAGTTACCAAGCTCATCGGCGCAACCAATGCCTTCGTGCGCCGGCCGTTCCTGTGGAGCGGCTTCTGGTTCGGGCTATTCGGTTCGGTACTCGCCCTCGGTCTCGTTCAGTACGGCCTGTACATGCTGCGCCCGACCGTTGCCCGGCTGGCGGGCCTGTACCAAAGCGGCGTCACCATGCTCACCCTGGACCTCCGGGACAGCCTCGCCATTGTCGCCGTCGGTGTGATCCTGGGCCTGGCTGGATCGTGGCTGGCAGCCGCGCGCCACATGCGCTCGATAGAGCCGAAATAGCCGTTTTCGGGCTGCGCATGCGGCGCTGCGTCATACGGGGCGGGGCCCGGCGAACATTTCGTAACGATTTGTAACTTACTCTTTTAAAAAGGAAAAATTCTGGCATCCTTGCGGAACGTTCGCTTTGGTTAGCACTCTAATACGTCGACTGCTAAAATTGCCGTCCCACAAGGAGAGAACTGAATGACCACAGCTGTAGCGCTTCGAAATCAGGAACTGATGCTGGCCGGACCGGTCGGCAGTCTCGACGCCTATATCCAGGCGGTCGGTTCCGTGCCTGTGCTCAGCAAGGAAGATGAGCAGGCGCTCGCGAACCGGTTCCGTGAGGAAGATGACCTTGATGCGGCACGCGAACTTGTCCTCGCGCACCTTCGCTTTGTGGTGCACATTGCGAAAGGCTACACCGGCTACGGCCTGCCGCTCAGCGACCTGATCCAGGAAGGCAACGTCGGCCTCATGAAGGCCGTGAAACGTTTCGACCCCGGCTACGACGTGCGTCTCGTGTCATTTGCGGTCCACTGGATTCGCGCCGAGATCCACGAATTCGTGCTGCGCAACTGGCGCATCGTCAAGGTCGCGACCACGAAAGCGCAACGCAAGCTCTTCTTCAATCTTCGCAAAGCGAAGAAGAATCTCTCATGGCTGACGTTCGACGAAACTCAGGCAGTCGCTGCAGATCTTGGCGTCAGCCCCGAGGTAGTCACCGAGATGGAGAAGCGGCTTCACGCACGGGACGCGATCTTCGATCCGGCACCGGATGCCGATGACGAGCGCGCGTTTGCGCCGGCCGCTTACCTGCCCAGCCCGAACTCCGATCCCGCGAAGCTCGTCGAGACGGCGGACTTCAACGAAGACGCGACCGATCGCATGGCTGCCGCCATCAGGACCCTCGACGATCGCAGCCGGCACATCATCGAGAGCCGCTGGCTGACGGAGGACAAGCGGACGCTGCACGATCTCGCTGATGAATACGGCATCTCGGCGGAGCGCGTCCGCCAGGTCGAAGCCAACGCAATCAAGAAGCTTCGATCGGCGATGGCCCTGTAGGCTGACCGATCGAAACAGCAAAAAGCCGCTCGATTGAGCGGCTTTTTTGTGGCGACGAACGTTGCCTGAACAGAACTCCGGGCACACCGTGCCGCCGGGTGATGGCCGGACCCCCCGCCTTGCCCCGATGACCTCGGCTCCGCAAGACACCCTCCTGCCAGCCTCTAAAACTGAATTCCCGGTTAACTATTCGTTCCAGCGGACTCGCCGACACGATAGAATTTCGTCTCCTCAAAATGCACGTGAATAAGTAGGAATAAAGGCGCCATTCATGCAGAAGCGCAGCATCAATATCGATTCGCTCGCACTGATCTTCGGGTTCATCATCTTTGCGCAACTGCTGTCCTACGTTGTGCCACAGGGCACCTTCGAGCGTGAGCCATTCCCTGATAACCCGAATCGATCGATGGTTGTAGCGGGCACGTATGAAACAGTCAGCCCGGATGAGGAGGTTACGCTGCCAGCCTGGCACTTCCTCGAGGGTGTCACGAAAGGCCTCGCCGATGCACAGGACATCATTTTCCTGATCTTCATCGTCGGCGGAGTCATAGAGGTCCTGCGCAAAACAGGGGCGGTCGATGCGGCACTCCACCGGTCGGTCCATCATCTCGGTCACAATCCATGGATATTGATACTCGGGTGCTTCGCGATGTTCAGCGTGGGCTCGTTCACCATCGGGATGGGGGAGGAGTATGTCCCGCTCATACCGATCATCGTGACAATGACCCTTGCCATGCGCATGGATGCAGTCGTCGCCATGGGCATGGTGTGGGTGCCGTACGGAATCGGCTGGGGCTGCGCCGGCATCAACCCGTTCGGTGTATTGATTGCACAGAACATTGCGGGCGTGACGCTGACGTCGGGATGGGAAGCGCGATTCGTCATGATGCTGGCCTTTCTTGCGCTCGGATTTCACCACGTGTATCGCTACGCGATGAAAGTGCAGAGGGACCCGTCAGCCAGCTACGTTGCAGACATTGATTACAGCTCGGGTTTCGAGACGCCTGATGATATCCAGCTGACAAACGGCCGCATCGCGATCCTGGTCGTCTTTTTCCTCGGTCTCGCATTCTTCGTCTGGGGTGCGTCGAATCACGGTTGGTTCATCATGGAACTCAACTCGATCTTCTTCGGCATTGGCCTGATATCGGCGGCAATCGTGCGCATGGGGCCGGCGGAAATCAGCCGAACATTCCTCGAGGGCTGCGCCAAGATGACCGCACCGGCATTGATCGTCGGATTTGCCCGGGCGATCGCTGTTGTCCTCGAGGATGGCCAGATCATCGATTCGATCGTCATGTCGATCTCGAGCGCGCTCGAAGGTTTTCCTGCTGACGTCGCGGCTATCGGCATGTTGATCGTGCAGTCGTTGACGAACCTCTTTATTCCGTCGGGTACCGGGCAGGCGTTCGTGACAATGCCGATCATGTCGCCAATTGCGACACTGACCGGTGTACCGCAGCAGACGGCCGTGCTCGCGTTCCAGTTTGGCGATGGCTTTACCAACATGATCGTACCGACCAGCGCGTTGGTCATGGGCGCGCTGGCACTGGGTAAGGTGCCATACACGGCCTGGTTCCGCTTCGTGGCGCCGTTGATGGTAAAAATTCTCGTGCTTGCAGCGGTCTTCCTTGTGCTGTCCATTCACTTCGGAGAGGCGGTCGGACTGGTGTCGTAGTTCGTGTCGCTCGATGGTGCAGGTGAAGTTGACCTGCTAAGCGTAGACCTTGCGCCGATACCTTATCCAGCCACCATCCTCCTCGCCCAGTGGATCGTGGTGCGTCCAGTGCACCAGGCCGCCGAGATCGTTCCATTCGTACATGCCGCGGAAGTGGACCCGGTCGCCGAGCGAAAGCGGAATCCGGTCTGCAAGTTCGATGTTGTGAGCAATCAGGAGCGTCTGCTTATTGCTCGACTGGATAACGAAGCGCTGGTGCCGCGATCCGTCGTCGTCATCCGACAACAGGCGCCGGACGAACCCTGTATCTTCGATCCACCGGCCCGTGTCGGCCTTCGTATAGGCTGATCGCATAAGCGCCCTTCTTGTTGTTCTTGGGCAGAAGATGAAAGCGGTGCCAGCCATCCCTGGCTGGCGCGCTCCCCTGTTTCTGTAGCGACCGTTCAGCCCGCGGTGACGGGTACCAGCGTGATCTCGACGCGCCGGTTGAGCTGACGGCCCTCCGGCGTCGAATTGTCGGCGATTGGATGATGCTCGCCCATGCCCACCGTTATGATCCGCTGGTCCATGATGTCCTGCGTGTAGAGGTATTCGCCGACGGTATTTGCACGGCGCTGCGACAACGCCATGTTATGCGAATCGCTGCCGGTGCTGTCCGTGTGGCCAGCGACCTCGACGACGGTCTTGTCGTACTCCGTCAACACTTTGCCTACCGAGTTCAGCACACCGAAAAACTGAGGCCTCAACGCGGCACTGTCCGTATCGAACGTGACGTTGCCCGGCATGTTCAACGTGATGTTGTCACCCATCCGCGTGACGCTGACACCAGTTCCCTGCAGTTCGGCCCGAAGCTCGGCTTCCTGCCGGTCCATGTAATTCCCGACTGCACCGCCCGCCAGAGCGCCTATGCCTGCGCCAATCAGCGCGTGCTGCCGGCGCTCCACCGCATCATCGCCCGACATCAGGCCAGCTACAGCGCCGGCCGCGGCCCCGATGAGCGCACCTTTCGTCGCCTTGCTGGTCTCCGACTCCCCGGTATAGGGGTCGAGCGTCTCACAGCCACTAAGAATCGCGGCAATGCCCGCAATCGCGAATAAGGATTTTCTCGTCTTGCTGCCCATAGCGAAATCTCCCTGAAATCCTCACATGAGTTTACATTATGAATTGTAGCGCTCCGTGACTGAACGCACACTTAATGGCTGCGTTTATGGTCAAATACTGCCCAGGATGCGGAAACAGCGATGACTGATAGCGACGGTTGGCTCGAGCGCTACGGCGAGACCCACGAGAACCTTACCTACCCGGTGCTCTACTGGATCGCCGTTCCGATGGTCGTTACGGGGACCGTCGGTTTACTCTGGTCGTTGCCGGTGCCGGCCCAGTTCTACGAAATATCACCGCTGCTGAACTGGGGCAGCGCGTTCCTGATGGCGGCCGCCGTTTACTACTTCATCATCTCGCTACCGATCGCGATCGGTATGTTGCCGTTCATCCTTGGCGTCGCTGCAATTCAGTTGTGGCTGGAGCAGTCGCTCTATTCGCACCCGCACGTCGCTGGTGGCCTGCTGGTCGGTGGCACGATCGGCCTGTGGCTCGGTCACCGCAACGAGCCGGGCCCGGGTCCGGTCCTGAAGGACCTGCAGCTCATGATGATCGGTCCGGCGTGGCTGCTCTCCGTGCTGTACCGGCGGCTCGGCATACCGTTCTGAGCGTCACGTCTTGATGGCGATCGAGTTGCCGCGCGACCGTGACGTATGGCGCATCGCCGCGCCGATGATTCTGTCGAATATCTCGGTGCCGCTGCTCGGCATGGTGGATACCGGCGTTGTCGGTCATCTCGATAGTCCCGTCTACCTCGGGGCCGTCGCCATCGGCGGCACGATTTTCAGCTTCCTGTATACCGGCGTTAACTTCCTGCGCATGGGCACGACCGGTATAGCGGCCCAGCGTTTTGGCGCCGATGATTTCGACGGCTTGCGCGTATCCCTCGGCCAGGCGCTCATCGTTGCACAGCTGATCGCCCTTACCGTAATTTTCCTGCAGTGGCCCGTCGGCCAGGTCGCGATGAAACTGCTCGGCGCAAACGGGGCCCTTCGGGAATATGCCCTCGAATATTTTTCCATCCGCATCTGGAGTGCCCCCGGTACGCTCGCCAACTTCGTAATGATCGGCTGGTTCCTCGGTCTGCAGAACGCGCGCGTACCGCTGGTCATCTTCCTGACCATCAACCTGACCAACATCGTGCTCGATCTCCTGTTCGTACTCGTCCTGGGGATGAAGGTCGACGGCGTGGCGCTCGCGTCCGTCTTCGCCGAGTACACCGGGCTCGGGGTGGCGCTTTACTTTGCCGCACGGGAACTCCGCAAGCGCAGCGGTCACTGGCCAATGGAAAAGTTCGTCAATTTTCGCGAGTACGCGGCGTTTTTTTCGATCAACGCCAACCTGTTCGTGCGAACCATGGCGCTGATGTTCACGATCGCCTTCGTCACGGCGCAGGGTACGCGCATGGGCGGGCTGATCCTCGCCGCGAACGCGATACTGATGCAGCTGCAGAACCTTACGGCCTTTGGCCTCGACGGGCTTGCGCATGCCGCCGAAGCCCTCGTCGGCAAGGCGGTTGGCCAGCAGCGGCGGGATGTGCTCGAACGTTCCGTCACCCTGTGCCTCAAGTGGTCCCTGATCTTCGCCGCCGGGTTCAGTGCCGCGTACCTGTTCCTCGGGCCGCAGCTCATCAACGTGCTGACGGATCTGCCGGCGGTCCGCGAGACGACCTTGCGCTACTTGCCCTGGATGATCGTCTCGCCGCTGGTTTCCGTCTGGTCGTTTCTCTACGACGGCGTGTACGTCGGTGCAACGCGCGCCCGTGAGATGCGGAACATCATGGTGTTCTCTGCGTTCGCCGTGTTCATTCCGGTCTGGTTTGTGCTGCAGCCGCTCGGCAACGACGGTCTCTGGCTCGCCTTCCTGCTGTTCCTGGCAAGTCGCGGCGTCGGCATGCACTTCGGCTACCGCCGAAGCGTACTTCCAACACTGCCGTAGGAGCGTTTCTTGAGGCGCGACCGTTCGCGCGCCGAGGCACGCTCCTAAGGATCCGGGTTCGGCGGGCCTTTTAATTCGACAATGTTGCCTTCCGGGTCGCTGATATACATGGAGGGGCCCTGGCCCTCGGCGCCGTAACGGGAAGTCACCCGGCCGGCATCGACACCGTGGCCTTCCAGGTGTTCGACGATCGACGCTTCGTCGAATGTCTCGAGACGAAAACAGAGATGATCCATGTTGCGTCCTTCGCGCCCGGGCGCGGCGCCGCCCGCGCGGCCAAGCTCTCCGTCGACAGGAACAAGATCGACGAGCGAACGGCCGGCACGTAGCTGGATGAGCCCGATAGCATCCTTGCGCCGATCGATGCTGCAGCCGAGTACTTCGCAATAGAACTCGAGCATGCGATCGAGGTCGCTCACACGAAGCACGATATGGTCGATCTCGCGGATGCGGATAGTCACGGCCGGACCTCCGCTGGGGCTTTACGCAGCACCGCCTCCTCGGCGCAGCGGTGGCGAACGGCGCTACGCGCCCAGGCGTATGCGCCGAGTCCCGAAACGATATTTGCAATCGCATAGGCGGCGAATATGCCGGCGATATCGAAAAACCGCATCGCGATGAGTGCGGCCGGGATATAGAGCACGGCTATCCGGCAGACACTGATGATCACGCCCGGCATCGGATAACCGAGGCCATTGAAGGACGCGTTCATCACCATGACCATGCCGTAGGTCCCATAGCTGACCGGCACGAGCCAGAGAAACATGGACGTAACGTCCCGGACACTCTCGCTGTCGCTGAAGAGGCCGGGAAGCCAGCCGGACATCGACGCAAGCAGGCCCGCAATGACGAGCCCGCTGCCGATGCAGAACGCTGTGCAGAGCCATAGCGCGCGCAGGATGCGGTCCTCCTTTCCGGCGGAGAAATTCTGCCCGACGAAGGGCCCGATAATCGCGGACAAAGCGTAGTACATGACCAGCATCATCGACTCGATGCGGCTTGCAACGCCGAAACCGGCAACCGCGTCCGGGCCGAAGCGCGCGATCATGGCGGTAACGACGGCCGCGCCAACCGGCACGATGACGTTGGTGCCGGCAGCGGGTATGCCGACGTGCAGGATGTCCCGCCACGACCGCCGCAACTCGCCCGGGTCGGGCTTGTCGAAAGTCACCATGTCCAGGCGGTGCCGCATCAGGTAAAGCGTGCCGACAAAGATCGAGGCGCGCGCAAGTAATGCCGCCATCGCGGCACCGTTCAGCCCCATCGCCGGCAGCGGCCCCACGCCGAAGATCAGTATCGGGTCGAGGATGACGTTGAGCACTGCTGCAAGAATCATCAGCATACTGGGCAGGCGCGTATCTCCGGTGGCCCGCATGCTTGCCATGCCCACCATCCCGACGACGATGAACGGCACGCCCATGTACAGAATGGTCATGAAGCCGCGGATCAGCGGCATCAACTCGTCGGGGGCGCCGAGCAATCGAAACAGCGGTCCGATCGTGAGAATGCCGATCGCGCTGATGATCGCGGTTACCAGGAAAGACAGTAACAGGCTGTCGGTTGACAGCCGCCGCGCCCGGTGTTGATCGTCCGCGCCGATCGCGCGAGCCACGACCGAGGACGTGCCCGCCCCCAGCCCGATCGCAACGCTGGTGACGATCATGAGAATGGGAAACCCGAAGCTGAAAGCCGCGAGCTGTGCGTCACCGACTTTGCCGATGAACCACGTGTCGACGAGGCCTTGTGCCATCATCGTCGCGATGCCGAGAAGCACGGGCACAGTCATGTCGACCAGGTGCCCGCCGACAGGTCCCTGTGTAAGCCTCGGCTTGGGTGAGTTCATCGGGCAAGGTTATCATTGCGAAACGCAATTAGAGTGGGCTGCGAACATGAAGTTCAGGCACGACATCGTCATCGACGCCGACCAGGGCGCAGTATGGGCGGCCTTCGACGACCCCGCCAATATGAAGGCCTGGCAGCCGGCGCTCGAGTCGTTCACGCGCAAGAGCGGCGAAGACGGTCAACCCGGTGCCGTTGCCGAGCTGGTCTACAATGAAAACGGCCGCAAGGTAACGCTCACCGAAACCGTAACCGAGCGGCGCGAGCCGCATTTCATGGCCGGCACCTACGAGTCGGACGTGGGCAATGCACTCATCGTCAACCACTTCGAAGACGCCGGTAATGGCTGCACGCGCTGGGCCAGGTATGGGAACCATTCGTTCAAGGGCATCTTCCGCTTTCTCAGCATCTTCTTCGCCGGAACGATTCGAAAACGTAACGAAGACATGATGAACAACTTCAAACTGTTTGCCGAAACGCAGCAAGCGGAGCGCACTGTATGAGCTGGAAGCAACTCGACTCACGTACCGTCTACGAGAATCCCTGGATGGAGGTCCGTGAAGACCACGTCATCAATCCCGGTGGCGGCAAGAATCACTACGGTTACGTGCACTTCAAGAATCGCGCCATCGCGATCATGCCGCTGGATGATGACGGCAGCACGTGGCTCGTCGGCCAGCAACGCTACACGCTGGGCGAATATTCCTGGGAGTTGCCCATGGGTGGCGCGCCGCTCGACGAGTCGCCCCTCGTTGCCGCGAAACGGGAACTCAGGGAAGAAACGGGCCTGACCGCCATGCGCTGGTCCGAGGTGATGCGGCTGCACACCAGCAACTCGATCACCGATGAAGTCGGCATCGTCTACATCGCCGAAGGACTGACCCAGGGCGAGACCGAGTTCGAAGAGACTGAAGACCTGGAGATCCGCAGGCTGCCGCTGGATGAGGCCGTTCGGCTCGTCAATGACGGCGAGATCACGGACGCCATCAGTGTCGCCGCGATCCTCAGGGTTTCCGCACTCAGAACAGCATCCTCGCGGTGACCACGTAGCGCATCGAGCCGCCCGGCTCCAGGGCGTCGAATGGATAACAGGTGACAAGGCTGAGCACGCTCTCGTCTGTATCGAGCAGCAGGCTGCTGCGGCGTGAATCCACCACGTCGATATGCACGACCTGGTAGAGGTGCGACTGCCCGTCCACCGTCTCGACCACGAGCGACTCGCCGACAGCAAGGCGCTGCAGGAAGTTGAAATGAGTGTCCCGATGCCCTGCGATCACGGCGTTGCCGGGCTTGCCGGGCAATGCACTTGCGCTCAGGTGCCCGGGGCCGAATGCCAGTGTGCGTCCCGATCCGCCGGCGAGGACGATCAGGTCGATGTCTCCACCCAGCGCCCTGAGCCGCGCGACCGGCCAGGTATCCGCCCACGGCCAGGGCGCCGGTCGCTCACTGCCTTCCGCAGCACGCTCCCATGCGCGTTGCATCAGTTCCTGCGCGAGCCAGGCCTTGGCGGGAATATAGGCCCCTTCGCCGAGCTGCCAGAATCCGAGGCAAAGTACGCAGGCCATCACCCAGCCTCCCTTCGTCCTAGGCCAGCCGCGCACGGTTTACGCTCCGCCGCAAAGTTCCCGCGCCGAGCAACAGCAGGGCCACGGATAACATCAGCAGGCCGCGCCGCTGCAGTACGGGCGCGTTCGTCGCGGTCGCCGGGAAACCGAATATCGCGTTCATGCTTTGACCGTAAGGCAGCAGGTTCGGCACCGGTTCCCTCGCGAGCAGATCGCCGGCGGGCCGCACCGGCGTCTTGTCAACCGCGACCAGGCTCGTGTACTTGCTGACGAGATGGTGGGCAACCGCGGTATCGATGACCGCTTTCCGGGTTAGCTCGGGATCTGCGCCCCGCCGCTCCTCGTCGTGAAGCGCAGCGATCTTCGCCCGCGCCCAGAGCGCACCGATACCCGGATTGTCCTCGCCGCTTTCCAGCGGTAGATCGCGGGTCCATGCCCCGGCAGCCGAATCCCCGCTGACACGGACCGCAGAACCCGGCAGGAAAGGTACTGCCGCCTTCGCCCTGACCGTAACGGGCTCGCCGAGATAAAGATCGGGCACGGTGTCCGGATAAGTCTCCATTACCGTGCCGCCCGGCCAGCTGACATTAATGTTCGTAACCTGCGGATTCCTGAGCTTGTCGAACAAGCGATCCATCTTCTCGCCGACCTCGTGTAGTGCGCTGATCACGACGAAGGTCCCGCGTCCGAGTTCTGCCGCCTTGCGCATGAACCAGCTGTTGGGTGCGGAACCGATACCCACCGTAAACAACCGTGCATTGCCGAGTCGCGCCTCGATCATCTCGTAGAGTTCTTCTTCGTTGCCGACACTCCCGTCGGTGATGAACACGATTTGCCGCAGGTGCGATTCGACGGCCGCCGAATCCAGCGCGAGCCTGAGGGCCGGCCGCATCTCGGTACCACCGTTTGCCTCGAGCCCCTGCACGAAATTCCGTGCATGAGCGACGTTTGCGGCGTCGGCCGCAACGCTCTGGTGAAAAAGCGCCCTTGTCGCCGAGTTGAACTCGATGATGTTGAAGCGATCATTGGCGCTCAAACCATCGAGAGCCTGTCCCAGGGCTTTTCTTGCCTGGGCGATCGAGACGCCATGCATGGACCCGGAAGTATCCACGACGAAAAGCAGCTCGCGCGGCATGGACAGCGGCACATCCTTCGCGGCGTCGGGCGGTACGACCATGAGCAAATAGTGAGGCTGCTCTTCGATCGTCTCGCTGAACACCATTGCGCGCGGCACGGCAGAGGGCACCGGCCGCCATAACAGCTCGAAGTCGTGGTCCATCGGAACCGAGTCGTTGGCCAGCGATACCGTGTACCGGCTGTTGCTCTCTGAAACGTCCACCGGGTGATATCGGCTGGCAACGATCTCCAGCGGCATCCCGGCATCGATGCTGGCACGCAGCGAGATCTTATGGTCGCGAGATTCCGTCACCTGCGGCGGCGTAATGAAGGATGCGTCGCTCACCCGTATCGTATCGGGCGACCAGCCGCTGCCCTTCCGGTCGGGAAGCGGCGCGCCCGGAATATAGCGAGGCGTCAGGGTCATGGGAAAACGGATAGCGAAGGTGCCATTGTCGTAATGCAGGTCTTCGAAGTATTCGATTTCGACAACGACCCGTTCCCCCGGCGCTATGTTTGCCACGGACGTCGTGAAAAGGTTCGGGCGCTGCTGTTCGACGAGGCTGGCCTTCCTGCCTTCGCTACGTGCGCGCTCATAGTCCTTCCTCGCCTTTTCCTTCTCCCGGATTTCTCCCTCGATAAAACGCTCGCCGATATGCAGCCGCATGCGATCGACCGCCGCCTCGTCCGGCAATGGAAATACGTAGATGCCCTCGACCCACTCTCCGCCTTCATTGCGAAATTCCTGGCGGACCGACACGCGTGCAACGAGGCCGCTTATGGTCATCGTGACTTCAGTGTTCGTGCGGGTCGCCGCGACGATCCCCGCCTGCATTTTCAGGAGCAGCGTGCCGGACTGTACGTCTGCCGGCCGCCATTCCTCGCCCGTTGCGACAGGCATCCACAGCCAGGCAATCGCAACGACCATTATCATCAGTGCTTTTTGTTGTGACATTACGGGTCTCCCGGCAGCGCTACGGTGATTCAAACAATCCAATACGTCGCGCCACGGACGACGGCATGGCAATGCACCGGCGTAATGTGGCAAATTGTGGCCAGGTTCCGGGGGATTCGATTTGGCCAAACGCATAGCGATCGTCGAAGACGAGGCGGCAATCCGCGACAACTACGCGGCGGCTTTTCGCCGCGAGGGTTACGCCGTGGACGCGTACGATTCGCGCGCCCCGGCTCTGGAAGCCTTTGCGTCAAGGCTGCCCGACCTCGTCGTCATCGACATCAACCTGAAGGACGACGTCGAAGGCGGCTTCGAACTGTGCCGGGAACTGCGGGCTCAGTCGGCAGACCTGCCGATCATCTTCCTGACTGCACGGGACAGCGAGTTCGATGCGGTGTCCGGACTGCGCCTGGGCGCTGACGACTACCTCACCAAGGACATCAGCCTCCCGCACCTGATGGCGCGAATCGCAGCGTTATTTCGCCGTCTCGACGCAATGCAGAAACCGCAGGCAGAGGGCGGGCGCATCACCCGCGGCAGCCTGGAGATCGATACCGACAGGATGACCGTACAGTGGCAGGGCATTCCGGTCGGCCTGACGCTGACGGAGTTCTGGCTGGTGCACGCGATGGCGCGTTACCCTGGCCACGTCAAGAATCGGCAGCAGCTCATGGACGCTGCACAGGCCGTGCTCGACGACAACACGATCACATCCCACGTGAAGCGTATTCGACGCAAGTTCCAGGCCGTCGACGCCGACTTCGGCTGCATCGAAACCGTCTACGGCATGGGCTACCGCTGGATAGCGGACTAACCGCGAAGCCCTGATGAATCTCAAACGGCAGTTGCTACTGGTCAGCCTGCTGACGCTCGTGCTGCCGTGGGCCGGCTGCGAATTCATTCGCGAGACTGAGTCGGCGCTGCGGCAGAGCCAGCAGCAGATGCTCTCGGGAACGGCGAGCGCCGTAGCGGAATCACTGGAACGGTACCCGGAGGAGTTCCCCGCGCGGCCCGGCGGCAACGATACCCCCGCCGATCAGCTGTATGGACATCGTCTCGACACCGAACCGTTGATCGACGGCTACGTCAACGACTGGTCCCTCCCACCGGGCTCGCTGCGGCAGATCAGGGGTGCCGACGGTCCGATCCGCGTCGCTGTTGGCCTGCACGGCCGCTACGTCTATTTCTATGCGGCGGTGACCGATAACGATGTCGTGTATGCGTCGTCGTCAACGGTCGCAATCGACGACGGCCCGGTTTACGCGGATCGGGTCGTGTTAATCAGTGCGAATCCGCCGATGGCGAGCGAATCGCTGATATTCTCCGCGGAAGCGCCAGGCCCGGTCATCGCCTACTTGCGAGGCTCGTTCGGCTTCGCCCCCGAGCCGGCGGTGCTGGCGCGCTGGCAGGACGTCGCCGGCGGCTACCAGGTTGAGGCCCGGATCCCGGCAAACCTGCTCGGTACCCACCTCGGCATGAACGTCATCAATACCTCGAGCGAGCACGAAGCCGGTGTCCGCAGCGCGAGTTTCGCCGGGCAGGTGCCGGGGCCGTTTGTCACGACGTCGCCCGACCTGACTTTGCTCGCAGAAAAACTGGTGCAGCCCGGGACGCGTATGCTGATAACCGACCGCAGCGGCTGGCGCATTGCGGCCGTGGGCTCGCCCGGGACGGCACCACAACCCGTACAGGGAGCGGTCTCGAACTGGCTGCGGATCGCTTACAAGGCCCTCGTGGAACCCGGCACCGAGCCCGCGTTTGCCGAGCCCGATCCGAGTGGCCGGGAGCGTCAGCCATATATCGCTGCGGCCCTCGACGGCCGAAGCTCGGAAAGCTGGTTCCGTAGTCTGGACAGCGGCAGGGCCATCGTCGCCGTCGCCGAACCGGTCACCGGCGACGGCAACACCATCGGAGCCGTCGTATTGCAGCAGGGCACCGATGCGATCCTCAGCCTCAGGAACGAAGGTCTTGCGCGCCTGATGAATTTCACGCTTATCGCGACCGTACTCGTGGCGGCGGCGTTGCTCGGTTATGCAACCTGGCTGTCGAGGCGCATCCGGCGGCTCAGTCTCGCAGCGGAAGAGGCGCTCGAAGGCCCGGGCCTTCGAGCGGCACTGCCGAGCGCCGAATCCGGCGACGAGGTCGGCGACCTCTCTCGCAGCTTCTCCTACGTGCTCGGCCAGCTTGCGGATTACAACGATTACCTGCGCTCACTCGCATCGAAACTGTCGCACGAACTTCGCACGCCGCTTGCCATCGTCACGTCATCCCTCGAAAACCTCGAGCACGAAGCGCTCGAAGGTGCATCGGCTGACTACACGGCACGCGCCAAAGACGGCGCCAACCGGCTACGCCGCATCCTCAACGCCATGAGCGAAGCCAGTCGCGTCGAGGAAATCATGGAGCATGCCGAGCCCGAGCAGTTCGAGCTGCGCCATGTCCTGTCGTCGACCGTGGATGCATACAAAGACGTTTACTCCGACCGCCGGATCGAATTCGAGTGCACGCCCGCCACAACGACGGTAAGCGGCTCAGCCGAGCTGCTTATCCAGATGCTCGACAAACTCGTCGACAATGCTGCCGATTTCAGTTCGGAGGGGGACCTGATCAGGATCGGCCTCGAATCGAGCGACGCCGGGCTGGTGTTGAGTGTTCACAACCCGGGCCCACCGCTGCCGGAGCGCATGCGCTCGCAGCTTTTCGACTCGATGGTGTCGGTGCGCGCTGGCGGCAACGACAAGCACCTCGGGCTAGGCCTTTACGTCGCGAAGCTCATCGCCGAGGGCCATGGCGGCCGCATTACGGCAGAAAACGCCGACGGCGGCGTCCGGTTCTCAGTAGTCCTGCCGCTCGCTGACGCGAAGCTGGCTCAGGTCGGTCGAGAATAATATTCCGCCACCGAAATCCGTGCTGCTGTCGGTCAGGCCGGTGAACGCATAGAGCTCCATGCGCCATGCCCTGCCGAGGCGGAACGATGCGAATCCCGAGAACTCCTGGATGTCGTCGCTGCCGCTGATGGCCGCTTCGCGATAGTCTAGATACATACCGACCATCGTATTGTTCGAGGCCAGGTAGGCGCCCCCGATCGATGCGAGGAACACGTCGTTAAGGCCAACTCCGGGCGGGTCGCCGCGCAACCGGTAGCCGGCCGAGCCCTGCAGCGAGAGCCTGTCGAAGAAACGGTAAGCGTCGAACTGCAAAGTGTAGTCATTCTCCCCGGTGCCGAGGCCCTTCAACTCGTCGGCGGTGCCGAACTTTATCTTTCCCGTGACGTCAACGACGAAATTGCCTGTATCGCTGACATACAGATCGTAGAACGTCAGCGCGCCCACGATGTCGCCGAAACCGCTCTCGGTAACCGTCGCACCATCACCCGGCAAAGGCTCCGCACCGGCGTCGGTGACGATCGTGTCTTCCGGCGCGGTCACCCTGAGCCACGGTGCCGTCAGGCGAAACCCGATCCGGTCGAACCCGGCCCGAAAGGTGAACGGGACATAGAGTTCCTCGATATCGTCGGTGCCGCCATACTTGCCGGTGCTGTATTCAAACCCCGTCGAAAACCGCAGGTCGGCACCGGCATCCTGGGCTGCGCCGTCTGCACTTATGAGTACGAACGCGGCGATCGCAACGGTCGCCGTTATTCTTCTATCCGCCTTCATGTCGGATTCCCCTGTTCGAAACGGGACCGGCTTGCGCCGGCCCCGACTGCTTCTGTCGCCTTACTCGGCTTCTTCCTTCTCACCACCATCGCCGATCGCAACGCCTTGCGCTCCTGCGCGGGCCTGCATCTGCTCACGATGCTGTGCGAGGAAACGGGTCTTTTGTTCCGGGTCGGACTCGACCAGCCGCAGCTGCTCGCGATAACGGTTGCGTTCCTGGGCGGTCATCATTTCATGGCCGTAGATGTCTGAATCAGGACCGTTTCCCGTGCCCGGCACATGAACCTGCTTTTGCTCCTGGACCTGCATGCGCTCCTGGGACTGTTTGCGTTCCTGCGTCTGCGTGGCGTCCTGAGCAGGATCCATGGCCGGCTCGTGGATGCGGTCGCGATCACGGATGCGGTCACGATCGTGATCGGACTGGCCGCGCTCGACCTGGGCCCGATCTCTGGCGTGTGCCTGGTCGCCGCCGCCTCCCTGTCCGCGTCCCTGCGCAAACCCGTCAATGGGCAAAAGAACCATTGCAGCGACAAGAAGTGCACTGTATTTCAGTAGGGTTCTCATGGTATCGCTCCTCTCGTGCGTTCACTTAGTAAAACGGCGCGGCAGCCCCGGCGTTGACGTTGTCGCTCTACGTAGTTTCCGAAGTGTGGTCCGGTTGCGAGCGGGCACGAGCACAACAGCTTGGTATCATTTGCAGCAGGCATTCACTTTCCGCATTACGATGGCGATAAAGGAGATATTCATGGCTAACGAGGGTTATCACGAGCCGGTCGAGGAACTAAGCGACGAAACGCGCGACATGCACCGCGCGATCGTCTCGTTGATGGAGGAACTGGAGGCGGTCGACTGGTACAACCAGCGAGTTGACGCATGCAGGGACAAGGAACTCGCCGCGATCCTTGCGCACAACCGCGACGAGGAAAAAGAGCACGCCGCGATGGTGCTCGAGTGGATCCGGCGCCGTGACCCGAGTTTCGACAAGGAACTGAAGGACTATCTCTTCACGACCGAGAAAATCGCGCACGAGTGAATATCACCGAGGGTGGCCTTCGATCTCTGTGGCAACCGCACGCTGATCATCCAGTATCGAAAACTCTATCTTCGTTTATTCTGCTGGGTTCAGACCGGCCCCGATTGGTTAACTGCCGTCCTGTAAAGAGTCATACCCACACCAGCGAGAAAAAACAGGCCCAGCCAACCGCCGAAATGCAGCGCGGTTGGCAGCGCCAGAACCTCTGCCGACCCAACCGCAACGATTGGTATCGCGATAATAATGCCCATCAGTGCCTCGCCCGTAATCAAACCCGCCGAGAACAGGGTGCCTTTCTGGTGGATGCGTTCACGATCGCCCTCGGCCTCGCCCGGCGGGAAACGGCGCTCGACGAGATGTGCAACGAACCCACCCGCGAAGATCGGCACGCTGAGCTCCAACGGCAGATAGATGCCGACCGCACAGGCCAATACCGGAACGTGCCAGGCGGCACCGATCTTTTTCAGGTACTGGTCGAGAAGGATAATCACCACGCCGATCGCCGCCCCGATACCGATCATTGTCCACGGCAGCTTGCCGCCGAAGATGCCCTGGGCTACCGAAGCCATCAGGTTCGCCTGTGGCGCAAGCAACGGGTTCGGGTGGGTTTCCGTCGGCACGCCGATACCGTAGGCCTGCGCGAGCAGGCTCAGCACGGGCGCCATGATGAACGCGCTCGATACGCCGCCGACCGCAAGCATCAACTGCTGCTTCCAGGGCGTCGCGCCGAGGATGTAGCCGCACTTGAGATCCTGCAGGTTGTCGCCGCCAATGCAGGCTGCGCAGCAGACGACGGCACCGATCATGATTGTCGCAACGGCTCCGATAGGCGAACTGCGCCCTAACAGCACCGCAAGCACCAGCGCCGCGAACAGGATCGTCGCGATCGTCAGTCCCGACACGGGGTTATTGGACGAGCCGACGAGACCGGCCATGTAGGCCGACACCGAAACGAACAGGAAACCTGCCGTAATCATGATCACCGTCATCGGAATGCTGACCAGCCATTGGTCCACGATCGCCTGGTAAAGGATCAGTAGCGGCAACGTGAACAGCGCCGTACCGATCAGGATGTAGCGCATGGGCAGATCGCGCTCGGTGGCGGGGACTGCCGAGCCGCCTGGGCCGTGCTCTGCCGTCAGACCGCTCTTGATACCCGACACGAGCGACTTGCGCAGTGAGATCAGCGTCCAGACACCGCCAACGAGCATCGCCCCGACGCCCAGGTAGCGGACTTGCGTCGACCAGATCGCATACGCGGCGTCCTCCGCGCTCGCACCGGCCAGTTCGACACTCAGAATGGGGTCGCCAGCAAGAAAGAAAGTGCTGTAAATCGGTATCGCGACGAGCCATGCGATGGTGCCGCCCGCAAGCATGACGACGCCGATGTTGAGTCCGACGATATACCCGACGCCGAAGAGTGCCGGGGACAGGTTCGTGCCGAAATAGCCGATCGTCTTGTCGAACCATACCGATGCGGAGGCCGTGTCGGGGATGAGCCGCAAACCGCTGCCTGCCGACAGCTTCATCAGGCCGCCGAGGCCGGCCGCTCCCGCGAGGATCTTCAGGCCTTCCCCGGGCCGGTCACCGGTCCGAAGCACTTCGGCCGCCGCCTTGCCTTCGGGAAACGCGAGACCCTGGTCGACGATCAATGATCGACGCAACGGCACGGAAAACAGCACACCGAGAAGTCCGCCGAGGCCGGCGATAGCGAGTACCCACGTATAGCGGAAGTCGACCCAGTAGCCGAGAAGAATCAGGGCTGGAATCGTGAAAATCACGCCGGTTGCAATAGAAGTGCCTGCCGATGCACCGGTCGCAACGATATTGTTCTCAAGGATGTGGCCGCCACCGAGCATCTTCAGTACGGCCATCGATACGACGGCGGCCGGTATCGCCGACGCGATGGTCATGCCTGCAAAGAGGCCAAGATAAGCATTGGCGGCCGCGAGAATTACCGCGAGGACGATCGCAAGCACTATCGCACGAAAAGTGAGTTCGGGGGGTGCTTTGTCCGTCATCGCTGGCTCCAATCCCTCATGGGAGTTGCTGTTTTTGTCGATACGCTATTTTTTCGGCGTTCCAGGCCCGGCGAGGAACCAGATGATCAATCCGAACAGGGGAAACAACCCTACGAGCAAAACCCAGAGGATCTTATTCGTGGTGTCCGCGTTGCTGCCAAAGATCTGAACCAGCGCATAGACCACGAACGCCAGGTGTAGCAGCGCCCAGAATCCGAGTTCGCCCATCGTTTTCTCCTCACGTCTTGGATCGATTCCTGAACGGCATTCTACTTATCTCAGCGCACGGTTTTGTTATTTCTTGTTCTTCCGGCGCCCTTGCTGACTGACTGGTCACGATGCGTCTGATTTTCCCGATACCGGATTGTGAAATGACCACGGTCCGGAAACAGTGCTCAACCCCGTCATCGCCAGTCGCGTACTGCGTAGCCTGGATGCCGCCAGATAGGTTGATTATCAATGTCATGCAGGGCTTATAGTGGGTCGGTCAGCACCCGGGGGCCAATTAACAAAGTAATGAAGGCATGTTTTAGGCCCAGCAGCGTAGTGCTGCGCCCCTATGGGACCTGCTTCGGAAGCTTGTCGACCCGCGATTTGGCGCCCGCAGATTTAGCATGTTAGCACTGGACTATTGACCCACCGCATTGCGCAAGCCCTGCGACAAGCTCGTCGAGCTCGTCTCCTTTGTTAAGCAGAATCAAACGACATCCGATTTACAGTCGTTTGGCTGTCCGCCAAGGGTTATCAGCGGTCGCTCAGGCCGTTGCTGGCTCAACGACAGCTTTAATGTGGATGGCCGGCATATGTCCTGGTTGAACGACAGCTTTCACTGAAAGCAGGTGTTCAGCGGCACTGAAACAGCCTGATCTGTCGATCCGATTTCGGCCAGAAGCTGCCATCGATGAGAGGAGATTCGCAGCTCAACATCGTCTATTGATAGGCGGCAGCGGTAATGAACTGACCGAAAGATTCGCACCAGACGATCGCAGCATTGAACTCCCCTGGATCTACTGACTCCGGGACAGCAACCATGAAATTCTCGAATGTCTGCACGAAACCCACCTGCACCATCTCGGATTTCAGCGATTCAAAATCTGTTTCCGTCTCAACGAATTTGGGCGACAAATACAATCGGTAGTCGGGCCCAGGCGCCAGGCGGCCCTCGAAAGCGATGTTGTCGGGACCAATGAACAGGTTTCCCTCGCCCCAATGAAATACATCACTGTCCGCCAGATCACGGCGAAATATTCCCTTGAATCGAGCGATGTCGGCCGTAGATCGGACCGCCTCGACACCGGGGCTTTCCGGTGCTATCAAGATCGGCAGCAAATAGATCCCGAGTGCGAAGCCGACACCGATGGCCAATGCGTGTGTGCCAATAGGGATCAGCTTTCTTACTGCACTGCGCATATCTCCTCCTTACCTGACCTGCAGCTAACGGCAAGAAGCGGTCGTTCGATAGCTATTCGTCAGGAGTTTGAGCCCAGGCCCAGTCTTTCATTTTCACGCTGAAAAATGCCACGAATAACAGCGCCATCGGACGGTTCTTCCTCGAGAGTCTCCGGATTCCATTGGCTTCTGGTCGTATCGAAGAAATCACCGCCGTAAATATGAATCCCGCCAGTGAATCGCAATAATGGATTGGTCACTGAATGTATTGCATCCTCGGGTAGCGATGCAGCATCTCTAACAAACAGAGCCTCAGCTCCGGATGCCTTGATTCCGTCAGCAGACCTCTCCCAGAAAATGTTGTCTTCGCGACCCGTATAGATTCCGATGTTCGCCCACATCAAATGATCGTGTGGCATGAGATTCATCTGAGGAGTCCAGGTAGCGGCAAAAATCGTTAGTGTTGATGAGCTTAGAAGCACATTAAGTCCTGCGTTTTCCGGCTCCCCAAGGGCCGATATAACAGCGTTAGGTGTCGAGACCGCTTTAGCCAGCACTTCCCTGACCGCAGCTTGTGCATCCGATTCCTGATTCGCGATCAGGCAATCTTCGACAAATCGATCAACATCCATTTTCTCTCTCCCGACTGATGTGGGTCGCTTCGTAGTCGCATAGGTTGCGATCGGCATGATGACTTGACTGGATATCGCCGCTACTCCGGCAATCACTGTGCGCCGTTTACGGCTGAACCGGGGCTTCTCGGGTCTGGCCATTGACTCACCTCTTGAATCTTATAGGCGGCGCCGAGGATGCGGCCAAACCTATTATTTCTGTACAAGGTGGCAGAGAACGCCCGGAATTGCACGCGGCCGAGGCACTGCCGTCGACTGGCTTAAGACGCAATGACGTGACGAGCGTGCATCCAATCGTCGAGGTTCGTTTCATGACCTCGTTCTTCGTTCTGATCTGATAATGAGGCTGGCCGCTACGACTGGTTCGGCAAGGATAGCCATCTGGATCTATTTTCGCCATTACTGTTTTCGACCCTTCTCCTTTCGTTTATCCGACAAGATAGTCTTGATCTTCTTGCCGAAGTGTTTGTCCCTGGTTCGCCTTTCTGCCAGCGTCTCCGTGTTGCGGCGGTCCTCAGCGAGCAGTTTGCGGTACCTCCGCAGTCGCTCCGGATCGAGCTCGCCTTGCTCTATCGCAGCGAGCACTGCACAGCCAGGCTCCGACTCGTGCGAACAATCGGAAAACCGACAAGCCTCCGCAAGGCTGAATACCTCCGCAAACACGTCGTCCAGCGCATCGCCGACATCAACGAGCTGCAGCTCACGCATACCCGGCGTGTCAATTAACCACCCACCGGTCGATAAAGGATGCATTGACCTTCCCGTCGTCGTATGACGGCCACGCTGATCGTCCCCGCGCACTGCTTTCGTATCCTGATGTGTGCCCGCAAGCGTGTTTATCAACGTCGACTTGCCTACGCCCGACGAACCCAACAGCGCCACGGTCTGGCCCGGCTCACAGAACGGCCTCAAAACATCGACTGCATCAACATCGCGCGCATCGAGAGCTTCGACCAGCAATCCCGGTGACAGGTGTGCCGCCCGGCTAACGAACTCATCAACCGAGTCGACCATATCTGCCTTCGTAATCACGATCACCGGAAACGCGCCGGCCTCGTAGGCAATCGCCAGGTAGCGCTCGAGTCTCGCGACGTTGAAATCGCGATTGGCCGAAGTGACGATGAACAAAGTATCGACGTTGGCGGCGATTAGCTGGGTCTCCGCAACCGTGCCGGCCGAGCGTCGCTTGAACACGCCAAACCGATCCAGCACACGAGTAACACGCGGACCGCTCGAATCAACCAGCACCCAATCGCCGACAGCGATACCGAGTTCTGCTGAGTGACCGCTCAGCTCGATACTGCCGGGCACCGCCTCCCCGGCAACATCAATGCGACCACGATGCACGGCAAGCACCCGAGCAGGACGCACTGAATCCGGACCCTCGCCGACGAGCTGCGACTGGAAAAACGCCCGCCAGCCCAGGTCCTGCAAATATCTGGTAGCTATCATGAGATGCACCGCATACTCGACAGTTACTCACCAGACGCCGAGATATTTCGAAATTCCCTTCGCCGCCTCGCGGCCTTCGAACACTGCGGTGACCACGAGATCGGAACCGCGCACCATGTCGCCGCCGGCAAATACCCTGGGGTTCGTCGTCTGGAATGGATGGTCTCCGAGCGTCGCGACCCGCACACGGCCGCTCGGCAGAATGTCGATGCCGGACTCCTCGAACCACGCCGGCGGATTCGGCCGGAAACCGAAAGCAATAATCACCGCATCGGCCGGCAGGATTTCTTCGGTGCCCGGCACGGTCTCTGGCCGGCGGCGTCCGTCGGCGCCCGGATCGCCGAGCCGCGTCTCGATGACCTTCACGCCCGTGACCCGGTCGCTGCCGACGATTTCCAGCGGCTGGCGATTAAACAGGAAATTGATGCCCTCTTCCTTGCTGTTGCGAACTTCGCGGCGAGAGCCCGGCATGTTTTCCTCGTCGCGGCGATAAGCGCAGCTCACGCTCGTCGCACCCTGTCGAATCGCGGTGCGATTGCAGTCCATACCGGTATCGCCACCCCCCAGCACCACGACGCGTTTGCCGGCCAGGTCGATATGGTCGAGCGAATCGTCATCGATATCCATTAGCCGGTTGATGTTCGAGACAAGATACGGCAACGCGTCGTAAACGCCATCGAGCTCTTCGCCCGGGAAACCACCCCGGACATTGGTATATGTGCCCATGCCGAGAAATACGGCATCGTATTGTTCGAGCAGTTCTTCGAACGGCTTGTCCTCACCGATGCGAGTATTCAGTACGAACTCGACGCCCATGCCCTCGAGAAGTTTGCGCCGCTGGCGCACGATTTGTTTCTCGAGCTTGAACGGCGGAATGCCGAACGTGAGCAAGCCGCCGATCTCCGGGTAGGCATCGAACACCACCGAACGAATGCCTTCACGCGCGAGTATATCGGCGGCGGCCAGACCAGCGGGGCCCGCACCAACAATAGCCACCCGTTTACCGGTATCGATAACGTTCGACATGTCGGGACGCCATCCGAGCTTGACCGCCTCGTCGGTGATGTAGCGCTCGACGTTGCCGATGCTCACCGCGCCGATGCCATCGTTGAGCGTACAGGCACCTTCACAAAGCCGATCCTGTGGGCACACGCGGCCGCAAATTTCGGGCAGGGAGTTTGTCTGGTGCGAGAGTTCCGCCGCTTCGAACAGCTTGCCCTCCTCAATGAGCGCCAGCCAGTTAGGGATGTAGTTGTGCACCGGGCACTTCCACTCGCAGTAGGGGTTGCCGCAGGCCAGGCAGCGGCCGGCCTGCTGTGCAGCATCGGCGCCGTCGTAGCTATCGTAGATCTCGCCGAAGTGGCGCACGCGCTCCTCCGGCGGCTGCTTTTCCGGGTCGCGCCGCGGTACTTCGAGGAACTGGAGCGGGTACTTAGCCATTGAATCGGGTCGCGCGTCGAGACGCGCGCCTACCGCAAGCGAATGATTTGATCATGCCGCCTGCCTCAGGGACTCGATGAGCGAGCCGAGCTCGGCGGCTTTCGGCTTGACCAGCCAGAATTTCGGCAGGAACGTGCGATAGTCGTCGAGAATCATGTCGCCCCATTCGCTGTTCGTCGCCTCGATATGCGCCATGATCAGCGAACGCAGGTGATGCAGGTGCGCCTCCATGCTCTCCGGCGACACGCGATGGATATCGATGAGTTCGTGGTTGTAGCGATCGACGAAACCTCTGTCGATGTCCAGCACATATGCAAAACCGCCGGTCATGCCCGCACCGAAATTCACGCCGGTGCGTCCGAGTACGACCACGACGCCGTCAGTCATGTACTCGCAGCAATGGTCGCCAGCACCCTCGATGACGGCAGTCGCGCCGGAATTCCGCACCGCAAAGCGTTCACCCGCTCGCCCGGCGGCAAACAGCTGGCCTCCGGTAGCGCCATACAGGCAGGTGTTTCCGACGATCGACGTCTCCCGCGCGACATAGCCGGCGCGCTCGGGAGGTCGAACCGTGATGCGGCCGCCCGCCATGCCCTTACCGACGTAGTCGTTCGCATCGCCAACGAGATTCAGGTTCAGGCCGGCCACGTTCCAGGCGCCGAAACTCTGTCCCGCCGTGCCTGCGAGCTGGATGTCGATCGGCGCGTCGCGCATGCCCTCGTTGCCGTGCAGTCTTGCTATCTCACCAGACAGGCGAGCGCCGATCGAACGGTGATAGTTGCAGACCTCGAAGCCGAAGCGCCCGCCGGCCTTGTTTCGAATCGCATCCCGAGCAGCATCGAGCATCGCCTCCGCAAGTTCGCCCTTGTCGAAGGGCTCGTTACGCAATTCCGTACAGAATCGCGGCACATCCGGGGAAAGACCCGCATCGGAGATGACGGGCGTCAGATCAAGCCGCGCCTGCCTGGCTGTCCGCCCCTCCTGCAGTTCGACGAGATCAGACCGTCCGATCAGTTCGTCGAGGGAGCGGACTCCGAGCTCTGCCATGCGTTCCCGAACCTCTTCGGCTACGAAGCGGAAGAAATTGATGACCATGTCGGGCAGACCGGTAAAGTACTCGCTTCGCAGCACGTTGTTCTGCGTTGCTACGCCGGTCGCGCAAGTATTGAGGTGGCAAATACGCAGGTACTTGCAGCCCAACGCGACCATCGGTGCCGTACCGAAGCCGAAGCTTTCCGCGCCGAGCACGGCAGCTTTGACGACGTCCAGGCCGGTCTTGAGCCCGCCGTCGGTCTGCAGCCGCACCTTGTGACGCATGCCATTCATGCGCAACACCTGGTTTGCTTCCGACAATCCCAGCTCCCAGGGGCTGCCGGCGTATTTCACCGAACTGAGCGGGCTGGCGCCGGTGCCCCCGTCGTACCCCGAGATCGTAATCAGGTCCGCGTATGCCTTCACCACGCCGGCCGCGACGGTGCCCACGCCGGGTTCGGCCACGAGCTTCACGGATACGAGCGCGTCCGGATTGACCTGCTTGAGATCGAAGATCAGCTGCGCCAGATCCTCGATCGAATAAATGTCGTGATGCGGCGGCGGTGAAATAAGCCCGACCCCTGGTTTTGCATAGCGCAGGCGAGCGATGAGATCGTTGACCTTGTGGCCGGGCAGCTGGCCGCCTTCGCCGGGCTTCGCACCCTGCGCGATCTTGATCTGTATGACCTCGGCGTTCACGAGATACTCGGCGGTTACGCCGAAGCGCCCGGAAGCAACCTGCTTGATCTTAGAAACGCGTTCGCTACCGTAACGTGCCGGGTCCTCGCCACCTTCGCCGGAATTGGACCGCGCACCGATCCTGTTCATCGCGATTGCGAGCGCTTCGTGCGCCTCTGGTGACAGGGCGCCAAGCGACATGCCGGCACTGTCGAAACGCGGCAGTATGGCCTCGACCGGCTCCACTTCGTCGAGCGGCACCTCCGGGCCCGCGGCCCTTAGGTGCATAAGATCACGCAACGTGGAGATTGGCCGCTTATTCACGAGCTCCGCGTATGCGCGGTAGCGTTCGTAGTCGCCGGAACGGACGGCCGCCTGCAGCATCGCGATGACATCCGGGTTGTAACAGTGATACTCGCCGCCGTGCACGTACTTCAGGAGACCGCCCTGAGTAATCGGTTCGCGTGGCTCCCACGCCAGCTTTGCCAGTGCCTTCTCGTCGCTCAGCAGGTCATCGAAACCGGATCCCTGGATTCGCGAGGTAGTGCCCTTGAAACAGCGGTCGACGATTTCGTCCGCAAGCCCGACGATCTCGAAAAGCTGCGCGCCGCGGTAACTGGAAATCGACGAGATACCCATCTTCGACATCACCTTGAACAGGCCCTTGCGGATGCCGCGCCGGTAGCTGCGGCCGAGCTGCCGCTGCTTGTCGATATTGCCGCGCTTGCCGATGTCGTGCAGCGACTGGTAGGCGAGGTACGGGTACACCGCCGTCGCACCGTAGCCGATCAGGCAGGCGAAGTGATGCGGATCGCGCGCCACACCGGTCTCCACGATGATGTTGGCGTCGCAGCGCAGCCCCTTCGCAACGAGGTGGTGGTGCACGGCACCCGTCGCCAGCAACGCATGAACCGGAAGCTTGCCGGGCTCGAGGTAGCGATCGCTGAGCATGATGATGAGCTTGCCACTCCTGACCGCGGCTTCGGCCTCGTCGCAGATCTGGTCGAGCGCGTCGGGCAACGACATCGTGTCATCGACATTGAGATCGACGAACTGGTAATCGTCTCCGTACATGTCCGGCCCGAGCAGCTGCCTGAGCTTTTTCTGCGACAACACGGGTGAATTCATGATCACCTGCTGCGCATGCTCGGGTCCGATGTCGAACAGGCTCGACTCGCGGCCGATGTTCGTCTGCAGGGACATCACGATGCGCTCCCGCAGCGAATCGATCGGCGGGTTTGTGACTTGTGCAAACTGCTGCCGGAAATAATCGAAGGGCGAACGTACCTTGCTGGACAAAACCGCCATCGGCGTATCGTCGCCCATCGAGCCGACCGCTTCCTGCTCGGCCTTGGCCAGTACGGCGATCACGTCGCTGAGTTCCTCGCGGCTTACGTTGAACATCTTCTGGTAAACCGCGAGCGTGGCCGGTTCGAACGGTTCCGCGGTCGTGTGCGTATCGATCAGTTCCGAATCGAGATACCGGACGCCCTGCTTCAGCCACTTCTTGTAAGGAGCGCGGCTCTTCAGCCTCTCGTGAATCTCGTCGGTATCGAGCAGCCCGCCGTTGACGAGATCGACGGCGAGCATCTCTCCCGGACCGAGGCGACCCTTTTCCACGACGTCCTCTTCGTCGTAGTCGTAAACGCCGATTTCCGATGCGATCGTGATGTGACGATCCTTCGTTATCACGAAGCGCGCCGGGCGCAGCCCGTTGCGATCCAGGCAGCAGGCTGCATACCGGCCGTCGGTCAATACAATACCGGCCGGCCCGTCCCAGGGCTCCATCTGGCAATCGAAAAATTCGTAAAAGGCGCGCACTTCCGGATCGATATCGTCCACGGTCTGCCACGCCGGCGGCAACAGGATACGCATCGCCTGCAACACGTCCATGCCGCCCGCCCGCAGTACCTCGAGCATGTTGTCGAGACTCGATGAGTCAGACCCCGTGAGCGAAATGACGGGGTCCAGGTCCGAAATGTCATCGAGCTTGTCGGAGCGGAAATTCTTTGCCCGCGCCTGCGCCCAGTTGCGGTTGCCCTGGACGGTATTGATCTCGCCGTTATGGGCGAGGAAGCGGAACGGCTGCGCCAGGCGCCACTCGGGCAGCGTATTCGTCGAGAACCGCTGGTGGAACAGGCAGACCGAGGATTCCAGGCGCGGGTCCCGCAGGTCCGGGTAAAACTCCGGCAGCGCCCCTGGCATGATCATGCCCTTGTAGCTGATCGTCACGGAGGACAAGCTGGCGATATACGTTTCGCCGTCTTCGAGGCGGTTCTCGGCACGACGCCTCGCAAGAAACAGGCGCCGGTTGAAGCGGCCTCGCGGCATCCCCTCGGTTGCGTTGACGAAGACCTGCTCGATGCGCGGCAGCGTCTTGAGCGCAATCTCCCCGCACGCCGACGGGTTCGTCGGGACCTCGCGCCAGCCGGCGACCTCGAGACCGGCCTCCCGGACAGCAGTCTCGATCACGGCGCGCGCGGTTGCCGCAACTGTCTTGTCGTGACTGAGGAAAACGGCTCCGGCCGCAAAACGCTCCTCGAGGTTGAACCCCAGTTCTTCGCCCACCTCCCGGAGAAAACGAAACGGAAACTTGATCAGCAAACCGCAACCATCGCCGGTCTTGCCGTCTGGGGCCACGGCGCCGCGATGCATGAGGCGGGCCAGGGCAGCGATCGCGGTCTCGACGACGAAGTGGCTCGGCAGATCATCGAGATTGGCGATAAGTCCGAAGCCGCAGCTGTCGCGCTCGAAGGCCGGGTCGTAAAGCCCTGCTGCACCTCTTTGTACTGATCGCTCCGTCATAGTCGCCTCGAGGTTCGCTTGGCGCGCCCCCTGTTTGGTTTTTGCCTTGAAATTGGGTGGTTGTCAGCGACCAACCCGAACGATCGAGTATATGTCAGGCGCCGTGGAACTCGCGAGTGCGCCGCAGCAAGTTTATAAAAAACAAAAACTTAAGTAGTTAGTCGGCGGACGGGCGCAAGGCCGGCTCCATGGTTACGCGCGTAACCATAGCGCGATTCTAATCGCTGCGGCCGGCAGCCAGCTCGCCGGCATTGAGCCGTATCGAGCCTTCGTTGCGAAACGAAACCGGGTTCGCAAAGGGCACATCGATGGCGAAGCGGCCCTCCAGCGCATAGGGAATATCCCGGTGGATGCCGTCCCGGACGATGAACATCAGCTGCGGTGCGGTGCGCATCAGGTCCACGTCGACGGTAATTTCGAAATGGCTGTCGCTGTTTGCCGGCACCGTGAACTCGCCCAGCGTTTCGCCGCTTGCGAAGCGAAAGCCGTCGAGTTCAACACCGTAGGAAACCGAACGGATCGGCAGCGGGAAGGGGTTGGGGTTGATGACGTCGAAATCGAGTACGAATGTCTGGTGATCCAGGTCGATCTTCGCGACCTCCACGTTACGAAGGCTGACGCCGGGCTTCTCGACGGTTATGCCGGTACTTGCACAGCCTGCTGCGAAACAGGCTACGGCGCCCAGTGTGAACTTCCTTAATCGGGTAGTTTCCATCATGGCAACCTCCTAGCGCAGTTCGTTGCCGACGTCGGTCCAGCGCCCGCTGACGAGCAACCACTCACCTCCGGCATTCTCGAGGTCTAGCTCGAATTCGTAGGCGTCGGCATTGAACCCCAGCACGGCGTCCGTGGTCGCGCCCATCGCGACGGTAAGCATCACCCGCGCCGCAGAGTCATCGAAGATCTCGATGTCGTCGATGCCGACCAGCAGCCCGACGTTCTTTGCGCGCAGGAAATAGAAGCGAAACAGGTTCTCGATGTCGTCACGGGAATTACCGCGCGCATCGCTGTAGGTTGGTGAGATCATCTCTACGAGGGCGCCACGATCTTTGCGTTCGGCCGCTTCGTGGCCCCGGTCGACCCACGCGCGAAGCTGTTGTTCCGAGCTCTCGGGAGGCCCCCCACACGACGCCAGGCCAGTCGCGAGCAGCGCTGTCAAAAAGGGGCGCCAGGCCGTGGGTCCGGTCAGCGCCCGGATGTCGGATACCTCGGCCATCATCTGCTAAAGTCTACTGAGAAAGTCGAGCGCAGACGGCCGATGCGATCCGATTTGTGACACAGGTCCCACTTTGTCGGCAGTCTTGCGGTAATTCAAGCGGGGTCGACCCGATACCGGGACACAATATGTCAGTCAAACTTCTTTCCGAAAGCAGGGGCGCAACCATCACCGACGAGGATCAGGATCGCATCGATACGATCCTCGCATTCTGGTTCAAGGAGCATGAACTGAGCGCACCGCAGATCGACCATCGCATGGATATCTGGTTTGGCGAAGACCCGACATTCGATCACGAGATTCAGCAGAATTTCTCCGTCGACGTCGAGAAAGCGTCCGAAGGCAAGCTCGATCACTGGGCCGACGAATCCCGGGGGCGGCTGGCGCTGATCCTGCTGCTCGACCAGTTCCGCCGCAACATCTATCGCGGTTCGGCAAAGGCATTCGAAAAAGACAACGCGGCGCTCAAGCTGTGTGTCGAAGGCGCTATGCAGAAGAAAGATCGCGGGCTGACGCCTATCCAGCGCGCGTTCTTCTACATGCCGCTTCAGCACGCCGAGTCGTGCAAGGTGCAGGCCAAGTCCGTCGAGCTTTACGGCAAACTCGCAGAGGCCGTGTCACCAACCTTCCAGGAAACCTTCCTGACCATCGCGCAGTTCGCCGAACTGCACCGGGACATCGTCGATCAGTACGGCCGTTTTCCGCACCGGAACACGTTACTCGGCCGCGACAACACGCCTGAAGAAGACGAGTACCTGGCCAGCGACGCGCCCGACTTCGGCCAGAATTAGGGGACAGTGACTTAAAGTGCCAGGCGCACTTGTCGCCTGGCACTTTAAGTCACTGTCCCCTTAAGTGGTGGAACTAGGGTCACTGTTCCCTTACCAGGCTGGACTCCCTGGCCGCTTCTGCGGAGATCCGCGCGTAACGCCAGGTCAGCATGATGGCCGCCACCGATAACCCGGCAACGAACCCGCCCCAGATGTAGTTGGGCGGCAGCTTGTAAGTGACCGCCGCCATGTAGGCGAGCGGGAACGCGATAACCCAGTACGCGAAGATATTGATTGCCATCGGTAGTCGCGTGTCCTTGTAGCCGCGCAGTGCGCCCGCGGCACCGATCTGGATGCCGTCCGCCACCTGGAAGATGGCCGCCATCAGCAACAGCGAAATCGCGATGCCTTTGACCGCCGTATCCTGCGTATACATGCTCACAACCACATCGCGGAACAGCAACAGGAAGGTCGCGGAGCAAGCCATGAAAAGGGCGCACACGAAGATTCCGAAGCCACCGGCGAAGCGCGCGTACTCGAGGTCGCCCCTGCCCAGTGAATGACCGACGCGGATGGTGATCGCCGAATTCAGCGCCAGCGGCACCATGAACATCGTCGAGGCGAAGTTTATTGCAATCTGGTGAGCGGCCGTTATCTCCGGCCCAAGGGTACCCATCAGTATCGACACGGCGTTGAAAAGCCCGGCTTCGGCCGTGATCGTGATTGCTATCGGTACGCCGAGATAGACGATCTCCTTCAGCACGCTCGGGCGCATCGGCGATAACCGCGAAAACAGGTCCAATGGTTCGTACACCCGGCTCGAGATCATGTAGGTCGCCAGTATGATCGCGATGATCCACATCGTGATGCCGCTCGCGAGCCCGCAGCCGACCGCACCCATCGCCGGCGCGCCGAGCTTGCCGAAAATGAATACCCAGTTCAGGAACACGTTACAGGCCAGCGCGAATATAGA
>Ga0224503_10000029_pt1 | contig 37797 bp, 34 predicted proteins | sample SF_Oct11_sed_USG_2_FD_169106 | JGI IMG/M metagenome (GOLD analysis project Ga0224503, IMG submission 169106) | Sediment microbial communities from San Francisco Bay, California, United States - SF_Oct11_sed_USGS_21 | ecosystem: Environmental > Aquatic > Marine > Sediment | place: USA...
ACGCGCCCGACATCGATGAGCTCGTCGAGTGGCTACGCCACCGGCCACTCGCACATTACTCGGAAGACCTGGATACGCTGCTCGTGCACGCGGGCACGCACCCTACCTGGAGCGTGAGCAAGACGCTCAAGCGGGCCGCAGAGGTGGAAGCGGTTTTGCAGGGCCCGAAATTCGCGACGCTGCTTACCAAGATGTACGGCAACCGGCCTGGCTACTGGTCGGGCACGCACAAGGGATACAGTCGTCTCCGTTTCATTATCAATTGCCTGACACGCATGCGCATGTTGACGCCCGACCTGCATTTCAACATGCGCGCCACGGGCGCACCCTGGCGAGGCGGCAAAAAACGTATCGCGTGGTTCGACTTCCCGGAGCACGCATGGGGGGACACGCGTATCGTTTTCGGCCACTGGTCCCAGCTCGGCCTGATCGTACTGCCGGGCCTCGTGAGTCTCGACACGGGCTGCGTATGGGGCCGGCAGCTGACGGCCGTGCGGCTCGACACGAAAGTGGCTCGCGTATACCAGGTTCCCGGCCAGGACTGATGTACTACGAGGACTCTGCGGATTTTGCCGCCAGTCTCGACCGGGACGATCCGCTCGCCGGGTTCCGCGACCAGTTCGAATTTCCGAGCCAGCGAGGCGGCCGCGAGCCCGTTTACCTCTGCGGGCACTCGCTGGGTCTACAGCCAAAACGCGCGGCGCAGTACGTCAACGAAGAATTATCGGAATGGGCGCGGCGCGGCGTAGAGGGCCACTTTAAAGCCGCACGCCCGTGGGTCTCCTACCATCGCAATGCGACCGGTGCGCTCGCAGCCCTGACCGGTGCGAGCACATCGGAAGTCGTCGCGATGAATACGCTGACCGTCAACCTGCACGTATTGATGACCAGCTTCTACAGGCCCGATGGGCAACGCCGGAAGATCGTCATCGAGTCGACTGCGTTCCCGTCGGATCGTTACGCAGCCGCGTCACAGATTCGCATGCGCGGCCATGATCCGGGCCGGGACCTGCTGGAGTGGCAGCCGCGCGACGACCAGCTGCTGTACATGGACGACCTGGAAGCGCTGCTGCAGCGGGAAGGCGCACACACGGCGTTGCTGCTGTTGCCCGGCGTGCAGTATTACTCGGGCCAGGTGCTCGACATGCCCGGCATATGCGATCTCGCTCGTCAGCACGGATGCAAGGTGGGTTTCGACCTCGCCCACGCGATCGGCAACGTTGCTCTGGAATTGCACGAGTGGGGACCGGACTTTGCGGCGTGGTGCAGTTACAAGTACCTGAATGCAGGACCCGGCGCGATCGCCGGCGCCTTTGTGCACGAGCGCCATCTCGCAGCCGACAAGCTCGACCAGCTGCACGGCTGGTGGGGCAACAACGAAGCAACCCGCTTCGAAATGTGCGTCGAATTCGACCCGGCGCCGGGCGCAGACCTCTGGCAGCTCAGTTGTCCGCCCGTGTTGTCATTCGCGCCAGTGCTTGCGTCGCTCGGGATTTTCGGCGAGGCGGGCCTGTCGCGGCTCATCGAGAAGTCACAACGCCTCACCGGCTACCTGGCATGGCTGATTGAACACCGATTCGAGGGCCGCATCGGCATCATCACGCCGGCAGAGGAGCGCGGTTGCCAGCTCTCGCTGGTCGTAAAGGATTCGGACGTGGACGCTCGACAGGTCTTCCGCAGGCTCACGGAGCTGAACGTCATCGGCGACTGGCGCGAACCCGACGTTATCCGCATTGCACCCGTTCCGTTGTACAACAGCTACGGCGACGCGTTCGAGTGCGCCGAGCGGCTACAGCTAGCCCTCGACGCAGACTGACTTACGCCCGGCGCCGTTCGAAAACCATTACATCGAACGCGTAGCGATGCTCGTCGTCGGCAGCATGATGCTCCGACGACACCAGTTGCCAGGCGGCCTCATCGATTTCCGGAAAGTGCGTGTCGCCCTCCACTTCCGCCTGCACACGGGTCAGGTAGATCCGATCCGCGAGCGGCATGAAATCGCGGTAAACCAGTCCGCCGCCGATGATCATCGCTTCATCCGCGCCGTCAACGAGATCCATCACCTCGCTGACAGACGCCACAATGTCACAGCCTGCGGCGGAGAAGTCCGGGTCGCGTGTCATCACGATGTTGCGCCTGTCGGGCAACGGCTTGCCGATCGACTCAAAGGTCCTTCGACCCATGACCACAGGCTTTCCGGTCGTGAGGCGCTTGAATTGCCTGAGATCGTCGGGCAGATGCCAGGGAAGCCCGCCGTCGCGGCCGATCACGTTGTTGCTCGAGGCTGCGACGACCAGGCTGATCGTCATACCGCGACGGCAGCGCGGATATGCGGGTGCGCTTCGTAATTGAGGATTTCGAAGTCCTCGAACCTGTAGCCGAAGATGCTGTCGGGCCGGCGCTTGATTGCCAGGCGCGGCAACGGCAACGGCGTGCGCTTGAGTTGCTCATCCGCCTGTTCGAGGTGGTTGGTGTACAGGTGACAGTCGCCGCCGGTCCAGATGAAATCGCCGACACCGAGGCCGCATTGTTGCGCCAGCATGTGCGTCAGCAGCGCGTACGAGGCAATGTTGAACGGCACCCCGAGAAAAATATCGCAACTCCGCTGGTAGAGCTGGCACGACAGCTTGCCTTCCGCAACGTAGAACTGGAACAGGCAATGGCACGGCGGCAGCGCCATCTTTTCGATCTCCCCGACGTTCCAGGCGCTCACGATAATGCGGCGCGAATCCGGTTCTTCCTTCAGTTGCCGCACGACTTCGCTGATCTGGTCTATCGATGAGCCGTCCGGCGCGGGCCAGCTGCGCCACTGGACGCCGTACACCGGGCCGAGATTGCCATCATCGTCCGCCCATTCGTTCCAGATGGAGACGCCGTTTTCGGTCAGGTAACGCGTGTTCTGATCGCCACTGAGGAACCACAGCAATTCGTGGACGATCGATTTGAGGTGCAATCGCTTTGTCGTGACGAGCGGGAATCCCTCGCCGAGATCGAAACGCATCTGGTATCCGAAAACCGACAGGGTCCCGGTGCCGGTGCGGTCTTCCTTGTGGGTGCCGTTGCCGCGGACGTGCCGCATCAGGGACAAGTACTGTTGCATATCAGGTAGTTGCCTCCCTTTTTGTTGTCGGCCGGTACGCGAGATAGAGAAGTATCGCACCGGCAATGATCATCGGTGTGCTGAGCAGCTGGCCCATGGTAACCCAGTCGGCGAACAGGTAGCCGATATGCGCATCGGGGACGCGGTAGAACTCGATATAGAAACGGAACAGGCCGTAAAGCAGCAGGAACAGTCCCGAGACGGCCATGTACGGCCGCTCTTTCGATGAGAACCACAACAGGACACCGAACAGTACGAGTCCCTCGAGTGCGGCCTCGTACAGCATGGTCGCGTGCAGGACCTCATCACCAACACGGAATCCTGCGAAGACGTCGTCCGGAACGTTGAATGCCCAGGGCACATCGGTCGGTTTTCCCCAGAGTTCGCCATTGATGAAGTTCCCGATGCGCCCGAAGCCGAGCCCGAGCGGCACGAGCGGCGCTACGAAATCGGTCATCTGCCACATCGTATTGCCCAACGTGCGGCCATAGAGCCACATTGCGATCAGCACGCCGGCGAGCCCGCCGTGGAACGACATGCCGCCCTGCCAGATCTTGACAATATATAGCGGGTCTTCCGCCATGTTGACCCAGCCGTAGAACAGGATGTAGCCGAGACGCCCGCCCACGATGACGCCGAGCATCACGTAGAAAACGAGGTCATCGACCTGCTGCGAGCTAATGGTCGACCAGGGCTGGCGGCTGCGACGCCGTGCGAGCCACCAACCCGCCAGGAAGCCGAAGACGTACATCATGCCGTACCAGCGAATCTTGAGACCGAGGATCGAGAAGATGACCGGATCGATCTCTGGGTATGTCAGCATGCGGCAAGGCTCGGGGGCGATATTGGAGGGCGCTAGTCTAACAATTCTCGGCGTTGCGCTATAGTGGCCCGCCATCGACGATACGCCGACATGCCGAACCGACTCGCAAACGAAACCAGCCCCTACCTGCTGCAGCATGCCGACAACCCGGTCGACTGGTACCCGTGGGGTGAAGAGGCATTCGCCCTCGCCCGGGAGCAGGACAAGCCAGTGCTGCTGTCGGTTGGTTACTCCGCCTGTCACTGGTGTCACGTGATGGCGCACGAATCGTTCGAAGACGAGGCCACGGCCGACGTCATGAACCAGCTGTTTGTGAATATCAAGGTCGATCGCGAGGAGCGCCCGGACGTCGACAAGATCTACCAGACAGCGCAGCAACTCCTCACGCAGCGCACGGGCGGCTGGCCGCTGACCATGTTCATCAATCCCGACGACCGGCGGCCGTTCTTCGGCGGCACCTATTTCCCCAACGAGGCACGCTACGGCATGCCGGCATTCAGCGACCTCCTGAAAAGCGTTGCCACGTATTTCGGGGAGCAGCGTGAGGAGGTCCGGCGCCAGGGGGCCAAGCTCACCGAGGTGCTCGGCCGACTCGAGCCGCCCGCCGCTGGCGAAGACCTCGAGGTCTCTGCCGAACCGCTCGGCAAACTCCGGGATTCTCTCGGCGGCACGTTCGACCAGGACTACGGCGGCTTCGGCAGCGCACCAAAGTTCCCGCACCCGACGACGATCGACCGGCTGCTCAGGCAGTGGCGTGGTTCCGCCAGCAGCGACGATCCTGATCTCGATGCGCTGTACATGGCTACCCTTACGCTCACGCGCATGGCCGACGGCGGACTGTTCGATCATGTCGGCGGTGGTTTCTGCCGTTACTCGGTGGACCGCTACTGGCAGATTCCGCATTTCGAGAAGATGCTGTACGACAACGGCCCGCTGCTGGCGCTGTATGCCCAGGCATTCCTTGCCACCGGCGACGAATACTTCGCGGCCATCGCCAATGCGACCGCGGACTGGATGCTCTCGGACATGCAGTCGCCGCAAGGTGGTTTCTATGCCACCCGCGATGCCGACTCCGAAGGCGAGGAAGGCCTCTATTACCTGTGGACGCCGGACGAAGTCCGGGCGCTTCTGGGCGAAGCCGATTACGCCGTATTCGCCAGCCGTTTCGGTCTCGACGAGCCCGCCAATTTCGAGGGGCGCTGGCACCTCACCGTGCGGCGCTCGATCGAGGATGTCGCGGCAGACTCGAGTGTCACGGAGAGCGACGCGGCGTCAGCGATCGAGCGCGGCAAGCGAGTTTTGCTGAAATCGAGAGCCGGGCGTATTCCCCCGGGGCGCGATGAAAAGCAGCTTACTGCGTGGAACGCCCTCGCGGTCCGTGGTCTCGCGATCGCCGGGCGCGCGCTGGACCGCGAAGATCTCGTCGGCGCAGCCGTTCACGCGATCGAGTTCATACGCGCTACGCTGATCGTCGACGGCCGCCTGCTCGCTAGCTACAAGGATGGCGAAGCACGCTTTCCCGCCTACCTGGACGATCACGCCTTCCTGCTCGACGCGTTGCTGGAAATACTGCAGGCGCGGTGGTCGGGCGAGCACCTGAAGTTGGCCGTGACCCTGGCCGATACGTTGCTGGAACACTTCGAGGACGCGGACGGTGGCGGCTTCTTCTTCACCGCCAACGACCACGAGGAACTCATCCACCGGCCGAAACCGCTGGCGGACGAATCCGTGCCGTCGGGCAACGGTATTGCTGCATTCGCGCTGCAGCGCCTCGGGTTCCTGCTCGGTGAAACGCGCTATCTTGCAGCCGCCGAGCGAACGTTGCGGGCCGCCTGGCGCGCGATGGATGAATATCCGCACGGCCACGTCACATTGCTCACGGCGCTCGAGGAGTATCTCGAGCACCCGGAGATCGTGATCATCCGTGGCGACGAGGACGAAATCGGGCGCTGGCGCGACGCTGCAGCGAAACTGTATGCGCCGCGCCGTCTCGTATTCGCCATAGGCCGCGACGAGCAATCATTGCCGGGCGCACTCGCCGACCGCGCGGCGCTGGAAGACGATACGGTCGCCTACCGCTGCCTCGGCACGCATTGCGAGCTGCCTGTGACGAGCTGGGAGGCGCTCGCCGCCAGCCTGTCGGAAACCGCCTGATATCGATGCGCTACCGCAGGAGCGGTTCCGGAACCGCGACCTATTCGGCGTAACCCGTCAGTTCGACGTAGCCGCGACCCTCGACGGGCGAACCGCCGCGTTCGCCTTCGATATCTACGGCGCCTTCCCAGTAGCGCACCGTCGTGAAGAGCTCCTGGTCGGCCATGACAGGGCGGATCTCCAGCGAGAGTCCCTGCTGCGGTAATTTCAGCGTCCAGGCCGACGGATATCGTCCACCCTCGGGACTGTCCCAGGTATCGCTGACCACGATCTCGATGTCCTCCCGGTCGATGTGCGTCGACGTGCCGTCGGCGTTTATCCAGGTGCCGGCACTGTGCCCGTCCTGGCTACCGTCGAGCTTGCGGAGGTTGTAGAACATCAGCTCGCTGCCATCGGACAGCTGCAGCGCGAACCAGTCCCAGCCGAGCTGATCCGCGCCGAGCGCGCTGCTGCTCCACTCGCGATCGAGCCAGGACAAGCCCGAAACCCGGTACTCGTCATCGCCGAGGCGCAGCGAACCCTCCGTCAGCCATCGGGTGATGGAATAGTAATAGGAGGCGTTGCCCGGCTCGGCCGACTTCTGCGAAAGCCCATCGACGCCGTTCAGCACGGGTGGTTTTGCGGCAGTGAGCGCGACGTCGAGCGCGAACTCAGGGTCGGCCGCCCGCAATCGCCATTGCTCGGGGGACGCGTTTTCCGCTGCCGCTATTTCCCAGTCGTCGATCCAGACGCGAAATGGATCAGCACTCGCGCCCGCGAGCCCGAGCGCGCCCCGCGAGTAACGCTCGGCCGCATAGAAGCGCTCGCTGCCGGCATCGGTCACGGCAAAGTGCGCAATGTAGACCTGGTTACTGCGCCAGTTCGATTCCGTAGCCGTGAGGCCCGGCGTCAACGCGAAGCGAAAGATCGTCAGCTCGAAGCCGAAGCGCCTGCCGTTCTCGCCGTCGAGGTTGCCGGTGACGTACCACCACTCGTTGCGAAATTCGGGATGCGGGCCATGGTCTTCGGGAAATACGAACGCGCGTGGTTCGATGGCTTTCTCGAACCCGAAATCGCCATCGCCGCTCAACAACCCGGACAGCCGCGACTCGGGCGCCGCAGCATCGTCGGCAGACGCCGTTAACGGCAACAGCAGGGCTGCAAAAAAAAGCAGGCGGCTCTTGCGCATTGCGGCCACCTACTCCTCCCGCATGGCCGCGGCCGGCTGGCTCCGGGCGGCACGAAAGGAAGGATAGATGCCGGCCAGCAGCGCGGCGCCAACAGCGAAAGCAATTGCAGACAAGAGGATATCGGGGGCGACCGACATGTCGATCTGCCAGCCGAACGCACGGCGGTTGATGACCTCGATCAGCACGTAAGCCATCATGATCCCCAGCGGCACCGCCGCGACGCCGCTGAGAAGGCCGATCATCGCGGTCTGGGTCGTGATCAGTCCACCAAGCTGCCACGGCGTCATGCCGAGCGCGCGCAATACCGCGAGCTCACGGCCGCGCTCCAGCTGCAGCGCCAGCATGGCGCCGAGGATGCCGATGAACGCCACGCCGACCGCGAGCCAGTAAAGCACGTCGGTAATGATGAACGTACGATCGAAGATCTCGAGGGAGAGCTCACGGATGCGCGCATTGGAATTGAATCGGATCTCCTGCCGGCCCTCGCTGATCTCGCCAATGCGCGCCATAATCGCCTCCGGATCCACACCGCCGGACAGATACAGGCCTACGGAATCCACGCCATCATCGTCGAAGTGCCGGTCGTAGACGACGCGGCTCATGAGCATCGCGCTCGCGTTGATGTCGTAGCTCTGGTAGATGGCTGCAATCACGAAAGAGTGTGGCCCGCGGTCGGTCGGCAGCTGCACGATGTCGCCACGCGAAACCTCGTGTTGATAGGCATAGGGCTCGGATACCAGCACGACGTCGTCACGTTCCCAGGCCGGCCATACGTCGTCGGGATTCGCATCGATGATCTCGGTGCCGGCATACCCGCCCGGCGCCATCCTGATCACGATCAACTGCGTGCGGCCGGCGGCATCTTCCAGCTGTACGCGCCGACTGGTGCTGGAAGACCCGACGCCGTCGAGCGAAACGATATCGCCGAGTAATCCCGGATCCAGTGATCCCCGCTGCACGCCCGCGTAGACGTCAGCTTGCAGTGTTCGCTGCAGCCATTCGTCGACGGAACCGCGGAAACTGTCCACCATTACGCTCACACCGATCGTTGCGGAAACCGCTACCGCCAGCGCAACGATCGCAACGCCCGTGCGGCTCAGGCTTTCGCCAATCCCGGATACCGCCATGCGCGCCAGCATGCCGCCGATTCGCGATGCCAAAGGCGCCAGCACCGCCGACGCGACCTTGACCGCAAGCGGCACGCAAAGCGCGAAACCGAAGATCAGCAGGAACATCGCGATGAGTCCCGCGACGAGATTGCGGCCGGAAAGAATCAGCACGGCCACCGCGGCAAGCATCGTGAGCATGCCTGCCAGAGCGACACGCGGCAGCAGTCGACCGGTGCGGCCCTCGAGCGACGAGCGCATCATGGTGAGGCGTGGTGGAAACGACATCGCTTCGATCGCGGGCACTGCCGCGGCCGCGAGCGAAGCACCGATGCCAGCCGCGAGTCCCTTTGCGATTGAAAACGGACTGACCATCACGTCAGTAACGTTGAGCCGGAAATACAGGTCGTTAATGGACTGGGAAACAAGCACCAGCAAGCGGTCGCCGAGCAGGATGCCGGTAACGACGCCCAGTATCGATGCCACCGATCCGACCACCGCGGCCTCGACGAGAATCAGCGACAGCATCCGGCCACGAGTCACGCCGAGGGCGCGCAGATTGCCGATCAGGGAACGGCGCTGCAGTACCGAGAAGCTGACGCTGTTGTAGATGAGGAACAGGCCAACCAGCAACGCGAGCAGGCTCATCGCCGCCAGGTTGGTCATAAATGCAGCGCTCATCTCGGCCGTCGTACGCGTACGACCTGCCGCGCTCAGGATACGAAGGCCGTCCGGCAATGCAGCTTCGAATCGCGCGAGTGCAGCGTCGTCACCGTCCGGAATACGGGCATCGATGCGCGTTAGCCGTCCGATGCTGTCGAGCCATACCTGTGCTGTCGCGATGTCCGTTACCAGCAGGTTTTGGAGTCCCGTATCGCCGTCCTCACCGAACGTGCCGATCAGCGTGGCGCTGTATGAGCGCCCGCTCGCGCTGACCGCGAGGTCCTGGCCGAGCTGCAGGCCGAACTCGTCGGCTGTCGACCGCGACATCGTGACCGCACCGGGCCGCGTCAGAAAATCCCGGAACAGTGATTCGCCCGGTGCATCGTCGCCACCGGCGGTTTTCGCCTGCCCCGAGAACGCCCGCATTTCCTGTTCGGCAAACAGGTCGACGCCAATCAACGTAAACGACGTTTCGTTCACGCTGACCGTGCCTTCGACAATCGGGGCGATGGTGCGGATGCCCTCTGCCACGCGCAGCCGAACGTACACGGATTCGTCGATCCCCCGCGGTCCGCCGATGACCTGGTGTGTTGCCTCGCCGGTCACGGCATCCATCGACAGCAGGAAAGCTTTGCGGGCGCTGGAATTGGCGAGATCGACGGCGACGATGACGGCGACCCCTATGCCGATACCGAGCAGCGCGAGCGCGAGCTGCAGTGGATGCCTGAGCAGGTAGCTGAAATTGGCGCGAAGAGTGGCCGGGATCATTGATTCTCGACATCCATCCCCAGCGGTTCCAGCTTGCCGCCGTGAATCTCGATTGCCCTGTCGCAGACCGATGCAACCCGCGCGCTGTGCGTCGCGATCAGCATCGTGCCGCCGCGCTCACGCACCAGTCGGTCCAGCAGCGCGAGCACGACCTCGGCCGTGGCGTCGTCGAGGTTGCCGGTCGGCTCATCGGCGAGTACTAGTGCAGGTTCGTGGCAAAGCGCGCGCGCAATCGCCACGCGCTGCTGTTCGCCACCCGACAAAACATCGGGATAACTGTCCGCGCGGTCCGCAAGACCGACGGCACCGAGAAGTTCCTCGACCCGCTGCTGCGACTCGCGCGCGGCTACCCGATTGAGTTCGAGAACGAGACGAATATTGTCGGCAACATTGAGCGTCGGCACGAGGTTGAATGCCTGGTACACGAAGCCGATATGCTCGCGCCGGAACAGCGTCCGGTCCCGCTCGGTCAGGCCAGTCAGGTCGATGCCGGCGACGATGATGCGACCGGTATCCGGGACATCGATGCCGCCGATGAGATTCAGCAGTGTGGACTTGCCCGAGCCGCTGCGGCCGCGAACCGCTATCGTCTCGCCGCGCCCGAAATCGGCGCTGACGTCGTCCAATACGCGGTGCTGCCGCCGCCCCTCGGTGAACGACTTGCCGAGGTGTCGTAACCGGATTTCACTGGTCGACGTCATTTCGCAGCATCGTCACGCATTTCGTGTTTCCCGTACATGCCGAAGCGAACTAATAGCATATATTGGTGGTCTGAAATTGAAGCAAATTCCTTGAATTAACGCTCGAAACATTCTATCTAGTACCTTCGAAAGGCCAGAATTCGACGATTCGCAGACCAAGATCACGATGAACACGGTGCCAGGAAGCAGCAAACGATCATCGACGGCAAGCAACCGGTTGCTCGCCGTGCTGGTCATATTCTGGCTGAATCTCGTGGCTGCCCCGTGTGCGCTCGCGTTCGGCGAAGACCACGACTGTCCGCACTGCCCCCCTGAGCATACCGGGGAAATGGCAGCACATCATGGACACCATGAAGATATGGCCAACGCCGGCTGCGATAGTGTGTTGTCCGATTGTGACGGCGCCGGCTCGGTTGCTCACGAAGGCCGCTCTGCCCAACCCAAGCTGAAAGACAAGGCAGAGCCCGCACTGATGGCACCGCCGGCGTTTCCGCAGGCAACGCTCGATATCGTCGGTTTTGCCACAACGGCCGCCGACCCGCCTGATCCTCACGGCTTCGGGCCTGCCCTCTACCTGCTGAACTGCGTATTCCTGGATTAGACCGCTCCCCGCTGTAGACCGTTTTCGTCTCGGTTTTCATCGCAGGAGTGTGTCTGATGTACTTTCAATTCGGGATTTGTCCCGACAACGTATACGATCTCCGGGCATCGATTGGTCCGGGGATGTTCGGCCTGATCACTATTCTCGGGCTGCTGGCTTTGCCGTTCAGTTGCGCAAACGCGCAGCACGATATCCCGCTGACGCTGGCGGAAGCTGAAGACCTCGCGCTCGCCTCCGAGCCGGGCCAGCAGGCGCTGCGCGCCCGCGCGGCCTCTCTGGAAGAGCAGGCCGTTGTTGCCGGTACCCTGCCCGACCCCATGCTGCGCCTCGGATTGAACAATTACCCGATCGAGTCCGGCGGTTTCACGACCGAGGGCATGACGAATGCAGGCGCCGTGTATCGGCAGGCTTTCCCTCGTGGCGACACGCGCTCGCTCAGTAACCTGAAATTCACCCGGTTGGCAGAGGCGCAGGCGCGCGAGGCCGATGCGCGCGGCGATGACGTGCTCGCGGCGACACGGATCGCTTGGCTGGACCTCTATTACTGGACCAGAGCCCACGAAATGGTGACCGAGTCACGGCCGTTCTTCGCCGATCTCGCAACCATCACGCGATCCCTGTATGCCGTCGGGCGCCGCAATCAGCAGGACGTGCTCCGGGCCGAACTGGAGCTGAGCCGGCTGGACGATCGCTTGATCGACATCGAACGGCAACAGCTGCGCGCCCGCGCACAGCTCGGCCAGTGGATCGGCGACGATGCGGAAAGGCGCGTCGCGGACAAGCTGCCGCAGTGGGGCGTCGCACCGCCGCTCGAAAATCTGCTCATTTCCTTGCAGGCACATCCGGCGCTGCAGGCGGCGGATGCACGCATCGCCGCACAGGACTCCAGCGTGGACCTTGCAGAACAGCGCAACAGGCCGGGCTGGGCGCTTGACGTCGGCTACGCGCACCGCAACGGTTCGCTGCCCAACGGCGACCCACGGTCCGATTTTGTCACGGTCGGCGTTACCGTCGACCTGCCTTTCTTCCGCAAGAAATCGGTCGACAGCACGTTGTCCGCAGCCCTTCAGGACCGGAGTGCTTCACTTGCCGACAAGGAGCGCCTGCGGCGATCGCTGGAGAGTCAGCTCACGGCGGAATATGCGCGCTGGCAGGAGCTTTCTCGCCGCCTGGCGCTGTACGAGGAACGCATCCTTATACAGGCCAGGGACCATGCGCAGGCGTCCCTGCTCGCCTACCAGAACGATCGCGGCAATTTCGCCGACGTCATGCGCGGCTATATCGACGACCTCAACACCCGAATCGACTACGTGCGACTGAACGTAGAGCATGAACAAGCCTACGCCGTTCTCGCGAATCTCGGAGGAATCCCCCGATGAACAACAAGAGCATCTGGACCATCTTATTGCTGGCGGCCGCGATCGTCGGTTTTCTCGCCGGCCGCATCGAGACCCCGTCCGGCGACGTTACCCCGTCGGCAGCGGGTGACAGCGGCGAGCGCGAGATCCTCTACTGGGTCGCGCCGATGGACGCAAACTTCCGCCGCGACGGACCCGGCAAGTCGCCGATGGGCATGGACCTCGTTCCGGTGTACGCGGACGAAGTCGACAGCCAGCCGGGCACGGTGAAGATCGACCCAACGGTCGTGAACAACCTCGGCGTGCGCACGGCGCAGGCCGAACGCGGCGAACTCCCGCGGCACATCGACACCGTGGGCTATGTGCAGTTCGACGAAGACACGTTGCATCACGTCCACACGCGCGTCGACGGCTGGATCGAGAAGCTCGCGACCAAGGCAACCGGCGATCCCGTGGAGAAAGGCCAGCTGTTGTTCGAGCTGTACTCCCCTACGCTGGTCAACGCAAAGCAGGAGTTCCTGGCGGCATTGCGCAGCAATAACACGGTTCTGCTGCAAGCATCCCGCGAGCGGCTTGCGGCGCTGGGCGTTACGGAAAGCCAGATTGCAAGCCTCGAAAAAAACCGGACGGCCGGGCAGCGAGTTCGCGTCTACGCCGAAGCGGATGGCGTCATCGCCCACCTCGCAGTACGCGAGGGCATCTATATCACGCCGGCGAACGAGGTCATGTCCATTGCCGAGCTCGACAAGGTCTGGGTGCTGGCGGAGGTTTTCGAGCGCGAGGCAGCCTGGGTCAAGCCGGGCCAGATGGCCATGGTGCAGCTCGACTACCTGCCCGGAAAAATGTGGCACGGCACCGTCGACTACGTGTACCCGGAACTCGACCCGAAGACCCGGACGCTGACGGTCCGCATCCGCTTCGATAACGAAGACGAGATGCTGCGGCCCAACATGTTCGCGCGCGTAACGATCCACGCCGAAGATACGGGCCCGGTCGTGCACGTGCCGCGCGAAGCGGTAATTCGCGGCGGTAACATCGACCGCGTGGTCGTCGACCTGGGGGAAGGCCGCTACCGGTCCCGCCCCGTTACCCTCGGCATCGAATCCGGCGACCGGGTCGCGATCCGCTCGGGCCTGGAAGCCGGCGAGAAGATCGTGGTTTCCGGCCAGTTCCTGATCGATTCCGAATCGAACATCGAGGCGGCGCTCGCGCGCATGAATTCATCCGGCGATGACATGCAGCACGACCAAGGCCAGATGGACCACGGCGACATGGATGACGATGAGATGGACCACAGCAAGATGGACCACGGCGACATGGATGACGATGAGATGGACCACAGCAAGATGGAGCATGAACAATGATCGCTGCAATCATCCGCTGGTCGATCGCCAACCGTTTCCTGGTGATCGTGCTGACTGTGCTGCTGACCGGCTGGGGTATCTACGCGCTGCGCCAGACGCCGGTCGATGCCTTGCCGGATCTCTCGGACGTGCAGGTCATCATCAAGACGTCATTCCCCGGCCAGGCGCCGCAAGTGGTCGAGGATCAGGTCACCTATCCGCTCGCCACGGCGATGCTGTCCGTGCCGAAAGCGCTCTCCGTGCGCGGCTATTCGTTCTTCGGCGACTCCTACGTTTACATCATCTTCGAGGACGGCACGGACCTCTACTGGGCCCGCTCGAGGGTGCTCGAATACCTCAGCCAGGTCGCGGGGCAGCTACCGGAGAGCGCGAAACCCGCCCTCGGACCGGACGCAACCGGCGTCGGCTGGATATTCCAGTACGCCCTGGTGGACAGGACCGGCCAGCACGACCTCGCAGAACTGCGCAGCCTGCAGGACTGGTTCCTGAAGTACGAGCTGCAGACGGTGCCGGGTGTTGCGGAGGTGGCGACGGTCGGCGGCATGGTGCGCCAGTACCAGGTCGTGGTCGATCCGGACAAGCTGCGCGCCTTCGGCATTCCGTTGTCGAAACTCAAGAATGCGATCCGTAACGGCAACCAGGAGACCGGAGGGTCGGTCGTCGAGATGGGCGAAGCCGAGTACATGGTCCGCGCCACTGGCTACCTGCAAAACGAGGAGGATCTCGCCAATATTCCCCTGGGCGTAAACGAACAAGGAACGCCACTGGTTCTGTCGGATGTCGCGGAGATCAGGATTGGTCCGCAGATGCGTCGCGGGATCGCCGAACTGGACGGCGAAGGCGAAGTCGTCGGCGGCGTGATCGTGATGCGCTGGGGCGAGAACGCGTCGAAGACCATCGACCTGGTCAAAGCGCGGCTCGCCGAACTCCAGCGCAGCCTGCCCGACGGCGTCGAGGTTGTCGTCACCTACGACCGCTCGGACCTCATCGAGCGCGCGGTCGACACTCTGCAAGGCAAGCTCATCGAGGAATTCCTGGTAGTGGCGCTGGTCTGCGCCGTGTTCCTGTTCCACATCCGATCGTCGGCGGTCATCTTCTTCAGCCTGCCGGTCGGAATCCTGGTCGCGTTCATCATCATGCACCTGCAAGGCATCAACGCGAACATCATGTCGCTCGGCGGCATCGCCATCGCCATCGGCGCGATGGTCGACGCCGCGATCGTGATGATCGAGAACGCCCACAAGCACATCGAGAAAGAACCGCTGACGGACGAAAACCGCTGGCGCATCATGCAGGAAGCGGCAACCGAGGTCGGTCCGCCACTGTTCTTCTCACTGCTGATCATCACGCTCAGCTTCCTGCCCGTATTCACGCTGGAGGCTCAGGAAGGCCGCCTGTTCGCGCCGCTCGCGTTCACCAAGACCTACGCGATGGCGGCAGCCGCCGGCCTGTCGATAACGCTGGTGCCGGTGCTGATGGGGTTCTTCATCCGCGGCAAGATTGTCCCGGAGCACAAGAACCCGCTCGATCGCGGCCTCATCGCGGTATACCGGCCGATTATCAACCTGGTCATCAGGGCGCCGAAGACGACGCTCGCGGTTTCGCTCATCATCCTGGTGGTGGGCCTCTGGCCCGCCACGCAACTTGGTTCCGAATTCATGCCGCCGCTCGACGAGGGCGATCTGATGTACATGCCCACCACCTACCCGGGCGTGTCCATCGACAAGGCGCGTGAAATCCTGCAGCAGACAGACAAGATGATTCTTGCCGTGCCCGAGGTGAAACAGGTATTCGGCAAGATCGGCCGCGCTGAAACCGCGACGGACCCGGCGCCGCTAACGATGATCGAGACGGTCATCCAGTTCAAGCCGCGCGAGGAATGGCGCGAGGGAATGACAGCGGAAGGTCTCCGCGCCGAGCTAGACCGCGTGGTGCAGTACCCGGGGCTCACCAATGCGTGGGTCATGCCGATCAAGACGCGCATCGATATGCTCGCGACGGGCATCAAGACGCCGGTAGGTATCAAGGTGGCGGGGCCGGACCTCGAGGTGATCGAAGGCATCGGGCAGGAACTCGAGGTGGTACTTGCAGATGTCGAAGGCACGGCATCCGTCTATTCAGAACGCGTTGCAGGTGGCCGTTATATCGACGTCGACATCGACCGCAAGCGTGCCTCACGCTTCGGCCTCAACATCGCCGAGGTGCAGGACGTCGTGCGCTCCGCCGTGGGCGGCATGAACGTCACCCAGACCGTTGAAGGGCTGGAGCGCTACCCGGTAAACCTGCGCTATCCACAGCGCGTTCGCGACTCCGTAGAGCAATTGAGACTGTTGCCGATCGTTACGCCGCAGGGCGCACGTATCGCGCTGGCCGACGTTGCCGACGTCAGGGTCGTCGACGGCCCACCCGTCATCAAGAGCGAGAACGCCCGGCTCAACGGCTGGATCTATGTCGACATCAGCGGACGCGATCTCGGCTCTTACGTTGCGGAAGCACAGCGCGTAGTCGCGGAGCAAGTCGAGCTGCCGACGGGTTATTCGCTCGCCTGGTCCGGCCAGTACGAATACATGGTGCGTGCGCAGGAGCGCCTCGCGGTCGTCGGTCCGGTAACGTTGGCGATTATCGCGCTGCTGCTGTACATCAACTTCCGACGCTTCCCGGAAGTCGCGATCATACTCGGCACCTTGCCTATGGCGCTGATCGGCGGACTGTGGCTGCTGTACTGGCTCGGCTACGAACTCTCGGTGGCGGTCGGGGTGGGCTTCATCGCGCTCTCCGGTGTGGCCGTCGAGATCGGCGTCGTCATGCTCGTTTACCTGAACCAGGCGATAAGGCGACATATGGCCGATGCGAAATCCGCAGGCCGATCGCTGACGACTGGAGACGTCCAGCAGGCCGTGATCGACGGCGCGCTGCTGCGCGTCCGCCCGATCATGATGACGGTCGCCGCAATCATCGCGGGCCTGCTGCCGATCATGCTGGGCGGCGGCACCGGCTCGGAAGTCATGCGCCGCATTGCAGCGCCTATGGTGGGCGGCATGGTCAGCGCGACGATCCTGACGTTGATCGTGATACCGGCACTATTCCTGATCTGGCGCGGCCGTTCTGCCGTCAAGGAAATGCAAGAAATGGCGCATTGAACCTGGGTGCCCGGAAGTCGCACGACATTCCGGGCAGTATGAAGAGGAGCACATGAAATGAGTGTCAATCGAATTGAAAGAATCAACGGAAGTACGCAACCGAATTTCTTATGGGCACTGGCAATCCTGGTTGTCGTGGGGGCGACTCTGGCTGTCGCGATCTCTGCGGGAGCACAAGCGGAAAACGATGGATCGGCGATCGCAAGTGAGGCTGAGTTGGTGGTCTTCAAGTCACCCTATTGCGGGTGCTGCCACAAGTGGATCGATCACCTGCGTGAAAGTGGTCTGACCGTCGCCGTGAAAGATGTGGCATCGACGCAACCCGTTCGCGAAGAAGTTGGTGTGCCCCCGGCAATGGCGTCATGCCACACTGCCGTCGCCGGTGAATACTGGATCGAGGGTCATGTTCCAGCGGACATCATCAAGGAACTTCTGGACAAGAGGCCATCGGATATCAACGGTGTCGCCGTACCGGGAATGCCTGCAGGGTCACCCGGCATGGAAGGCCCGAACGCTGTCACATACGACATCGTCGCCTACGGCTCCGATGGGAAGAGTCATGTGTATGCGACTCGTCAGGGCCATCTGGAGCCCCACCAGGAGTAAATGTCGGTGTTTCCAAACGCGCGTCAGGCACTTGCCTGAAGGCGAGTTCCGCTACGAAAAGTTTTGGTCGCGGTATTCGTACGCGACTCGATGAGGCAGCCGAAGTTTTAGTCGTACGGGAGGTCGGATCATGAACATCAAACGTATTACGGCCATTATGCCGATAGACTCCCTGCAGTCCGTGGAGAAATACATGCGAGAGTGTGGCGTCCCGGGAGTCACCGTGGAAACCGTGCAGGGCCATGGCGAACACCCGGATTATTTCCGCAAGGACCTGATGAAGAACAACGCCAAGCTGACCCTCTACACTGTCGAGGAAAAGGTCGACGAGATCATCGAGGCGCTGTCGGCGTGCGCTCGCGAGCTCGGGTTAGAGCATGGGATCATCGCAGTCGACAGCGTCGATCGGCTGGTCCGCCTGGTCGACGGAAATCGCGTGTCTCCGGCGTCGCTGCACGAATGAATGCTGCAATGCGATTGTTAACGGCGGCGATGAGAGGACGGAACTGCGGCGCATGCCGCAGGTCGAAATATACAACGATCAAGAAAGGGCACCCGATAGCGCCCCGCACGGGGAGAGCTTGCCAGGCGAATAGGTATGAACGCGGATTGACGGCTGAAACCGTCGTGTCGATAGTATGACTGGAAAGGTCATGAGCATTTTCGCTAAAGCCCGAAACATCCGCCACCGCAGCGCGAAACGCGCTTTGGCGGCAGGGGTGCTGGCATGGTTCGGTTTGCTGCTGCAGCCCTGCGTCATGGCTGCATCGTTTGACGGTACGCCTGATGACGCAAACAGCGTCCAGTTGTCGATCGTTGTGCATCATGGCCCGGGTATTCCGGCGGAGCAATGCCTGCACTGCGACGACTCGGACAGTCTTTCGCCGGTCAATTGCGACGACATCGTTGCCTCCAGTAGTTTCTCCAGCCCGAAGTCGGCCGACACCGGCGCGGACGGCGGCAAAGCCTCTGCTCCCGCCGCCACGGTGTCGGAAATCCAGAGAACCGCTTTCGAACCCGGCTGGATTCCGCAAGCGGAGCACCTCCCACCACCTGTTGCTTTCACCGAAGCCTACTGCGTGTACCTGGAATAGCTGCATTCCGACAGTTTTTTTCTAGGTTTCGGCTGACGCACCCCTGGAAACGGGGCGCGCCGCAAACTGCCGGATACCGAATCACACGCACGCAATACCGTGCAACTATCGAATACAGGGAAGCGGCGGATGCTGCTTCCAGGAGCAAGACAATGAGAATACTGATCATCGTAATTGCAACCGCGACGATGCTTATGGCCGGAAGCCTGTGGTCGCAGGAGACGGACTATGCGCGCTTGATTGGCGAGCAGTGGCAGGCGGAGCAGGCGCTTCGGGTAGAGCGGGAACAGCGGCTCAGTGAGCTGATGTCAACCATGGCAGAGGAAATGGATGCGATTCACAAAGCTGGTGACAGCAGCCGGAAACAGGAGCTGATGACCAAACATCGCGTCCACATGTTCGAGGCTATGGACCTCATGCGTGACCTTGGCGGCACTCACATGCGCGCAGTCACTTTGCAGCACCTGGGTCCGCGTCATGGCGCCGGGCACGAAGCGCAAGATGCCACAGGCGGTCACCGGTCGATGATGTCCTCGGTCCCCCGGGAGCACACCAGCGACGCCTCTCGTCTCGGCGACCTGGAAACTCGCGTTGACATGATGCAGATCATGCTTGAGTCGATGCTTGCCGAGCAGGCTGAACGCTAAGGCGGCCCGTCATCTGGCCGTGCGCTCCGGCACACGGTCAGATGATTTATCGCTGCCTGAACGATCGCAGGAGCGTTAAGGCATTAAGAGCCGATATGAGATTGAAACGAGGTACCGCAATGGTTCCAAACGGCCTTCCGAACACATCGGATAAACAGTTGCGAAGTGCCGGTGCACCGAGGTTCATCACACCAGCGGCACGGAATTCCGGAGTGGATTTATGATCGCGCTCAGTACAGACCCTGGCCTAGTCACCCGAATTGACAAGGGATGGATGTACGTCAAGGTGCCGGTCGGATCGGGCTGCCGTGCCTGTGCCAGCAAGTCGCAGTGCACGTTCAGCGGACCCGCACGCGCATATCGCACGTTTCGAATCCGGCAGGTGCCCGAATGTCGCGTTGGAGACCGGATTCTCGTCAATGTGCCTAGCAGCGCATTCACTGTTGCAGGCATCGTATTTGTGGTGGTACCGGTCGTGATGATCCTGGCCGGCTACTGGCTGCTGGATAGCTGCCTCCGGTTCCCCTACGCGACGCCGTTGCTCTGGTTGACCGGACTCATGGTCTGGCTCGTTGCGATGTACGCGGTTAACAAATGGATGGAACGATCAACAAGATTCAACGAGCGAGTCACTCCGTTCAGGGGGGCTCCAAAATGATTCGCTTCGTCTGCCGGCAACTTCGATTCGACGTCGTCCGCAGCGTCCTGACCACGACGGCACTCGCGGCGGTCGTCGCCGTGATCCTCGTTCTCGAAGGCTTCTATGCGGGACTTCTCCAGCAATTGCGCAGTGCGGTGCTCGATCGCCAGGCGGACCTCATTGCCACGCAGGCCGGTGTGGCGAACATGATCGCTACACGATCGATTCTGCCACAGTTCAGTCGCGACAGTGTCGAGGCGATCGACGGTGTTGCCGCTGCACATCCACTGACGGGCATTTCGATAATCTACGAACAGCAGGGCAAGCGGACACCCGTTTTCCTGTTCATCTACGATACCGGCGGCGGCCCCGACCGACTGCTGGCCGGCAGCGCTATCACGCATCCGCGGGATATCGTCATCGATCAGTCGCTGGCGATCAAACACGACCTTCGCACCGGGGACGCCTTTGTCGTGTCGAATTTCGAATTTCGCATCAGCGGTATTGCAGAAGGCGCCGCCGCATTCTTCGCACCTTTCGGTTTCGCACGCTATGACGATCTCATCGACTTCTATTTCGAGTCCGATATAGCGGCCGACATCAGCACGTTTCCGCTATTGAGCTTTCTGCTCGTAGAACTGAAACCTGGCTCGGATCCGCCGACCGTTGCCGCGGCGATCGAAGCCGGCGTGCCCGAGGTGGACGTCTTCCTCCCGGAGAGGCTCGCCGACCAGGACGAGTCCCTGGGTCGCGCATTGATCGGCCCGATCATGGGATTGATGGTGATCATCGCGTACGTCATCGGCGCGATCCTAACCGGCATGATCATGTTCGCCACGGTCAACGCGCGCCGCCGGGAATTCGGCACCCTGAAGGCCCTCGGATTTTCGAACCGATTCCTGGCTAGCAGCGTCGTGGCCGAAGCCGTCGCAATCGCCGTCATCGCGATCCCGCTCGGCGCCGTCCTTGCCGCGGTTATCGCCGAATTCGTGGAGCGCACCGCGCCCCTCTATGTCGTCCTGGCGACGCAGCCCGGCGCGCTTTTGCGTACATCGCTCGCCTGCCTGGCATTCGCGGCTATCGGTGCTCTCGGACCGGTCGGGCTGATTCGCAACGTCGATCCGGTCGTCGCATTCAGGAGCTGACCATGTGGCGCTGGACATTCAAGAGCCTTGTCGCATCCCCGCTCACGCTGGCGATGAGTATCGCGGCGGCGGCGTGCGCGATGTTACTGGCCATCCTGTTCGAGGCAATCTATGCCGGCGAGGCCAAACAGGTCGTCGCCTACCTCGAGAACGCCGACGCAGACGTCTGGGTAATGCAGGGCGGCGTATCCAACATGCACATGGCGACGTCCTACCTGTCGGACTGGAAGGCTCACGAAGTCAGGGACGTCGACGGCGTTGCCTCGGTTGAATCGATCCTCTATCTCAACACCGTGATCGACGCGGGCGGCAAGAAGTGGTTTTCTTTCATCGTCGGCCTCGATTCCTCCAGCAAAGGCGCCGGGCCCTGGTCGATGGCGGAGGGCAAGCCGATGCCCGGCCCGGGCGACGCAATCGTACCTCGCGTATTCGCCGACATGACCGGTCTGCAGCTCGGCGACATCGTTGCCATCACTGATAGGAAATTCCGCATCTCGGGTTTTTCCGCAGATACCTTCTCCATGGGCAATACCGTCATATTCGTGACGAAGCCCGATCTCGAGGACGTCATGTCGTCGCTCGACATCGTGAGTTTCATGCTGGTCAAGGCGAATCCCGGAGTCAGCCCGGACATGCTCGCCCGGCGCATCGAGAGCAATGTCACGAAGGTGAGTGCACTTCCCTCGCACGCATTCGTGGCGAATGACAGGAGCATGGTGATGCAGATGGGCGTCGAGACGATCGCATTGATGACCACGATTGGTGGCAGCCTCGCCATACTGCTGGTGGCTTTCACGGTCTACTCGCAGATTGCAAGGCAGCAACGCGAGCTCGCCGTGGCAAAGGCCCTCGGCGCGACAAATCGGATGCTCTTGATGAGCGTAACGGCACAGGCAACCGCTATCAGCGTCATAAGCGTCCTGGTCGCCTTGCTTCTCGCATTGGTTCTGGTTCCGTTGACGGATGCGCTCGTACCGCAGGTAACCCTGCGAATCACGGGAAGCGCGATCGAGCGGATCGCAGTGCTGGGGGTCGCGGTGGCGCTGGTCGCATCCCTGGTACCGGCCCGGCGGATCGCCCGCGCTGATCCGGTTACGGCATTTCACAGCTAGGAAGTATGCACAATGAATGAACATGTCCTTGAAGGCCGAAACCTCGTGAAGACATTTGGCGCCGGCCACACCGAGGTTCGGGCCGTTGACGGCGTCTCGCTCACGATCCGGCGAGGCGAGCTTGTGCTGATCATGGGCCCGTCAGGGTCCGGGAAGACCACCCTCGTGTCCATGCTCGGTGGATTGTTGCGGCCGACGGAGGGCCGTGTGCTGATCGAGGGCTCCGATATCACGGCATTGCCCGAGTCGGCGTTGCCGCAGATACGAGCGCGAAAAGTCGGTTTCGTGTTCCAGGCGTTCAACCTGCTCGAGGCGCTGACCACCGAGGAAAATATCCTGTTCCCCGCACGGCTGGTGCCGGGCGGAATCGCGGACGCCAGGAAACGTGCGCAATCACTGATCGAAAGGCTCGATCTCGTGAAGCGGCGGCAAGCGCTGCCGGGGACCTTGTCGGGCGGCGAGAAGCAGCGCGTCGCCATCGCACGGGCGCTGATCAATGCACCGCCGGTGATCCTCGCCGACGAACCGACCGGAAACCTGGATTCCGCGAGTGGCCAGGAGGTAATGATGGTCCTTCACGATATCGCTCGCGACGAAGGCCGGTCCGTGATCCTTGTAACTCACGACCCCCGGGCCGAGGACGTGGCGGATCGTATTCTGTGGCTGGAGGATGGCGAGTTCAGAGACCGCAAGGCCGAGCATCACCAATGGACGCGTGATCCTGTCTGCGGCATGCGCGTCGATGAATGGACTGCAAATCTACGCACCACGTTCGCCGGACAGTCGTTCGTATTCTGCTCGACTCGCTGCCAACAGAGATTCGAGGCGGACCCGGCACGATATGTGGCGCAAGGTCCGGTTCCTGCGCAAGACCGCCGACAGGAGGTGCAGCCGTGAAGCTCCAGCTAATCATCCTCGCACTCGCACTGGCGATGCCCGGTGCTCCTTCCGCACAGGAAGCATTAGACCGGGCAGTTACACCAGAGGAAAAAGGTCGCGCGATTGCGGTGGAAGCTGAAAAGCGCTACGACGGATTCGGCGATTCCGTCGTCGATCTCTCGATGACGCTGTCCAACGAGGAGGGCCGCGAACGAACCCGCCGGCTGACGTGGAAGACGCTGGAGGTCGATCTGCCGGGAGCCGGCGACAAGTCGCTGACGATATTCCATGAGCCGAGGGACATCGAAGGCACGGCGTTCCTGACTCACACACATACCGACCGCGACGACGATCAGTGGCTTTACCTGCCTTCTTTGAAACGCGTCAAGCGAATCGCGTCGGCAAACAAGTCCAGCGCGTTCGTCGGCAGCGAGTTCGCGTATGAGGACCTGTTGTCCGACGAGGTCGAAAAATTCGACTTTCTTTGGCTGCGCGACGAGGCCTGCGGCGAGTGGCAATGCCATGTCGTGCAACGTGTACCCAGGTATCGGGATTCCGGTTACTCCCGGCAGGTCTCATGGATTGACCAGGTCGATTTCCGGCCAATGCGCATCGATTATTACGACCACAAGAGCCGGCTGTTGAAATCGCTGGAGTTCGAGGACTACCGGCTCTACCGCGACCGCTTCTGGCGATCGCACCAGATGCGCATGAACAATGTGCTGACGAGAAAGCAGACGACGCTGATATTCGGGAACTTCGAGTTTAGCTCCGGGCTGAACGACCGGGACTTCGATCCGTCGGCATTGCGACAGCTTCGCTGACCACTGGCCATGGCACATCGACTCCTGCAAAGTAGCCTGACATGCCTTTTCGCGGCGGCTTGCGGCATGGCATCGGCGGAACCCCCGGACGTGTCGGGTTTCCTCGGCATCGAGCCCCGGGTCTTCCTCAACGAGCCCGCATTCGCGGAGCAACCGGGATCAGGCCTGTCCCCGTCAGCGGTTATCGCTCCCGAACTGCGGACCGACTGGAACGACGCCGAGGATCAGCTGACGGTATCGTTGTTCGCACGTTTCGACGGCGATGACGAGAACCGCACCCATTGGGATATTCGTGAAGCCTACTGGCGCCACGATCGGGGTAGCTGGAGCTGGCTCGTCGGCGTCAACCGCGTCTTCTGGGGGGTGACCGAGTCCCGACATCTCGTTGACGTCGTAAACCAGACGGACCTGGTCGAGGATATTGACGAGGAAGACAAACTCGGACAGCCCATGATAAGCGTTGAATATTGGGGCCCGGAGACCGGTTCCATTGCGCTGTATGTGATGCCGGGCTTTCGTGAGCGCACGTTTCCCGCTGCGGACGCGCGTCTCCGCGGGCCCCTGCCTGTTGACGTCGATAATGCCGAATACGAATCCTCCGCCCGTGACCGGCGCGTCGACTGGGCGTTGCGATGGTCGCGGACACTCGGCAACTGGGACCTCGGTTGGTCCGGTTTCTATGGAACCGGACGTGAGCCATTGCTCATTCCGCGCACGGACACCAGCGGCAACCTCTTCCTGGTGCCGCGCTACGAGGTCATCGGGCAGCTCGGCGCAGACATCCAGTACACGAAGGATGCCTGGCTCTGGAAACTCGAGGCGATCGGCCGCCGTGGCCACGGCAGTCCGTTCGTAGCGGTCGTCGCCGGTTTCGAATTCACGATATATGGTTTTGGCAACACATCCTCGGACCTGGGCCTGCTCGCGGAATATCTCTACGACGGCCGCGACGATAGCGCACCACCGACGTTCTACGACTCAGCATGGTTTGGCGGCGTGCGATGGAGCCTGAACGACGTGCAGGACACCACCGTACTGGCTGGTGCCCTGGTCGATGACTCGGGCAGCATTGCCATTGTCGAAGCAGCGCGGCGCATGGGTGAGAGCTGGAAGGTTGCGCTAGAGGCCAGGTTGTTTGTGAACGTGGACGTTCAGAACTTGTACCTGGCAGGGTATCGGAAAGACAGTTACCTGACACTTTCCATTTCGAAGTACCTGTGATGCGGACACGCGAATTCAAACGGCGAATTGACCACATTGGTGTACGCGAAATCACCGATATCAGATTCGCATCGTCCGCACGACAATATTTTTGGTCTTTACCTACCCAAGCACTTGGAATTTCCCAATGAACAAGCGATCTTGCGCGGTTGCCGTTTCCCTGGCGTCCCTCGCCCTGCTTGCGGCCTGCGGCGGAGGCAGTTCGTCGGACACCGCGGCGCCCCCGCCCACCCCTGTGACCGGCACAATCAGCGTGTCTATCACCGATGATCCGTGGCACGACATGGACTCAATGGTCATCAGGATCACAGGCATGGACTTCGGGCACAGCAACGGTGAGATACACTCCTTCGATATGCCGGGCGGGCCGATGGACGTCGACATGATGCAGCTGCAAAACGGCGTCAGCCATGCGCTCATGTCGGACATCGAACTACCGGGCGGCGATTACGACTGGATGCGGATGCGGATCGACGTAGGCCAGTCATTCATGCGGGACAGCGGCACCGGCGGTCACTATGGCTTTCGGATGGGCCACGGTGCTACCGAGGGTCTCGAAGTACACGAGCAGTTTCATGTCGAGGCGGGCGCGCACGGCGACTACATGCTCGAGTACGACGTGCGCCGGGGTGTCCGGCACAGCCACAATGGCATGATGGGTGACCAGTACGAACTGCACAACGCTATGCACCTCGTTCGCATGGACCAGGCCGGCGGGCTGTTTGGCGCCGTGGATCCCTCCCTGGTCGACATCAACCATCCTGCCTGCGATGACGCAGACGGCGGCAACTGGATGTATGTCTACCCCGGGGACGCCGAGGCGCCGGATGATATATCCGATACTGAGTCCGACGGCATTCCGGGTCCGATTGCAACGGACCGTGTCGAAATGAACCCGGGTAGCGGCGCGCACGAGTATCATTTCGGGTATCTGCCGGAAGGCACGTATCGCGTGGCGTTTACCTGCTCCGGTGAGTGGGATGAGCCGGGCGACGACGACTATCCGTCCGACCCTGATGGCCTGTTCGATTTTCAGCACTTTTCGGGTCCGATCGAGATCGTCGCCGGACAGATGCATCAACACGACCTGTAGCGCACACTAAAGGCTGGTAGAACGACTCAGGGTACACGGCCCTTGCTGCGCAGGGCGCCGGGAGGCAATGAACGTATGCAGCACGACAGCAAACACGAACACTCACACGGTCATGACTGTTGTCATTCGACTGACAGCGAGCCCGCCCCCCCCGCAAAAGACGAACACTCACACGGTCATGGCGGATGCCATTCGTCCGCGAGCGAGCCAGTCCCGGAATCCGGGGACGAACACTCGCACGACCACAGCTGCTGCCATTCGGCAACCAGCGACGAAGCGATTCCGCCCGGTAAGTACGATCTCGTGCCCCCTGGATACGAAGGTATGGTGTACACCTGCCCCATGCATCCGGAGGTGCGTGACGTCCGCAACTCCGGCTGCCCGATCTGCGGCATGGCGCTGGAACCGGAAGGCATCGTCGTGGGCGAAGAGGATACGTCCGAGCTCGACGACATGCGGCAGCGTTTCTGGATCAGCGCGGCGCTGACCCTGCCGCTGTTCATCTACGCGATGGGCGAGATGATCCCGGGCAATCCGTTTGCGAATTTTGTTCCGGCGCGCTGGGCGCAGGTGTTGCAGCTCGTACTGGCTGCTCCCGTTGTGCTGTGGGGCGGCTGGCCGTTCTTCGTGCGTGCCGTGCAGTCGGTACGCACCTGGAACCTGAATATGTTCACGCTGATCGGGCTCGGCGTCAGCGTCGCGTTCGGCTACTCGCTGGTTGCGACCCTTGCGCCCGGCGTCTTCCCCGACGCTTTTCGCAATGCGGATGGCCAAGTGGCTGTCTACTTCGAGGCAGCCGCGGTCATCACGACGCTGGTGCTGCTCGGTCAGGTGCTCGAACTCAAGGCGCGCAGCCAGACCTCCGGCGCCATCCGGGCATTGCTCGAACTGGCGCCGCCGACGGCACGGCGTATCGCCGACGACGGCAGCGAAGAGGAGGTGTCTCTGGACGACGTCGCGAGCGGCGATCGCCTGCGCGTACGCCCCGGCGACAAGGTGCCGGTCGACGGCGAAGTGCGGGAAGGCAGCAGCAGCGTCGATGAGTCGATGATCAGTGGCGAACCGATCCCGGTCGAGAAAGGCCCGGGCGACACGGTGATCGGCGGCACGGTAAACGGTACCGGTAGCTTCATCATGGTGGCGACAAAGGTCGGCGATGACACGGTGCTCTCGCAGATCGTGCACATGGTTGCCGAGGCGCAGCGAAGCCGCGCCCCGATCCAGCGGCTCGCCGACGTGGTCGCGGGCTGGTTCGTGCCCGCCGTCGTGATTACCGCCGTTATTACGTTCATCGTCTGGGGCAGCGTCGGGCCGCAACCCGCGATGGCGTATGCGATCGTGAACGCGGTGGCGGTGCTGATTATCGCCTGCCCCTGCGCGCTCGGGCTCGCGACGCCGATGTCGATCATGGTCGGCACGGGCAAGGGGGCGCAGAACGGCATCCTCATCAAGAACGCCGAGGCGCTCGAAGGACTCGAGAAGGTCGACACCATCGTCGTGGACAAGACCGGTACGCTCACGGAAGGCCATCCGGAGCTCGTTATGACGACGCCGTTCGGCGAATTTGACGAAGAAACTCTGCTGACCCTCGCCGCCTCCGTAGAGACCGCCAGCGAACATCCACTTGCTGCAGCCATCGTCAGAGGGGCGAAGGAACGCTCGCTATCAACGGAAAATCAATCGGGATTCCAATCGGTTACCGGGCAAGGCGCCATCGCCGAAGTGTCCGGCAAGCAGATTGCGGTCGGCAACGAGAAACTCATGCGCGGCGTCGATGCCTTCGATGACAAACTCGCCGGGAAAGCGGACGAATTCCGCAAGCAGGGCCAGACGGTTATGTTTGTCGCGGTGGACGGCAAGCCGGCAGGACTGCTCGGCGTCGCGGACCCGATTAAGAAGACGACAGTAGAGGCAATAGCGCAGCTGCATGCCGCTGGCTTGAAAGTGGTAATGCTCACCGGCGACAACGCAGCGACGGCAGAAGCAGTCGCACGCGAGATCGGCATAGACGAAGTACACGCCGGCGTATCACCTGAGGATAAGAGCCGTGTCGTGCGTGAACTGCAGGCGGCCGGATCGATCGTCGCGATGGCTGGCGACGGCATCAACGACGCGCCCGCCCTCGCCCAGGCCGATATTGGCATCGCTATGGGGACAGGCACAGACGTCGCAATCGAGAGCGCCGGCGTCACGTTGGTCCGGGGCGACCTGCTCGGCGTCGCGAAGGCGCGAAACCTTAGTCGTGCGACGATGAAAAACATCCGCCAGAACCTGTTCTTTGCGTTTGCTTACAATACGGCGGGCGTCCCGATCGCGGCTGGCATCCTCTACCCGTTCTTCGGTTTGTTGCTAAGCCCGATGCTTGCCGCGGCTGCCATGAGCCTGAGTTCGGTGTCCGTCATCGGCAATGCGCTGCGGCTGAGAAATATCGAACTGTAAGTTTTCCGCGTCTATTCGAATTCATTGGCTGTGAGGTGATAGGACACGGTAGCCCCCATCGTGTCGCCGGCGACGACACGGACGTAATACGTCAAGCCCGCCTGAATTCGTGTCTCGATGAGATTCCCGGGGGCGGCCTGGGATGAGACGATAACGTTGCCGTTTGAATCCAGAACATCGATATATGCGGTTATCGTGTCTATTTCACCGTATTCGTTGCAGGTACGTTGGCCAAACGAGCATAGCTTGAATCGAAAGTTGCGGCCCATCCTGCGCGAAAACGAGTAGGTGTCTGCTTGATCTGACACATCGTTTACGTCGCCATCGGCACTAAAACCGTCCGGCGCCGGAGACGACTCCATCACCAGCGGATTGGCGTTCAGCCAGTCGTCGTTCGGTTCGAATTCATTATTGAGCACGTATCGAATGGCGGTGCTCGAACTGTCCGACGAGGACGAATCGCCCGACGAAGACGAACTGCCTGACGACGCAAGAGACCCGACAGACTGAGCGAGGCTTACTCCGTACGTGGCAAACAACCGATGGGCTTCATATACTCAGCTGATGAAGAAGACGGATCGTGCGCTGGGCATGGACCGGGACATTACCCGGCGCGACTTTATTCACGATATTTCGCTCGCGTCCCTGGGGCTCGCCCTGCCCGCAGGCCTGGCGGCACAGTCGCACTCACCTTCGCAGGCGTCCGGTAACGCGGATTACCCGCCGGTTCGCACCGGGCTGCGCGGATCCCACGCCGGCGCCTTCGAGACCGCGCACGCGCTGGCGCGGGATGGTAAATCCTTTCCCGCGCCGACCGACCTGGACGAGGCATACGACCTCGTTATCGTTGGCGGCGGCATCAGCGGTCTGGCTGCCGCGTATTACTACCGCAAGCACTTCGGTCCGGACGCCCGCATCCTGATCCTCGAGAACCACGACGACTTCGGCGGTCATGCCAAGCGCAACGAGTTTCACCAGGGCGGTCCCATGCGGCTGTCATGGGGCGGCACCATGAACCTGGAGTACCCCCTGTTCAGCGATACGGTCAACGAGCTGTTCGACGAACTCGGGGTGGATATCGACACGCTGCTGGAGGGTTACGAATTCCAGTACGGCAACGGCCCAAAGGGCAAGCACGCAATGTTCTTCGACGCGGAGACCTATGGCCGTAATGAACTCATCCACGATTTCAGTTTCCGTGCCGGGCGCGAAGACAATCTGGATGCTTCGATCGATCGCTTCCCGATCAACCAGGAGTCGCGCGAGTCGCTGAAGAAATTCTACGCGAGGCGGGAGAATGTGTTTGCCGGAAAGTCCGAGCATGAAATCGATGAGCTGCTACGGCGCATCAGCTATACAGGCTTCCTCAGGAAATACGGCGGGCTGACCGACGAAGCCGCGGAGCTGTTCGTTAAGTCGACACACGGCTATTGGGGTGTGGGCGCCGACAGCCTGTCGGCCGCCGAATGCATCGGCGCCAGCCTGCCGATCATGCACCTGCTCGGCTCCCCGTACCTGAACGGTTCCGGTGACACCGATGCCGGCGGCGATGTCGCCATGTTTCCCGACGGCAACGCCTCGATCGCACGGCTGCTGGTTCGCGCCCTGATCCCTGCGGTGGCGCCGGATGCCGACGCCTCCAACCTCGCTCGCGCTCGCTTCGACTATTCGAAACTTGATGCCGCCGGTGCTCCGGTCAGGCTGCGACTCGAATCGACGGCAATCAACGTCGTCAACCGCAAGGGCGGCACCAGCGTGTCCTATGTCAAAGACGGCAGAGTGGTGCGCGTTAACGCCAGGCATACGGTGCTTGCCTGCTATCACGCTATCATCCCGCACCTTTGCCCCGACCTGCCCCGGGAACAGAAAGAGGCGCAGAAATACCAGGTCAAGCGGCCACTACTGGTCACCAACGTCCTGTTGCGCAACAGCAAGGCCATCGACAAGCTGGACCTGTCAGGCGCCTACTGCCCGGGCCGACTGCACGGCGCCGTTTGGGTCGTAAAGGGTGTGAATACGGCAGGCTACAGCCACGGCTGGGACGACTCGGGTCCCGTGCCCGTCATGTTCTGGGGCTCGGTAGCACCGCCCGATTCAAGCGTACCGGTGCAGGAACAGCATCGCGCCTCACGCGCACTATTGCTCGCCATGACCTTCGACGATTTCGAGCGCGAGGTACGAACGGTGCTCGACGGCATGCTCCGTCCTGCGGGATTCGATGCAGGAGACGACATCCTTGCAATCACGGCCAACCGCTGGCCGCACGGTTATGCCTATGACTACCTCGACCTTTGGGATCCTGAATGGCGCGAGGGTGAGGCACCTCATGAAATAGCCCGTCAACCTTTCGGCAATATCGCGATTGCCAATGCCGATGCAGGAGCCCAGGCCTACACGCACGTCGCGATCGATGAAGCCTGGAGGGCCATTGGGGAATTGAGGCGCGGGAATTAGCCGGCCAGCCGCTTGGTGGCAGCAGCCTTTGGCGCGAACAAGAACAATCACTTCGAATCGCGGGGCACCGCGCTACTCGAGGCGCCCGGTTTGGCCTCGCATGATCAGTACGCGAGGTCCATGCAGATGCTGCCGTCGTTTGGAATAACCACGCTACCCGGCGGGACGTTGGAGGCCACCGAAACAGGCAATCTTGTATCGCAGCGCGAAGTTTCCTCCAACAAGCAAGACTCTCAGTTCCGAAAATACCGAATTACGTCCGGACGCTAGGATACCGTTCGTGAACGTGTGGTCTGAATGAGCGCAATGACGGCCCATACAGCGATAACCGGCAGGACGATCAAGTACGGCGTCTCGTCGATTGCCCAACCGGAAGCGTCGCGTGCGTCGACCGCTGCCGCCAGAACCACTGCCGGCCAGTAGACCGTTATCCCGAGCGCCGCCCCCAATACCACGCGGCCCCACGGATAATTGCGCCAGTATCCAAGAAGCCCGGCTGCGAGCAACGGGATGTAGACAACGAGATCGGCGAACGCGAAGCCATACCAGAAGGCAGCCCCTACCTCGGTGATTGACGCCGCAGGCTCTTGCGTGCCCATGCGGACACCAATTTCGTAGTCAAACGCGGCAGGCCCCTGTGCAACTATCAAATACAGGAGGAGCAACCACCCCGGCACCTGCACCCACAAAATTTCTCGTCGATCGGCCATTTCGCTCTCCCGTCCTGGTCGAAGATCGAAACACTAACGTACCGGAGATTCATGTACGCGACCTATAGGCGAATACCGAATGATCGTTCTTCCTCGCATGTCTCTTACGCAGCCAATCTGGCCACTTATCGCGGTTGTCAGGTGAAGTCGCTCCGCGACCCGAAGACGCGATAAGCGGGCCATAGGAGTCAAATCCAGTCGTACTTCGCAACTTCGGAAAGCCACTAATTAAGGTCCTGGCGGACGGTGTTATCATCACGACGTTCTGAGCACCCACTGAGCCGCATTCGGGTCGCTCTACAACTTGAGGACCAGACCAGGAGTCGATTCAATGTCCACACGCCTTGACCTGTCCAAACTCAGCCTGATGGACGCCCTCGACCTCGCGATACTGATCGAAATGGAGGCCTGCCACCGCTACCAGATGTTCGCTTCCCAGTTTGGCCACAGCGGCGGCAAAGATGCCGGGGCCTTTTTTGCCTCGATGGTCGAAAACGAGGCCAAACACGGTCAGGAAATCGAGGCCCGGCGCAAAGCTTTGTTCGGCGATACGCCCGCAAAGCTGACGCTTGACGACCTGTACGACGTCGAGGCTCCGGACATGGGGGCGCCGCACCGCGGCATGTCTCTACTCGACGCATTCAAAGTCGGGCTCGCCGCGGAGCAGAAGGCCCACGACTTTTATGACGTGGCCCTGTCCGGCATTACCGATTCCGAGGTCCGGGAACTATTCACCGAGCTTCGAGACGAGGAAACCGAGCACGTCGAGATGCTGAAAGAGGCCATGGCCAAACTACCTGAAAGCGCCACGGCAGAGTCCGAGTACGACCTTGACGAAACCCCCTATCTTTAGGCGCGTCGACGATGCCCAACTGAGCTGAACGGCAGCTTTCACCGATAGCGGACGTTCAGACAGCCCAAAATGCCCCGACCTGAGCGGCCGCTAACGGCCAACAGCGGTCATAGAAAGCCCCGACACAGGGGCGGGGTCTTGTCATAGCCAATCATCCCAGCTGCCGGACGCTACTGCATGCCGCAGGATGGCTGTGCAGAATGAATCTCAACGCCGACGCTCCGCCCGACTTTGCGTTGTACGAACCACAGTCGTTCGATGCGCTCGTGCAAACCCAGCGCAACAAGGGTTCCCTCACCGGCTCGCTACGCTTCTGAGGCGGCGGAGTTCAGCGCCGTCCGCTACGGCCACGAAAACACCATCGAAAATCCCCCGTCGACTTCTATGATATCGGCAGGATCAATTGTGTAGACGCCATTATTCTCCTGGGTCTCCGCCAGCCTCCAGTCGAAAAAGACGATGCCACCGGCTACGTTGTCGTTGGGCCCGAAGCCGATGCGCCTCAGCGTGTTGCTCTCATCGATCACTTCGATGTAGTTCTGGAGTTGGACGGAGTTGTTGACCAGAACGTTCGAGTCGGCAAACCAGCACTCCGTAAACGTCCAGTCGAAGACATCGCCCGGCATCAGGTCCTCGCCCGATCCCAGGCGCGTCAGCACGTTTTCACCCTGCGCGATGGCGACGCCCGCTGGAGGCGCTCCCGGGAACATGTCACAAGGCATTACGACGGGGTCGATGGATTCCGTGATCTCGAGCTCGTCCAGCAAATCGGCAAATTCGAACACGCGCTCGAACACGAACGCGTAAACTGCGCCCGCGAGCGAGGCTCGACGCTGCCAGGTGTCGGCCTGCGGATCGTCCAACAAATCCTCGTACTCCTGCCAGGTGAACGGCACGCCCGCGCCTCCGTTAAGGCTCATCTCGACGCCAAGAGCAAACAAATCAGCGGTAGTGACGGTCACCGTCACCGTCTCGGTCGGCGTCACGACTTCGAACGTGCCTTCAGTCGGTCTCGTGGTGATGGCCAAGAAGGTATACATGTCGGATGTCACGTTTATCGTGAACGATCCGTCGAGCGTAGTCTGGCTGCGGCTGACCGTGACGTCCATCGTCGAGCCGGCATCCGTGGTATACCGGTCGAATAAAACACGATTGGGGACGCTATCCGGCAGCAGATCCGTGCTGCCGCGCAGGGTATCGCCGAAATCTACGGCGACTTCGAACTGCCCGCCGGCATCGACGAAAAGATCTGGACCCTGGCTCAAGCCACCGATTTCGAAATTGTAGGTCGGCAGAATGATGGGCGGCGGGTTCGACGTGTCGAAGACCATGCCCCCGTCGTCTCCGCCACAGCCGGTCGGCAGCACGGCGCTGATTCCCAGCAAGCAAAGAACTCCTCTCTTCATGAATCCCTCCACTTTCAGCTACACCTCGCCGTGGGTTGACGGCAGCCCGGCGATCTTGGGGTCCTAACGACGCATGTCGCGGAGGAAGCGAGGACCCGTGGCTTTGCGCCCCTAGCTTTGGCTTGGTTTGCCTTTCTCAAGATCCAGATGAGGGGCGGACACGCACTTTTCAATGCGGAATATTGCGTAGCTCGCAATGACCGCCTTGGGTTGCGGACTCAATCGGTCGTCGCAACACATTCATAAAATTTCTCTGCTGGGGAATAGCACCCCAGAGTCTTCCTCGGGCGATCGTTTAGTCGTTTCGCCACAGCGATGCCACGTGATATCTCTTCGCGTTCTGCTAGCGAGAACCCGCGTCGCGACCGTCGTCGCTGCGGTGGGCGGATACCGCCGGTCTCGGAAAGGATACGCTGCACCGACGAGTGACCACGGTCGAACATGCGACCAATCTCGTTAAGGGACACACCTTCCTGCCAGCGATTCCACATCTGTGCTATCTGCGACTGGGAGTAATAGATCCTCGGTCTTTGCTTCATCAACAACACCTCCTGCTCTATAGTTATAGCTTAGGTGTTGCAGCCACCGATTGAACTCACAGTTCATTAGCAGCCCTTTGAACTCAGATTGGCCCAACGGCAGCTATTGGGGGTAAAACAGCCCGCCAATTCGTGGGGGTGAGTATCGGATGATAGAAGTATGCAGATTTCTATTGTCCGCCACAGCGAGCCAACAGCATCAAGATGACGACGCCTATGATCGTACCGACATATAACTTCATAGATACGGTTTTTCCTTCCATACCTGCCATCGCATCGGAAACGCCTTTCTTGACACCGGCGAGTGGGTCAGGCGCTTCACCGAATTTCGGGCCGCTTTGCCCTGAGTCCGACGCGTCTTTTCCGGGCACAGGATCGTCAACTGCGTCATTGCTTACGCTTTTTTCTGAGGTTTCTTTCTCAATGTCATCGCTCACGAGTTGGTCTCCGATCATTTTTCCAATTGGCACGACCGCTTTGGTCATAAGCGGCCCTTCGGGACAAGTTTAGACCAACGGCTACTTTCGGGGGTGAAACGGGAGTTCCAAATTGGTCAATATTTGAAAGATCTTGAGGCTTTGCACTGAATGTCCGTTTTCCCAATAGCGGGCGTTCAGACAAGTGTAATTGGGGGATATTGAAGAGCAACTAACGGCCAGGAGCGGACGCTCATTCAACGCCGGTCAGGATATTCAGAACACGGTTTGGGTGGATTTTCGGGCTCCGGAAACTGCGCCAAACTGCTGCTGTCTTCTACCGGCACCGACCAATCATCTTGCCAACGACACGCCCAATAACTGGACCGGCGTATCAAGAATTCCCAGCCCTCACTACGACGTTGGTAAAGTGGCACCATGAATAGATTTACCAGGCCATCAATCTCTCGCGACATACGTAGGGGACCAGCATCAACAGGATCCTGTCCGATCGCAACCGATATTCTCGCGACCGTTTCCTTTGCCTCGCGATCGTCTGACGCAATGAAATTCGCCGGACGCTGACCCAACAATTCTGGCTTATCAATGTAGAGCGATGTGGGCAAACTCCACTTGACGACCCTTGCGCCAGGATTCCAGCTTTGAATCATTTCGGCGCTTGACGACGCCACCATTAACTCCGGATAACCATCCTCGGCTTGCCGGTACGGAAATGAGACGTCGATAACAATCTTTCCTCTCAGGTCCCCAAGATTTTGAGCAACATGTTCCATGGGCGGCCACGGAACAGCAAGCAACACAATGTCGGCCGCTTGCGCTGCCGCTTCTTGCGATGTCGCCGAAGCACCGTTACCTGTGCGATCAACGAGCTCTTGAACAGATTCTCTTGCGGGATCGCGGCTGCCATATATGATTCGATAGCCCAGTCCAGATAACTTCGGGCCAAGGGAGTCACCCATGTCACCCGTGCCAATTACGGCTACGGTGTCCGAATCTTGCGCTGACGCGCTGATCGAAAATGCAGCGAGTGCTGCCAGGAAGAGCAGATGGGACAGGAGGCGCATGACAAATCCTCAATTTACCGTGAAATCGGAACTTCCTCATGGAGGGCCAGTGCAACGACCGCTTCGGGTTCAGTAGCAGTCATTCAGCATCATATCAGGCGACCAACTGGTTTCGAGCGTACAGCAGCCACTCAGCGGCTGAATTCTTGTTGGCTGCGAATTGAAAGTCCGGTTTCACCAATAGTGGTCATTCAAGTACCGGAAAAGTAGAGAAAGTGAGGGGCTGCAACTGGTCATAAGCAGACCTTCGAGACTACGGTTCCGTAGCACGGTTGTTAAGAGGGCTATTCAACCTCCTCCCACCAGCTAAGTGATTCGTAAGGCCTGTCGGCAATCACGATGTCACCCACTCGTGGGGTGACAAGCTCTACGTTTTTTTCATTAGCCGCCTTGACAGATCGTCTAATTGGCTCATCCCAATTATGAAATGCAATGTTGAACGTTGCCCAACTTACAGGAAGCATGCGGCGTGCCCGAACAGCAAGGTGCGCCTCTATAGCTTGCTCAGGATCCATGTGGCTGTAGAGCCACGAAGCACCAGGACCATATTGCCCTATCTTGACAATACTTAGATCGAAGGGTCCGAATTGTTCACCAATCGATTGAAAATGATTGGAGAAGCCTGAGTCTCCACTGTAAAAAACTCGATGTTTCGGCCCGATGACCGACCAGGAGCACCAGAACGTTTCCTTATAGTCGAAAATTCCTCGACTCGAATAGTGTTGGGCCGGAGTACAGATTACGGTTACACCTCGTATTTCTGTTAATTCCCACCAGTCCAATTGAGTAATCTGGTTTTGCGGTACATGCCATTCGTCAAGATGGGATCCGACCCCAAGAGGAACAAGAAAGTGTGTTCCCATGGAAGACAGATATCGGACAGTCTGCATATCCAAGTGGTCGTAATGGTCATGCGAAATCAACACGGCGTCGATGTTGGGAAGATCCGCGAGGGCAATGGGTGGGGGATGAGAACGTTTTGGGCCAATTCCGACAAAGGGTGACGCATAGTCTGAAAACACCGGATCAATCAACAGGCGAAGACCGTCCAACTCTATGTAGACGCTTGAATGGCCAAGCCAAATCGATCGTAGCCCCTCGCCAGGTTGCGCTTGCAGAGATTCAGGTGGGATGAGTGATATCGGTATAGCCGACGGAGGGACCCGCGTCTGATTGCCAAAAAGCTGTTCTTTGATATAGCCCCAGACGTCTCCCGATTCCAACGGAGGATGAGGCAGCGTATTTACGAACTCTCCTTCATCGTAATTAGGCGATGCTTGCGCCCTCTCCAATCGCTCCCCTGAAACGGTGCCGCCAAATGGCGGCCAATTCCACAGGAACAAAGCGCCGCAGACGACAATGAAGAGAAGAATGATAGTCGCCCGTCTTCCGCTGAAGCTCTTGCGTCGGTTCGGAGTGCTCAACATCGACGATTCCGCGACCGGCTGGAATGGGTCATGAGCGGCCGTTCAAGCCAATTTTAGCTCAATTTCGGCTTTGGGGCGGAAGGCGGACACTCGACCAGGCTGAATGGCAGCATTCACCAATAGCGGATATTCGGGAGCGTCGAAATTGAGTGGTTCGAGCGGCCGCTTACGGCCAAAGGCAGCCGACCATCCTTAAGAGATGCGTATGGCTCGAAAAACTTTTCACCGTCGCTATGCAACATAAGCTGGAGCGCAGGTGC
>Ga0224503_10000031_pt1 | contig 37031 bp, 28 predicted proteins | sample SF_Oct11_sed_USG_2_FD_169106 | JGI IMG/M metagenome (GOLD analysis project Ga0224503, IMG submission 169106) | Sediment microbial communities from San Francisco Bay, California, United States - SF_Oct11_sed_USGS_21 | ecosystem: Environmental > Aquatic > Marine > Sediment | place: USA...
GATTACTGCAATAACACCAACACCATATGCGTGGCTAGAGGTGGGAGCACTCATAAATTTTTTAACCTCTCAAGTTCTTATAAAGCTTGTTTAGAATTTTTGAGATCATGGTTTGTTAAGATCACCAGAACCAATATTTGGATTGTTATCTGCACCAACTCCTAAATCTGCTTGAGTCTTTGCAGGAATCTCTGGAGATAGTTCTTTTAGTTCTGGTTTTACTTTTGAAGCATCTTCTTCTGGAAGTTTATTTGATTCAGGAGATACCTCTGGTTCAGCCAATCTTGGTTTTTCTTCCTGTACTGGAGCTGGCGCTGGTGGTGGAGCATTCTTTTCTTGACTAATAGAATATCTATAGACATGGAAGAATGCTGCAAATACCAACAAGATTATTCCTATAAAGAATAATGATATGTTCTTCATTCCTGTTAAAGCAGCATTATATGCTGCAATGTTTAGGAATACCTGGAATGCTAACAGTGCAACTAGTAGCCAGTTGATCCATTTTTCAGAAAGACTGATAGTGGCTACCTTCTTTGGGCCTGTACTTTTTGCTAGTTTTGACTTTCTTTCAGCTTCATTTGCAAGTTTAATCATCATGTACGTAAATCCAAATCCTAATGGTACCAACAATATCATTGTAGAATAGAAGAATATTGGATCAATTACCAAACGTTCTACTAATGGAATTGAGATGTCAGGCGAAATATAGAATCCCCAATAAGTAGTAACCATGATTTGAGCTAGGCTAGTAATACCAAATGCTGTGACAAGTGGTCTATCTCTCCATGAGAATTTCTTGTATCTATCGATGAATGGAATTAGTAAAATGGATATTATGAATAACAGAGGCCACAAGAGTCCTGTAACAAACTTGTCATACTGTGTCCTCATGAATGCATAAATTCCTGTCAGATACCACTCAGGAACCGTTACACCTGGCGGTACAGTAGGCTCAAACTTGAATCCCATATCAATTGGAAACACGCCACCTGTGATCAGAATAGCACCTCCGATGGCCATGACCATAGGCACATCAAATACCAAGAACCTTGGGAAATGAACTGCCATTAGACCTAGCATTACAATAGGTAACAAGAAAACATGTTGTGCATAGAATCTTAATACAAAGTCGGAGAATCCACTACCTAACATCGCGTCACGCAATAGCGGGCCTGCCACAGGAATTGACGTTGTCAGAGATGCAGCAATACTAATTGCAAGTTCTGCTCTTTCACTAAATATTACATCATATCCAGTAAATGCTTCAAGAATTGTAACGACACCGAGAATTACACCGGTCATCCATAAAACTTCATTTCTAATTTTGTATCTTCCACTAAAGTATTGATAATACATGTGAAGAACAGCCATGAGCACCATCGCATTAGAACCATGATAATGAATATTTCTTATATGGAAACCAAATGGAACTTCATCATTAATGAATTGAACACTATCCCACGCCCTATCCAAAATCGGTTGATAGTAAAACATGAGAAGAGCACCAGTGACTCCAAGAATAATAAAAATAACAAAGGTAAGCATTCCTAAGAATCCAAATGGACTAACAAACCTAGCTGGAAATGAAAACTTGATTGCAGTAAATATTGTTCTGTCTACCCCATCCCAAAGCCAGTAAAAGAAGGCAACTGCTCCAGTTCTTCTTTCAAGCGAAACGGCCATATCCAATTACTCCATTTTCATTTGCATTAAACTTTGGTGGCAAGATAAAAACAAATCCATCAGAAGCAATCTCAAAATATAATTCAGGTAAAGTGTCTGATGGTGCAGCTTGTACTGATGCAGGACCTACAAATGCTGTTCCAGTTACAGGATCATACATACTTCCATGACAAGGACATTCACCTCTCTTTCTTCCCTCATCTGGCCAATATTTCCACAAACACCAAAGGTGAAGACATATCATACTGTATCCACGGATGGCAGATGTATCTTTTTTATCTCCACCTAGTTCTTCAGGAAGTCTAATGAATTGCCATTTACGAAACGCTTCTGCGTCAAGTGCAGCATCACCTGTTGCAGGATAGGTAATTACTTCGGCATGATTTATTGGATAAGTGTTAATGTTAGCTTGAGTGCCATCAGGTAAAATTACTGGAACTTTTTCAAGAGATGCCTGGTTTGGGTTTGGCATGAAATTACCAAATGGGACAAACGGAGCAAACGCTAATCCTGTGCCTGCAGCGCCCATTAACTTTAGAAAGTCTCTTCGGGATAATCTGCTGGATTTTTTTGTCCCAAGCTCTGACATTCAAGCTGACGTACTCGCCAAATTGCTTATAAACTTTGTTCAATTATTTGGTAGATTTTTGTCTAATGATGAACATACAGACAATTCCGATCGCAATTCCAATGATTAGACCAATTGCAATGCCATTACTAAGTGATGAATCAGTCTCAGGAATAGTAACCATTGTGTCTTTAGATGAGAGGGTTTCATTGAGGATAACAGTATCTTCCTTGATATCAGAATCGGTTGGTTCAAACTCTATTTCGATTTGGTCACTTGGAGGTTTCATGTCAGATGAAATATTTGTAAATTTTGCTGCAAGTGTGATAGGTTCAGTTGTTGAATTACCTCCAAACAAAGTTGAATGTGTTAAAAGTGTATAAGTACCTGTTTGGTTAATTGGCACATAAAGGATAGTAGATGTATCATCTTTGTTTTTTACTGGGAAGAATCCTCCACCCTGACTAAAGATAGAATTTCCCAACCAATCAAGAGAAGGCCATCCAAGAAAATGACCAAACACTCCAGAAGGAACGTTAGTTTGTATTATTTGTCCGGATGGATCCATAACAAATACAGCTAGATTAGTATCATCAGTTATCCATGAAAGTTCAATCGCTGCAGAATTAATGGAGTCATTTTGAATGTCAAAATAATATTGTCTCCAATCTCCTGCCATATAGCGATTAACCATATCAAAAGCACCTTTGATGTATCCATTTCCAAAAAGAACATCATCGCTTTTTGTTCCTTTAATCAAAAGTGTAGAGTCATTTTCAGTTATCGGGTGTTTAATTACAAAAGATACTGGAGCATTTACAGTGTGTCTATCACTTTCAAAAGTTAAAAATCCTTGATATACACCTGTCTGCAAATCATTTGGAGTAACCAATGTCACATCAATAGTAGCAATGTCTCTTGGAGAAACAGAGATTGTTTCAGATTCAGTCCATAGTACAGACCATTTATCTTTTTGATAATAGCTTGTAGAAATTGTATAATCCATTGAAGTTGAATTTTTTTGTGTGTCACCTAACCAGTAAGAATATCGTGTCGGTACTGGATAAACTCCAACTAATGGAATGCCTTCAAATTTTTCTTTAGGTTCTGAAACTCTTAATTCTTGAACAGTCCCCCAAGAACCAGCTCGATTTACCATAGATAGTTCATCACTTGTAATTTTTGTATCATTGTTGTTGTCAATCCAATCATAAAGATACAATGAAGAGATTTTGATATCATCAGCATAAACATCAGATGTGTCATTCATGAATTCATTGAATAGGAAATTTGTATTTAGAATCATTAAAGATGATTTATCTGGAATTAGATTTTCTTTGTTAAAAAATTCACCAAGTTCAGTATGTTTGGTTACATCAGATAATTTAACATAGTTTGGAATAAAAGTGTCAGTTTTATTCAAAATAGAATCTTGTTGTCTAACAATTGTTGTTCCATCAAATTGAGTTTTTGTTATTAAGGATAAAATTTCTGGTTTTACATCAATTGTAAGTGTGTCATTAGTTGGATTTTGAATCGTAAAGGTAGCTGTGGTTCTATCCCCTGGGAGTAATTGTCCTGCAAACCAACTGGTCATAGGAAACGAACGAGTAGGAAGTTGAAAATTTTCAAATCCAATTGCTGTTGAATTAAAGCGTTCAATAGCAGGCTCAAGAATTTTTTTGATGTTAGAATATGATTTATCATTATACACAACGAAGACTCCATCTTCACCATGAACATAATTCAGGGCAGATTCCACATTTGCCAAACCAGATCCTTGAGTGAATGGATCATTTTGTAGATCAGTTGCAGTGGACATGAGAATACTTTTGATAATAAATGGATCATAGTCTAGTGATTGTTTTGTCATTTCTTCCATTAAGATTGCTGCACTTCCTGAAACTAGTGGTGCAGCCATACTAGTTCCTCCAAATAATGAAAAAGATTCTTCTTGTGAATCTTTTTGTGTTTTTAAAACATTTGAAGGGGTAAAGCCATGAGCACCAATACTCATAATGTCAGGTTTTGGATCTCCTATCGAACCTGGACCTCTACTAGAAAAATCAACTATATCGTCATAGTGAGAAGTAGTATTTCCAAATCGAGGTTGATCCTTGAAAGGTCCATACCCAACAAAGACATTGTTAGTAGTAGCACCAACTGAAATTCCAAAAGGAGATGCATTTGGCAATCCAATTGTTCCATACCCATGTCCAGAATTTCCGGCACTAGAAACTATGGTAACACCAGGATAAGTATCATCTAAAGAATTTGGAGTTGCAAGTACACTTAGAATTAGTGATAATATATCCATCCCCGGTGATGCCTCAAAAGAAGGAAAGTTTGACACACCCCAACTATTAGAAATTATATCGACTCTTGGCTTGCCTGAAAACTTCCAGTTATGATCTTTGTTTTCAAACCCTGCAGACCACAACCACCCATAAACAGTATCACCAAACCATAATGCTTTTACAGGTACAATCTTTGCATCAGGTGCTACGCCAGTAATAGAATATTTTTTTGTATTATTGTAAATATCATAAGTTTCTTGACCTCGTGAAGTAATTGATGCGGCGCTGGAGGTTCCATGACCCATAAAATCAGTCATTATTCCAAAGAATTCACCATCTTTATCCAATGCAGGCAATAGGGTTCCATTAATTGCCTTTAAGGAATCATCAATCTCAGTAGAGTTGTTTCTAATCACACCATAAACATCAAGTACTTGTGCACCAAGCGTTCCAGCACTGTAATCATTTTTTCCATCACTGTTTGAGTCATATACTAGAAACTCGTTGCCACTGCCCAATACAATTGGTTTTTCATCAGTAAAATCAAAATCATAATTTGGTTTCTGACCTGACTTTAAGTCAAATCTTGTGTAATCCTCCCAAGAAGTGCTTAGATCAGGAATTACAGTATCATATACTCCTGCAATAAAAGAATCAACTACAAGAACAGGTACAACTTGAATTCTAGTCAGAGATCCTTGCAGTCCTCCCTGATACATTACACCAAGATGATATACCCCACTTTTTGATTTTATGTAATTTCTGTTGTCTTCTCCAATTTTCATATCCTTGTCTAGTGTTCCATTAAAAATTGTTGAAGTTCCAAGTTGTGGAAAAAATGAATTGTAAATTGGAATTGTACTGCCTTTACCGCCTTGAGATACATCAAGAAAAATCCCATGATTAGTAACATATGTAGATGAAGTCATGTGAGATGGAATGGGTTTGCTATAATTTCTAATGATTTCATTTTTGTCCACATATGCAAAAAAAGTTGCATTTGTTAGAACAATTCCTTGACCATCTGGATCAAGCATTATAGGATGATTGATTTCATCTCGTGCAAGTGAATGTTGAATATCAGGATTAGAGAAATCAACTCCAGTATCTACAACTGCAATTACAGTGCCATTTCCTGATGCATCATATTTTTTTTTAGCTATACTTGAACCAGTAATATCACCAATTCTTGAAGCATCTTGAATTTCATCATCAGGTAAATGAAAATCTAATCTAAAATCTTCAATCACATGAAAACCCCGTGAAGCAAGATTTGAAGCTGATTTTTCAGAAAGAACAGAAACATAAAAAAATCCACTATCAGACTGAATTCCATGTATTGAATTATTTTTTAAAAAATCAATTTGCTGTGAATTAGTTCCAAAAATTAAGTATCTTTTAAAATTATTTTCAGTAAAGAAACTAGAATCAATTTCTATAATTCCAGAGTCAAAAACTAATGGATTATTCATATCATCTACAGAGATTAAATCATTAGGTACAAATGCATATGAATTAGTTAGCACGGTAGAAAGAAGAATAACAGAGAAGAAAACAGCCGCTTTGGGCATTAGTTAATTTTCTTTTCTTGTATTATTATAACTATCTTCGTCGTGCAATGATTGTAATTTGTAGTGCAACAATAATTCCTATAGATGCTATGATTGGAAACAATAATGAATTAAGTTGGGATGAAGCTTCACTGATAAATTCTACAGATGTGGCAATAGCGCCGGTACTTTTGTCAATTTTGTTACTTGCCTGTCCCAAAGTACTATCAAATCCTGCAATTTCAGATTTTAGAGTATCAAGTTCGCTTGATGTTTCATCTAAAATTGAATTTAGTTTAATAATTTGCTCTGAAATTCCTCCTATATCTTGACTTAGAACATTAGTGGCAGCCGAACCATGAGATGTGGTTCCTTGACTAAAAGCAACAACATGAAACACGTGAGTTCCTTCTTCTCTGGGAATGTAATCAACATAATACAGTCCTTGATGCAGTGTCTCAAAAGAGTCTGATAAAGAAACAGAGACTCCAGATGGTAAATGAACATGAGTAGTACCCAATAAATCAGCAGGATCATTTCCAATTAATAGACCATCACTGGTTGTTTGCACAAATACTCTAAACTGATGATTTATTGCAGCAGTTTCAGGTGCAAAGACCAAAGTATTAACATGTCTTTCAACAGGTACATCAAGTAGTTCTGTTGTAGATGAAAACTTTACATCAACTTTTTTTGAGATGCCATTTTGTGCAGTACTAATTACTTCAACAGAATATGTGCCATAAGGAAAGTTTGTTGATGGATCAGGCCAAATCAGTAAGCCATAATTAAAAGAACCATCTGAATCAGTAGTTATTTGATCAAACTTTGCAATTGTTTCATCAGGAGCAAAAAGTCGTATAATCAAGTTTTCTTCAGGCAATCCTTTTCCATAAACTTGTAAACTGTGTGAAGAAGAATACACTTTACTGTTTGTTGATAACTCGAGTTCTGAAAACGAATTAGGAGTGTTAACAAGTAAAAGTACAACTAGAATAGAAAATAAAATTTGAAACTTCATTTTAATTAATTGTGTATGGTCTCATAGATATTACTTCTGGAAAAATTGTCTATAACTTTCGTTAGGATTGATTCAAAAAAAGAAAAAAGGGTAATGTGAATTTTCTAGTCTTAGTTGACAGTTATTGCTGTATCTACAGGTGGAGACAATGCCGTTGGATTATCAACTGATTCCCAAACGAAAGTAGTAGCATCAAATGCTCCTGCTTGTTCTGGAATCCATGATAATGCTGGGCTGAATGATTGACCTGCAGCTAATGAACCTGTAATCCATGCTAGTGAGACTGTAACACCGTTACCATCCTGAATCTGTACCAAGTATGCAAATTGTTGCTCTCTATCTTGGCCATTTGCTAAGTCACAGGTGATTTGTACTTGTTGATCAACGGATACATTGCTTAATGTATTTCCGAAGGCATCAACTACTCTACAGCTAGCAATTGGTGCTCTCTCTAGAGGTGGTACAACGGTACCTATGAGTGAAGTGGCAGTGATATCAAGTTCATCTGCAGTTGTGTATGGATCAGGTAGTGTATTGTCCTCATATTCTACGGTGACAGTGTCACCTTCTGAAACTCTGAGTCTGTGACCAGAAGATTCGTCAGTAACTGTGAAGAACACAGTGCCCTCGAAGATTCCGGTTGCCTCATTAGTCTCAGTTACAGTAAGGTCAATACCTCCGGCATCGGAGTCAGACCACACGTCGGCATCAAAGTTGTCGACTGCTTCTGGATCTAAGTTCATATCTGGATCAATTATTCTTACAACGCCTGTTCCGCTTGCTGGATAACTTGCTTCAAGCCATTGGACTTCACCAATGTTCCATCTGATGAGTGCTGAACCTACTACTGTTTCATCCTCTGAGAATTCAAAGGATACAGTAAGTCCGTCGTCATCATCTGCTGGCAAAAGTCCATCAGTTGGACCTGCACCAGATGGTGAAGATGATACTACATCGTTACCAAGTGCGTCTCCAGTTGTAGAGTCGCCATCAGCATCATGTGTGAAACCAGTAAGTATAACCTCACCAGTAAAGATGCCTGTGTCAGTACCAGTTTCGACTAGCTTGTAGTTGTCAAGATCAGAACCTCTGGTTGAAACCTTTATTGGATCCAAGTCAGTGTTTCCTATCTCATCAACTAAGTCGCTGTCAAAGTTGTGATCTGGTGCGACAATGGTAACGTATGCTTTATCAGTCCAAGAATAGACTTTTTGGTCAAGTTCTACAGTTGCTCCAAAGTTTGAAGTAAAGAGTGTCAAGTTGACATCTTCATCTTCGTCACCTACATAATCAGAACCGGATGGACCCCAGTCAGTATACTCGAGGATAATTTCTTCTCCTCTTTCTAATCTGTCGCCTTCCAAGACTTCAGGAGTCTCGATGACAATCTGGAATATACCAGTGCTGTCACCTGTTTCTCTAAAGTTGGATGGTTCTGGATCGAATGCAGCTCCTTCGCCGTCAGCATCACCCATGGTGATGGTTGCAGCATCAGAGTCCCATTCAATTAAGTCCAAGTCATATGTCTCAGCAGCATCATTGTCAAGATCAAGGTCTGGCTCAATGAGTGTTAAGATTATATCACTTCCGATAATGTAAACTGATTTGTCAGATTGTAGTACACCGTTTCTTAGGTCAAATGTTGCAGAGTCTGTTACAGTATTCTTATCACCAGAGGCATCAGTTGGATCTTCGTATTCTACTTGGAGAATATCTCCTTGTAGGATACAGAAGTTCTCACTTGAACCAGATGCATCATTGAATCTAGATAATTCTGAATTGATGCCAGTGGAACTATCACCGTTAAGTGGTTCAAAGTCTACTGTTTCTGGACAGAGTGCATCTGCTGGGCCGTCAGTATATCTTATTGCTAGATCTAGCTCAAAAATACCTGCATCTGGTGCAATCTCTTCGATTGGACCAAAGGCTCTAACAGATGGATTATCAGTGAAATCTCCTGTTGCACTTACTCCTGAAATTGGTGGGACTGTAGTAATTGTAACTGAACCACTAACAAATCCAGAGCCGCTTGGAGAAGGTGAGATAGTTAACTCATCAGTCTCTAATCGATCTAGATCAGTAAATGTGACAGTTCCAATTAGTGTTGAACCACTGTCAGTAGCAAGTACATCAAGTACGTCAGTACTGGTGTAATCGGCACCATCATTGATGATGGTTAATTCACCATCATCAATATTGGAATCATTATTACTATCAGTCCAATCGGCTGTAGCAGTGACTGTAGAAGTAGCACTAGCACCTGAATCATCTAATTCCACTATACCTTCTAGGGTAGATGGAACATCAATTGAGGTTTCAACTTCTAATTCACCGTCAGTGATTTCACTCTCGCCAGAATTGACAAACAATCCTGTTGCACAAGTGTCAGCACCTGATTGACAGATTAATACTGAACCAGATGTAAATGATGAGATTCCACTTATTTCAGAACCTGAACCAAGGCCAGCTGCGCCGGTATTGGTGAAAATTGCTCCTACGGTTTGATCTGTGGTTGCAGATAATGGAGTAGTATCAGTAATGGTTATTGCACCATTTGTAAAGGAAGCCAAATCAACACCAACAAATGCAGATAATTCAGAACCGGAATCAATACCGTTTGCTGCATTATCAGTAAATGTTGCAGTTGCTGTAAGCGCTCCTTGAGCAATAGTTACTGCACCATCAGTGAACTCAGCTGCATCACCAGTAGTGGTTGTAGCACTAAATCCAGTTGTACTGGAAGTAACAGTGATTTCACCGTTATCTACTCTACCATCTCCAGTTAATGTGGTACCTACATTGATTAGGCCATCATTTTCTGAAGGTCCACCGGCAAATCCGAGGATTACAGTTTCAGAACCTCTAATTACAGAGATCTTGACTGGTCCAACTTCTAAGTCGGCTCTGTTTTGTGCAATAAAGTTTTCACCTTGTCCGGAAGTATCAAAGTCTGGGTCATTTACTCTAAGATGAACGCTTAAGTCACCCTCTGCTAAGAACTCTCCACTTTGTAGACCTGCATCGGACCTTGCGGTACCAGCTGTATCCATTCCAGTTGCGTGGATTGGGAATAAGGATCTACCTGTTGGAGATGTCTCAGAAGTGGTTGCAAAGTTATCAGGTACACCAAATGGTACGGGATATACAGTTCTATCAAGACTGATTGAACCTGTGTTGGCTCTAATGCCAGCACTATCACCTACCTCAATGATTTCACCTGAAGCGTCTCTAAAGTCAACATAATTTACTTCTAGATCTAAACCAGTTGTAGTTTCGGCACTGCCGTCGTTTGCACGACACCATCTGTCTGGAATTTCAAAGCTGGATAAGAAAACGCCAGTTTCAGCTCCGGTTTCAACCAGGCTGAATGTAACGTCATCTAAACCAGTATCGTCAGTTCCAGCCAAATCAGCTGCACATGTGCCGGTTGGAGTCTTCCATGCAATATCATCAAAGGTTACATCAAGTAATCTACCTAATGGACCAAATGAGAATACTGGAAGATCTTCAGCACCGACTGTACCATATGCAGGATCAGCCTCCTTTTCTACGGTGGTATAGATTTCAAGTAAGTCAGAATCGACGTTTAGATCTTGGTCTTCTAGTGTGATATATACAGTATCAGCAACTTTGTAATTGTCATTATCAAATGAGACGATACCAGAGTGGCTTGGGGCTTCTTGCTGATCAGCGCGCTTTGTTGGCACACCGTCATCAATAATCTCCAAGTAGTTTACTCTTGGTGAATCTTCATCAGTCAAATCTTCAAATACAATAAATGTTGGATCATCAGCAATTGTGCTAAGTCCTTCATATGTTGCAGCATCTAAGACATTGAGTTGATTGATCATTGTGTATTCCAAGGAACCTTCAAACAGACCTGTGTTGTCACCTGTCTCTTCTGCTTCAATTCTTATGATTTGGTTGGCAACTCTATCAGAAGCTGATTCACCATCACTAAAGAAACCAAAGGAGAAAAAGTCAGTAACAATAGGCATTACAGTACCTGCAGGAATGACACTAGCTGTGCCAGCAGTAAATTCGAAGATTAATTCGATACTACTACCTGGAGATAGACCATAGAAACCATTATCAATTGCGGATCCTGTGCCTGTTGCATCAGTATCAGCCAAATTGACTAGTTCTTGTGAACCTCCATCTTCATGTACAAGTACTGTTGTTGTTCCATCAGAAACACTTACGTCTACAGAATCAATATCCGCACTTTGGAATATTGATCTCACATCATAGTTGATGAGACCTGTACCGCTGTAATCATTTTCTCCACTTTCAGGAATTGAATCATACAGTTCCTCAAATGTGGCATCAAGAGTTACAGTAAGTGTAGTAACACCTGCAGCTATAGAGAGAGGCGTTGCAGCGGTTAGACTGCTAGCTTCAAGGAATGCTCTTTGGGAGAATTCTTCTACTTCTTCAGGATAGGCTTCTGGAGGGAATACATCGTCACCATCAAAGACAGCATCAGTTATAGTTTCTAATGTTATTGGTGAACCAGTTTGTAGTGTTGGGATATGATCAACATCTGGATTATTCAAATCCAAATCTTCATCTGCACGACTGTTTGTGTTCAAGTCGTGATCATTTACTACAACTGGAATTTCCTCACCAGAACTCCATTCATCGTCAACTGGTTGAATATCGATTGAACCAGTAGTGAATCCTACTAGGATTGATACTGGGCTTTCGTTATAATCAATTGTACCAGAAGTTCCTCTAGCAGCATCAGAATTAATTACAATATTAGATGCATCTGACTCGTCGGTTGAACTAAAGACACCGCTGTTTGGTCCTTGTTCTGTAAAGGATAATGGACCGGATCCTGCTGGTAATGTACCACCTACACTACTAAAAGTAGTTGCATCAGTACCAGTACCAGTAACATCACTGTCATCGTTGTCTTGTATACCGATTACGTCATCAGGAGCGCCTTGTTCATTGATATCAAGTACAAGTAAACAGTTGTCCTCACACATGAGGTCACTCAAAGTATTTGAATCTAACACGTAATCTGCAGTGGCAACACCGTCGCCTGCTGGATCACCGTTTTCATCAAATACATTATAGTAGCTACCAAAGGCAGCTGCTGCTGGACCACTTGTTTGTGTTGCAAATGTCCATGAGTCCTCGTCTGTTGGATCAATGTTTAACCAAAGATCGGTAATAGTTGCATGAACTTCCATACCTGGGCCATAGATTGCTCTATCTAACCCAGAAGATGCGTAACCTTCAACAGTATCAAAAGTTAGCGTGGTTGTTTGAACTCCACCACCTTTGTTGTATTGAACGACTACGTTACCACCTACACTGAGATCATAAAGTTGAATGAATGGCCATGCGGCTGGAATAAGACCTGGTGGATTTGCAACTACTGTGTTTGCCTCTTTGGATTCCCTCAAGACATTCACGTTTACAGAATCACCATTTGTACTTCCTCCATCAAGAGCTGCACAAGCATTGTCTGAGTCAAATGCAGCGCCATCAGCATCACTAAGGTCAAGCCCTACTGCTGCTGTTCCTTCAGCATTGGTACAGACAGCACCAAAGTCCAATCCAGTACCTGCAGTTGAGGTTGTATCATCAGCAAGTCCTGCTTGTGTTAAATCGGAAAAGTAACCATACCAGTTTCCGTCTACGGCTTGGACCATTCTAAGATCCTGACCGTTTACTTCAACGTCTGGTTCACCATTCAACTCATCTGTTTCATTGATATCAGAATCAATTATGACTACCTCAATTACTTGAGGTCCTGACATGTAGTTATCAAACTGAGAGTTTTCTGCGGAAACAAAGAGGTTGGCGTTGGCTGCATGTGCTGCAGGCATTACACCTGGAACAGCAAATGTCATTCCACCGGCAACCATAATTGTCATTAATGTAAGACTAGTTATTTTACGTCCTATTTCGTTATTCATGTTATTGAATTTTTTCACTAAAGTTTGTATTTAAGCCTAATGGACGAATTGTCCACAAATTTGCCTAAACTTGTTAATTTTTTAGGCTCAGGACAGGTTTTTTGTAATTCCTAGATCAAAAATTATAATTTTTACAACCTAGAATGGATTTTAAACTCTCATATTGTGTAAAATCTCAATTAATTTTAAAGTTTTACTATTTTTTGATAGGAATAGAAACCAAGATAATTGGAGGACTTCGAAAAAAACTATTGAATATTCTAGTGACAGGTGGTGCTGGATTCATTGGAGGATACTTAGTGGATTTTCTGCTAAACAGTCACAAAGTCACCATTTATGATAATTTATCAAATAGCTCTAAAGAAACTCTGAATTCATTAATCAAAAAAGGAGCTCGATTTTTCAAAGGAGATATTTTAGATTATGATACATTAGTAGAGTCCTCCAAAGGATTTGATTTGGTGATACATTTGGCTGCAAAGTTAGATGTTACAGAATCTACCTTGCATCCAGAAGTAGTAGAAAACATCAATGTTAATGGGACAATTAATGTGTTAAAGAGTTGCATAAAAAACAATACAAAAAAAATAATTTTTGCATCATCTGCAGCAGTTTATGGTGATTCTAACATTGCAGTTACTGAGAATATAGAAACTAAACCAATATCTCCATATGGTACAAGTAAGATGCTAGCAGAAAACGAAATTAAAAAAATGGCAAAAAATAATCTAGACTATGTCATTTTAAGATTATTTAACATATATGGAAAAAGACAAAACAGACAATATGCAGGTGTAATCTCAAAGTTTACTGAGAATTTATCAAAAGATAATCCACTTGTAATTTATGGAGACGGCAAACAGACAAGGGATTTTATATCAATTAATGATGTCATTAATGCATTTGATTGTGTAGTAAAAATAAATTCAAGTGGAACATATAACATTGCAAGTGGAAAATCAATTTCAATAAAAGAGTTAGCTAAAATATTTCTTGACATATCTGGAAAAAAAGTAGAGATAAAATACAAATCTGCAAAAAAAGAGGATATAAAGTATAGTCAAGCAGATATAACTCTAGCAAAAAAAGAACTAGGATTTAATCCAAAAGTGAACCTAAAAGAAGGATTATCAGATTTAATTTCTATCTCGAATTAAATTTACCATTGAAAATAATATAATTGAAGTAACCATTAGAATTGTACCTAGTAAAAATATTACAACTGAAGCAAGTAGTGAACCATAAAATATTATTTGCTGATTCAAATACGCATCAAGAAAAATTCCACCAATAACAATACCTACAATGATTAATACAATTCCAGGAATGCCATAGAATTGAAGTGGATGTTTAATTGAAACATACTTTAGAGTATTAACTAAAACAGATACACCATGAGATACTGAATGCTCTTCTGAAGTATCACCTTCATAGGATACAGTTATTGGGACTTCGGCTACGGATAATCCCTTCCTGGATATTTTTTGTAAAATTTCAGTTGAAACTGACATTCCTTGTTCGGTTGGATGTATTGCATCAATAGCATCTTTTGAATATGCTCTAAATCCCGACTGAGAATCAGTTGTCTTGAAGTTTGTTCCATAGTTTGAGGCAGATGTGATAATTTTGATTCCAGTTTTTCTATATCCAGGAGCTTTTGTCTTATCATCTAAAAATCTTGAGCCAATTACAACATCAACATTATTGGTAATGATAGTATCAATCAATAATGGAATTTGGTCTGGATTATGTTGTCCATCTCCATCTATAGTAATCATTATCTGAGCATCTTCTTTTCTTGCCTGTTCAAAAAGAGTAGTAATTGCAGCGCCATATCCTTGATTTTTTTGAGAAATTACTATAGCTCCTGCCTCTTTGGCTAGTTTTGCAGTGTTATCAGTAGAGCCATCATCACATACTATTACCTTATCTACATGGAATAGTGATTTTTTTACTACATCTTGTATGGTTAATTCTTCATTATATGCTGGAATACAGGCTAGATTCAATATTACAATTTTTGTTAAAGTGCCTTTATGTAAAGTATTTCTAATTTAGATTCTAATATTAGACCTTTCACCTAGCAAGAATTGATTTTTCTTTGTTTTACTATCAATAATTTCAGAACCATGTGCAATAATGCTACATGATAAATTAGTTGTAGTATTAATTGTACAGTCATTCATTATTATCGAATCTTCAACAGTGCAGTTTTTCAAAATACAATTTTCTCCAATACTAACATAGGGTCCTATTTTTACTGCTGGACCTATTTTACAGTTTTTTCCAATAATTGCAGGGCCCACAACAAAAGAGTCATTTGAGATTTCAGTACCGTTTCCAATTACAATATTATCTTTAATTGCTGAATCAGCATCTATTAGAAATTGATTTTCAGTTCCAATAGAATCAAGAACTAGTTTATTTGCATGAATAATATCTTCAGGGGTTCCAGTGTCTTTCCACCAACCTGTTACCACATCATATTCAATTTTATTTTTTTTGTCCATTAATAGCTGTAATGCATCAGTTATTTCTAATTCACCCCGCCAAGAGGGTTTTAATTGATTTATAATATCAAAAATTTTTGGAGTTAAAAAGTAAATTCCAATTACAGCTAGATCAGATATTGGAATTTTAGGTTTTTCTATAATTTTTTTTATCTTTCCTGGGGTTTTACCCAACTCTGCAATTCCAAATCTTTGAGGATCATCAACTTTACATAATAAAATTAGGGCATCAGATTCAGAGTTTTGAAAATTTTTTACATAATCAACTAGGTTTTTTCTTAATACATTATCTCCAAGATACACAACGAATTTGTCATTACCCACAAAATCCTTGCAAAGAGATATTGCATGTGAAATCCCTTTGGGTTGATCTTGATAGATATAGGTAATAGTAACACCAAATTTTTGGCCATCTCCATAATACTCTTTTACTTTGTCCGGATGAACATCACCAATTATTATTCCAATATCTGTAATTCCTGCTGTCTTTAGATCCTCTAGTGCATACTGAGACATTGGTTTGTTTGCAATTGGAAGTAGTTGTTTTGGTCCTGTATGTGTTAGAGGTCTCAGTCTTGTTCCATGACCACCATGAAGTATGATGCCTTTCAATTCTTTTTCAATCAGTCATCCCAGTATAAAATTAATCATTTCTTTAAGATTTCATCTATTAGTAGATTAAGGCTATATTGTATTGTTTGTGGTTTTTCATTTAGGATCTCAGTTGCCTTTGAGACATCAAGAGAAGAATCTCTTGGTCTCTGTGCATTCCAAGTCATCTCATTAATTTGAGTTGGTTTTAGTAATTTTTTATCAAGATGTAGTTTTTCTGATACTAGTTTTGCCAGTTCATATCTAGATATTCTACTAGAACCAGCTGTGTGAAGGATTCCCGAAATCTGTCTTTTTGCAATTTCTATAAGCATTTTTGAAAGGTTGGGGACATATGTTGGAGATGTAAATTGATCTACCAGTACAGGGATTTCTTTTTTTGCTTCTAAATTTTCTTTTATCCATATTGGGAAACTTGTTTTGTTGAGGTGAATCCCAAATGGAGTACTGGTTCTTGCAATACACCAACTTGAAGCCAATTTATTTAGTGCTTCTTCTGCTTTAAATTTTGATTTACCATAATACCCAAGCGGGTTTGTGGAATCATCTTCACTATATTTTCCTCTTCTTCCATCAAAAATGTAATCAGTTGAAACATAAACAAAGAACGCATCTAATTTTGCAGCTTGCTTTGCCAAAATTTCAGTAGATTTTGTATTTATGAGATAAGCAAGTTTTTGTTGAGTCTCACATTGATCAACATTTGTCATAGCTGCGAGATGTATTATTGAATCAGGTTTAATTTCCTGAATTGTTCTAATTATTTTGTTTTGATTAGTTAGATCAAAGTATAATGGATTTCCATGAATGGGTTTGTTATCATGATAACAGGAATAAACTTTATGATTTTCTAGTGTAAGATCTTTTGTTACTTGGGAACCAATTAGTCCTGCAGAACCTGTAACAAGGAATTTCATTTCCAGTTCAAAGTCCAAGGCTGAGGATGAAGTGTTTTATCATCAATCAAAGGTTCCCACCATTCTTTATTTTCACAATACCAGTTTACAGTTTCTTCTAATGCATCATCAAATTGGTATTGAGGTTTCCAGCCAATCTCTTTTTGAATTTTTGAGGAATCAATGGAATATCTTTTATCGTGTCCTGGTCTATCTTTTACATATTCGATCATGTCATATGATTTTTCAAGAATATCCAAAATTTTTTCAACTATGATTTTATTGTTGATTTCGTTGTAGGCAGTAATATTATAAACTTCACCAGATTTTCCTTTTGAAACAAGTGATTCAATTGCGTGAACGTGATCATATACATGAATCCAACTTCTAATTTGCTGTCCATTACCATATAATGGAACTTTGAGGTTTTTTATTGAACGAATTATAGTTTTAGGGATTAGTTTTTCTGGAAATTGATATGGACCAAAGTTGTTAGTACATCTTGTTGTAATGCATTTTATTCCATATGTTCTGTAATATGATGCAACCAAGTGATCAGCTGCAGCTTTGGTGGCAGCGTAAGGATTACTTGGATTTATTTGAGAATCTTCATCAAATGATGACTGCTCTTCAGCATCACCATAGATTTCATCAGTTGATACATGGATGAACATTTTTTCATGTTTTCGTATGGCTTCAAGTATAGAGTATGTACCAAGTATGTTTGTTTCAATGAATGGTTTTGGATTTGCTATACTTCTATCAACATGAGATTCAGCTGCAAAATTTACGACAACATCTACCTCTCTTACGAGATGATTGAGGGTGTCTCCATTTCTAATATCATCTTTGATAAATTGGTAATTTTTATTTTCTAAATTCTTTAGATTTTCAGGATTAGAACCAATTGTTAGCAGATCAAGATTTATTATTTTTGAGTTATGGTTTTGTAAATGTCTAATAAAAGCACTACCAATAAATCCGGCCCCACCGCAAACTAGAAAATTCATGATTATTTATAGGGAATTGCATTCCAGTCAAAAGGTTTCCCTGTTTTGGGATCAATTATAGTAGAATCATTCCAAGGTCTTCTCTCCTCATCAGGATTTTTGTAATCATAAAGTCGTGTAGTCAAATAAACTACCAATGCAGGTTCAAATCCAACAGACTTGAATCCATGATAGTAAAATCCAGGAACTCTAACACACTGAATTTTTTCTCCACTTGAAATAATCTGATCTAGTTGTCCACGCGTTGATGAATTATTATCATCGTCGTATGCACAAATTTTTGTTGTTCCCTTTATGGTGATAAAATAATCTACTTGTCCTTTCTCGTGTCGATGCCACGCTCGTATCATGCCAGGATAACTATAAGATACATTTACTTGGAGAATTTTATCCTCAGGTTCAACCAAGTCTGACCAATCTTCTCTAAAGACTTCTGTAAAGGAGCCTCTTTCATCAGGAAATTTTGTAAGTTCTTGTATTTTTACACCGGGTAGCATATCTTAATTTTTAAATTATTGAATATATCTTAAACTATTTGTTTATTACAAGAAACCAATTTAGAACTTTAAGAATATAATTTTAGACATTCTTTCTTAACTCGTAAGTTTTTGGGAATAGCAGTAGATTTACAAAAAAAATTCAGAACAAGATAATTAAATTAAATTTCAACAATACTAAAGAATAGATATAAGGTAGTAATAATTTTACCGAGCTGTAACAATTTGAGTTTTCTACCATTAGTAAATTTATGGAAGGTTAGATCTATACTAGTTTTTTTTGCGATAATAAACATCAAACTTCGCTTCAAAGGTATGAAGTTAGGTATAGTTTGGACTGCCTTAGAGCCAACTCTTACGTTTGTTTTTCTATACATAGTATTTACAAGCATTACAAAAGGTCCACAAGAGAATTATGGAATCTATCTTCTTACAGGCATTATATTGTACAATATATTTGCGAGGGGAACGTCTGGGGGATTATCAAGTATACGTAGTAATGTAAACATAATTGAATCAATTAATATCAACAAGGAATTTTTTCCAGTAACAGCTGTTCTAGCTACATCGATTTTAATGGTTGTTCAGATAGGAGTATTTTTTGGATTGATGCCTTTCTTTCAATTTATTCCAGTATGGACAATTATTTTTCTACCGGTAGTTTTATTGTTATTAATAATTTTGATTTTAGGAATTTCTTACATACTTTGTATTCTACATGTATATTTTAGAGATATTCAAGTGATATGGAGCATTCTCATTCAAGCTTTATTTTTTATCACACCGATCATTTGGTATATCGATGACATCAAAGATACAGGGTTAGGCAATATTTTACTTGCAATTCATTCGATTAATCCTATTGGACAATTAACAGAATTAACTCACAACATAGTTGTCTTTAATACAATTCCAACATTAGTAGAATGGACATATGTCTCAATATTTTGTATAGGAATATTTCTATTTGGATTTTTAATTTTTAATAAATATCAATCAAAAATTATGGAGGAGTTGTAAAATTGGATGAAATAGCAATAAAATTAGAAAATGTTACAAAGTCATTTACTTTTAAAAGTGAAAATCTAGAATCAAGACTTTTCAATATTTTTTCTCAATCTCAAAAAACCAAGATTATGGCATTAGATAACATAACATTGGATATTAAAAAAGGCGAAGTCATTGCGATAATTGGAAGAAATGGTAGTGGTAAAACCACTTTACTACGAACTATTGCAGGCATATATACGCCAGATTCAGGAAATATTGTAATAGATGGTACCATAGCTCCTTTATTGCATATAGGTACAGGATTTCATGAAGAGCTTAATTCAAAAGAAAATATTTTGATGTCAGGATTATTGATGGGGATAAAAAAAGACAAAATTTTACAGAAGACAGATGACATAATAGAATATGCAGAATTAGAAAAGTTTACTGGAATGAAGTTAAAACATTATTCAACCGGGATGCGTGCAAGATTAGCATTTTCTTTAGCACTACAAATGAACCCAGATATCTTTCTTGTTGATGAGATCTTGGCAGTGGGGGACAGGAAATTTCAGGAAAAAAGCTTTAATTCTTTTGTTTCATTTAAAGAAAAAAATAAAACCATTTTATTAGTAACTCATAATTTAGGTCCACAATTGGAGATAGCAGATCGTGTTGTACTAATGGATAAAGGCAAGATTATCTTAGTTGGAGATATTGATCAGGTTCTAAAAAAATACTATGAAGAATACCAGGATTGACTAAAATATTAGAAAAATAATTGTATTTCATAAACAAGGTTGTTTTTTGGATTTAAATTTAATATTGAAATACTTCATTAACTAGTTAGATGATCAATTCTCATACACATGTTGGAAATTAGTTTAACTTCAAATGAGAAATTTATTTCATCAAATAAAGTTACAGTAGAATCAAATAAAAAATATCGAATTTCTATCAGATCTATAGGGATATTTGGCGAACAATACTGTGCATATTTTGGAATTGTAATGTTTGATGAAAGGGATAATGAGATATCTCGCAAAATTCAGTGGCTAAATGATTTTTCTGGAAAAGAACAAACATACAAACTAGTTTTCACAATTCCAAAGAATATAAAATATGTTAAAGTAATTTACAGGATAAATGAAGAGGTTCCAATCAAGTCAGATTGTAGATATAGATTAACCCCTTTAGAAGAAATTAGATTTATTGAGACCAATGAAGATGAAATTTCTTATTTACCAGAAGATTTTGTTTTACCTAAACCCATAGGTCCTACTCCAAATGATGAAAGAGATTTGGAAAAAAATATTGTTTGGATTTTTTCATCTCCAAGAGGCGGTACATCTTGGCTAGGAACACGACTCTTAGAATACAAAACATTATCAATCAATGAACCATACATTGGTTTTCATTTAGGAATAAACGAACCAAAAATACAAGATAAAATTGTAAGAAATATTGATTTATTTGAAAAAGATCCAGACTATTTTTTCTCGTCAAGGTACAAAAAAATTTGGCAATACTTTGTTAGGAAACTTATACTAGGTAGAATATACGGTCAATTTCAAGATACAAAAACACCAATTATAATAAAAGAGCCTAATGGAGGAACTGGTGCAGACATTGTATTGAGATGTTTGCCTCAATCAAAGATGATCTTTCTGATTCGAGACGGGAGAGATGTGGTGGATTCATGGATTGATGGATTAAAAAAAGATGCGTGGTTTACAAAAAGATATGGTTTTACTGCATGGAATGAAAAAAATAAAGTTGATGAAATAATTAGACAATCCTCATATTGGGTAAATACTATGGAAATAATAAAATCAGCATATGAAAAGCATTCTAAAGAACTTCGATATGCAGTAAAATATGAAAATTTACGAAGTAATACATTTGAAGAATTAAAAAATATATATGATTTTATCGGGATTGAAATCCCAGAAAAAGAATTGGAAAAAATTGTAGAAAAACATAGTTTTGAAAATATTCCTTCTGAGAAAAAAGGTTCAGGAAAAGTAACTAGAAGTGCAAGTCCGGGTAAATGGAAAGAAAATTTTACTCAGAAAGAGCAAAACATTATGAATGAAATAATGGGTGAAAAATTAAGAGAACTTGGATATTAGTATCCAATCATGGAGAGATTTTTTAAGAAAATAGATATCTTGACGAGGGTTGCCTTTGGCACCTTCTAATATGGAACTAATAGGTTTCAAATTACTAGGCAAAATTGTCGAAATTGAATCTGAAGGAGGATAAAAATTGTTTTATTATAATTTCTCAGACTATACGAGTCCTTAAATCTTGGATTTTGATTTTGAAATTTGATAAATTAATGAAATTAAGAGGTTATAAAAAATGAAAAAAACTGTAATTTTTCATCCTTTTTTGTTGGCAATATTTCCAATCATTTTTTTGTTTTCACATAATGTAAATAATCTATACGCTGAAGAGATAATTCTACCATTACTGTATGCAATATCTGGTACATTCTTAATTTGGATTGTATTGGGTTTTATATTAAAAAGTAGAATTAAGGCAGGCTTTGTAGTTTCTCTTGGATTAATTGTATTTTTTTCTTATGGGCATATTTTCATGCTGTTAAATACATATTTTCCAATAGAAGATATAAAACTAGATTTTTTGTCTTATCATTTAATCTTATTCATTCCGGTACTAGTTTTGTTTGCTCTTGGTTCATATTATTTCATAAGGACAAAAAGACCATTAAACAATGCTACAAAGATAGTAAATTTTATAGCTGCATCACTTGTTGTTATTTCTCTTGTGGGGATTGGGGAATATTATATCACAGAAAGTTATTCCCTTGATCAAATCCAAAATATTCCTAAAGAAAGCTCAGTCCAGATTACAGAATCAAACAATTTTCCTGATGTGTACTATATCATTCTTGATGCCTATGCTGGATCATTATCACTACAAAAAATGGAAAATTATGATAACAGTGATTTCCTAGATTTTTTATCAAAAAAAGGATTTCACATTGCTTCAGAAAGTTTTAGTAATTATCAAGGCACTAGATTTTCTATACCCTCAACTTTACACATGAATTATATTCAAAATACGGTCGATATAAAAAACATAGATCTTAATGACGGAAGGGCACTAATTGAGGTTTCACGTGATAATCCAGTATTTAAAAATTTTAAATCCAAAGGTTATACAATATATTCAATAGAATCAGGTTCCGTACATACCACAAACATGAACAATGTTGATTTTCGATTATGTACAAATGAAGATACTGCATCACAAAGTGAATTTGATTCTCTGTTAATTGAAACCACGATTATAAATCCAATACAAACTAAATTATTTTCTGATGCCAATCGGGAAAAAATCCTTTGTGGATTTTCTGAATTATTCCGTATGAAAAATAATAATGATACTCCAAAATTTGTATTTGCTCACATAATGCTTCCACATAGACCTTATGTTTTTGGTCCAACTGGTGAACCAATAGATTCAGGAAGTCTTGCTCTCAGAGATGATGGGATACACAAATGGAATGTAGAGCGCTATATTGGACAATTAGAGTTTGCAAATTTAAAAATGAAGGGGGTTATAGAAAAATTAACTCAAGTTGAAGAGCCTTCAATTATAATAATTCAATCAGATCATGGTATGCGAGAGGGCGAATATAAAAATGGATATGAATTCATGCTTAGGAATTTTAATAATTTCAAAGCATATTATTTCCCTGATGAAGAAAAAAATGTATACTTTGAAACTACTACTCCCGTAAATTCTTTTAGAATTTTATTTAATATGTTAGGTGATGAGTATGAATTATTGGAAGATAAGGCTTATGTAGTAAGCAAAAAAGGTGATCAATTAGAAGATGTAACTTTTGCTTTGAAAAAACCTAATCCTGAATTACTTGATTAGATTCAAGAACATAACTTTCAACATATTTATAAATAGAAAAAAATTATCAAGAAAAAATGGTAAAAATATCTAGTCGTATAAAAATTCAAATTGCAGCAATTTCTTTACTTTTACCTGCATTTATAATTTCAGATGCATATGCATATCTTGATCCTGGTTCTGGCAGTATTGTTATCCAATCTATTATAGGAGCTTTAGTGGGAGTAGGTATTGCGATTAAAGTATATTGGGAAAAAGTGAAAATGAAGTTTTATTCAATACGCAAGTGAAAGTTACTAAATGAATCTTTACAGGCAACCAAGTTCTTTTAGAGATCCAAGTGGATTTCTTTTTTGGAATAATGGAGTTTTATACAGGCAAATAAACAATGCATATAAAGATGAATATGACTTTTTAATTTCATCTGGACTTTATGATCATCTTCTAAATTCTAATTTAATAATTCCACATGTTGATTCTGATAGCTTGGCTCACAATCCAAAAACAATGTATAAAATTATTCAACCTGAAGTGATACCGTTCATTTCCTATCCCTATGAATGGAGTTTTACTCAATTAAAACAAGCAGCGCTATGTACTCTAGAAATACAAAAAATTGCAATGAATTTTAACATGACTTTAAAAGATTCTAGTGCATATAATATACAATTTAAAAATTGTAAGCCCGTCTTAATTGATACTCTGTCTTTTGAAAAATATCATGAAGGCCAGCCTTGGAGTGCATATAAACAGTTTTGCCAGCATTTTCTTGCACCTCTGGCATTGATGAGTAAAAAAGACATTAGATTAAGTCAACTGTTACGAATTTACATAGATGGTATTCCTCTTGATCTTGCAGATGAATTACTTCCAACTCGTGCTTTATCTTCATTCTCGTTAATTTCCCATATTCACTTCCATGCTAAAAGTCAAAAGCATTATGAAAATAAGAATGCCAAAGTAAAAGAAAAGAAAGTCAGTCGTCGATCGATGACAGGAATAATAGAAAGTTTGATTTCTGGAATTAAAAAATTAAACTGGACTCCAGAAGGAACAGAATGGGCAAATTACTATGATGACATAAATTATTCACATAAAGGATTTGAACATAAAAAACAGATCGTTTCAACAATAATTGAAAAAATAAAACCAAAGTTTCTATGGGATCTCGGTGCAAACATGGGAGAATTTAGCCGTATTGCAAGTGATAAGAAAATTGAAACAATTGCATTTGATGTTGATCCATCTGCAGTTGAAAAAAATTTTCTTGAATGTATTAAAAAGAACGAAACAAAAATTTTACCGCTTTTACTTGATCTTACTAATCCGAGTCCAAGTATTGGCTGGAATAATATAGAACGACATTCATTAATAGAGAGAGGCCCAGTTGATACTGTCATGGCTTTGGCATTGATCCATCATCTAACAATATCGAATAATCTTCCTTTAAACAAAGTTTCAGAGTTTTTTGAAAAAAGTTGCCATCATTTAATTATTGAGTTTATTCCAAAAACAGATTCCCAAGTAAAACGACTTTTGTTGAATAGAGAAGATATTTTTCCTAATTATAATCAGGAAAATTTTGAAAAAGAATTCTCAAATAATTTTAAAATAATCGAATCTTTCAATATACAAGAATCAGAACGTGTTATTTATCATATGGAAAAATTAAGTATAACATAAAAAAACAGATTCTATAATGGTAAAATGATTAATGCTTTTTCTCTAGTTTGCATTATTTTTGTAAATATTCTTACATTTTCTGTATTCCCTTCAATTGAGTATTTTATTTTAATGCTAAAAATGTAAATTTAGGATAATGAAGTTTAATTTAATGCAAAAACCTCAGGATAATCTAGATTTATTTAATCTAGATAAAATCATTTTTGAGAAAATCAATAGGATTAATGAACTAACAGAAGAAATTACAAAAAGAGATTCGGAGTTAGAGATTCTTGATGAAGATATTCAAAAATTTCATCAAAAAATTAAGAGAAAAAATAAGGAGATTACAAGCTTGGATCAGTTAGTTAGACAGAAAGAAGATGAAATTACAAGCTTGGATCAGTTAGTTAGACAGAAAGAAGATGAAATTACAAGCTTGGATCAGTTAGTTAGACAGAAAGATAAAGATCTCAATAGTAAAAATTGTGAATTAATTGAAATAAGAGAAGAACTTGCACAAATTCACAATAGTATAATTTTTAAATTTTCAAAAAGTATTTCAAAAATAATTGATTCTATATTCCCAAATAATAGTAAAAGAGGAGAATTTAAAAAAATTGTAATAGCTAGTATTATTTTAATTCGACAAGAAGGTCTGAGAAAATATATTTTAACAGTTAAAACTAAAATTGTAAAAAAAGAATTTAAAATAAATACATTTTATTCCTCAAATTCAAATTTGTCAATATCGGAAAAAGATAAAATAGAATTAATTAAAAAAGTACAAGATAATCATAAAAATCGACTAAAAATTAGACCTTCTACAAAAGCAGAACTTCAAAATGATGGATTTATAATTATAGACGATAAGGAATTGATTTAGTTACATTTGAAAGAAATGAATTCTGAAATTACAATATGTACGATAATTTCTAAAAATTACTTGGCTCATGCTAGAGTTCTAACAGAGTCTTTTCTTAAAAAGAATCCAAATGGTAAGGTATATGTTTTATTGGTTGACACAATAGATAAAAAATTTGATCCAAAAAAAGAAAAATTTATTGTGGTGAAAATTGATGAAATAGGAATTAAAAATTTAGAATCATTTTGTTTCAAATATGACATTTTAGAGCAAAATACTGGAGCAAAGGCAAATTTCTTAAAATATCTCTTTGAGAAATATAATTTAAAAAAATTGGCCTATTTTGATCCAGATATCATGATTACAAATAGTCTTGAAAATTTATGGGATTTATTAGATAAAAAATCAATTGTGCTTACACCTCACCTAACTAGTCCAATAACAGATGATAAGCATCCATCAGAAATGGACATACTAAGATCAGGAAGTTACAATTTAGGATTTATAGCATTATCACATAACAAAACTAGTTCAAAATTTTTAGATTGGTGGATTCCTCATCTTATGGAACATGGCTTTAGTAATATAGAAAAAGGCCTATTTACAGACCAAAAATGGATTGATCTTGTTCCTTCAATTTTTGACGATGTTTACGTTATTAGACATCCGGGTTACAATATAGCATATTGGAATCTTCAACAAAGAAATGTGGAAATTTCAAACAAAGATACGATTAATGTCAACAATAAACCAGCGTATTTTCTTCATTTTAGTGGATTTTCTCCAGAAAAAATGGAAAGTATTTCAAAGCATCAAAATAGATTTACTCTAAGAAATATTGAATCTGTAAGGCCACTTTTTGAATTATATCGAGATTCGTTGGTTGAAAATGGGTATTTAGAAATTAAAAATTGGAAATGTAAATTTGATTATTTTGATAATGGTATAAAAATTCCAAAATTAGCTAGAAAAATATATGCTAAATCACTAGATGATGGAGAAAATTTTGAAAATCCTTTCTCAACATCAGATACAAATTCTTTCTTAAATTTTTTAAATGAAAATGTGGATAAAGAAACTCCCACAATTACCAGATTATGGTACGAATTATACAAAGAAAGAAAAGATTTGCAGGATACATTCCAAGATTTATTTGGAAAAGATAGAAAATCTTATGTTCGATGGATTGAACAAACTTTAAAAAAAGATTATGACTTTGATAGAATATTCTTACCATCAAATATTTTGTCAGAAACAGATCAAAATAGAATTAACCAATCAGAAGTTGATGGAACAATTAGAAGAAAATTAATTGAAAAAAACATACATAAATTAAATCTCAATAAAATTGCAATTAATGTTTCTGGCTATTTAAAGGGAGAATTTGGGATTGCTGAAGCAGGAAGAAGTTATGCTACTGCAATTAAAGATGTTGGCATTCCATTTGTTCTAAACAATATAGATTCACCGCTACATAGGAATGAGGATAAAACATTTGATGATTTTGAAGAATCCAATCCTAATCCAATTAATCTAATAGTAGTTAATGCTGATCAATCAGAATTATTTTATAAGAAAGTTGGGCCTGAATATTTTGAAAATAAATACAATATAGGAATATGGTTTTGGGAGCTAGCTGATTTTCCAAAGGAATGGAATACTAGTTTCAAGTATTATGATGAGATATGGGTTGCAAGTAATTTCATTGCAAATTCCATAGCAAAATTCTCACCAGTTCCAGTAATAAAAATAACTTGTCCAATTGAAATTAACGAATTAAAATTTATTGAAAATCGATTAAAATTTGATTTAAAAGAAGATGATTTTGTTTTTTTATTCATATTTGATTTTCTTAGTGTGTTTGAGAGAAAAAATCCATTAGGTGTGATTGAAGCTTTCAAAAATACTTTTAGTGAAGAAGAAAATGCAGTTCTAGTTATCAAATCCATTAATGGTTCAAAATCACCATCAGATAACAAAAAATTACAGCAAGCATGTCGAAGGAAAAATATTATTCTTTTTGATGAACATATGAACAGAGATGAAGTTTATTCTTTGTTAGCTAGTTCTGATTGTTATGTTTCATTACATCGTTCCGAAGGACATGGGTTTACCATAGCAGAAGCTATGTATGCAAAAAAACCAGTTATAGCAACATCTTATGGTGGAAATACAGATTTTATGAATGTAAATAACAGCCTCCCAGTTAAGTATAAACTAGAAAAATTAGATAGAGATTACGGCGCATACAGAAAGGGAAGTATTTGGGCAGAACCAGATTTACAACATGCTTCTTCATTGATGAGGTATGTTTTTGAAAATTCTGAAGAAGCAAAAAAAATTGGAATCAATGCACGTATTAATGTAGAAAAGCAGTTAAGTTACTTAAAAACAGGAAATGAAATTTTAGAACGAATTAAAAATATCATCAACATCTAGACTAAAATTTGAGTCCATCATAATTGAAATAAAAGTAACTAAGAAGTTTTTTGCGAATTGTACCAATCAAGTGTCATTTTTAAACCTAATTCTAAATTTACTTGTGGTTCCCATCCAAGTTTTTTAATTTTTGTATTATTTGACAGTATTTTTTTTACATCATTTCTTCTAATTTTTGATGTCAGTGTTCTAACTGGAACATCACTTTTGGATAAATTTTTTAATAAATTACAAATATTCAATATAGAATAACATTTACCTGTTCCAATGTTATATACATTAAAACCAGATGATTTTTCAAAAACAATTTTGATTGCATTTATTACATCTGATATGTAAATAAAATCTCTTTGAGAGCTCACATTACCTAAAATTAAATTTTTTTTTTGTAGTTGTGTAATGATTTTTGAAGTCACTAAATGAGGAGGACTTTTTGGACCATATACTGAGAATAATCTTACAATATCAATATCCATGTCATATGATTTTGAATAACCTTCACAACAAATTTCAGCAGCTAATTTACTGGTTGCATAAATTGAATTTGGATTTCTTGGATGATTTTCACTTATGGGGAGCTTTTTGGGTTTACCATAAACATGATTTGTACTAATATAAACAAATTTACAGTTATTTTTTCTGGCAATTTCAAGCGCTTTTTGAGTTCCCATTATATTGGTCAAAAAACATTTTTTTGGGTTTTTGTCACATAGGTCTACATCAGTAATAGCAGCCAAATGAATAACACCTCCTAATTTTTCTGAGATTTCATCGACAGATAATTTTACAATGTTTTTTCTCAAGGGAGAATAATTCTTAGTTTTTGTATCTTGTGTGTGATTTACGCCTATCACCTTGTATTTTTTTAATAATGTTTTCAAAAGATGTGATCCAATAAAACCATTAGAACCTGTAACCAAGATAGTTTTTTTATTTTGTTTCATTTCAAACTATCAAGATGTATTCATAACTTTTAAAACCTATCCAAGTAACCTACCACACGGTGATTTTATATTAAAACTGCATTAATTACAGGAGTTTTAGGCCAAGATGGAGCATACCTAGCTAAATTTCTCATAAATAAAGGATATAATGTATTTGGCACATACAGAAGATTATCGACTCCAAATTTTTGGAGATTACATTATCTAGATATTTTTCACAAGATAAATCTCGTTCCTGCTGATATGCTAGATTCTGCTTCAATATCAGGTGCACTACAAAAGTCACAGCCAAAAGAAATTTATCATCTTGCAGCTCAAAGTTTTGTAGGAGCATCTTTTGATCAACCGTTATACACGGCCAATGTTACAGCAGTTGGAACTATAAGAATGCTTGATGAAATAAAAAAATTTGATGATAAAATAAAATTTTATCAGGCATCATCATCAGAAATGTATGGAAATCAGAAATCAATTGTAAAAAATGAAAAAACTCCTTTTGAGCCTGCAAGTCCATATGCTATTGCAAAATTGTATAGTCATTGGACGGTAAACATGTACAGACAAGCTTATGGAATGTTTGCAGTAAGTGGGATTTTGTTTAACCATGAATCGCCCCTAAGAGGAATGGAATTTGTTACTAGGAAAATATCAAATGGTGTAGCAAAGATTTCACTTGGGATTAGTAAAAACTTAAAGCTGGGAAATTTGATGGCCAAACGAGACTGGGGATATGCACCAGAATACGTAGAAGGGATGAGAAAGATGATACAACAACCAAAACCTGATGATTTTGTTCTTGCCACAAATGATACTCATTCAGTTAAAGATTTTGTTATAGAAGCTTGCAACATTGCAGGAATTTCTTCAAAGTGCATATCCATATCAAAAGAGAATCAAAGACCCAATGATGTTCAGCATCTAAAAGGAGATTATTCTAAAGCAGAAAAGAAATTGGGTTGGAAACCTAAAACTAAATTTAAGAAATTAATCAAAATCATGGTTGAAGAAGACATTTCAAGATGGGAAAGATGGCAGAAAAAGGAATTTTTCCCTTGGGATGCTTTCACATCTGGAGACGACTCAGCATTTAAATAAAGACATAGTATTTCTTTAAATCATTTAATACGATAGAAAAATTCGAAATATTTTAGTTATAATTCTTAGCTTTTTTGGTAGAGAAGATAAAAATTGAAATTATCAAGAAATCGAGTTTCGTATTACATTTTTTTTCTGCAAGTCGGGTGTACAAAACACTCTATGAGAATTTATCCATTTTTGTTTGTGGATAAGATATCTATAATTACCAAAAATCCAAAATATACCTCTTAAAATTGATCTAATGCTAGGTTTGGATACAGGGGTTTTTTCAAAAGTCAGTACATTAGTTGTGCCTTTAAATCTATAATCAAACATGATTTTCAGCATTTTTATTCCTCCTAATATGAAAAATAAGAAAATATTTTTTATCGCAAATTTTGGTTCAAAATTTGTTATCTTCATAGCTAAAAGATTTTTAAATCCATGAAAAGACAATTCGTTTCCCATTTTTTTTGTGGTTTGCGCCCCTACATGATAAACAATAGAATTAGGAATTACTACAACCTTATATCCAAATATCCACGCTCTCCATCCCAAATCAACATCTTCAAAAGATACAAAAAATTTTTCATCAAATCCTTTTAATTTATTAAAAATTTCTTTTCTGATCATCATTGATGCACCCCTCGCACTCAAAATTTCACGAATATCATGTATTTGTTCTTTAGAACTATAAACACCACCAAGGTGATCAACGAAATCACCACTTGAATCTATACCTCCATCAGGTTTTAGTAGCATGCTTTGGCAAATAGCAATTTTAGAATCTTTTTTTAAAACATCAACCATTTCAGAGATAAAATCTGGATGAACTTTGGTATCATTATTAAGAAATAATAAAAAATCACCTTTTGCATTTTTTGCACCAACATTATTTGGATAAGCAAATCCATAATTCTTTTCAAGCTTAATAATAATTGTTGAGGGGTATCTATTTTTAATAAATTCTATACTGTTATCTGTAGAGTTGTTATCAATTAAAATAATTTCAAAATTTGAATATGTAATTTTTTGTAATGTATCAAAGCAATCATCTAGAAATTTTTTCCCATTGTAATTAACTATAATAATTGACACCAAGGGAGTATTTTTATTCATGACTACTTTATTGATTAGAAGTAAAAATTGTTTTATGAATCTTTATCTATTATTTCTAATATAATTTACATAAAAAACTAGTAACTTATCTGTAATTTCATTAGGTAAAAAATTTTGTGTTAGTTTTAAACCAAATTCAAGAGTTTTTTTTGAAATAGATTTATTTTTTTTGTATAGGGATAAATGTTGTAAATAATGTTTTTTATCAGCATCATCAAGTTTAGACATAATATTTTTCCGAATTTTGAGAAGATAAGAAAGTGTTTTTATAATATTTTTATGAGATAATTGAAGAGAGTGAATTCTGTATTGCACAAGAGATTTTGAAATGAGGTAAAATTTTGTATCATATAGCATACCAGCTCGCAGGAAAAAATCATAGTCAATGGCAACAGGATCTTCTAAATTCTGAATTAAACATCCTTTCTCGAACAAAGATGCAGGAATTAATGTTGTGTTAACATTAATTTGTTGACCATCAAGTAGCCGTACATTGTATTCAAATATGTTTAGTTCATTATAGTTTGATTCAAAAAAATCTCTAATTTTTTTACCAACATTATCAATTAATTCCCAATTAGAGTAGATAATGGTGTTTTCAGGTAATTTCTTTGCTTCATTAACAAGGATTTCAATTGCGTCACTGTAAAGAATATCATCAGGAGAGAACCATTTGAACCATTTTCCGTTCATATTTTTTATTCCAACATTTAACGCATCAGCTAATCCTTTGTTTTCTTGATGAATGACAGTTATCTTATCAGAATATTTTTGCAATATTTTTAAAGAATTATCAGTTGAGCCATCATCGATTACTATAATCTCTAGATTTTGATAGGTTTGATGCAGTACAGAATTAATTGAATCTTTTAAAAATTTTTCAGAGTTATAAATTGGCATTATAACAGAGACTTTATCATTTAATGAATGCAAGATAAATAATTCAGGAGTTTTGTTGAATTATATTTTTACTATTAAAATTACCTTATAGAAGATGTTTTTTTATAAAATCTATTGAACTAGTAGGAGAAGGATCTGTTTTTAATAATATAGCCCTATAAATTGATGAATAATCCAGAAGATAAATTAAATTTAAAAGTTTTGTAAGAATATTTCCATTTGAAGACATTATCTCTTGATATTCAATATTATTTTCTTTGAAATATTCCTTAAGAATTAACCACCTCTCTTTAGTTTTGATATAATCATCATGCCCTTGAAGTAAAATTGGTTGTATGTTGGCAGGTCTTTCCCAGCAAACTATTCCATTGTGACAGGCCTCAATAACATCTTCTACCATTGCATGGATTTTGGCATTTTCTTGGAGCGAATTCTTAAATCGAATTGCAGCTGCCTGCAATCCCCAAGGATAATAAATTAAGGGAATTCCAGAAATCCAATTTGCTAAATTCAATGAAGGGTTTGTATCTGTGAGATGATCAGACGAGATTTGTTTTGCAGTTTCTTTTAATTGATCAAGAGATTCTACAATATCTTGCTGTTTAATTGGAATTACAGAATTAAGAACTTTCAGAATTGAATAGACATAGCTTACAAATGATGCTCTAGGAGAATGAATAATTGGGATCTTTCTAAATTGAATTTTATTTTTTAAACAAAAAGATTCCATTTTACCACCAGAGGAAAACGCAATTTTTTTACAGTTTAATTTCTGTATAGATTCCAAAATCGTTAGAGTTTCTACAGTGTTACCAGAAACACTTGTTGTTACAACAAGTGTGTTGGAATCAACAGTTTTTGGGAGTAGATAACCCTTTACTATACTTACATGAACATCAGTTTTTGAAAGTATTGCAGAAAATAAATCACCTATAGCACCAGAACCGCCCATTCCAGAAAAAATAATATGGTTTATGTTATCAAAATCAATAGTTTCTATATCAGATTCATAAGATTCCTTGGCAAGTTGTGGCCATTTGTCATAGACTTGACATATTTTATTAGAATCAAATTTTTTTATTTCCCAACGCTCCATTTACTAAATTTTAATTTTTACCATATATGATTGAACCAATTTATTGATAGTAAGTTTTTTCCTAATCTCCAAATATATCAATAATTGTGAAATTAGATATATGATATATTCCACAGCGGATTTAAAGAAGTAAATATTAAATCCATATGAAATTGGTAAAAAAAAATAAAAATAAACCTGAGAGAGTAAGTAAGGATGAAGATATTAACAAAAATCAAACTAGAAATTTACCAAAAGAATGCATCAGTTGGATAGCGTTTATTTTTTCAATATCAGTTGTTTTAATTAGTTTTGTTCCTGTTATTTTTCCCGGAATTCTTGCTTTAGGTACAATTAAAATTCCAGGAATACAGCCAATAATCCCAAATCCTTTTGAATTTGGTACATGGTCAGGGGGAATAATTTTAGCAAATATCATCATATTTTGTCTTTTAGGTTTATACTTTAAACAAAAATTACCTCAATCAATATTATCTGTATTCAGAAGATTCTTTTTATTTGAAATATCCAAGAAGGTTGCATTAATTACACTACTAGTATTATTGATAATATACACTGCTGTAAGTGCAGGAGAATTAGCATACGAAGAAGAATTTGAAGACTACAAAGGAGTTAAAAATCGTCTTGAGTCTTGGTCTCCAGAACAAGTTATAACATCATTTGAGCCACATGTAAAGTATTTTTTCCTAACATCATCAATGGAGATTTTTGGGAATTATAAAGTAATTCCATTATTTGCAAGTATTGTATTATTGATTACAACTTATTTTATTACAAAGAGAATAGCTCAGAAAAGATTTGCGGGAATCATATCAGTGATAATTCTAATGCAAAGTAGCGTATTTTTGAAATATGATACATCTGTTTCTTACACAAATTTTTGGGTTTTATTTTATTTAGTTTCATTATATACAGTTTACAAGTTTTGGCCTCTATCGCCTGTATCTTATTTTCTTTCGATTCCTTCAAAGGCACTTACCATATTATTTTTACCAATGTCAATATACTTTATTCTTAGAAGCAGTATATCCAAAAAACAAAAAGCAATAACTGCTGGAGTTACTAGCATGATAATAGTAATTGGCGGAATAGCAATTGGAACAGATTCCTCAATTCAGGAGACACAAGAAGTATTTGAGCCTAATGAATTCTGGATGGGTTTTACATCTTTTTCATATCAACTTAGATTTGATGGACTTGTAATTCTTTTTATGATTCCACTAATTGTTGGACTATTCCTAATATCAAAAAGTGGAATAAGAAATGCTGAATCAATAATGGTGTTAATTGCGGGAATATTATTAATAGCCCCAATATTGACGGGATTTACCAATCAAACAAATCAACCATATAGATTTGTACCACTAGTAGTGTTTTTCGCAATAGGTGTTGGAGTACTATTATCTAAGAGACAGGTCGAATAAAAGTCCACATTGACTCTAGGATATCACCGGGAATTACTTGATATCCATCATGACTGAATCTAGCAAGAAGTATGGATTTTTCTTCAATACGATCATACAAAATAGTACTTGCTACTAGTCCTTCATAATCAAACGATTGTGACTGTACTCTTCTTATAATTTCATATTGTTTTCCATCAATTGTAATGATTGGAGAACTTCCTTGAGATGCTTCAAAATCTAAAAAGGAGTCAAGTGCGGGTAAATTCAAATGAGAGAATTTTGAGGATTCAAGATAGGTTACTAGTTGACCATCAGAATTTTTTATACTAGTTTGTACAAAAACAAAAATATCATTTTGAATTTCAGTTTGAAAAGAATTATCTATTAATGGTATTAATCCAAGAAAAAAAATCCCTAAAATTATAAATTTATTCATAGAATAGTTATCAAGCTAAGTATGATATTTAATTTGTTGTTTTTTTGATTATCTTTTTTCCAAGTAGATAATTATATAATGAAATATCTTCAGATTCATCTTTTGGTCCTATAATAACTGCAGAACCCTTTTTCATGAAATTGATTGACATTTCATTTGTTCGTAGAGATAATCCAAGATCACCTTGATTTTCTACCAAAAATTCTTTCGGTATTGTAATGTTTGAATTGAACAGATATTATTATGATAATTCACTGGAATCATTTTCATATGTTTACCAATAATATTATTGCAGCACATACACCCATTAAAGCAAACATATACTTTCTATATTTAGGATCACTTGTTCTCATATCATATATTAGACTAAAAGGCATTTAAGAATTAATATCACATCAAAATCAAATTAGATATATTTTTCACCCTTTTGCTTAGTGGTAATATCAACAATTTCATCTATTGTGGATATGAAGATTTTTCCGTCACCTAGTGAACCAGTGTGAGATACATCTGTAATTACAGAAACTATTTCATCTACTTTAGAATCATCAACTACAATAACAAATGTCAAGACATCATTGTATCTTTCAATATAACGTCCTACACCAGGCTTGACAAGTCTTGGTCCTTTACCACGACCCTTTCCAGTGGTTATGGTTAAACCACCAATTCCAGTCTTTTGTAAGGCATCTACAATGTCTTTTTCTTTAGATGGAAGTACTATAGCCTCTATCTTCTTCATACAATTTTCTATGAGGATGATCTATAATAGTAATTTGAGAAAAAATATGTAAAGGATTTTTGTGTTTAATGTAAGGTTGAAATGCAAAAATTATGATAAAGAGTTTAGTGACAGGGTAAGCAATTTTTGTTCAAAACAATTTTTGTTCAAAACAATTTTTGTTCAAAACAATTTTTGTTCAAAACAATGTTTTATCATAGATACAGAGAATCAAAATAGAATAACCAATCGAAGTGATCAAAAATAAAATTCAGGAAGTAATTTGATAAAATGACAGATTGTTCTCTGAAAACTTTATCCTACAAACACAACTAATTAGCAAATGAATTCATTAACTAGACTTTCATTATATTAGCAATACTAACAATCATAAGATTAAGAGCAGAAAAGTTGAGATTCTAAATTAAAGAGCTGCTTCGCCTTTTGTGTTTTTTTGTATATCGATAAGCTCTTCTACATTAGTTACAATTATTTTTCCAATTCCAGCATTTGCTTTGATTGCTTCTACAATCTTCTCAACATCAGCATCACTAGATAGAATCAAAAGTGTATTGTTGTCTCCAAATTCTGAGAAATAGAACCAGTGTCCCATTTGATTTGGTTGCGGAAGATGCTTACCACGACCTTTGGAATCAAAGACAGTTAGTCCTGCAATACCTAGCTTATGTAATGCAGTATTAACATCACCAAGTTTCTTTTCTGGAATTATCGCGCATATACTTTTCATTATAACTTCACCTTATATTCTCCATGTTCTGTGAAATATTTGTTTTCCCCAAAATAATGTTGCGAACTTTGACCATCTTTCTTGCCAACATAAATCCTGCACCAGACATACAGCTGCCTATGATAACATGTAATATGCTAGAATCTTGTTGTGG
>Ga0224503_10000032_pt1 | contig 36522 bp, 27 predicted proteins | sample SF_Oct11_sed_USG_2_FD_169106 | JGI IMG/M metagenome (GOLD analysis project Ga0224503, IMG submission 169106) | Sediment microbial communities from San Francisco Bay, California, United States - SF_Oct11_sed_USGS_21 | ecosystem: Environmental > Aquatic > Marine > Sediment | place: USA...
TGAGATGAAACAGAAATTCAGAAATCCGCTCGTTACGGTAGACATCATCATAGAAATCAAAGATAAAATAGTCCTTATTCAACGGGCCAACCCACCTTATGGATGGGCGTTGCCAGGCGGTTTTGTCGATTATGGCGAATCTTTAGAATCATCTGCAATTCGGGAGGCAAAAGAGGAAACCTCTCTCGAGGTTACGCTTCGAGAACAGTTCCATACCTATTCAGATCCTGATCGCGACCCACGGCATCACACCGTAACAACGGTTTTCATCGGCAAAGCAATCGGCACTCCGAAACCGGCTGATGATGCAAAACGTGTGGGCGTTTTTACAGGAAACGATCTTCCAAAACCCATTGTGTTTGATCATCGTAAAATTATCGGCGATTACCTTCGTTACCGGGAAGGAGCATCTAAAAGAGAAGTTTTTTCATTGAATTTCGATGTAGCCTAACAAACTCGTGTTTCTTTTGAAAATAGATGACTTATTAAATGTCCAAATATCAAATATCAAACAAACTCCTATGACCGAAATTAGAAAATCCAAACAATTTCTCGTCCTGGAAGGTTTTGGTCATTGAATATTGGGATTTGAAATTTACCTGCCCTGTTAAATTGTTTTTAACGAGTTGCGGTATAGCGCGACGATGCGAACTTCATAACTAACACGGTCTGAGCATTCATCGATTTGTTTAACAGGGTGAATAATTTGGTGCTTGGAATTTGTATTTTTAGAACTCCGATCCGGCTCGGGCTTACGGGTGCCAAAACACAAGTTTCAGGCGGTTGGAAAGAGATACACGCCGTCATGGTATGATTCTTGCTCTTGTTAAGTAGATCGTCGAACTTTGCAAAGCTTTCAGGAGGACCATAATGAAAACTTCCGACACAACCGGAATTTTCAGACCCTTTGAAAAACTGAAAGACTTGCTTGAAAAAAAATCATTAAAACCCGGGCCTTCCTCCGGTGACGAGTCCTCTAAATTCTCCGGGGAAACGCGTGTTAAAAAAACTGTCGTTTCCAAATCTGGCAACACTATAGACGACATGTCTGCCCCGATGAATGAAAGAGAACTTTTTTTAGAGGCCATGGCTGACGTCGAACCCATTCATCGGGAGGACCGGTTAGAACCCAGTTGTATGCCTAGTATTTCAATTGATCTTGAAGATGATTCAGAAGATGAAACGATGCAACAACTGAGTAATCTTGTGAATTCCGGTGAAGGCTTTGTGGTTGCGGATACACCGGAATATATTGAAGGTACGGGATATAATATTCACCCGGAGATTTCAAAACGGCTGCATCGCGGCGATTTTTCCATACAGTCGCATATTGATCTTCACGGTCTCGGTGTGGAAGATGCCAGAAAAGCTTTTGAGAATTTTTTTAAAGATTCCATCACCACGGGTAAAAGGGCTGTTCTTGTTGTCCATGGCCGGGGTCTTTCATCCTTTGACAGGCCGGTCTTGAAAACAATGGTGATTGAATGGCTCACCCGCGGCCCGTGGCGAAAATGGGTCATTGCGTTCTCAAGCGCCAGATCCTGTGACGGCGGTGCAGGTGCAACATATGTGCTGCTTCGACAGCGGCCCATGACAAGACGTTACCGGAAATGTACTAAAGGGAACTAATTTAACATCTCGAAAATCTACAATTGTTTGAGATTAAAGATCTTTTAACAACTTATAGCTTATGTCATTTTTATAGAATGTTGGAATCTTGGAATAGTGGAACGCTGGGTTGAAGGAACAATATCAATCTAATTCCTTCAGTTACCCATTACTCCATCATACCATTGTTCCATTACCCCAATTGTGAGCAAATCGAACGAACTTGATTGTGAAATATTTGTACGTTTTTTGGTAAATTTATTTCTCATTTTTCATTCATTTTCGCTTAGGAACGAATAGTGAACATACGAATTTTCATATTTTTTTTTATTTTTTTATTCGGAGGTTTGATATCCTGTAATAACAACCCTGCTGTTCATTCTCTTACGAAAACTGAAAAAAATACATCAGCCAAAGAGTCAAACAAGATTGGCGATACAAAGCAACAAAAATTGTCTTCAATGCTTTATGAGCTTGCCATTTCGCAGGATCATGAATATTTTGCAAAAAAGCATGACATTTTTTTGGATAAGGACCGGGTCAGGGTGTATATTTTCTTTGAACCGTCAGTATCAGACCCGGACAGAAAAAAGATACTTAAGGACCATGGAATAATAATAGAGAAAAGCGCTGCCGATTTGACAAGAGGACTGGTTCCCGTTGATCATTTGATTTCACTGTCACAAGAACCTGTTATACGATCCATACGACTCCCGGACAGACTTATTAAAACAAGGAAGACTAGCCCATGAATATTGCCGGATTCAGAAAATTTATTGTCGTGTTCTGCTTCATACCGATGCTTTATTTCTTCTTTTTACCTGTTGCCTTTGCTCAAAATTTAAATATACCTCCGCCAAAGGAAAATAGTCACCCCAAGATGTCGAGTTATCTGGGAAAACTGGAAAAAGAATATAAAGAAGGCACCAGTGCCCAACGAATGGTTGCCCAGAGCATGAATATCACCCCCCATGACCCGGACAAGGTCACTGTTTATCTGATGTCAGAACCCGGCACAAGCATTGATGAAGACGCCCTTTATGACTTAGGCGCTCAAATCATCAAACAGGCTGACAATGTGACTAAAGCAGAGGTCCCCATTGGTATGCTGACCGCTGTTGCCGACAATGTAAAAGGGATCTCGTTTATGAAGACACCCGACAAACTGATACCGGTGGTTGTTACGAGTGAAGGCGTTGACCTGACCGAGGCTGACATGTATCATAATGCCGGTTATACCGGTTCAGGTGTCAAAATTGCAGTGTTCGATGTGGGTTTCATCGGTTTATCAGGTGCAATATTAAACGATGAACTTCCGAATAATGTTGTAAAAGTCGACTGCACGGTACAGCCCTGCAATTCCAACAACCCTTCTATAGAAAACACTTCAAACCATGGAACAGCGGTTGCCGAGATTATTCATGATATGGCTCCCGGTGCGACGCTTTATTTGATCAAGGTCACTGATGGGATGGACCTCGAAGATGCCAAAAATTTTGCAGTAAACAATGGAATCAGCATCATCAACATGTCTTTAGTGGTACCGAATACGAACTTTTATGATGGGGAGTGCTGGTCACTTAGTGGATTCTCCAACCCTGTCTGTACAGCCGATGATGCCTATGCAAACAATATCCTCTGGGTGAATTCCGCCGGCAACGAGTCCCAACGGCACTACGAAGCTGTTTTTACGGATTCCGACAGTGATGGATGGCACAATATTCCTGGCGGTAGTGAGACCATAAGGATTTCTGCAAATGCCGGTGATACCATTGAAGTGTATCTGACATGGGATGCATGGCTCACAACATTTGAGGATTATAACCTCTATCTTCTTGACAATAATTTTAATATTATACCGCTTCCATCGGGCACAACGACACAATCAGATACACCGCCCATCGAGCAAATTTCATACAATGTAACATCAACCGATACATATTATCTTTCAATTTATCATAACAGCGCCACCCCTCATCATCTTGAAGTATATAGCATCTATCACAACTTATCTCCTGCAGTGGCCTCCAGCAGCCTGCTGGGACCGGCTGACGCTGCCGGGGCAATGGCTGTAGGCGCCATTAATTATAATAACTGGACCACAGGTCCCCAGGCATCATACAGTTCTCAAGGCCCCACCAACGATGGCAGGTCAAAACCGGATATCATGGGGCCGGACAATGTTTCAAGTGATGTTTATGGTTCCGGATTTACCGGCACCAGTGCATCCAGCGCACACGTTGCCGGTGCGGCGGCACTCATACTGAATAGATATCCAGATTTTAATGTGGAGCAGCTCTGGCAATCTCTGACCTTAACAGCCATTGATATGGGAGATCCAAACATTTATGGCCATGGGCGGCTGAGATTGGATATTAATACTGCTATCGCAAGCAACATTACCGTTACAAGCAGCGGTGGCGGCGGCGGCGGCTGTTTTATCGCCACCGCGGCGTATGGATCTTACACGGCGCCGTGTGTTCAGATATTGCGGGAGATGCGGGATCGATTTCTTATAAATAGCAGCATTGGAAAGAGCCTTGTAAACCTGTATTACAAATATTCACCACCTTTGGCTGACTTTATTGCGGACCACAACTACTTGAAGATATTTGTCCGCCTGAGCCTTTTACCCCTTGTAGGAATCAGCTGGCTGGCCTTGAAGCTGGGCCCCCTCTTTACAATATCTCTTATAGCCCTTTTTGTGTTTGGTCTTATCCGGCTTTTCTCGAATAAAACGTTCTTTAACAAAAAAAGGATTTGACCGGCCTGACCATTTTTCGATACTGGTCTTTCAGTTAGTATTTTAATTGTGTTTTATTTCATTTTGTGGCAGTTTTTTTTCACCACAAAGACACCAAGATTCACCCTGTTAAATAATGTTTTGCATTAAATCTTCGATTTATTTAACAGGGCAGGCTAAGAACGAATAATAAAATCCTTCGTGTCTTTGTGCCTTGGTGGCAATTTTTTTTGGTTCCGCGATAAATCGGAATTTCAGTTTTGCTACAACCGGCTTGGCCGGGTTATGTATGGTATGCATAGGAGCGCAAATGGCACTCAAGGAACACGAATATATCAGGCAGACTCTGGAAAGGTATACAAATTGCGCACTTGAAGATTTTTGCGAGCATGTAATTATCACGAATTTTAAGCGGTATGCAAACCGGTTCAAAGAAAAGGTTCAGGGGGATTATCACGAAGGTAATTTCCGCACTGTCAACGTGAAATCCATGAATTGTACGATGATAGACTTTGGCATCGGTTCTCCCCAGGCCGCTCTGGTTATAAACTGTCTTGCTTACCTTGACAATCTCAAATCTGTGGTCATGCTTGGGATGTGCGGCGGAATAGATGATACCCTTGAGATCGGCAACTTCATCATCCCCTCCGCAGCCATCCGTGGTGAGGGGACCAGCCGGCATTACCTGCCGCCGGAGTTTCCCGCCATACCCACCTCTTCGGTGAATCTATTCTGTATCGGAGCCCTTCGAAAATTTAACCTGTCTCCCAAGTGCGGTATTGTATATACCACCGACCGGCGTCTGTGGGAGTTCGACCAAGATTTTGTGAGTCATTTAAGGCAGCAGCGGGTGCTTGCCATAGACATGGAACTGGCAACCCTATTCTCTGTGGCCTATCATTATGAAGTTCCCATTGGGTCTGTGATGCTGGTGTCAGATATGCCATTGCAAAAACGAGGCATAAAAGACAAGAAGATGCAAAACGACATTTTTTCTAACCATATGGAGACCCACCTGGATATTGCAATAGATGTAATTGAAAATTTAAATGCAAAGTGGGACAAAATAGAACGAGAACTCACCAGCGAATGGTAGGCCCATACCTTTTTAAATAAGATTGCTTGACAAAAACATATTTGCAGTTATTTTATGCAAGTATTCATTGGAAAATATTAAACAAATACCCCTATGGGGCGAAAATGCCCTGGATAAGGGGTTTTTTGTTCAATAATACGAACCCCGTCAATCAGTTCGTATTATAACTGAAATCTCAATTCATTGATGCTAAATCGGGGAACTAAAAAATATCTGCCACAAAGGCACAAAGACACGGAAGATTTAATATTTTATTCTTTCTTAGTGTCTTTGTGACTTGGTGGCAAGATAAAAAATTATATCATAAAAAACACAAAATTTTAAAATACCATGAAAAATTCTATCCATAAAGTCAGAAATATCGGAATCAGTGCCCATATCGATTCCGGTAAAACCACACTCACTGAAAGAATTCTATTTTTCACAAAACGAATCCATGCAATACACGATGTCAAAGGGAAAGACGGCGTGGGCGCCACCATGGATTCAATGGAACTTGAAAAGGAGCGCGGCATAACCATTGCTTCTGCCGCCACTTATTGTGAATGGCTGGATCATAAAATTAATATTATCGACACCCCAGGCCATGTCGATTTCACAATCGAAGTTGAGCGGTCTTTGAGGGTACTCGACGGTGCCATACTGGTTTTATGTTCTGTGGGTGGTGTTCAGTCCCAATCCATTACTGTCGACCAGCAAATGAAAAGGTACAAAGTGCCTTGTATCGCTTTTATCAACAAGTGCGATCGAAGCGGTGCCAATCCCTTTCGGGTCATTAATCAACTCAAAGAAAAGCTCGGTCACAATGCAGTTGCCGTGCAGATCCCCATCGGTCTCGAAGCGGATTTTGAAGGCGTTGTTGATCTTGTGACCATGGAAGCCATCTATTTTGACGGACCCAATGGAGAAGACGTACGGATTGAAGAGATACCACAGAATCTTCTTGATGAAGCCATGAATCGGCGTGAAGAATTGATCGATGCAGCCTCGATGTTTTCAGACGAACTTACGGAAGCTGTTCTTGAAGAAAATGAAATCACGGAAGATATGATTGTCTCAGCAGTTCGAATCGGCACGCTGACCCGCAAAATGACACCGGTCTTTGTTGGATCTGCCTATAAAAACAAAGGCGTTCAACCGCTCCTTGATTCGGTCGTGAATTTTCTTCCCTGCCCGTCTGAGATAGAAAATACGGCATTAGACCTGGATAAGGACGAGGCCTCTGTTATTCTTTCCAATGAAATAAATAAACCGGTGGTTGCCCTGGCTTTCAAACTCGAAGACGGACAATATGGTCAATTAACCTACATCAGGGTATACCAGGGCTCTCTTTCCAAAGGAGATACCATTGTCAATGTACGCAATGGAAAAAAAATCAAGGTTGGAAGGCTCGTCCGTATGCACGCAGAACAAATGGAAGACATCGAAACCATCCCGGCAGGGTATATCGGAGCCCTTTTTGGAATCGATTGCTCCTCCGGTGACACCTTTGTTCATCCCGGCCTCAATCTTACGATGACGTCCATGTTTGTCCCTGAACCTGTCATCTCACTTGCCATTTTTCCGAAAGACAATAAATCCCAGATAAATATGTCCAAGGCCCTCAACAGGTTCAGCAAAGAAGACCCCACCTTTAGAACCTATGTTGACCATGAGACCACCGAAACGATTATCGAAGGGATGGGAGAACTGCATCTCGATGTCTATGTAGAACGAATGCGACGTGAATATGCAACAGATGTTACCACCGGTAATCCACGGGTAGCTTACAGAGAAACCATCACTCGAATGGCCGAATTTAACTATACTCATAAAAAACAAACCGGTGGCGCTGGACAATACGGACGAGTGGCCGGCTATATGGAACCTGCCCCTGGTGAACATTTCGTCTTTGAAAATAAGATCATTGGCGGTAAGATTCCAACTCAGTTTATCCCTTCATGTGAAAAGGGCTTTAACCAATCCATGGCCAAAGGTCCAAAAATGGAATTTCCCGTTACCGGTATTAAAGTGGTGATTAATGACGGGGCATCACATTCTGTCGATTCTTCTGAAATGGCATTTATCGCCGCCGCCCGGGGTGCTTTTCGTGAAGGTTATTCCAAGGCCTCAGCAGCCATTCTTGAACCGATCATGAAAGTTGCCGTTGAAACACCGGCGGAGTTCCAAGGCGCTGTCATGGGCCTATTGAATCAACGGCGCGGGATTATTGTGGGGTCCCAGGAAGAAGGCCCGTTTTGTGTTATTGAAGCCAATGTTCCCCTTGCTGAGATGTTTGGCTTTTCAACTATTTTGAGATCGTCGACACAGGGTAAAGCCCAGTTTACCATGGAATTGGGTTCCTACAAAAAAGTGCCGCAATCCATTGCTGAGGAACTGGCCAAAAAGAGAGAACAAGAAAAAAAGGATAAAAAACCATAAAAGGAAAATAATTATGCTAAAAAAGGAGTTGATCCTTCAGAATCCCTTGAGATTCCTGGAAAACGAAACCGGAGACATTCTCCTTGAGGGCGGATTTGGGGCCGTACTTGCACGAGCAGGCGTCGGAAAAACAGCAATTTTGGTTCAGCTTGCCCTTAACACAATTCTAAAAGGTAAAAATGTTCTTCATATCAGCCTGGACGATCCGGTTAAAAAACTTACGCTATGGTATAAAGAGGTCTTCAACCATCTTACGAAACAATACGATTCAATTGCAACAAATCCGATCTGGGAGGCCATTCTTCCCCATCGGTTTATCATGACATTCAGGGTTGAAGGATTCAGCACTTCCAAACTCGAAGAAAGGTTGACCGACCTGATAGAACAGAATATTTTTTCACCCCAAGTCATCATTATCGACGGTTTTAACTTTAAGGAAGATGTAAGAGCATCTCTTTCTGATTTTAAGCGCCTTGCCAAAAAACATTCGTTATATGTCTGGTTTAGTGTAAAGACCCATCGTCATGAAGAACCCGGTCCTGACGGTATGCCGGCTCAGATACTGGAAGTTGCCGATCTGTTTGACCTTGTGATCCAGCTCCAACCCAAAGGCAAAGAAATCCACATAAAAACACTTAAGGGCGCAACCGCTGATTCCGATCAGCGCACATTGCTTCTGGATCCGGCGACAATGCTGGTGAGAGATAGCGAATCATTTTAAGGCCCCAATCCGGACAAGCCGGTTTTAGCGAAGCGGACTTGTCCGCCTACACCTTGTGGTGGAAATCCCGATTTATCGGGGAACCAAAAATGTTTGCCACAAAGACACAAAGACACGAAGGATTTTATTTTTTCATTCGTTCTTAGTGTCTTGGTGTCTTTGTGGCGAGCAGAAAAAAGTTTTGCCATAAGTATTCATATCCGGTGAGCCATAAACCCGTATTTTTGATAAATTTGCTGGGCATCTGAAGATCTTATGAATTCGATAAACTTATCGGCATTCTCAGGATGCCGAGAATGTTTTAATTTACAGATATAGTAATTAATCCGCTTTCTCTGATCGAGATCTTCCCCGGGCTCAACAACATCAAATGAAAGATCCGAAGCCTTTGCATGGATGGCTTCTGTTGCCCATACAGGGCCTACATCCACCGTCTTTTTAAGTATCCTGAGCGGTGTCTCTCTGTGATGGACCACCGTAAAAATGGTGGTCCCTTCAACACGTTTTTTCTCCATAATTCGATGAACCAGTTCATCGCCACCTGCCTGCCGATACATATCAATAATATGAAAAGCAATATCTTCATTGGCAGGGTCCGGCTGCGAAATACGAATTGAATCCCGGCCCAAGTCAGCAACAGATGTTATCCGGGCCGGATTTCCTTTCTGAACCATCAGCGTTAGACGATTGTGTAGATAAAGGTGGTAATCTTCCTTAAGGATATGTCCGGCTTCTTTAAGCGTCTCCATGGCTTTCTCGTTCACGGATGAGTAAATATCGGCATGGACATCGACTTTTTCACCTCTAAAAAGCGCACCTCCGGATAAAATCTGTTTGAGTTCAAGTCCCGGGGGAAGGGTTTCATAAAATATTTTCTGGATATCCGGATATTCTTTTTTAAAAACTGAGACGATCTCTTTCATTACCATGAACTGATTCCCTGCCATAAATAATATCAGATCGGCAGAATCCGCAATTTCCAGGTTGTGAAGATCGTCTGCGCGATCAGCTGGAATAACGGGTAGATTTTCTTTGTCCATAATATGACCTCATAAACTTAACCGATTATAATTACATAAAGGGTCGGAAAGTATTTATTTATTAAATCGCTCCGGAGACATTTTTTCTCATTTATTATCACATATCAATATCTTTTTGACACTTAAGCCCGTTTATCCTATAGTTTTTTAGAAGCTATCTCAAAATAATCTTTTGGCCCAACCTCGGCGTTGGAGCCTCATTTTAAGTCCTCAACATACTTTGAGTATGCCTGCCTGTCCCGGTATTTTAACGGGGCGGGTTAAAACTCGCCCCCGCCTTTTTATCCCGCTGGGTTTTAGCGGGGGATCTTGAACCAAAATCTTTATTTTGAGATGGCTTCTAATAATATCCCAAGTTTCGCACCTGAATTTTAATGAAAGCGTATCGTTTTATTTATCTCGTGTTTACGGTGAATGAAACGAGCTATCTGTTTTCTGAAAGGCGATATGTTTGACATCAGATCTATTTTTTTCGAAAAGTGATTTGGGCAACAGGCCGTTAAACAGGGGGACGAGATAAAGAACCAAACGAAATATATCCTTTGTACCAGAAGCAAAAGCCAGCATCGAAAAGCCATTGAGGTCTGCCACAAATGCAAGCACCGTCAACGCTGTGACAATTACCAACACTCTCAGCAATCCGACCGGCAACCTGAATTGATCCGTGCACTCAACGCATTAATGCTGCACTTTGACAAAAACAATATCCCTCATGAAGATTTTGGATATTTCAAAAAAGAACTCGAAGAATTGGCAGCGTTATTCAGACAATAAGACAAATTATAATAGTTAATTCCTTGAAATAAATCGATTTTAAAGAAGTTTCAGGTATGATTAAATTTTTGACTGGAAGCTGTCTGAGTGGATTGGGGATCGTTTTGAAAGAACCATAGCCGATTTAACTTTATGGATGAAATACGCTGTTAAAGCAGAGACCTTTATTAATAGCCCGGGCGGGTTCTTTCATTACGAGCCCTTATTCACGAGTTCTTTCAGCAAAAATTTAATTAGTGTCCATCCGTGAGTTCAAAATGAACACAATGGGTGTCCAATTCAGAAATGAGCAGTTTTTGTTCTGATCAAGGCCGCACAAGTGTTTGCGGTGAGGCGTACGTCTGTACGCCGCAGCCGGAAACCCGCGGAGAACGCCGAGCAGGACAAAAAAAGCCATTTATGGATGGACACTAATTATACCTGAAGCAGTAATGTTTCCAAAAAGCTAAGGTGCTACGACAAAACTTGAAAATCGCATTTATCCATTACCATCTCAAAACCGGCGGTGTTACCACCGTTTTAAGGCAGCAGGTCGAATCTCTATTAGACACATGTGATCTGTTGGTCCTTTCAGGAGACCCTCCCGAATCACCCTTTCCCTGCGATGTTGTACACATCCCCGGACTCGCTTATGACATTTCCGGCCGAAATCGGATGGAACCCGAAAGCGTAGCAACCGCCATTATTGAGGCCATCCACTTAAAATGGAACAACGGATGCGACCTTGTGCACGTCCACAACCCAACACTTAAAAAAAACGCAAATTTTTTAAAAATTCTTAACGTGCTTAAAGAGAGAGATCTCAAGCTCTTTTTGCAGATCCATGATTTTGCAGAAGATGGGCGTCCTTTGTCCTACTTTGCTGAAGAAGAGTATATCCAGAATTGCCATTACGGTGTCATTAACTCAAGAGACTATAACATTTTGCTTAAAACAGGATTAAAAAAAGAAGGCCTGCATAAAATTTACAACACCATAACACCCTTTCATTTCAATGCTAAAGACGCAACCTTAAAAAGTTACGTTTTGTATCCGGTTCGGGCTATCCGCAGAAAAAATATCGGAGAAGCCATCCTGTTGTCTTTGTTTTTCAAAAAGAGCGCACCCCTTGTCATTACACTCCCACCCAATAGCCCGGCAGACATGAATAGCTACGAAAACTGGAAAACATTTGTAAAAGAAAATAAGCTGAATGTCATATTTGAAGCAGGCTTAACCCATGAATTTTTTGATCTTGTTTTATCCTCAGATTTTCTTATCACAACGAGCATTACCGAAGGGTTCGGTTTTTCTTTTCTTGAACCATGGACCGCTAAAAAATATCTCTGGGGCCGAAAACTTCCGGATATATGTCAAGACTTTGAAAAAAAATCAATTCGATTGAACCACCTTTATACACGGCTGGATGTTCCGATGGATTGGATCGATAATGACATGTTGTCTTACACGTGGAAGTCCGGCATACAAAAAGTCTGCGCATTGTTCGGGGCAACAATCGACGACATTTCCATTAAAACCGCTTATGAAAAAGCAACGACAAATAATGTTATCGATTTTGGATTGCTGAACGAACCTTTTCAAAAAAAGATCATATCAACTCTTTTGTCCGTCAGCGCGAATCGAAAAAAGCTGATACGTCTCAACCCTTTTCTTTCAAGCCCGGGAAGCGTATCAAACAAAGATGAGCTGATTCAAAATAATATGGACGCTGTACTTTTTAATTATAACCAACTCAAATACAGAGAAAAACTGATAGGCATCTACAAAAAGGTGGTCAGGGATAATGTCTGCCAGAAAATAGATAAGAAAATACTTCTTTCAGAATTTTTAAATTTAAACAACTTCAGCCTGCTCAAATGGTGCAATAATGCATGAATATGATTGGCTTTTAGACTATATCGAACCGCTTTCCCCACTCCCGACGTTTTTAAATCCGAGCGAAAAACTCAAAGAAAAAGTCAAATGTATCCTTTTTGACATATACGGCACACTCTTTATCAGCGCTTCAGGTGATATCAGTATTGCCCGGCAACAATCGAAGCAAACTCAAAAATTAAAGAATCTTTTGGATAGATATCAAATTAACAAGAAACCTCAAATTGTTTTAGATGATTTCTTTTCTGCTATAGACACCGAACATAAAAGGCTTAGAAAAACGGGGGTGGACTTCCCCGAGGTGGAAATAGAGCGGATATGGTCGCGTGTTCTTGAAATTGAAGAGCTTGATGCTGCTCGAGCCTTTGCCGTAGAATTTGAACTGATTGTCAACCCTGTATATCCCATGCCAAATCTTGAAAAGATGCTATCGGGTTGTAAAAGATCAAAGGTTCTGATGGGCATTGTCTCAAATGCCCAATTTTTTACCCCTTATCTATTCAATTGGTTCCTTGATTCTATCCCGGAAGATCTCGGATTTACGTCTGATCTGATTTTTTATTCTTACAAGACGGGACATGCTAAACCATCGCCTTTGATGTTTGAAGCTGCCGCCAAAAATCTCAGGAATATGGATATCTCGGCCCATTCAGTACTTTATATTGGAAACGACATGCTAAACGACATCTACCCGGCAAAACTGGTAGGGTTTAAAACCGCGCTTTTTGCAGGCGATGCCAGATCCCTTCGCCTGAGAGAAAACCACCCCAAATGCCAAAACCTTTCCGCCAATCTTGTCATCACCGACCTTGTTCAAATTCTCGATCTCTTACAATAGCTATCACTTGTTGAAAGAAATAGCTTAAAAGTTTGGGCCTGTAAGTTTCGATAATTTAAGCCCCCAAAACTAAATATTTTACCTTAATACCTAACCCGGATAAACCGGCCTCCGTCTCGTTAATCCTACGGCTCGGAGAGAAAAAACAAATAACAAATCACAAAAAACAAATAAAATCCAATAACCAAAAAGAAAAATTCAAAACAAAGATAACCTATTTAATATACGAATTTTATTTTTGATCATTGAAATTTGGGATTTCGGATTTATTTGGAATTTGGTGCTTGTGCTTTGTTTTTTTTGCAATAAAAAGCACAAAGTTCACAATTAAGTTACTAAATCTTTCACGAGTCGGAGACTTTCATATAAGATGAGCATACAAGGGGATGGATTAAAGCTGTTTAATTCTTATTTTACTGCCGTATTTATCTCGATCAAGATTCCACTCGGAGCTATCGCCGGCGCTTTTGGGAATATCTTCCTTAATGAGAACATTTTTTTTGTTCTGGTTAAGCTTAAGTGAAGAATAAATACCATTAATTGTTGTATCGGCAAAAATGACATCACTAACTTTAATTTCGGGAATTCCCTTTTCTGAGGTTGACCATTCAACAATTTCTGATATTTTTTCCCTTAGATCCTGAATTTCTGTTTTTGAATCTTCGATTTTTTGTTTAAGATCATTGATTTCAGTTGTAATTTGATCCTGTTTATTAAAGAGGCTTTCCAGTTTTTTTTCTCTGTTTTCTATTTCTAAATTCAATTCAGAGAGTTTTACTTCTACACCCTTGAGTTGAGCCTCGTCTCCTGTCTCTTTTATTTTTTCTATTTCTTCTGAAAGTTTTCTCTGCTTTACAACGGCACGATCTTGTACTTGTGCCATATCAGCAATCACTTTTTCGATGATATCCGGTTCATTTTCTATTTCCTTTATTCGGCGATGACATTCTGTCTGCACCTGTTTTTTTAGTGGTATAATTTCTTTTATTGCATCAATGTCCTCTTTTACTTTTTCATCGTATCCGACACTAAGATTGCAAGATTTTGATATTTCAGATCCGATCTGTATGGCCTGTATTCCCTTTTTCGCAGAAACTCTGGAGGATAAGATGGGACCATTTTTGGCAATGCATGTGCCACTGGTATTGATTTTAGAATCGATAATTTCTTTCTCTACAAGGACATCGCCCAAGACTTCAATGTCTGATTCATGAACATACATGGCGCTGATACTGCCGCCCCCTTTTATTTTTGCCCCGATGATCCCTCCTGGGACACTGATATCACCGTCCATCTCTATTTCAGCCTTGAGTATCTCATTTGCCTTAAGACTGTTGCCTCTTACACGATATCCATTCTGAATGGTACCGATAACATCAATTTTACCATCGAAATCCACATGTCCGGTTTTTAAACCCACTCCCCCTGAAATTTCAAGTCTCGGTGAAACATAGACCTTACCGATGGCTGAAATTTCGGGTATACCGTCGGTTTCTGCATAAATTTTAAGTTTGTCTTCGGAAATTGAAGTCCCTTTTCCCTTACGAAGAGTTGTATCTTTTGGTTTCGAAACAGATAGATAACGACCATATACGTCATGTCCTGTCGCGCCTTCAACAGCCGGAATTTTTTCGGCAAGAAGATCCCCTTTATTGACTTGAGGAATATCTCCTCTGTCTTTAAAGTCTATGCCCCCCCCTTCTTTTACAGTACCAATTTTTAAGGGATCTGTATCAAAGTAATATTTAATAGAGGCATCTATGCCTGTATCCGGGGGTTTGCCTTCTGCTATCTTTAGTGGTGTATCCAAGCCCTCTTTATTTTCCAGGTAGTCCAATATTTTCTCATCGTCGACTATCCCATATTTGATCCCTTTTCCTTCGAGATAATCCTTAATGTCCTGGAGAGTGAATGAAACTGTACTTTCTTTCTTTATTGAGAAAAATGCAGTCAGCTTATCTTCTGAAACAGTCAAATCGAAATAGGCATCATTTGTTGATGTACGAGGGGGTTCAGGCATCTCAGACGTTTCAGGCTCATTGATATCGATTTCCTCAAACCGCTGTTGCTTTTTAAGAATCACATCACATTGATCCTTGGTCATCAAGTTTGATTCAACCAATATGTCCCCGATCATCCTAACGGTCTTGGTCTTTTCATAACTCTTTTTTTGCTCCATCAGAGCATGCTCAATATCCTCTTGGGTTGCAAAGTCATTTTTCACAGCAATCAAACCGAATTTTCTATCCATCTTTCTTGTTTCAATCACCTTCTGGATAGAAAGAAGAAAATCTAGCTGGTTCTGAGATATCATCCCTTGGGCCACCAGGATTTCTCCTAAAAGTGCTTTATTCCCGTCAAGCCGCTCCTGTTTTTGAATAGACAATGCTTCCTGAATCTGTTCTTCATCAACAAATTTGTATTTTACGGCCAACTTCCCCATAACCAGGTAGGCATCATCTTGTGAAATTGTATCAATCTCGACTTCCTTTAACATCGAAACCTGTGGGCTTTCTTTTTCCTTGTTATCAACCTCAAAATCGACCGTAAAGGAAGTGCCGCAATTCTTGCATGATACCTTGCGACCCAGAAAAGCTTCGGGTGTCCTGTATCTGCATTCACATGAGGGGCACATCGTTATTCTTTTTATGTTTTTTTCCATTTTTATTCGCACTTTGATATGGGATACGAACAATCAAGCATCTATATTATTATTTTAAATCCTGAATATTCTCAAAAAGGGAAAGCAGAAATCATGCCAAGGGTTGTTAAACAGTTAAAAATCAATAATTTCTCTTTTCCTCTATTCTTACAACATGTTAAGGTAATTTCAAATAATTATAATTTTTAAATAGAAAAAAGATTGTGGTACCATACCAGGCACCAATAAGATGTAACATACAGATTTTCATATAATTTATCATTTTTCGATCACTTTATATTTTGGTTCTGTCCGATAATGGGCCAACGCAATATTTCCCTTGATAATTTTATTTCGACACACAAATTCTAAAGGCTTTTAGACATTATCCGGGTGTGAAACTTCGGGCAAAAAGACATCTTTAAATCATTAAAAGGCCAGAAGTGACATTATTTTGACAGAATTATCCGAATTTTTCTCTAAGACTCTGTACTTTAAGGCCGAGAAAACCTCCTTATTGTGTTTTTCCCACAGGCTGATTTTCAATTTCCATTATAGAGGTTGAGTTCGTTGAACGAGGTATGAAATAAGCGTAAATTAACTGTTTTTTAAACTATAGACGAATCCCCATCTTGTCAAGAAGATAAGAGAGGTAAAGGGCTAAGCTATTGACAAATTGAAAGTTTAATGCACTAATACCGTAACTCACGATCAAAGGCTTTCGCTATAATGGAATAATACGTTTAATCCAGACATTCATTTTATTCACCTTCCAAAGGAGCCGCTTATGAAAAAGAAATGTGGAATCAAATTCTCTGATCTCAGATCGATATGTGACCCAAAAATGTTCACTTTTAAGAATACCGCGGAAGTTAACCCACTGGACAAAGTCATCGGCCAGGAACGAGCGGTTCAGGCCATTGAGTTTGGCCTGAACATAAAAAGTCCGGGGTATAATATGTTTGTTACAGGAATAGAGGGTACCGGCAAATCAACCATTATCAGAGATATCGTTACTCAGCATGCCAAAAATTTACCCTCTCCCGTGGACTGGTGCATGGTCAATAATTTTAAGGATGAATATCATCCTAAAGCCATTTCTGTTCCCAAAGGGAAAGCAACCCGGTTTTCCAAAACCATGAACAAGTTGATTGATGATTTGAGAAAAGAACTTCCCAAAGCCTTTGAACATGAATCCTATCAGCAAAGACTATCTGAAATCCAAAAAAAATTCCTTGATCAGCAAAAAGATATCATTAAAAAACTCGAGGCATCAGCATCACAACACGATATTCAGATTAACAGGACCAAAGCCGGCTACCAGACCATCCCCATCGTAGAAAAAAAGGCGATCTCACCGGAAGAATTCCTCACTCTCCCAAAGCAAAAACAGACTGAAATCGAAGAAAATATCAGCCTTGTTCAATCTGAAATCGACGTCACAATTCGTGAAATCAACAAAATCAATCAGTCGATGAATTTACAGGTTGAAACACTGATGCAGGAAATAGCACTCTTTGTTGTAAAACAGCGGATAGATGTCATAAGGGATGAATACAAAGCCTCCAAAGATATCTTGATCTATTTAGATGACGTACAGGCCGACATTCTTGAAAACGTTCAGGATTTTATCGCTTCAACCGAACCAAAATCACCCATGGAAGGCCTGATGTTTCAAGCCGCCAAACCCTCTTTTCTGCGTTACCAGATAAATGTTCTGGTGGATCAAAAAGATTTAAAAGGTGCGCCGGTTATTTTTGAGACAAATCCCACGTATCAAAATGTTTTCGGCCAAATCGAAAAAAGAGCTTACATGGGGACGGTGACCACTGACTTTACTATGGTTCAGGCCGGATCAATTTTAAGAGCCAACGGCGGCTATTTGATCATGGAAATCGAATCTATTCTTATGAACCCGATTGTATGGGAAACGCTCAAACGTACACTTCAAAATAAATTGCTGTCCATAGAAGACGTCACATCGAGTATGGGATATGGCACATCATCAATACGACCGGAACCAATTCCGATGGAAGTCAAGGTAATTTTATTGGGCAGTTATCATCTTTTTCATTTGCTCCAGAACCATGATTCAAAATTCAATAAAATATTCAAGGTGAGAGCAGACTTTGATCATGAAGTTACAAAAAATGATGATACCATTCAAAAGTATGCACGCTTCATTGCCCGAGTCTGCAAGGAAGAAGAGCTTCTTCCCCTAACACCAAAAGGAGTTGCCTCCATCGTAGAATATGGTGAAAAATATATCTCCAACAAACATAAACTTTCCATTCGGTTCGGACCTGTTATGGGAATTTTAATAGAGGCAGATTATTGGGCCCGAAAACGAAACGCCAAACAGGTAACAGACAAGGATGTCATCCGGGCATTTACTGAATACAGATTTCGCTATAATCTTTATGAAGAAAAAATTCATGAGTCCTATGTGGATGATACGATTATGATTGACGTTGAAGATGATGAAATCGGCCAGGTAAACGCGCTTGCTGTTTATCAGATCGGCGACATTTCATTTGGACGCCCTTCTCGTATTACGGCTGAAACCTACATGGGAAAACAAGGTGTCGTAAATATTGAGCGTGAGGCCAAGCTCAGTGGAAAAACCCACGACAAAGGCGTTCTGATCCTTTCCGGTTATTTGGGTCGAACCTTTGCTCAAAACTATCCTCTGAATCTATCCATCAGCATCACGTTTGAGCAAAGTTACGGCGGAATCGACGGGGACAGTGCTTCATCCACAGAACTGTACGCCATTATCTCTAGCCTCTCCGGTATACCCATCCACCAGGGAATTGCAGTAACCGGTTCCGTGAATCAAAAAGGAAAAATTCAGGCCATCGGAGGTGTGAATCAAAAAATTGAAGGTTTTTTCGATGTTTGTAAATCAAAAGGATTTACCGGCAAACAGGGAGTTCTCATTCCCAGGGCCAATGTTAAAAACCTGATGCTTAAAAAAGAGGTTGTCGATGCTGTAAAGAAACGTAAATTTCACATCTATCAGGTTTCAACGGTCGAAGAAGGTATCGAAATATTGTCCGGCGTCCCGGCAGGTGTTCCTGATGAAAACTGCGAATACCCCGTCGATACCGTTTTTGGAAAAGTACAGGCCAAGCTCAAAGGATATCTGGAACGTTCGTTCAAGTTGAAAAAACAGTTTGAAGCGCAAAATGAGACGAACGATTAGTTCGTATGCCTAAGTAAATGTATTCTTAATTACGGCAACGTATTATATATTGGTTTATTCATTCTATGCATGCAAAACTTCAAACTTTTGGACATCCGCTTATCTGGTATAGTTGCCCTGACAAAAAATACATCATCGTATTTATGAATTAGAGCATTAAGGAATTGCTTTTCATGAAAATTATCACTACATCCGTAGAAGGAATTCTCATCATTGAGCCCCAAATTTTTAAGGACAAACGCGGCTTCTTTATGGAGACTTATAACCGGAACAGATATAACGCGTCCGGAATCAACACGACATTTGTTCAGGATAATCTTTCTTATTCTCTGAAAAACACTGTAAGAGGCCTTCACTTTCAAATCAAACATCCCCAGGCCAAGCTGATTCAGGTCATCTCCGGCGAAATCTTCGATGTTGCCGTTGATCTCCGGCCCGATTCTGCCACTTTTGGCAAATGGACCGGGATCCATCTATCGGATGAAAACAGACGGCAGGTGTTTATACCGGAGGGTTTTGCCCACGGCTTCTGCGTCCTGAGCGAGTTTGCGCTCTTTTGCTACAAATGCTCAGATTTTTATGCGCCGGGTGATGAAGGCGGCATTATCTGGTCCGATCCGGATATCGGTATTGAGTGGCCGGTTGAAAACCCGATTTTTTCAGAGAAAGACAAACAATATCAAAAACTTTCTGATCTCACTGCCGAGCAACTTCCATCTTTTTAAAATATGAATAACACTTTAGCCTTTAAAAGAGATTATCGCTTTATGTATGATTAAATTTTTAGCTGAAAGAACGCGTGAATAAGGGCTCGTAATGAAAGAACCTACCCGAGCTATTAATAAAGGTCTTTCTTTTAATAAGGGGTTTCATCCATAAAGTTAAATCGCTTGTGGTTCTTTCAAAACGATCCCTAATCCACTCAGACAGCTTCCAGCTAAAAATTTAATCATACATAAAGCTCCTTGAAATCGATCTGTCTTAAAAGACCAAACGATTACAAACATGTTTAAAACACCCCAAAAAGTAGAACTCCTTGCACCGGCGGGCAATTTTGAAAAACTGGAGATTGCCATACACTATGGTGCAGATGCGGTTTACTTGGCCGGCAAGGAATTCAGTCTTAGAAACTTTTCCCAAAACTTTACCCTTGATGAACTTCAACATGCCGTCAGCTATGCCCGAAAACACCATGTGAAAGTCTATGCGGCTTGTAATGTATATCCAAAAAATAGCGAACAAAATTTAATTTTGGATTATCTTCATTCACTTGGTAAAATAGGGATAGATGCCCTTATCATTGCAGATCCTGGAATATTCATGACCGCATCCAAAGTCATACCCCAAATTCCCATCCATTTAAGTACCCAGGCCAATACAACCAATTTAAAAAGTGCCCTTTTCTGGCAAACACTGGGCATTAAAAGAGTTAATCTTGCAAGAGAGCTGTCCTTAATAGAGATCAAGGAAATTGCCCTTCACTGTGACCTTGAAATTGAAACTTTTGTTCACGGCTCCATGTGCATCGCTTATTCCGGGCGGTGCCTACTGAGCAGCTTTATGGCGAACCGTGACAGTAACCGAGGGATGTGCGCTCAACCCTGCAGATGGAAGTATGCCGTTGTGGAAGAGTTAAGACCCGGCCAATATATGCCCATCGTTGAAGATGACCGAGGGAGCTATATGTTCAGCTCAAAAGATCTGTGCATGATCGGCCACATCCCCGAAATAATTGAATCGGGTATCGTTTCACTGAAAATCGAAGGACGAATGCGGAGTATCAACTACCTGGCATCGGCAGTTAAAGTTTACCGTGAAGCCATTGATACCTATTACGATAATCCGGAAAACTACGTGTTCCAAAAAGACTGGCTTTATGAACTCGAAACTGTAAGTAACAGAAGTTACTCTACCGGCTTTTATTTTGACGATCCCCACCAGATATCGCCGGCCTATGAGAATTTGAGAAATAGCGGAAAAAAATTTATTGCAAAGGTTACAGACAAACCCAAAAAACATGGGATTAAGATTGAGGTACGAAACAAAATTTTCAAAGGTGACACCGTTCAGGTATTAGGCAGAAAAGGCCCTGTCAAAAATGACAGGATTCATGCCATATTCGATGACCACGGGCAATCCTTGGCCTTTGCCCAGCCCGGGAGTATGGTGTTTGTTGCAATGGATAACGTGTGTTATCCCAACGATCTTATCAGAAGGGATGATAAATATTAATGGCATGAAACTTGAGAAGGAATTGAAATGAAAGGCTATATTCAAGTGTATACCGGAAATGGAAAAGGAAAAACCACAGCAGCATTGGGCCTGGCAATACGAGCTGCCGGCGCGGGCCTTAAGGTTTTTATCGCTCAGTTCATTAAGATGGGCGAATATAGCGAAATAAAAGCACTCAAAAGATTTGAAGATTTGATAAAGGTGGAACAGTTCGGAAAAGGCCGTTTTATAAAAGGCAAACCTTCTGCTTCGGACATCGAAGCCGCCCGGAAGGGTGTAGAAAAAGTCAAAGCGGCTTTTACGTCAGGTCAACACAATGTGGTTATCATGGAAGAAGCAAACGTCGCCGCAGGGCTTGGGCTTCTGTCCGTAGACGATATACTGAAGATTATGGATGAAAAGCCCAAGGATGTGGAACTTGTAATAACAGGACGGGGTGCGGATTCCCGAATCATTGAAAAAGCTGACCTGGTGACCGAAATGAAGGAGATTAAACATTATTTCCAAAAGGGTGTCAAGGCTAGAATCGGAATAGAAAAGTAATCCTTTTTCAACTCTCATCAATAAATTTTATGGCCGATTCAAATTTTTGGCTAATCGACAGCGTCATCTCAGCTGCATCTTCCAGCATTAAGGCAGCCTTACCCTTGTTTTTCTCTTTTGCTTTTTGAGCCCAATCCTTGTATGTTTGAGCATGATCCTCATTGTGCTTTATCCAGTGTTCAAGCAGTTTGATCATTTTTTCATCAAATGATAAAGCACTTTGCATCTCGTGATCATGGTGATGATGGGTCATTGATACACTCCTTTAATATATGATATCATAATATGGGTTCATGTGGCTTTTTCTGTTTCGCCATTGCATTCATATGATTTTACCTTAATTTTTTTCCGGCCTGCTAAGCTGTATTGGAGTTGCTTAAAATTAAGGGTGCTAAAATTGAGTTTGGTATTTACAGTCAAAGGATATAACAGTCAAGATATAATCTGAATTTTGCACGGGTCGGAGGATTTCATATGCAAGACACTTAAGGGCGAAGCCATAGTAAACTATTGCGAGCCCTTAATAACGAAGCAGATGAAAGTCTCCGACCCGCCCGAAGGGCAGATAATCTTGAAATAATAAAAGAAGAATTTCAAAAATACCCAACAGCAAAAAACACTGTCACAGAACTATTTGTAATGTTTTAGGATTGTCTGTGCAAGATTCAGATATAAAAACCATATGAAAATATCCGGATTCCATTTCAATAAAAAAAATGTTGCAATTTTACTTCTTTTTCTCTTTGGAATAATATTCGGAAGTATTGCAGGGTTTTTTATCGCCTTGACGAAAGATCTTCCACAAATTCGAAATCTTGAATCTTTCAAGCCATCTTCCATTACACGAATTTACTCCGCTGATGACGTGCTCCTTGCGGAATTCTTTATAGAGAAAAGGGATCCCGTACCGATAAAAATTATACCCGACAACCTAAAGAAAGCCTTAATCGTTACTGAAGACAGAAGCTTTTATCAGCATAGCGGCATCGATCTGAAAGGAATCTTAAGGGCCATCTTTCGAGATATCAAAGCTGGCAAATTTGTCGAAGGCGCCAGTACCATCACCCAGCAACTCTCCAAAACACTTTTTCTTAAACCGCGTAAAACCTTATTGCGAAAGGCAAAAGAAGCCTTCCTTTCTTTTCAAATAGAGCGCCGATATACAAAAGATGAAATCCTGGAACTTTACCTTAATCAGGTATACTTTGGCAGCGGTGCTTACGGCGTGGAATCGGCTGCCCGAATTTTTTTTGATAAACCTGTAAGTGATTTAGATCTTTCTGAATGTGCCCTTTTAGCCGGCCTCCCAAAGTCACCTTCGCGATACTCTCCTTTGATTGATAAAGATCTTGCGTTCAAACGGAGAAATATTGTTTTAAAACAAATGAAAGACACGGGGGGTATCACTCAAGATGTTTTTAACATTGCAAAAGAAGCACCTTTGAATCTAGCGAAACAAATCAAAAACAGGGTTAAAGCACCTTATTTTATAGAATTTATCAAATTTTTTCTTGAAAATACCATTGGTTCGTCAAGGCTTTACAAAGGTGGTCTTACCGTTGCTACAACACTCGATTTTAAATTGCAAAAGGCAGCGGAACTTGCTGTTGAAAAAGGGCTTTCTGTCCTCGAACATAGAATGAAAAAACGATTTATAAAAAATCCTGCCCCCCAAAGCGCACTCATTTCTTTAGATGTGCAATCCGGAGGAATCCTTGCCATGGTCGGCGGAAGGGATTTCTCAAAAACCCCTTTTAACCGGGCAACAATTGCCAGAAGACAACCTGGATCTGCATTTAAACCTATCGTTTATGCCTATGCCATTGAACAGGGTTTTTCACAAAGCAAAATCATTCTCGATGCACCGGTGGCCTTCAAAATTGGGAATCGAAAAAAAGAGTGGCAACCGAAAAATTTTTCCGATGATTATAAAGGCGAAATGACACTGAGAACGGCACTGGCGCTTTCAAAAAACATTCCTGCAGTAAGACTCATCGAGCTGTTGGGTCCCTCTTCAGTGGCCAGATTTGGACACACCCTAGGCATTGAATCTACCTTGTACCCGAATCTTTCCCTTGCCCTTGGCACTTCAGGAATTAAGCTGATTAATTTGACAGCAGCCTATTCGGTTTTTCCGAATAAGGGAAAATTCATAGAACCTTTTGGCGTCATTGAGATCGCTGATGGAAACGGGCGACTGATATGGCGTGTAAAACCTCAAAAAAAAGCCGTTATTTCAAGAGAAAGTGCCGCTGTTATCACAGACATGCTCCGAAGCGCCATTCAAGATGGCACGGGCAAAAAAGCAAAGGTTATTCAGCGACCGGTTGCCGGTAAAACAGGAACAACCAACGACTTCAAAGATGCACTTTTTATCGGCTTTTCGCCATCGATTACCACCGGAGTATGGGTGGGTCAAGATACATTTACGACGATTGGCAAAGGAGAAACAGGGGCAAGAACAGCGCTGCCGATATGGATCGAATTCATGCGCAGAGCGCTCCTTGACAGACCGATTCAATATTTTGATATTCCAGATGATGTCGTAAAAGTACGCATAGATCCATCAACCGGTCTTCTTGCAGAAGATAACTCTCCCAATGCTGTTAAAGCGCTTTTCAAGAAAGGAACCGAACCGAAATCATCTCGGTAAAACTACTTAGTGTCCATCCATAAATGAAGATTTTTGTTAAAGATCAAGGCATGCGAAAAAAATAACCACCCCGTTGAAGTACCGGAACAGGCAGGCATATAATTGATATTCCGAGGATTATTTTTTGAGCATAACGCAGAGATTGGGCAAAAAGACCATTTATGGATGGACACTACTCATGGACTGTTGACTTTCGGTCATAGGTAAAATAAATAATTTGGTAACGGTTTAGTCTTTTGGAAACATTACCACTCTTTTAAAACAAATCGATTTCAAGGGAGCGGCAATGTTTTTAAAAAATGATGAGGAAGACGATGATTCGAAAAGCCACCATTAAGGATATAAAAGCCATTCATGAACTGCTTCAGCAATATGGCCGCAAAGGTGAACTTTTACCCCGACCTTTAAGCGAATTATATGATCATGTGAGGGATTTTACGGTTTACGTTAATGATAAAGACGCCGGCGTTTTAGGATGCTGCGCATTGCAGTTCTGTTGGGATGATCTTGCCGAGATACGATCCCTGGCAGTGCATCCGGAACATTTGGGGAAAAGAGTCGGATCAAAACTTGTCGAACACGTGCTTTTGGAAGCAAAGTCTTTTGAAATGCAAAAAGTGTTTGCGCTGACATACCGTCCCGATTTTTTTAAGCGTTTCGGTTTTCAACAAATAGACAGATCAGAGCTTCCCATAAAAATTTGGGCGGACTGCATTATGTGCATAAAATTTCCGGATTGTGATGAAATCGCCATGATGAAAAAAATAGGTTAAGCGAACCCTAAGTATATATGAGATTCAGAGAAATTGGAGGATATTTCCAAACGCCCGGCTTTGGCATAATATGCTGACCGCCAACGCTTAGCCAATTCAAGTCGGGTTTAACGTCTCGTAATTTGCCGTCATCAGGCGGCCTGGCATGATTGGTAAAGGCATAAGTGGCTTGGAAGATACAGATTCCTTTTGTTTTCTCCCGGGCAATAACATAATTTTTTTTAAATGTACGTGCTTTAATGTTATTTGCCTCTGCAATCTGTTCCAGTTCACTTTCTTTAAATTTCATCAGAACCGCTTTTGAAGCACCTCGTTCGGAAACCCGTATCAATGCTCTCGATTCGCTGCTTGCTGCATAAACTGTCGAAATAAATCCCATTCTTTTTAAATATTGGGACGCAACAATGGCAGCAGTTCTCCTGCCACCCACCTCAAATGGAAGGCAATAGTACTCAAAAAATTTTTTCTGAACGTCTATGGCATATTTATCTCCTTTTTCATACAAATCCTTTGATATATATCGAAGACTGCTGGCCAAATCCTCGGCTGCATCTGCAATCGGCCAATCGATTTTTACATGAAAATGGGAGAGGTTATATCTATTCTTTTTCTTGCCGGCTGGATCCCGCTGGATTAAAAGCGCATAATCCACAGGCAGCAAAAGTTTAAGCAACTCGTGAAAATGGACAGAATCAAGGTATTTCTGATTTCTATCGAACTTGCTTGCAATCGGAAGAGGCTCATATCGAAGGAGATTGGTTTTGGTGGTCCTGTTGGTTCTGAAAAACCTTATATATTTCTTATGAGTTGATGGAATGGTATCTTCCACAAAAATCACCAAAAAGGTATTCTGGCAGTTATATTCCACAGCCGGAATGCGCGCCCGAGGCTTCAACTCACGTTTTTCAACAAATGGATAGGGGACATTTGCACTAAGAAAATTATTATAAGAATCGATCAAAGAGTACTGGAACATCTGTTCATCAAGTTCATCCCTCAACAATTCATAATAAGAACGCCTTAATCTGTTTTCCTGACTCAGCTCTTCTCTTACAGACCAGAATGCCAATCGTCTCTCCTTTCAGTATTCATTGAAGGATAAAATTTGCTTTATCTTTTTGAATTTTCTCTTATAATAGCATTATTTTATAAAAACGTCAACGCCATAACATCATCATTTTCCGTTATACTTTTCAAGCCATTGATACAAGGGCTCTCGATATTTGTATGCCAAAAAGATAACGATCAGGCACAGTCCCATTATCATTGCAAACAGACCGTATTTCTGTTCGAAAATGTATGATCCCTGGAGGCTGAGCATCAATGTTCCCGGCATTCGTCCGATGCCTGTGAGTATGAGGAAGATCTTTAAAGGCAGTGTACTCAAACCTAAAAACAGACACAGGTAGTCTTTGGGAAATCCGGGAATAACAAAGAGGATAAACAGAACAATGACCCCTTGGCGTTTGATAATCTTATCCAAACGATCCAGTTGATGTTCAGGGATCAGTTTCCTGACAAAACGTTTTCCCATGAAACGTCCAATTGAAAAATTGATCAACGATCCTGCTGTCAAACCGATACTCGAATAAACAAATCCCTTTGCGGTACCGAATAAAAAGCCCCCGATAAAACCTGTGGCTTCACCTGGAAAAGGTGCGAAAAGCACTTGGAGAATCTGAATGATGATGAAAACTGCAGGTGCACCATGACCAAACGAAGCGACAAAGCTTTTAATCTGCTCTTGGTCCGAAAAAAGATGATAAAAGTAAGTGATTTTTTGCCACAAATAGTGACGGTACACATAGCCTAATAAAATAACAAAGCTAACAACTGCAACTGCAATGAGTATTCGATGGATATTTATCTTGGTAGATGTTGTATTTTTTGTCAAAACAGTAATTACCGTAAGTCAAAGACCTGGTGTCCATCCATGAATTCAAAATGAACACAATGGGTGTCCAATTCATAAATGAGCAATTTTTTTCTGATCAAGGCCGCACAAGGGTTTGCGGTCCCCGCTCACGGGACAGGAAGGCGTACGTCTGTAAGCCGCAGCCGGAAACCCGCAACCTCCGGCTCGTAGAGCCTACGCCTCGGAGAGAGAACGCCGAGCAGGACAAAAAGGGCCATTTATGGATGGACACTACCTAAGTGTCCAATGCTGCCACAGCCGGAAGGGTCTTCCCCTCCATAAGTGCAAGAAAAGCTCCGCCACCCGTAGAAATATAGGTTATTCTTTCGGCTTCGCCACTTTTATGGACAGCGACGTCTGTATCCCCTCCCCCGACAATTGAAAGTGCATGGGAATCAGCAACACTGCGAACCATGGCGATTGTTCCTCGACTGAATGCATCTATTTCAAATACACCTAAGGGGCCGTTCCAGATAATGGTTTTGGCGTCATACAATACTTCGGAAAAGAGCAAGGTTGTTGCAGGACCGATGTCCAGGACCATCCAATCATTAGGAATTTCCTGTATGGGTACGATCTTGATATTCGCTTTGGAATCCATACGGTCTGCCACAACCGCATCCACCGGTAGATAAAACTTTATGCCATTTTCAACTGCTTTATTAATTATCGAATCAGCTGTTTCAACAAGATCTATTTCTACCATAGATTTTCCCATGTTCCAGCCCCTGCTTTTCAGAAAAGTGTTTGCCATAGCTCCGCCGACAATGAATTTGTCAACATGATGCAGCATGTTCTCAAACGCCCCGATTTTGCTTGACACCTTGGCTCCGCCTACAATCGCAACCAGAGGGCGCCAGGGATCAGCCATTGCCTTTTTAAAATAGTCGAGTTCTCTTTGAAGCAAAAAGCCCGCGCCGGTTATCGGCGCATATTTTGTTATTGCCACAACCGATGCATTGATACGATGAGATACGGCAAAAGCGTCATTTATATAAACATCACAAAGACTTCCCAGTTGTTTCGCAAATGCATCGTCATTTTTCTGCTCCTCAGGATGGAATCTTAAATTTTCCAGAAGCACCACGTCGCCGTTTTTCATTTTGTTTACCAGTTCTTCTACTTCAGAACCGATACAGTCTTTTGCCATGACAACTTCTGTTTTTAAAAGCCTTCCCAAACGCTTTGCTACAGGAGAAAGGCTCATTTTGGTTGTTATTTTCCCACTGGGTCTTCCCAAATGTGAAGCGATGATAAGCTTTGAATTATTATCAAGAAGATACCTTAAGGTTGGCAATACGGCCTGAATCCGGGTATCATCGGTAATGTTTTGTTGTTCGTCCAACGGTACGTTAAAATCGACCCTGACGAAGACTTTTTTCTCCGTAATATCTATTTCCTTTATGGTTTTCATCACCCCCTCCTTTAATGCACCTCTTTAATCCTTTTTGTTTAACTTTCGCTTAAGTTCCTTTTTTTTTGACCATCTTTCAATAAAGCTCATCATACCGGAATCATAAGCCCGGTCCACGATTTCTTCTCGAACCTTCACTCCACCAGCACCTCCCATGGCTGATCGTAAACACGCTGTTTTGTGTAAACACTCAAGACACGCGTCCGGTGTGTTTCTTAACCCGTCTTTGGTTTTTGGAAAAACAGTCTCGAGTTCGCCAAAGCATTTCGGATATTTTTTATCTTTACATTTGTTCGTCATTTTTATGTTGTTTTGAACATCTGGATTTGAAATTTAACCCTACTTATTTTGCGTATCATATTCACGATTCATCCGGGATATGTAGCCCTCGTCCGCAAAACTGAAGTAACAGTTATTACCGACAATTATGTGTTCATGAACTGTAATGTCGATAACCCTTAAGGCAAAAATAAGACGGCGCGTAATGGCGATGTCTTCTTGTGACGGTTTCGGGTCACCCGATGGATGGTTATGTGCGAAAATAATGGCTGCGGCATGATGATTAAGGGCTGCAAGAAGTACTTCTCTTGGGTATACAGAACTGGCTGTCAGTGTCCCTTCAAAGAGTGTTTCTGTTGAAATAACTCTATTTTTTGCATCTAGAAACACCGCATTAAAGCACTCTCTGGGTTTATCCCTTAACCTGTGATAAAGATATTCGAAAAGTTCTTTGGAATTGTTCAAGGGGTCTTTATGTATTAATCGTTTTTTAAGATAGCGATCTGCAGCAGCTTTTATCAGTTTGATCCCGAATAAATTTTTTGGGCCGATTCCGTGCACTTCGCAAAGCGACTGGGAAGAGGCTTCGAATACACCCTGGAGTGTTTTAAATTTATTCAAAGCCGCCTTTGCGGCTTCCTTACAATCTTTTCGTGGCGTAGCCAGTGTCAAAAGCAGTTCAATCACCTCATAGTCATGGAATCCTTCCAGGCCGGAATTCAGAAACTTCTCCCGAAGTCTTTTCCGATGTCCTTTTCCTTTATGCGTTCGGGCAGTCTCTAACTTAGATTTCAGACAAGAGGCGGGATATTTTTTCATTTTTAGATAAATTCATATGGATGCGATCGTTAAACAGAAAGAAGCCGTACGATCACGGATAAAGCGCAAAGAAGCAGTCAGGATTAAATATTTAATAGACAATCATTATTATACAATCAGATTAAACCTCATCCAGCTCTTGTTTCAGATCCCGGGTCATGAGTCGGTGTACAGCCTCTTTGGGTGAAACATCATCATAAAGAACATGATATACTTCATGAGAAATCGGCATTTCGACACCAAGTTTTCGTGACAGATTGTAAACCGACTTGGCTGTTTTTACCCCTTCCGCCACCATCCTCATTTCAGAGAGAATTTCATTTAATTTCATGCCCTCTCCGATTTTTTTCCCCACGGTGTGGTTTCTGCTAACGTCTCCGGTACACGTCAAAACCAAATCACCAACACCGGCAATTCCGGCGAAAGTACGCGGGTTTGCGCCGAGTTTCAACCCCAACCGGCGCATCTCTGTAAGACCTCTGGTAATTAGGGCCGCCCTTGTATTTAATCCAAGGCCAAGGCCATCTGTAATTCCGGAGGCGATGGCGATGACATTCTTAACCGAACCTCCCAGCTCAACACCGATCATATCGTTGTTTGTGTAGACCCTGAAATAAGGGGTTGCAAAAATCTGCTGAACAACATCGGCCACTTTTTGGTTTTTGGATGCAACAGCGACAACAGTGGGAACTTTCCGAACAACTTCCCGTGCAAAACTCGGCCCTGAAAGGACCGCAAACGAATCTTCGGGAATCTCATGAAAAATTTCTCTTAACACACCGGACATGGTCAAGTGGGTTTTGTTCTCAATACCTTTAGAAGCCGACACAATGATCGTCTCTTTGGAAATGTGCTCGCGGATTTTGCTCGCGGTCTCACGCATAACATGAGATGGAACAACCAGGAGCACAAGATCTTTTCCCTTAACAACTGTTTCAATATCGTTGGAAGGAGAAATGTGATCAGAAAGAGAAATACCAGGAAGAAAAACTTTGTTTTCTCTGTATGATTCGATCTGCTCTTTTACTTCCTTTTCAAATACCCACAGATCGATTTTAAAACCTTTCGATGCCAAAAGATTTGTCAATGCGGTTCCCCAGCTTCCAGCACCCACGACACCGATCTTCACTTTATTTACATCTATCTGCATATTCACCGGTATGTCACCTTCATTCTTCACTTAAATAATCTTCTTTTTCCGCCAGCCTTGCAATACCGGCGACCTTCTCTCCCAGCCCCAATCCAATAAGCTTTACCCCTTGGGTGTTACGACTGATAACTGAAATTCCACCGACAGATATTCGGATAAGCTTTCCGGAGTCAGTCATAAGCATCAAATCATCTTGTTCATCTACCAGGCGTATGGAGACAACCTGTCCGTTTCGCTCACTTGTTTTAATCGTAATTACACCCTTACCTCCCCGTCTTTGCAAAGGATATTCATCAATGGACGTTCTTTTTCCATAACCGTTTTCCGTTGCCGCAAACAGGGTCTGACCATGGCTTAAAACCTCCATTCCAACTATTCGGTCGCCCGAAGCGAGCCTTAGCCCGCGAACGCCTCTTGTCACGCGACCGCTGGGTCGGACATCAGATTCGTGAAAGCGGATCGATTTACCCGTTGCCGATCCTAAAAAGACGTTTAGGGTTCCATCGGTAATCCGTGCTGTAATCAACTCGTCGCCCGGAACCAGGCTTAAAGCGATAATGCCCCCGACTCTGGGTCTGGAATATGCCATAAGTTCCGTTTTTTTGACCAAGCCGTTTCTTGTTGCCATGATAATGTGATATCCCGGTTCAAACTTTGGAACAGCGAGAACTGTTGTAAGCTTTTCATCTTTACTCAAATTAAGAAGATTAACAATCGCCTTGCCCCGGCTGGCACGGCCTGCCTGTGGAATGTCATAAACTTTACACCAGTATACTTGGCCCTGATTCGTAAAAAAGAGAAAGGTATGGTGGGTGGAAGCGACAAAAAGATCGGCAACAAAATCGTCTTCTTTAACACCCATGGCCATCTTTCCCTTACCCCCGCGCAACTGTTTTCTGTAAAGCGTAATGGGATTCCGTTTGATATAGCCGCTTTTTGAGATCGTAACGACCATATCCTCTTCAACAATCATATCTTCAATGGTTATTTCTTTGGTTGATTCAACAATCTCTGTCCTACGCTCATCACCAAACTCTTGCTGAATCTCTGAAAGCTCATCTTTGATAATATTTTCCACTATACGTTCACTGCCAAGAATTTCCTTGTACCATGCGATATCCTTAAGAATATTTTTATATTCTTCGATTATCTTTTCCTGTTCGAGTCCGGTGAGTCGCTGTAGTCGCATATCGAGAATGGCCTGTGCCTGAATTTCAGTCAAATCGAAATTCTTAACCAGACCCACCTTTGCCTCCATGGGTGTCTTTGACTCCCGAATGAGGAAAACAACATCATCAAGGTTGTCTAAAGCGGTTTTCAAACCCTCTAAAATGTGGGCCCGCGCTTCAGCTATTTTCAGATCATATTGTGTCCGTCGTATGATGATTTCTTTGCGGTGAAATACAAAATACTCAAGGATTTCCTTTAATTTAAGAAGCTTCGGTTGGTTGTTCACAATCGCAAGAAAAATAATACCGAAGCTGTTCTCCATCTGTGTGTGTTTATACAGCTGATTGACAACGACTCCCGCTATCTGATCTCTTTTCAAAGCAATTGCAATTCGCATCCCTTCTCGATCTGATTCATCCCTCACAAAGCTGATACCTTCGATTCGCTTGTGTTTCATCAATTCCGCAATCTTTTCAATCAATCTTGCCTTGTTGACCTGATAGGGAAGTTCTGTGACAACAATTGTCTCTTTTCCGGTCCTTTTATCCTTTTCGATAACGGCTCTGGCCCGAATTCGAATGATACCCCGGCCATTTCGATATGCTTCATGAATCCCATTCGTGCCGTAAATAATACCGGCCGTAGGAAAGTCGGGTCCTGGAATATATTTAAGAAGATCTTTCCAGGTTAGATCAGGATTGTCGAGGATGGCTTTGATGGCTTCAATGATCTCAAAAAGATTGTGAGGCGGAATATTGGTCGCCATACCCACAGCGATACCCGAAGACCCGTTGATCAAAAGATTGGGCACTTTGGCAGGGAGTATGGTTGGTTCTGTTAATGATTCGTCATAATTGGCTACGACATCAACGGTCTCTTTGTCCAAATCTTCCAACATTGCATGGGCCATGCGCATCATTCTGATTTCCGTATACCGCATCGCAGCAGCAGGATCGCCGTCAACAGAACCAAAATTGCCCTGCCCGTTTATCAGAGGATATCTTAAAGAAAAATCCTGGGCCATCCGCACAATGGTATCGTAAACAGCGGTGTCACCGTGGGGGTGATATTTACCGATGACATCACCAACAATGCGCGCTGATTTCTTATACGGCTTATTATAGTCATTTTTAAGCTCTCTCATTGCAAACAGGATGCGTCGATGGACAGGTTTTAGACCATCACGGACTTCCGGCAGAGCTCTTCCGATAATCACGCTCATGGCATAATCGAGATACGATTTTTTCATCTCGCTCTCGATACTAATTTGGGGCAATTTCTCAGGTATCAACATAATTCTACTCGATTATTTGCAAACAGTTAAATTGTGAAATCTTGATTTCAATTGTATTAATGGCGAGTAACTATCCCTTTTAAGCGCGAAATATCGCCGCCACATTAGGATGGCTTTTGCTCTCCGGCAAAATAAATCAGCATATCATAATATTAATTTATTTTGTCATTAAAGTCTACGCAGTTTATAGATTAAAGGAGCCTGTGTGTCAAATAAAAGCCAATATAATAAGAATCTTTTTACATGTTTATCCAGCACGAATTGTTTCACAGTTGAATTGCCGAACAACCAAAATTCCGATATCATCACAAAATGCCCAAAGCATCCCCCAAAACCTGGTAAGGTTTGGGAAATTCCGGCTGAAAGTTCTGATAAAATGTCACCGGATAACGGGCGCCGACCTTTTTCCCTGCATTTTTCAAACCTCTAACTAAATTTTCAAGCAACGTTCCAGGAATAGAAAACACCATTTCATCGTCCTGGGTCATGGAAAATATTCGATCTCCCATCCCAGGAATAGCAACTCGTGGTTTTTGGGTCTTATGAGGAGCAATAAGATATTCGCTGCATTCGACCTTTCCCCCGAAATTTCCTGCAATGCGATAGTTTTCTTCAAAAACCAGTCCTTGAATCATGCGCATCACCTGGGCAGGATTGCCAAAAAATGCCACCGTATCCGGATCAAACAAGCCTTTTTGCAAAGGCGCCAAAACAATGGCTTCACATTCTGCATTCTCCAACCGAACCATTTCCTCAACTTCTTTACGACCCCTCTCTTCGGTCTGGGAAAAATCCACCTCGCAAAACAACTTCCCAAGTGTTTCAGCCGGGTCTGCAGCACCACTCAGCCCAAATGCGATCATCGCAGGGACACAAATCAGATCTTCCTGTGTGAGACCCACCGTCCATCCATATGTTCTCGCCATGGTGACACCCTGACATATGGTGATCCGCTTACCCAAAACCATTGAAGGCTGACGGGTTTTTTCGGGAAAAGTCGATTTATCTTTCAAAAACTTGACGGCAACAGGAAAAGTTTTCAGTCTCAGGTTGTTTTGGATAAATTCTGCCGTTTCCTGGTAATTCACTTTTGCCATGAAGCACCTCCTTAGGTTAACAGTATGTCTTTGCCTCTATTTTTCAAATCAGTTTACCAGTCTGTTTTTATTTTACCGTCGCATCTATATGTTTTTACGGGAAAACAAATCTTCTCGGGCTGCTGTATTTTGTTGGCGTTTCTGAAAATATCACATTGCTGCTTAAATTCGATAGCTCACCGCCCATTCGCTTCGCTCATTAGAGTCGCAGAGATCGCTGAGGTTATTTATTTTATTGTTTTCAGTTGAGAGGACGGAAAACAATAAGAAGCAAGCCCTGCGGGCAGTTATAGTAAAAAAAATATCGCGTAGCGATTGATTTTTTTTCTTTTGCCGTCCTCTCAACGGCAAAAGAAAAGTATCTTTTCTTTGCGCGCTCTGCGTCTTTGCGGTGAAAAAAAAACGAAATCAAATTATATAAATCTACACATTTTAAATAAAACGTATTTCTAACAAAGGCCTATTTTGAAAGTGTTTACGAAAATTAATTACAGCAACTAAACTAATAGCATATCTTTCTACTTGAATTTGCTCCAAATCAAACCGGACACTACTGATATCACATAAAACTTGAGCAAATATTTTGTTTAAATGCGAAGTGCCAGACACAGTCCGTCCTTTTCAGGAGAATGAAGCGGTAAAAATGAAAATAAACTCACCGGCCTGAATTCCCTGGAACTGAATATTGCTGTGTTGAAAGGATCAGCATCTTCAAATCCGACATTGTCTGCAACAAGCAGTCCGTTTTGTCTTAGAAGATCGCGACAATACGGCAATGCCGTGTCGTAGTCTATTTTGTCGATATCCATGAAAATCAAGTCAAAGGGTGCGGGGATGGTTTTCATTTCTTCAATTGCATCGCCAACCCGAATTTGAATCTGATCATCAAAACCCGCCCGTATGAAATTTTTCCGAGCTCTGGCCGCCATTACCGGATCATTCTCCAGAGTTACTAACTGCCCTTTTAAATTCTCGAATGCTTCCACCAGAAAAATGGCGGAATACCCTGTTGCCGTGCCGAGTTCCAGAATTCTTTCAGCCCGAATTATTCTGGCCAGTATAAATAGGAGTTCACCAACTACCGGACCAACAATGGGGATGTCCTCACGAAAGGCTTCTTCTTCCAATTCCTTGAGCAATGCACTTCTTTTTGGAACAAACCGTCTAAAATATTTTTCCGGGTTTTTTATAATTACCGACATGCTGCTTCCTTTAGGGAAAAACATTGTCTGAAAGCGCTTCAGCATAAAAATAAAATTATTTAGACCTTCGACTTCAAAGACTTTATGCTACAAGCTAGTTTAAAAGTGCAGAATACGTTCAATGACGAGCCTGCCAGAAGCGGATAAAGCGCAAGACGCCGTAGGCGTCATTTGTAATATATGAAAAAGCGCGTTCCCGCTAAACGCGGGATGAGCATTTTGAATAGGCTCGCGACCCACCATCAAGAATACCATTAAACGAGGAGTCCCGCAGTGCGGGGCAACACCGCAATTGGTGTTAGGTGTATTTCTGAGAAAGCCTGTAATATTCTTGCGTGATACTTGCGCACTAAGTTTCTGGAGACAACTCAAATGCATCACCCGGTTCACTGAGAATATTGGAAGTGCCGGATTCAAACTGAAGAAAGAGTTTTTCTAATTGTCCGTCTATTTCAGGGATATTGTTCTTCCAATCGAAAAGCCGACAGGTGTCCGTCAAGTCGTTTGGCATTAAACACCGAATAAAGGGCATCATGGGATCACCGGCCATCGATTTGTAATTGAACATCATGGCGTCATCTACCGGAAATTGGTCAAGTTCAAAAAGTTGAATTAAATAAATAAAACAGTCGCCTTGAAATAAATCGCTCATTTCTCGATATTTAACGAGACGGTCTTTGAACTTTAAAATGGCCAGGTATGGATTTTCCGCATCGATGATCAGACTGAACTCACCATGACGTCTATCATTTTCGATTGTTTCCTCCTGATTCGTAGCGTATGTAAAATTTCCAATAAAGTACATTCGTCTCCTCCTGTTAACATTGGTTTTATCGATATTATTCAGGTAAAAACATTATTTAGTGTCCATCCAGAAATGGTAGATTTAAGTTCAGGCCAAGGCCGCAACTATTTTATAACCGCAGGCGTAGCGCGCTACGTCGAGGATTACAAAATAGCGAGAACGCCGGCCTGGGCTGAAAGATGCCATTTATGGATTGACACTATTTAATACCATA
>Ga0224503_10000033_pt1 | contig 36142 bp, 33 predicted proteins | sample SF_Oct11_sed_USG_2_FD_169106 | JGI IMG/M metagenome (GOLD analysis project Ga0224503, IMG submission 169106) | Sediment microbial communities from San Francisco Bay, California, United States - SF_Oct11_sed_USGS_21 | ecosystem: Environmental > Aquatic > Marine > Sediment | place: USA...
TCGATCCCGACCGTCATGCTGTTCGACAAAGGCCAGATCGTGGATACCATCGTCGGCGTGCGGCCGAAATCTGACTACGAGAGCAGCCTCAAGAAAGTCATTGCCTGATTTGTGCCGCGCCGTCAGGAATCCGGGCGGCGAGCGTACAGATACAGCATCTCCATCGCCAGGTGCGCTCCCGCCAGCGCCGTGATCTCACCGACGTCGTAGGCGGGCGCAACTTCGACGACGTCCATACCCACGACGTTGATGCCGGCGAGCCCCCTGAGTATGGCCATCGCCTGGTGCGTGGTGAGTCCACCGCACACGGGAGTTCCGGTCCCCGGCGCGTGGCTGGGGTCCAGACAGTCGATGTCAAAGGTCAGGTAGACCGGCCGGTCCCCGAGGATCTCGCGCGTTCTTGCGACGACGGCTTCGACGCCCGATGCGTGCACGTCGGGCGCATCGATGATGTTGAAGCCCAGCGTATCCGGATTCGTCGTGCGGATTCCGATCTGTACCGACTTGGCCGGATCGACGAGGCCGTTCTTTGCTGCCCACCAGAACATCGTGCCGTGATCGATGCGGTCGTTGTCGTCGGCCCAGGTGTCGCTGTGGGCATCGAAATGCAGCAGCGACAGCGCGCCGCCATGCTTGCGCTGATGGGCGCGTAGCAACGGGTACGACACGAAATGATCGCCCCCCAGCGATAACAGTGCCGGGCCCTGGTCGATGATGCCGAACGCGTGCGCTTCGATCTCATCCGGTGTGTTCTCCGGCCGCCCGTGATCGAAGAAGCAGTCGCCCGCGTCGACAACCGCGAGTTTGTCAAAGGGATCGAACTCCATGCCGTAGGGCTTTTCCCAGGCCATGATCGACGACGCGGCACGAATCGCCCTGGGGCCGAATCTCGCGCCCGGCCGGTTGGTCGTTGCCGTATCGAGCGGTATGCCGGTCACCGCGACGTCCACGCCGCTCATGTCCGTGGTGTACTTGCGCCGCATGAACGACAGCGCCCCGCCGTAGGTCGGTTCCGGCGTCGTGCCGTAGAGCTCTTCGCGTACGATCGCGTGATCGGTGACTTTCTTGTTCAAGCAATTACTCCGCGCGGACAGTCAGGGCGCGAGCGCCTCTGCGGTCAGGTCCAGACACTTCCAGGCCGTGTCCACGAGTTCGTCGGCTTCCTCAGGCTTCAGCACCAGCGGTGGTGCGCAGACCATAGTGTCGCCCACCGCTCTCAGCACCAGGCCGTTCTCGAGGAACATGTCGCGGCAGATCGTGCCGGCGCCCCGCTTCTCCGGGAATCGCTCGAGCGTCTCCTTGTCCGCGACGAGTTCCAGCGCGCCCATCAGCCCGATCATGCGCGTATCGCCGACGAGCGGGTGCTCGCCAAGCTTGTGCCAACGTTCCTGCAGGTATGGGCCGATGTCGTTCTTCACCCGGCCGACGAGCCCTTCCTCCTGGATCAGGCGAATGTTTGCGATCGCAACGGCACAGGCCGCCGGGTGACCCGAGTAGGTGTAGCCGTGAAAGAACTCGCCGCCCTTCTCGATCATCACGTCCGCAACGCGGTCGCCGACGAGGACGCCGCCAAGCGGCAGATAGCCCGAGGTCACGCCCTTCGCAAACGGCATCAGGTCCGGCCGCGTGCCGAAATGATCGGCGCCGAACCATTCTCCGAGACGCCCGAACCCGGTGATGACCTCGTCTGAAATCAGCAGAATGCCGTACTCGTCGCAGATGCGCTGGATCTCCGGCCAGTAGGTATCGGGGGGAATGATGACGCCGCCGGCTCCCTGCACGGGCTCGCCGATGAACGCGGCCACCTTGTCAGTGCCGATCTCGCGGATCTTCTCCTCGAGCGCCCTGGCGGTGGCCAGGCCGAATTCGTCGGGGGAAAGACTGCGATCGCTGCCGAACCAGTAGGGCTGGTCGATGTGCTCGATGCCCGGTATCGGCAGGCCGCTCTGGCGGTGCATGGGCTTCATCCCGCCGAGGCTCGCTGCCGCGACGGTCGAGCCGTGGTAGGCGTTCTTGCGGCTGATGATCGTGTGACGCTGTGGCTGGCCCATCAGGTCCCAGTAGGTACGCACCATGCGCACCACGGTGTCGTTGGACTCGGATCCGGACCCGGCGAAAAACACCCGGTTGAACTGCGGCTGGCTGATCTCCTGCAGGATCGAAGCAAGTTCGATCGACGGCGGGTGCGCACACTGGAAGAAATTGTTGTAGTAAGGCAGTTCCTGCAGCTGCCGTGTCGCGGCATCGATGAGTGATTGCTGGCCGTAACCGACGTTGACGCACCAGAGCCCGGACATGCCGTCGAGAATGCGGTTGCCGTCAGCGTCGAAAATATACGAACCTTCGGCACGCGTAATGATACGCGATCGTTTCTCGTGCAGTGCCTTGTGGTCCGTGAACGGATGCAGGTGGTGATCTTTGTCCAGTTCCTGCCAGTCCTGTCGAGATCGCTTTTCAATCGCCGCCATGCGTTACCTCGGTCATACGTTGAACATCAGGATCTCACGCTCCCAGGGCGTGATGATCTCTTCGAACTCCATGAACTCGGCGTGCTTGAGCCCGCAGTACAAGGTGACGAACTCGTCGCCGAGCATACTCCGCATCGCGTTGCTGTCACGCAGCGCCTCGATCGCCGAATAGATGTGCCAGTGCAGCTTGAATTCACTGCCGTACGCGCTGCCCGATATCGGATCTGTCGGGGTTGACCCTTCCACCATGCCAAGGTAACCGCAGGCAAGCGTCGCCGCAATCGCGAGGTACGGGTTCACGTCCGACCCGGCAACTCGATTCTCGATACGGCGCGCGTCCGCTAACCCGTCGGGCACGCGCAGGCCGACCGTGCGATTGTCGATCGCCCAGGCGAGATTGACTGGCGACGAGTCCGGATTCAGAAATCGGCGGTAGGAGTTGACGTAGGGCGCGAAGATCAGCATGGCATCGGGCATGTAGCGCTGCAGTCCGCCCAGGAAACCGTAGAACAGCTCACTCGGCTCGCCATCGGGCGTGGAGAATATGTTGTTGCCCTGCTTGTCCACCACGCTCTGGTGAATGTGCAGCGCGCTGCCCGCATCCTCCGACATCGGCTTCGCAAGAAACGTCGCGTGCATCTCATGCTCGATCGCCGCCTCCCGCACGGTGCGCTTGAAGAGGAATACCTGGTCGGCAAGATCCACCGCGTTACCGTGCAGGAAATTTATCTCGAACTGCGCCGGCCCGGCCTCCTGGGACAGGGTATCGATGCGAATCCCCTGGTCCTCGCAATAGGCGTAGACATCGTTAATAAACGGATCGAAATCGTTCATCGTATCGATGCTGTAGGGCTGCCGCGCGCCTTCCGTCCAGCCCAGACGTCCCTCCGGCGGCTCGGCTTCCTTCATGGGGTCCGAGTGCGGGCTCAGCAGGTAGAATTCGACCTCTGGCGCAACCACGGGTATCCAGCCGCTGGATTCGAATTTCGCCAGTACCCTTCGCAGCACACCGCGCGGCGACGTGGGCACTCGCGTCATGTCACGACGGTAGCAATCGAGAAACACCGATGCAGCAGGATCGGTCGCCCAGGGAACGGGCCGCAACGTTGTGGCATCCGGTACCAGCAGCATGTCGCGATCCTCGACATTGTTCGGGTCGTCGATGAAATCGCCCGAGACCGTCTGTGAAAAAATCGACTCCGGCATCTTCATTTCGCCGGTACCGAACTTGGCGGCCGGGATCACTTTGCCGCGTGCCGAGCCCGCCATATCCGGCACGAACGCCTCTACGTCCTCGATGCCTCTCTTCGTGAACCAGGGCTGAAAAACTTCGTCTTTACTCACTATTACACCTGCCGTTTGCCGGCACGCTCCCGGCACGCGTCACCGAATGCCTCGAACATCGCGCTCGAAAATTTGTTGCTGGTCGCTTTCCATTCCGGGTGCCACTGCACCGCCAGCGCAAACGCCGTGGCACCATCGACCGTGAAGGCCTCTATCAACCCATCGTCGGCCACCGCCTCGACCGTAACGTCGTCCGCCAGCCGTGCAATGCCCTGCCCGTGCAGGGAATTCACCATGACTTCCCCGGCGCCGGCGAGGCGAGCGAGCAAACCGCCCTCTACCAGCGTGACCGGGTGCGAGGGCCCGTACTGAACGTCCAGCGGATCGTCCGGGTTCTCCTTGTGGCTATGGTATCCGGCCACATCGCTTACCTTCTGGTGCAGCGTACCGCCAAGCACGACATTGAGTTCCTGGAATCCGCGGCAGATGGCGAACAGGGGCACGCCCGTTTCCAGCGCGTGCCGGGCAATCGGCAACGTGAGCGCGTCGCGGTGCGGATCGCGTAACGCATCAGGATCGTCGGACTCGCCGCCGTAATGCCGCGGTTCCAGGTCGCTCGGGCTGCCCGTCAGCAATACCCCGTCGACCTGGTCCACGAGTTCGTCGATAGCGAGGTCATCCGCTAGCACAGGGACGATCAGCGGGACCGCGTCTGCGGCCTCGATAACGGCCTTCAGGTATTTTTCCCCCGCCATGTGAAATGGATGGGGCTCGAGAACGCGACGATCCGCCGGCACGCCGATAATGGGTTTCGGGCGCATATGGGGACAAACCCCGGCACTCCTCTACGGTTTGAAGGCTAAAGGATACGCTAGGCGGTGCCGCCGAGTATAGATTGCAAGCGGCTCACTCGGCCGCCGCGGCGTCGGCCTGCCGCCCCCGCAGCCGCAAGACGACATAAAGGACAACGCCGCCGCCGAGCAGCGACACCCACGGCGGCACGCCGTAACCGCCCGGCACCGTGCCGATCACGATCGCAACGAGACCGACCAGCAATGCATACGGCAACTGGGTGCGGACATGTTCGATGTGGTTGCACCCCGACGCAATCGATGACAATACCGTGGTATCGGAGATCGGCGAGCAGTGGTCGCCCCAAACGGCACCGGCGAGAACGCAGGAGACAGACGAATAGAGAATGTGCATGTCGCCCGCCTCGGTCATGCCGTTGACGCTCATCACCGCCCACGCCAGCGGTATTACGAGCGGCACCAGGATGCCCATCGTGCCCCAGCTGGTCCCGGTCGCAAATGCCGTCACGCCCGCAAGCACGAATACGCCCGCGGGCACCCAGGCGGCGGGCATCGACTCGCCGAGGATGGTTATGAGGTAGCCCTTGGCGTTCAGCGCCGTGGTGACATCGGCCATGGACCATGCGAGCACCAGCACGATCATGCCGAACAGCGTGGCCCGCACACCGCCGTACCAGGCGTCCACGGTCTCATGGGTGGTCAGGATGCGTTGCCCTATGGACATCGCCGCCGCCGTCAGCGCGCCCATGAAGGACGCCCACATCATCGCCTTGTACGGATTCGCGTCGCCGATGATCTCCCGGATCGTTTCGCCGTCGCCCGTTGCGTAAAGGCCGCCGAGCAGCGCCACAACCAGGACGATGATTGGTATGAACGCGTTCACCGGACGGGGCGGCACGTCGGGCTTCGGCTCCAGCGTGTCTCCGCTCGCCGAATCCGCGCCGTCATCGCCGACTGAGAATACGTCGCCTTTGCGCGCGCGTACCTCCGCCGCGTACATCGGCCCCATATCGCGACCGGTAACCGCAACCATGAACACGAAGACGATCGCGAGGATCGGGTAAAAGCTGTAAGGGATCGACTGCAGGAAGATCGCATACGCCGGTACGTCGGCCAGTTCGCTGATGTCCTGCAGCGCTGCGTCGATCAGGCTGACTTCGTAGCCGATCCAGGTCGTGATCAGTGCGATGCTCACGACGGGCGCCGCCGTCGAGTCGACGATGTACGCGAGCTTTTCGCGGGAGATCTTCAGCTGATCGGTTATGGGCCGTGCGGTGTTGCCGACGACGAGCGTGTTCGCATAGTCGTCGAAGAAAATCATCAGCCCCATGAGCCATGCAGCCACCTGGGCGCCCATCGCGGTCTTTGCCCGGCTCACGACCATCTTCACGATGCTCATCATGCCGCCGTTGCGCGTGATAATGCCCACCATGCCCCCGATCATCATCGTAAACAGGATGATGGCCGCGTGATCGGGCTTCGCGACCGTGCTGGCGACAAACACCTCGAAGGATTCGAGCAGGCCGACGGCCGCTCCTTTCAACGTAAACGAATTCAGCGCTGTCGCGCCGAGCCAGATCCCGAGCAGCAGTGCCGGCACGACGCTGCGGATAATCAGCGCAACGGCAATCGCCGTAAACGCCGGCAGCAATGAAACCCAGCCCGGCATTACGCGCAGCTCGACGGAACCGGTCTCCGCGCCCGCCGCGTAGTCAAGCGTGAAATGGCCGCTACCGCTAACGACCAGGTCTGCCAGCGTGGCCGTACCGGAGTCATCGGCCGTGGCCACAACACGTTTGCCGTCGAGCCGGGCCTCGACCGAATCCCCGGCCGGCGCGCCACTGATGACGATCTCGAACGGCACGTCGTCGAGCACGATGCCGGGAACATCGGCCTCGATGGCCGCCGCACCCGGTGCGCATGCAAACAAACCGAAGCCGACGCAAAGGCCGCGAATGATCCGGAAACGGGCGTACAGGTGCTTGATTATGATGTTCTTATTCCTGCCGCTTGTGATTTCCGGAATGTTAACATGCGATTTGTGGCGCAACGAAAGACAAATCCCCTGAAAGCCGAACTTGGCAGACTCCTGAAGGCGCAGCCCGATACCCTGTCCATGGAATTGCTGGTGGCCGACATGCACGGTTTCCTCAAGGGCAAGCGCATTCAGGCAGAGGACATGCAGAAGGTTTGCGATAACGGTTTCTCGATGTGCGCCGGCATCGTGTTGCTCGACGGGCTGGGCTACACGGTTCCCGGATTTCCCTTCGGCGAGGCGGACGGCGATCCCGACAGGGCGTGCCGGCTGGTGCCGGGCAGCATTGCGCCGGTGCCCTGGTCGGAGCGCCCGATGGCGCAGGCCATGTTCCGATTCCACGAGGAAGACGGCACGCCGTTCTTCGCGGACCCGCGAACCGTGCTGGAAAAGGCACTCGAGCCACTTCACAAGAAAGGCCTCAAGGTCGTCATGGCGACCGAACTCGAGTTCTACCTGCTCGACGCAGAGGCCGATACGCCGACACCGGGGACGCCGCGTGTGCCGGCCCTGGGCTTACCGCAACCGGGTACCCAGGTCTACAGTCACGACGACCTCTGGGAAGTCGAAGCGTTCCTCAACGATGTGTACGCCTGGTGCGAGGCCCAGGGCGTCCCGGCCGAATCGGCTATTTCCGAGTTTGCGCAAGGGCAATTCGAGATAAACCTGCGGCACGTCACCGATCCCGTTCTGGCCTGCGATAATTCGGTGCTTCTGAAGCGCATCGTCAAGGCAGCCGCGCGCAAGCACGGCTTCGTCGCGTGTTTCATGGCCAAGCCTTTCGAGGAAGAGAGCGGTTGCGGGCTGCACGTTCACATGAGCCTGGTGGACGAGAACGGCGTCAACTACTTCTCACAGGGTAAGGAAAAGATGGCCTCGCCGCCGTTCTCCGCAAGACTGCGGCACGCGGTCGGCGGCCTCCTCCAGACCATGCCCGAGAGCACGGCGATCTTCGCGCCCAACGCCAACTCCTACCGGCGGCTACGGCCGGAAATGTTTGCCCCGGTCGAACCGAACTGGGGCGTCAACCATCGCGCCGTTGCGGTGCGCGTGCCCATGTCGGACGAGAAGAACCTGCGCTTCGAACACCGCGTCTCCGGTGCGGACGCAAATCCCTATCTGGTCACGGCGGCTATCGCTGCCGGCGTACATCACGGGCTGACCAGCAAGTGCGATCCGGGTCGCATGGTCGAAGAAGGCGAGGTTATTTCGCTCAAAACGCGGATTCCCGTCCGCTGGGATGCGGCGCTCGACAAGTTCTCGCGCAGCAAGGTCTTGCCGGTCTATCTCGGCAAGGACTACTGCCACTACTTCCTCGGCAACCGGCGCGCGGAATCCGCGGCATTTCACAATACGATCAGCCTGCTCGACTACGAGTGGTACCTGCGATCGGTCTAGTCGCGCGCTGGCGCAATGCTTGCCGCGTTGGGGCGCCGGGGATCGGAGGAACCCCTGAACACGCCGTCCTTGTAGGCAACCGTCTGCAGGCTGCCCATGGACCATTGCGTTGCCGCGATCTTGTGACCGCGGGCCTCGAGTATCCGGATCGTGTCCGGACTGAATCCCGACTCTAGCTGCAACAGATCGGGGAGCCACTGGTGATGCATGCGCGGCGCCGCTTCGGCCTCCGCGATGTTCATGCCGTGATCGATGACGTTGACGATCATCTGCAAAACCGTGGTGATGATGCGGCTGCCGCCCGGGCTGCCGGTCGCGAACCACGCCTCGCCATCGTTCAGCACGATCGTTGGCGTCATCGAACTGAGCGGCCTCTTGCCGCTCTCGATCTCGTTCGCTTTGTGACCTATCAGGCCATACGCATTCGGCACGCCGGCTTTCGCCGAAAAGTCGTCCATCTCGTTGTTGAGCAGGAAGCCTGCGCCGGTGACCGCGATCCCCGAGCCGAAGGAAAAGTTCAGCGTCGTCGTGTTGGAGACCACGTTGCCCTCGCGATCGATGACCGAGTAGTGGGTAGTGTCGGGACTCTCGTACGCGGGCGGCACGCCCGGCGCGACGTCGGAGGACGGCCGCGCCTGCTCCAGGTCGATGCCCGCCGCAAGTTCCCTGGCATATGCCTTGCTCATGAGCCACTCGACCGGGACGTCGTAATAGTCCGGGTCGCCGAGGTGCTTGCTGCGGTCGGCGTAGGCAAGGCGCGCGGATTCTGCCAGCACGTGCACCGCGTCGGCGCTGCCGGATCCGAACTCGTCCATCGGGAAATTTTCAAGAATGTTCAACATCTGCACGATGTGGATGCCGCCCGAACTCGGCGGCGGCATCGTGAGGACCTCGTAACCGCGATAAGTACCGCGTGCCGCGTCGCGAATCGCGGGCTCATAGGCAGCGAGCGACCCGGCATCGACCAGCCCGCCATGCTTTTCCATTTCAGCGACGATTTTTTTCGCAATCTCACCCCTGTAGAACGCATCAGGGCCATCGTTGGCGATCGCCTCCAGCGTATCGGCAAGATCCGGCTGCATGAAGCGCTCGCCCGGCCCGTACGGTTCGCCACCCGGCTTGTAAAAATAACGGCAGGCCGCCTCGAAACGGCACAAGCGCTCCTTCCGTGAGGCCAGCAATCCGGCAAGATCGTAGGTGACTTCGAAGCCGTCGCGGGCCAGCCGGACGGCCGGTTCGACGACGCGCTTCCACGGCAATCGCCCGTAGTCCTGGTGCGCACGCCAGAGGCCGGCCACGGTCCCCGGCACGCCGGCGGACAGGTGGCTGAAACGAGCCTTATCCTTGTCGACGTTGCCATCGCCGTCGAGAAACATATCGCGAACGGCGCGCACGGGCGCTGCCTCGCGATAGTCGATCGCAACCGTCTCGTCCGAGCCGGCATCGTGCACCAGCATGAAACCACCGCCGCCGAGGTTACCCGCGCGCGGCAACGTCACGGCCAGGGCGAAACCGACCGCTACCGCGGCGTCGACAGCGTTGCCACCGTCGGCGAGCACCTGTGCGCCGACTTCAGTTGCGTGTGCGTTTTGCGACGACACCATGCCGTTGGCCCCGAAAACCGGGTGCCGCAGGTCACTGTAGCGAACGATTGGCACATCGCTCGACTGCGCAAGAGCGAAAGTCAGCGGCAAAAAGGAGGCTGCGAGAAAGGTAATCAGTTTACGCATCGCGAATCGTTCCGGCCTTTGATGTAGTCCGCGATCAAAACACAGCAACCGCTGCGAGACAATCCGGCTCAGGGCAGAACGGCCTTGAAAATAAAGAAGAACAGGATCGCGAGGAACGCGCCTGCGGGAATCGTAATCACCCACGAAACAAAAATTCGCGTCACGACTCGCAGATCGATTGCCTCGATTCCGCGCGCAAGGCCTACGCCGAGCACCGCACCGACGAGAGTGTGCGTGGTGGAGATGGGTATGCCCGTACCGGATGCGATGACAATCGTCGTCGCCGCGGCGAGCTCGGCGGCAAACCCGCGACTCGGTGTCAGCTGAGTGATTTTTCTGCCGACCGTCGCAATCACTCGAATACCGTAAGTGGCGAGCCCGATCACGATGCCGCCGCCGCCCAGCATGAGTACCCAGAGAGGTAACGAGGCTTTCGCGGCGACCGCGCCGGTACTGGCCACGCTGATCACGGCTGCGAGGGGCCCGATCGCATTGGCCACGTCGTTCGATCCGTGTGCAAAAGCCATGGAACATGCGGTAACCACCATCAATACGCCGAATACTTTCTCTACGGTGTAGAAGTGATCTTTCTTCTCGATCTTGGGGTCCGGTTGGATCCGCTTGATCGCAATGGCCCCGATTACTGCGATGACGACTGCGATGGAGATCGCCAACAGGTACGAATCGCCGATAGAAATTTCGAGCCCGACGTGTTTGAGACCTTTGAGGATCGTAACCAGCGTGATAGTGAAAGCGGCGAGGAAGATGTACACGGGTACAAAACGCTTGGCACGCGCCAGCGGGTCATCCTGCCGCAGGATCAGCCTCTGCACGCTCAGATAGATCAGAAAGGCGATGAATCCCGCGGTAAGCGGCGAGACGACCCAGCTCATGACGATCGTGCCGACTTTTTCCCAGCGGACCGCGTCTACGCCGATGCCTACCGCGGCGAAACCCACGATCGCGCCCACGATGGAGTGAGTCGTCGAAACCGGCCAGCCCTTGTGCGATGCCAGGAACAACCACGTGCCGGCCGCGAGCAGCGCGGCCAGCATGCCGTAGACGAGCAATTCGGGCGTTTCCCCCAGAAGTTCGGCATCCACTATGCCCTTGCGGATCGTCGACGTAACCTCGCCGCCCGCCAAAACTGCGCCGAGAAATTCGAATACCGCGGCAACGAGGATCGCCTGCTTGATCGTGAGCGCCTTGGAACCCACCGATGTCGCCATCGCGTTGGCAACATCGTTCGCGCCGATTCCCCAGGCCATGAAAAGGCCGAACACTGCCGCGAGGACGATATAAATCGTGGCTGCTTCCATGAATATGCCCCCGGGGACCGCTCCCCGTTATTCTTGCTTATTAGTGGGAGAGCAATAGCTCGAGTCGGCGGCCGACACGTTCGGCCATGTCCGCAATTTCCCCGGTCAGTTCGATGACCTGGTACATGAAAACGGCATCGACGGGCTTCAGCGTGTCTTCTATCTCGTAGAGCGCTGCCCGTAATTCGGCCTGCTTGTCGTCGGTATCGGTTTCGATCCTGTCGAGCTCTTCAATGAGCCCCTCGACAAGGTTGACCTCGGCACCCCGGAACCCGGCCGTAAATAACTCGTCGAGTTCGCGCACGCTCTTGCGCGCCTGCTTGGTGGCGTCGATATTGCGATCTACGAAATCGAGGAATTGCCCGGCAAGCGGCTCCGGAAATTGCATGCGGCGGCCCATTACAATCCCGGATACGTCCTTTGCAAGGTTCGCAATCATGTCCTGCACCAGCAGCAGCTCGAGCAGGTCCTCGCGTGGAACGGGCATGAACAGGCTTTTCGGCAGATTCAGTCGAATCTCTTTCTTCAGATTGTCGGCTTCGTGTTCGAGGGCTTCGATCTCGCTGCGGACCTCTGCCGCCGTTTCCCAGTCTCCGCTGACCGCCGCTGAGAAAAACGGCCGCAGTTTCTTGGCACATCGATGCGCGACTTCGATGTGCTTCTCGAGCGGCATCACTGGTGATGCACCGAAAATATTGGCCAACACGTTTGCCATATCGGTCCCTTGAGCGGTTCTTTTTGGCGCGTCATCGTACCACAGCCCGCCGCCGTTCCTGCACCGGAATTGCCGCAGTCAATGACGAAACCTGTCGGGTCGATTCGCCGCCCTCGCATGATAAACTTCGCGCCCCCGGATAGCTGCAATTGGCAGAAGATATGGCTTACTGGCTGATGAAATCCGAACCCGATGCCTACAGCATCGACGACCTGGAACGCGATGGCCGCGAGATGTGGGACGGTATCCGCAACTACCAGGCCCGCAACATGATGCGCGACGATATGCGCATCGGCGACAAGGTCTTCTTCTATCACTCCAACTGCAAGGAACCGGGCATCGTCGGCATCATGAAGGTCGCCAGCAAACCCTACGCGGATCCCACGCAGTTCGACCCGGAGTCGAAGTACTGTGATCCCAAAAGCAGCGAGGAAGACCCGCGCTGGATCCTCGTTGACGTCGACTTCGTGCGCAAGCTCTCGCGGCCGATAACGCTCGCCGAACTCAAAGCGCAGGACGGGCTCGACGGCATGGTCCTGCTGCGCCGCGGCAACCGCCTGTCCATAATGCCCATCGAGAAGAAACACTGGGACCTGATCCTCGGCCTGGAATAAATGGCGCAGCGCAAGATAGTCCTGAGTGCCCTGTTGCTCGCCCTCGTCGGCGGTGTTGCATACATGAATACACCCCCGGCACTCGTCAATGCTGCGGTAGCTCCGCAACTGCCAAGCGACATCGAGGCCTGGCTGGCCGATAGCGAGCAACAGGTGGCGTCGCAATACGCGCTGATACCCGAGACCGAGAAGCGCGTGACCTGGTACGGTCAGCCGGGGGAACGTACGGCCTACGTGGTAGTGAACCTGCATGGCTTTTCCGCCACGCGCCAGGAAACGGCGCCGCTGGCCGAGCGCGTCGCCAAGTCGCTCGCCGCAAACCTGTTCGAAACACGGCTTGCCGGTCACGGTCACCTGGAGCGGCCGATGGATGCCGTGCGGGCTGAGCATTGGCTCGCCGATGCCGCCGAGGCGCTTGCGGTCGGCGCGCGGCTGGGCGAGAAGATCGTCGTAATCGGGACCTCGACCGGCGGCACTTTGGCGCTCGCGATGAGCGATCACCCGACTGCGCGGACCGTATCTGACATCGTGCTGATATCGCCGAACCTGCAGCCCAGGGATGGCAAGGCCGGCTGGCTGACCCGGCCCGCAGGTCCGCTGATCGCGAGACTCGTTGCCGGTGATACCCGGAGCTGGGACGCGCACAACGAGCTGCAGGCACGCTACTGGTCGACCAGTTATCCGATCGAGGCTGCCGTGGAAGTGATGCGTCTCGTCGATCTGCTCAATTCACGCCTGCCCATGCAGCTCGAGCAGAACCTGCTGGTGCTCCAGTCGCCGCAGGACAAAGTCGTATCGGCGCAAGCCACGCGACAGGCATTCGAGCGAATAAGCGCGCCCCGCAAACGATTCATCGAGATCGAGGACGCGGAGGATCCGAGCCACCACGTACTCGCGGGCGACATCCTCGCGCCCAACAGCACCGGCAGAATCGCGGCCGCGATTGTGAATTTTGTCGCGGGGCCCTAGCTCGCGCCGATGCGATCGTACAGTTCGGGGGAACGCTCCAGCGCGAGCATGATCACGAGGTCCCCGGGTTGCGCCCAGGCGAGCGCCGAATCGAACGACTCGATTTCCTCGTCGTTGTGCTCTATCTGGTCGTCGCGCGCGCCGCAATTCAGAAGCTCGTCTCTTATAAGGCCGTAGACCTCACCCGGGCCTCGCCCGCGGTAGTAATGCGCGAGTTCCGAGACGATGACGCGATCGAGTCCTTTTTTCCAGGCGTTGCGCGCCAACTCCCGAATGAGATCGTCGGGCCGGTCGCCGGCCTGCGCAAAGCAAAGCACCTTGCGTTCGCCCTGCATTGCCGCTGCCATGTCGAGCAGGGCCTCGATCGCCTGCGGATTGTGCGCGAAGTCGATGATGACCTTGAAGCCATCGACTTCGAAGACGTTGCCGCGTCCCGGATTCTCTTCCTGGGTCATGGTCGTCAGGCCGCGGCGGATGTCCGCCATCGATACGCCCATGGCCGCGGTCAGCGCCGCTGCGGCAAGCGCATTCGCGGTGTTGTGGCGGGCGGCACCATTCAAAGTGATCGGTATGTCGGCCACGCTGCAAAGAGGTTCGCGAGTCTCACCCTCGATCTTCACCAGTTCGCCGCCCTGCTGGACATATGCCGTGCCGCCGCCGCTGGTGTGCGACAGGACGACCGGGTTGCCGGGATCGAGCGAGAACCAGGCCAGGGTTCCCGGGTAATCGCGGGCGCTGCCGACGAGCCTGGCATCGTCGGCGTTCAGGATCAGCGTGCCGTTGTCGCGCACCGCACGGCTCACGATCCACTTGATGTCCATCAGCTCGTCGAGACTGCGCGAACCGAAATCGCCGAGATGATCGCGGCCAATGTTGGTTATGACCGCCGCGTTTGCCGCGTATACGCCGAGACCGCGGCGCAGGAGCCCACCGCGCGCCGTCTCGAGTATTGCTGCGTCGACGTCCTTGTGGCGCAGGACAGTGCGCGCGCCGCCCGGCCCGGACCAGTCGTCGCGGTCGATGACTTCGTTGTTGACCGCGATATAGTCCGTGGAACTCATGCCCACCGTGTAGCCCGCGGCGCGCAGGATATGCGTTGCCAGCCTGACGGTCGTGGTCTTGCCGTTGGTACCGGTAACGAGCGCCGTCGGCACGTCGCGGAAAAGGTCCCAGTCAAGCGAATGCGGATCGGGAAGCTCGCGCACCGGCCAGGTCTGTGAGTGCCTGCCGAGCCCGAGGGAAACCTCGTCATCATCCCAGAGCATCGTGACGCCGCGTGCCGTGGCCCGGGCTTCGAGTTCCGCGAGCGCGGGGTTTGCCTCTTCCGCAATCGCGTCGCGGATCTCCTCCAGCGCTTTCGAAAAGTCGGGCGCGTCGGCGCCATCGAGTTCGTGGTCGCAGGCCGACCACGCCCACTCGTTGACTGCCGATGCCGCGTACAGCGCGTCGATTGGTGCCGTGAATGCCAGGCTGACGCCTCCCTCGAGACTCGCCGTCGCAAACTCGGCATCATTCCAGCCGAGTTCGGCCAGCATGCGGCCGACGTGCTTTTTCCAGGCCGGAACCAGCCGCTCCGCCTCCTCTGCGGAACAGGCCACGTCGAGGATGCTGCCGTAGCTATCGAACAGCAGGCTCGGCCCGGTCAATCTGCGCGCATCGAGAAACTGCATCATTCCGCCCTGGTTCGGCAGGCCCTAGTCTGCTTCTTCCCTTGCGATGCGGACGCCGCGCTCATCGCTGATCAGCTCGATTTTGGCGTCGAAGGTGAAATCTTCGGTTTCCGGAAGCTCGAGGGTTACCGGCGCCTTGCTCTTCACCTCCTCGCCGTGCGCGCCCGAGTTGAAATAGATGATCTGTTTCCAGGTGCGCTTGACGTTGTCGCCGAGCACCAGCACCAGGTCGCCGGGCGCCGCCATTTCGAGCGCGCGCAGCGTCGCCTCCTGCTCGTCGGGAATCACCTCGATGGTATCTGCGGATACGTCGTCTTCGAGGAGCCTGTCCTTGAGCATCACGGGTACCTCGTCCGGTCCGCGGCCGCGCGGATTGTCGTCGCGACGGCAGATGTAGTGATCGAATCGTCCGGCGGCAGTAGCCGCGATGTCCCGGATGTCCTGGTCGCGGCGATCGCCGGGTGCCGCGAGCACAATGATGCGACGGCCGTCCACGTCGAACCGGTCGACGACGTCGCAAATAGCCTTCACCGCGGCAGGATTGTGAGCGTAGTCGAGCATCACCCTGAAGGGATGTTCGTCGTAGATGTTCATGCGGCCGGGTGCCTGGAAGAAGGTCGTATCGAAGGTGCGCAGGCCGTGGCGGATATCTTCCAGGCCGACGCCCATGTTGTACGCGAGGGCGGCCGCAAACATGGCGTTCTGCACGTTGTGCATGGCGCGGCCTTCGATCGTAGCGGGAATCAGGTGCGTCCAAAGTAGCGGTGTGTGCGTCTCGCCATCGTAGATCGTGATCATGTGACCGTTCATCGCCTGTTCGAGCACGAACGCCTGCCCGCCCGCATTGATGTGCTGCTTTACCAGTGCGTGCGACGGGTTCATGGTCACATAGGAAAGGCGGTTCGCATCGGTGTAGTCCGCCATCTGCAGGCAGAGGGGATCGTCCGCGTTCAGCACGGCCGCGTCCGTCGCTATCTCGACCGGCACGCGCTTGACCTCCGCGAGCTGCTCGATGGTGTCGATGCCGCGCAGGCCGAGATGATCGGCGGACACGTTCAGGCAGGCGGTAACGTTACAGCGCTCGAATCCAAGACCGCTGCGCAACATGCCGCCGCGCGCCGTCTCCATGACGGCCGCGTCGACCGAAGGATCTCGCAGGATCATCTGAGCCGACTTCGGGCCGGTCATGTCGCCCGAGACACTAAGCTTGCCGTCGATATAGACGCCGTCGGTCGAGGTCAGTCCGACCGTGAATCCGGAAAGCTTCAGAATGTGCGCCAGCATCCGCGATGTCGTCGTCTTGCCGTTGGTGCCCGTGACTGCGGCGATCGGCACGCGGGTCGGCGCGCCGGGCGGAAACAGCATGTCGACGACGGCGCCGCCGACGTCACGCGGCGTGCCTTCGCTCGGCGCAACGTGCATGCGAAAGCCCGGACCGGCGTTGACCTCGCAGATCGCGCCGCCGGCTTCGCGGTAGGAAAGCGTAATGTCCTTGGTCAGGAAATCGACGCCGCCGATGTCGAGACCGATGGCGCTTATTGCGCGAATCGCCATCTCCCGGTTGTCGGGGTGAATGGTGTCGGTGACGTCGATGGCCGTGCCGCCCGTCGAAAGGTTTGCGGTGGAGCGCAAATAGACGACCTCGTCCTTCGCCGGCAGCGTGTCCCTGTCGTAGCCGATCTTCTTCAGCAGGCGCTCAGCCTGGTGATCGAACTCGAGACGCGTCAGCACTTTTTCGTGACCGACACCACGGCGCGGGTCTTCGTTGACGATGTCCACGAGCTGTTCGATGGTGTGGCGACCATCACCCACGACGTGTCCGGGCTCGCGCTTGGCCGCGGCGACGAGCTTGCCGTCGATAACGAGGAGGCGGTGATCGTAGCCCTCGATGTGGCTCTCCACGATAACTGTCCGGCCGTGTTCCTGAGCTTTCTCGAACGCAACTTCGATCTCTTCAGCCGTCTTCAGGTTGATCGACACGCCGCGGCCGTGATTCCCGGCGAGCGGTTTCAGGACCACCGGGAAACCGATGGCCTTCGCCGCACGCACCGCATCGCTACGGCCGCGAACGAGGCGCTGCTCGGGCACCGGAAGTCCGAGGTCGCGCAGGATACCGTTGGTTTCTTCCTTGTCGCCGGCAAGTTCCACGGCGATGTTGCCGGTTTTGCCGGTCGTCGTCGCCTGGATGCGTTGCTGGAAGCGGCCGTGCCCGAACTGCACGAGGCTGTAACGATTGAGCCTCAGCCACGGGATGTCCCGCGACTCCGCCGCGCGCACCAGCGAGGCGGTGCTGGGTCCCAGGGCCCGCGCCTGCGCGTAACGGATAAAGCTGTCGCGCTCTTGTTCAAAGTCCCAGTCGGACGGCGGTGCGTCGTCGGGCTTTATTTCGTCCGGCAACAGGCTCAGTAACAGATTCAGCGCAAGCGCGCTGGCCTCGCGACCAACCGCTTCGTCCTTGTACTGGAACACCATGTTGTAATGGCCCGGTTCTCCCTCGATCGACCGCGTGCGGCCGTAGGTGACGGGCGAACCGGCGACGTTTTGTAATTCGATCGCCACGTGCTCCATGACGTGTCCCAGCCAGGTGCCTTCATCCTCGCGCAGGCGCCGCACGAATCCGCCCGGCTCCTTGTAAGAGCAACCGTGTTCATCCAGGCCCGGCAGTACCTCGAGCAACGGCTCGATAAAAGCTTCACCGAGCCGGCCGGTCGGCCACGCCTCGAGCTCACCGAGGTCGATGATGTGACGAATGACCCTGAAGTGGGCCCAGATATTCGGACCAACATAGACGTTGGTACTGACGATTTTCATTGTTGTAGTCCTGTCGTGCCGCTATCCGGCGAGCGTGGCTCTTGCCTCTCGGGTCACCGCGTCGAAGTGCCCGCCCGCGATCAGGATGTGCAGCTTTACACCGATCAGGCTCACGGGGTCCCCTCGGCGAGCCTGGTCCATGGAAGAATAACTCAGTTCTGTCGGGTCGATGACCGTAATACCGCCGCTGCCGACGACATCGAGCTGTTCGTCGGGGCGTATGAACGCGGCCGTGTCTTCGTCCAGGCCGAGGCCGACCGCAAACGGGTTATATGCCAGCGCCGTGAGCAGGCGCCCGAGACGGTCTCGCTCACGGAAATGCTGATCAATGATGAACTTGTTGGTCAGGCCCAGTCCGGGCGCCATCGTCACCATGTCGGGATGCGGCGTGCTGCCCTCGATGCCGCCCGCAATCATGTGTTCGGGCATGAATGCCGCTCCCGCTGACGTCCCGGCCACATGCATTCCCGCAGCGTTGCGCCGCCGGATACGCTGCGCGACCTCGGTGCCGCCGATGGTCGTCGACAGGCGCAGCTGGTTACCGCCGGTCATGAAGACACCGTCCGATTTGTCGATATACTCGAGTTCGCTGCTTGACTGGCAATCCTCCCGGGTCTCGAATTCGAGCACCCTGGCGTGCTTCACACCGAGCCTGCGGAAAAGCTTTTCGTAGTTGCGGCCGGTATCCTCGAGTTCGCTCGCGGTCGGGATGATACTGATGCGCGAGTCTTTGCCGCCGCAGATTTCGACGAAACGATCCAGGATTTCCGGGTCGTGCAGCTTCTCTTCGCCGCCGCCGATAGGGATGATGTATCCGCGGTCTTCGCCGCTTGCTTGAGTGGACGGGCTCATTAAAACACTTGCTGGGAACGGGCCGGTATTGTACACGACGACCATGACTGAATTGCCACTCGGAAAAACCACTAGCCATCCCGACCGCTACGCGCCGGATACGCTTTGCCGCATCGAAAGGGCAGACAACCGCGGCCGCATCGGCCTCGGCGGCGCGCTGCCATTTTCGGGCGTCGACATCTGGAACGCCTGGGACCTGACCTGGCTGGACAAGCGAGGGCAGCCACAGACGGCCACTGCGGAGATTCGCATCCCCGCGGATTCGGCCGGCATCGTCGAATCGAAGTCGATGAAGCTCTACCTGGGCTCGTTTGCCATGTCCGAGCATGCATCGCCCGCTGCCGTGCGCGACCTCATCGCATCGGATCTCGGCAAGTGTGCCGGTGCGGCCGTGGCGGTCCGGATCGACACGCTGGGCGATAGCCAGGGTCGCGCCCTGCAGCGGCTGCCCGGTGAGTCGCTCGACCGTATCGGGGCCGACTGCAGGGAGTGGGAGGTCAATGCGGACCTGCTGCGCGCCGATGCGGATACGGTGGTTAGTGAGGACCTGTATTCCGACGCATTGCGAAGCCTCTGCCCGGTGACGGGGCAGCCGGACCTGGGCAGCGTGCTGATTTGCTACGAGGGGCCGAGGATCGAGCGCGCGTCGCTTCTGCGCTATATCGTCTCGTATCGCCAGCACCAGGATTTTCACGAAAACTGCGTCGAGCGCATGTTCGTCGACATCGTCGAACGTTGTGGCGCGGCGAAACTGACCGTGTACGCGCGTTACCAGCGGCGTGGCGGAATCGATATCAACCCGTTCCGTTCGAATTTCGAGGATACGCCGAGAAACCTGCGTCTCTGGCGGCAGTAGTCCGTGACCCGCCCCCGGGCCTAGTCGAGATCCTCGGGATCCAGCCTGTGACCCCAGCCCTTCTTCGCCTCGAGGTAGCGACGATTCGCCTCGGTCACGCCCATGACGTGCTTGACCGGCGTAACGTCATTGAGGCCGTGTGCAGCGAGATCGTCGAGTTTTTTCGGATTGTTGGTCAGCAGGCGAAACGGCTTCTCGCCGTAGAAGTATCGAATCAACGTCGCCGCGTCGCTGAAGTCCCGGGAGTCGTCGGGCAAGCCGAGTGAGCGATTCGCTTCGTAGGTGTTTTCGCCCGCATCCTGCAAAAGGTAGGTCGCTGCCTTGGCCCAGAGGCCAATTCCCCGGCCCTCGTGGCCCGACATGTAGACCACCATGCCGCCCTGCTCGTCGTCAGCAATGGCCGCCAGCGCGTGCTGCAGCTGCGGCCCGCACTCGCAACGCTCCGAGCCGAATACATCGCCGGTCAGGCAGCTCGAGTGCACGCGTATCAGCGGCTTCGTCCATGAGTCCGGGTCGCCGATCACGAGTACACAGTTCACGGCCATCGATGAAGCGAGATTGGCAAATAGCGATTGCGTGTGCTCTGCCCGCAGTTGATCCGCAAGCTCCTGGACCCTGGACAACTCCGTGTTGCGGACGCAGGCATACCAGGTGACGTTCAGTCGCAGGCCACCCAGCGTGAGCGGCAACGGGATGGGCCCAAGGATGCTGATGGCCTGGCCGCCGCCCTTCTCGTCCGGATCGAGCTTTCGCCCTTCCCGGTCGACGCGGATCAGCTTGCCCTCCGCAACCAGTCGCTCGCGAACGTCGGGATCGAGGTAGGTAAACATGGGGCCGCATTATGACGGACTGGGCAGGCCGCGGGAATCGCCGCGGACGGCGCCTCGAAAAAGCTTGCTGACCTCCTGGTCATTAATTATACTTACTGACCAATGAGTCAGTAAGGCATCGGCATGGGTCGGCCGCGTTATCAGCGCCGCAAGGAGGACCGCCCGCAGGAAATCGCGGAGGCGGCATTTGCCGCATTCGCCGAGAAGGGCTTCACGGCAACCAAGGTCGAGGACGTCGCCAGGCGGGCCGGCGTCAGCAAGGGCCTCCTGTATCTCTACTTCAAGACCAAGGAGGAGCTGTTCAAGGCGGTTATCCGCGGCGTCGTCACGCCGCGTGTCGACGAGCTGACCCGCACGCTGGACGACTCGGAACTCAGCGCCGAAGCCTTTATCCGCGGACCCCTGCTCACATTCTTGAAGCGCCTGCCCGGCTCGCCCGCGAGCGTCGTCATCCGCCTGATGATCTCAGAGGCGCCGAAGCACCCTGATCTCGTCGACTACTACTGGGAAAATGTCGCATCGCGCGGGCTCGGCGCGCTCCGGCAACTGCTCGAGCGCGGGGTCGCGAACGGCGAATTCCGCGAGAGTGCGGTCAATGAACTCCCGCAGCTTTTCATCGCCCCGGTCATGATGTCGATCGTCTGGGGCATCGTATTTGCGGATCGATCGCTCGACACCGACAAGCTGATCGAAACGCACGTAGACATGATTCTCGCCTACATCAGGGCATAACCGGAGCAAACGGATGCGTCCACGCAATCTCTTCGTCGCCGGCCTCGCAGCAATGTCGCTTGCGGCGTGCGACAACCCGGACAACCTCAATGTGGTCGTCGGCGAACTGGCATCCGACCGGATCGAACTCATCGCGGAGGTAAACGAACCGATACTCGAGATCCTCGTCGCGGAGGGAGAACCTGTGACCGCAGGCCAGCTCATCCTCCGCCAGGATGACACGCGAGCCAGCGCACGCCTGCGCGAGGCCGAAGCCGCCGTCGGGCAGGCACAGGCAAGGCTCGACGAACTGGTGCGCGGTCCGAGGCAGGAACAGATCGCCCAGGCCCGTGCCAACCTGGCCGGCGCCAACCGCGACATCGAATTCCGGCGCACAGAGTTCCTGCGGGCGAAAGATCTGCTGAAAAAGGAACTCGCTTCCCCGCAAACGCGCGATCGAGCAAAAGCCGAACTCGACGCCGCGGAAGCAAACGTGGAACTCCGGCGTGCGCAACTCCAGGAGTTGCTCGCAGGCACCACGGTCGAAGAGCTCGCCCAGGCGGAGCAGTCCTTGTTGCAGGCGCAGGCGAGGCGCGACAGCGCGACCGTGGACGTCGAGCGTCACCGGCTTGTGGCCCCGGTCAACGGGGTATTCGACAGCCGTCTGTTCGAGCCTGGCGAACGTCCGCCGGCCGGGCAGCCGGTGGCCGTGATGCTGGGCGGCAGCCAGCCGTACGCCAGGATTTACGTCCCGGAACGCCTGCGCGCCCGCGTGCGGCCCGGAACCGATGCGCGCGTAGCCATCGACGGAACCGGCGCGCCTCTCGCCGGACGGGTCCGCTGGGTTGCGCACGAGGCGGCGTTTACACCGTATTTTGCGCTAACGGAGCGGGACCGTGGCCGGCTCACCTATCTCGCGAAGGTGGATATCGAGGAACAGCAGGAAAGGCTTCCGGACGGGGTGCCGGTCGAGGTGAAACTGCTGTTACCGGACGGCGGCCCGTGAACCGGGAGTTCGCGATCGAGGCACGTGGGCTCACCAAGCGTTTCGGCGATCTCGTCGCCGTCAGCCAACTCGACCTGGACGTGCCGCGCGGAGAGATATACGGCTTCCTCGGGCCGAACGGCTCGGGCAAGTCGACAACGATACGCATGCTCTGTGGCCTGCTGATGCCCAGTGACGGCAATGCCGTGGTCCTCGATACCGAGGTGCCCGGCGATGCCCGGCGGCTCAAGCCGAGAATCGGTTACATGACGCAGAAGTTTTCGCTGTTCGGTGACATGACCGTTCTCGAAAACCTGCAGTTCATCGCCGACATCTACTCGTACCCGCGCCGCGAACGCGCCGCACGCGTCGAGGAACTGCTCGAGCGTTACGACCTTCACGCCCAGCAGGGGCAGCTCGCCGGAACCATGAGCGGTGGCCAGAGGCAGCGCCTCGCCCTCGCCTGCGCCGTGCTGCATCGCCCGGAGTTGCTGCTGCTCGACGAGCCAACGAGTGCGGTCGACCCGCAAAGCCGGCGCGATTTCTGGGCGGCCCTGTTCAGGCTGGCCGAAGCCGGCACGACGATTCTCGTATCCACCCATTACATGGACGAGGCCGAACGCTGCCATCGGCTCGCGATCCTCGATCGCGGCGTCAAGGTCGCGGACGGCACACCAGCGGAGCTGCAGGCAAGCACCGGCATGCATGTCGTCGAGGTCATTGCGAGCGACCCGTATCACGCTCAGGTCGTGATCGCAAAGATCCCGGAGGTCGTGAGCGTGACCCAGCTCGGCGTGAGGTTGCGCGTGCTCATACCGGAAGCTCACGACAACCCGACAGCAACCGTGGACGCGGTGTTACGCAGCGCGGGTCTGGACGCACAAGCGTCGCTGTCTTCGGCAACGCTCGAAGACGTCTTCGTCGCGGTCACACTGAAACCCCGGAGGCAGGCCGCATGAAGTCCCTGTCCCGGATCTTCGCCATACTCCTCAAGGAAGTGCGTCAGCTGCGCCGGGATCGGCTGACGTTCGGCATGGTCGTGGGCCTGCCCGTCATGCAAATGCTGTTGTTCGGCTACGCCATCAATACGGACGTGCGCAACCTGAAGACGGCGATCGCTGACCAGGCGGACACCCATCTCTCGCGCCAGTTCGTCGCCGAGCTGGCGCAGACACAGGTCGTCGATATCGTCGGTGGCGTGAACTCCCCGCGGCAGCTCGAGGCCCTCCTGCGCGAGGGCTCGATTTCGATCGGCGTCCATATTCCGCACGACTTCGATCGCCGTATCGTCGATCGGACCCGCGCCGCATCGCACCTCCTTGTCGACGGCAGCGATCCCACGATCCTGGGCGTCGCGAACCAGCTGCGCGCCATGCCGTTCGGCTTCGATGCGGGCGATGCCGGCCCGGCGGCGCAGGTGATCGAAGTGCGGCCGTACTACAACCCGGAGCGGCGAACGCCGGTCAATATCGTGCCCGGACTCATGGGCGTGATCCTCACGATGACGATGATCCTGTTCACGGCCGTCGCAATCGTCCGGGAACGCGAGCGCGGCAATCTGGAATTGCTGATCAATACGCCCGTAAGCTCGGCGGAACTCATGATCGGCAAGGTCGTCCCCTACATCCTGATCGGCATGCTGCAGCTCGCACTTATCCTGGCTGTCGGGCGGCTGCTATTCGACGTCCCGGTGCGCGGCAGCATCGTCGACCTGTACCTCGCTGCTTTTGCGTTTATCGCTGCCAACCTCGCTCTCGGGCTCTTCATATCGACCGCCGCCCGCACGCAGTTCCAGGCCATGCAGATGACGATCTTCATCTTCCTGCCATCGATACTGCTGTCGGGTTTCATGTTCCCGTTCGAAGGCATGCCGCTGGTCGCACAATGGCTCGGCGAAGTCCTGCCGAATACCCACTTCATCCGCCTCACGCGCGGCATCATGCTCCGCGGAGCCTCCATAGGCGACCTGTACCGGGATGTCGGCTACCTGCTCGGATTCGCGCTCGTAGCGATGACGGGTGCCGCATTGCGCTTCACGAAGCGGCTCGACTAGAGACCCCTCACCGGGGCCCCAAATGGCGCGCAAAAACTCGCAATATCCCGCCCGTTCTGGTCCAATCGGTGCGGCGGGAACTCCAGACTGTATACTTCGACGCTAATTTTCAGAAAACAGACATTCCGGGAAGCATGAACCAACAATCCGAGCAAGCAGCGACCGTTTTTGTCGTCGACGATGACCCGGCGATACGGTTCGCAATGCAGGCCCTCATGGACTCCGTGAACCTCAAGCACGAGATTTATGGATCGGGCGACGAATTTCTCGAGCAGGTGACCGAGGAGCGCCCGGGGTGCCTGGTACTCGACATCCGCATGCCGGGGCTCGGCGGTCTCGAGCTGCAGGAAGAACTACTGAAGCGAGGAACCAGCCTGCCGGTAATATTCATCACCGGGCACGGCGACGTCCCCATGGCCGTCGAGGCAATGCAGAAAGGAGCCGTCGACTTCATCCAGAAACCGTTCCGGGACCAGGACCTGCTCGACCGGATTCGCGAGGCACTGAAGACAGATCAGGAGCGGCGCGAAGAACAACAGCAACATGCCGAGGTCGAGGAACGCATTGCGCGCCTGACGAATCGCGAGCGCGAGGTGTTTGACCTCGTCGTCACGGGCAAGCCCAACAAGGTGATCGCATACGAACTCGGTGTCAGCCAGCGGACAGTCGAGATACACCGCGCGCGCGTAATGGAGAAGATGCAGGCGAGATCACTTGCCGATCTCGTCAAGATGCACATACATCAGGAGTAACGCGCCCTGCGCTCCTCCTCGAGGCGCGCACAGTCGATGCAGTGATTTGCGTAAGGATGGGCATCGATCCTGCCGGGCTCGATCTCGGTCCCGCACTCGACGCAGATCCCGTATTCGCCGGCCTCCATGCGTTGCAGTGCAGCAGAAATATTCCGAAGTTCCGCACGCGCTTCGTTGCCCAGGGCATCGACGACTTCGCTGTCTTCCAGCTCCTTGGCGCGTTCCTTGGAGTCGGGGTGATAGCCACGCCGCAGATTGTTGGTGATCCGCTCCAGGCGAACGGTCAGCTCTGCCTTTTTATTTTCGAGCTGCTCCCTGAGCAAATCGTATGACTCGGCCTGCATCGGCACAATCCTCCCTTGGGCACTGCCTCCAGAACCCTTATCTCCGCTAATAATCTAAGCGCAATGGGAGGTGAGCCGTATCAGTAAATCCACCTATCAAGCCGTAAGTACAATCCGAGATACGCTAGGCATCACGCCTTATGGAACGTTACCTGAAGCCGGCTTACGCTTTCTCCGACGAGTAACATTATCCTGTCCTGACAACAACAGGGTGCGACAATGCATGAGCTAACGAAGATCCTGTCCGTTATAGACCCGACCGTGAAAGAACAGCCGGGCATGCATCGTGCTGCGTGGCTTGCCAAGAAAACCGGTGCGGAACTCGAACTGCTCGTCTGTTATTACAATGAGTACCTGAGCGGTGACCGCCTGTTCGATTCCCCCTCGCTGGAGAAAGCGCGCAGTGAGGTGATCGGCAGTCACTCGAAACACCTCGAGGAAATGGCCGAGCCCTTGCGGGCCGACGGCGTCGTCGTCACGACCTCCGCGGTCTGGGACCATCCGCTGTACGAAGGCATCGTGCGCCACGTCGTATCGTCGGGGGCAGACCTGGTCGTCAAAGACACTCATCACCACTCCGCGGTCGCTCGTGCCCTCCTGACGAACACCGACTGGAACCTCATTCGTACCTGTCCGGAGCCGCTCTGGCTGGTCAAACCTGTCGACCTGCAGGATGAACCGGTTTTCATCGCCGCCATCGACCCGATGAACGAACACGATAAACCTGCGGCCCTCGACGACGAGATCCTGCAGACCAGCAAGTTCATCGCGGACAAGGTCGGCGGTCGGGTCCACGCATTTCATTCCTACGACCCGCGAATCGCGGTCGCGACGGCGACGGCAAACGCCTACATACCCGTCTCGCTACCGTTCGACGAAATCGAACAACAGATGCACGAAGACCATCAAAAACGGTTTCACGAGATCACGTCGTTTCACGGCATCGAGGACGCCGAGTCACACCTCGTAGCCGGGCTGACCCACGAGGAATTACCGATAGTCGCCGACGAGCTCAAGGCTGCCGCCGTGGTGATGGGTGCCGTTTCGCGCAACCGCTGGAAACGTCTTTTCATCGGCGCAACGGCCGAGCGCACGCTGGAGTATCTGCCCTGCGACCTGCTGATCATCAAGCCGGACTGGTTCCAGACGCCGGTCGAACAGCAAACTCACGAAGCGGCCTGAATTCCTCGCCTGCAGGAGCGGTTCTCGAACCGCGATCCGCCGCCGATCGCGCGCCGAAGCGCGATCCCATGTGAAACAGGGGCACTTCTCGAAGCACGACCTCCCAAAAAAAAGCCCGCGATGCAGTGCACAGCGGGCATGGAGAGAAAATCGGGCATTCGCGCCGTAGTTCCTGACAACTCTTGCAGGCGAAAATAACCTTGGTGCTAAGATGCCAAAGTGGAGGCGGAAGGCCATACGTAACTTCCCCTACTACACCAGGAGCTTGTCCGCAGCCAATGTTTCTGCCCCTCAAGTACGCCCACCTCGCACTCGCGATCGCCAGCATTTCCGGCTTCGTGCTCCGCGGCTTCTGGATGATGACGGGTTCCGCGCTGCTCGGCCACAAGGCCGTGCGTATAACCCCGCATCTCGTTGACACGCTGTTCCTGGTCACGGGCATTGCGCTGGTCCTGCAGCTCTCGCTGCCCGTCATGCAAAGCCCCTGGCTGCTCGCCAAGTTCGCCGGCCTGGTTGTCTATATCATTCTCGGCGCGATCGCCCTGCGGCGGGGACCAACGATATCCGTACGTCAGGTCGCTTTCGTCGGCGCGCTGTCCGCCTTCGCCTACATCGTCGGCGCCGCCGTGTCGAAATCGCCCGCAAGCTGGTTCGCGTTCCTCGCGGGCTGAACACCGCCGGCACAGGCGAGACCTTCCCTGGAATGAGAAGGCCCGCCCGCGTCGAGGCGATTTATTTCACGGTAACCTCACGGAACAGACAAGTCAGAACCCTGCAGACAGCTGCTTGATTCTCATATGCTGTTCTCCCCCTGGTTTGCTTGAGTGATTGCATCGCGAACGTCGATCATGGCCGGTCGCTTGCGGCACATTACGCCCCGGCGCACGCGATTTCGAACGAGCGTACCCGCCCCGTAACGCGGATGTTTGCGGGAACCTGCGAGAACTTGGTCTTTCAGGGAGCTGTGAGTGATTCCTGCGACGGCACCTTGATCACGAGAATCCGACGACCCGCGCTCATCCCGTCGCCGCGCGTGTCAGCTTGCCTTTAAAAACGGTGACGGCGTCGCCCCTGATCAGTACGCGGTCACCGGACACGCGAACGTGAACGACACCACCCCGCGACGACACCTGGAAGGCCGTCATACTGGTCTTGCCCAGCCGTTCGCTCCAGTACGGGCCGAGGCAGCAATGCGCCGAACCGGTGACGGGATCCTCGTCGATGCCGACGCCGGGCGCAAAAAACCTCGAGACGAAATCGAAACCGGGGTCGTCCGATACGCTCGTCACGATCACGCCGCGGAATGCCAGCTCCTTGAGCCGGGCGAAATCCGGCCGCAGGCCTCTCACGGTGTCTTCGGACCCAACGACAACCAGGAGGTCAAACACCGAGCGGGCGACCGAGTCCGGCTCTACGCCCAGCGCCTCGCAGAGAGCGGTAACCTGCTCCGCCGCCAGCTGCGCCGGGCCCGGGGCCGTCGCCGGGAAGTCCAGCTCGATCAGGCCACCGCGCCGCGACGCGGTCAAAACGCCGCTGCGTGTCTGAAACCGGATCTCGTCATCCCCGGGGGCTCGCCCCTCCGACCACAGCGCGTGTGCTGCGGCCAGGGTCGCATGACCGCAGAGATCGACTTCGACGGCAGGCGTGAACCAGCGCAAATCGAAGCCGTCGCCGGTAGGGCGCACGAATGCCGTCTCCGACAGGTTCATCTCCCTGGCAACGGCCTGCATCCACTGGCTGTCGCGTTCCTCGTCGAGCAGGCAGACCGCGGCCGGATTACCGCTATACGGCCGATCCGCGAAGGCGTCGATCTGCAGGCAGACTACGGGCGTCATTAGATTGTGCTCAGTCTTGCGGGACGACACCCGTCTTCGTGGCGACGTGTGCCGCGGCGAGCAGCCGGCTCGTATTGACGGGCTTGCTCATCAGCGTGCAGTTGTCCACCGGGCGCGCTTCCTTCACCACCTTGGACGTGTCCCCACTGACGATGAACGCAGGGATGTTCACGCCGTAATGCTCGCGAATGCCCATCACTGCTTCCACACCCGTGGAACCGTCGAGCAAATGGAAATCGGAAATGAGCAGCGAAGGTACGTCATCCAGGTGCGCGATGATTGCGTCGGCTTCGGGCGCAGACTTCGCGGTGGCGACGCGATAGCCCTCGGCCTCGAGCAGCAGGCCCCAGGCGTTCGCGACGTTTACGTCATCCTCGATCAGCACAACGGTGCCCGCGCCGCCCGGCTCCGCGGCGACCACCTTGACAGGGTCTTCGCCCGACCCGCATTGCGGCGCCGTCACGACGGGGACCGACACGTAGAACATGGAACCCTTGCCGGGTTCCGACTCGACGCCGACATCGTGTCCGAGCAGATCCGCGAGTCGTCGCACGATGGCAAGACCGAGACCGAAGCCCTCGGTACTCGATCCGGGTGTCTTGGTCTGGTGGAACTCCTGGAAGATCGCTTCGAGCTGGTCCGATTCGATGCCGATACCGGTATCGAGCACCTCCAGCCTGCACGTATCGCCCAGGCAGTCGCAAATCATTTCCACGCCGCCGCTGTTTGTGTAGCGAATAGCGTTCGAAACCAGGTTCTGGACGATCTCGCTGAGCAGGTTCGGGTCGCTGCGCACCGTGGCCGCGCACGGTTCCGAGGAGAATTCCAGCCCCTTGTGACTGGCCTGGCGACCGAATTCCGCGGACAGGCGGTCGATGACGCGCTGCATCGGAAACTCCTCGATCTCGGGCGTCACTGCGCCCGCGTCAAGGCGGCTGATATCGAGGAGGGAATTCAGCAGGTTCGTCATCGCAGTGAGCGAGTGCTCCTGGTTTTCGATCATCTCCAGCGCGCGCTCGTCCTTGACCGTGCGGCGCAGTGCACCGTTCAACAGGCTCAGGGCCTGTACAGGCTGGCGCAGGTCGTGGCTGGCCGCCGCGAGAAAGGCAGTATTGGCTTTCTGCGCCCGCTCGGCCGCCTGGCGCGCCGCGATTATCTCCTGCTCCATGCGGCGGCGCCTCGTGACGTCCCTGATCACGCTGGACACGAACATGCCGCTCGACGTCTCTACCGGGCTCAGGCTGATTTCCACGGGAAATTCGCGGCCGTCCTTACGGCGCCCGAAAAGATCCAGCCCCGGTCCCATGGGCCGCAGCTCCGGGGTTGCGACATAGCCGTCGCGGTGCTCAAGGTGACCCTTCCTGACACGCTCGGGGAGCAGCATCTCCACCTGGTGGCCCAGGAGCTCGGCCCGCGTGTAGCCGAACATGTCTTCGGCCTGGCGGTTGACGATCGCTATCCGGCCGCGCTCGTCGACGATGATCATCGCGTCGGGAGCCGTCTCGAGCATCGTACGGAAATAGGTCTCCGACTCGTCGCCGGCATTCACCTCGCGAATCGTGCTGGCGACGAGCAGGCCGGTATTTGTGTTGACCGGAGTCAGCGCGATCTCCGCGCGAAAACGGCAGCCATCCTTGCGCAGGCCGTACAGGTCAAGCCCCGACAGGAGCGGCCTCGCCCGCGGCGAAGTCTTGTAACGGCTGCGGTATTCCTCGTGCTGGCCGCGGTGCTCTTCCGGCATCAGCATCTCGACGCGCCTGCCCACCAGTTCCTCCGCCGGATACCCGAACAAGGTCTCCGCACCGCGGTTGGCGAACACGATCCGGCCGTCCGCATCGGTGACGATCGCCGCGTCTGCAGCAGCGTGCAACAGCTCGTTGACGACCTCGGCGGGCAGTTTACTGGCGGACATAGGGGGGCGCATGGAAATGGCTAAGGGCTCGATTATAAAGGGGGTTCCGGCATAAAACAGCCTCCAATCAGGCACCGGGGCAACTTCCAAATGCCATACGTATAGTTACGTATGAGGCCTCCGGAATCCCGCTGTTAGCGTGCCGACCGACTCCGGGGATATACTTGGCCTTCCGGGTGCCACAACTATCGATAACGGTCGGGAGAATCCTGCAATCTCAGGCCGATCAAGAGCCCCGGTTCCAGTGCTCTTACAATCAGCTACAGGGGTCGTCCGTTGGACATAAAAGCTCAATACAACGACACGGTTGTACGACAGTTTGCGATCATGACCGTCGTATGGGGAGTCGTCGGAATGCTCGCCGGCGTATTCATCGCCGCCCAACTCATCTGGCCGCAGCTAAATTTCGACCTGCCATTCCTTACCTACAGCCGTCTGCGTCCGTTGCATACGAATGCAGTGATATTCGCTTTCGGCGGCTCCGGGCTGTTCGCGACCGCCTACTACGTCGTGCAGCGCACCTGTCACGTCCGCCTCGCCTTCGACAAGCTGGCTGCGTTCACGTTCTGGGGCTGGCAAGCCGTGATCGTCCTGGCAGCCATCACCCTGCCGCTCGGCATCACCCAGTCCAAGGAGTATGCCGAACTCGAGTGGCCGATCGACCTGTTGATCGCCGTGGTATGGGTCGCGTTCGCGATCGTCTTTTTCATCACGATCGCGCGACGACGCGTCAAGCACATCTATGTCGCCAACTGGTTTTACGGCGCTTTCATCATCACTGTCGCGATCCTGCACATCTTCAACAATCTTGCGGTGCCGGTCACGCTGACCAAGTCCTACCAGATCTATACCGGGACGGTCGACGCGATGATGCAGTGGTGGTACGGCCACAACGCCGTCGGTTTCTTCCTGACCGCCGGGTTCCTCGGCATGATGTATTACTTCGTGCCGAAACAGGCCGAGCGCCCGGTCTACTCCTACCGGCTGTCGGTCGTCCACTTCTGGTCTCTGATCGCCGTCTACATGTGGGCAGGGCCACATCACCTGCATTACACCTCGCTCCCTGACTGGGCGCAGACGCTGGGCATGGTGTTTTCCATCATCCTGCTCGCGCCGTCCTGGGGCGGCATGATCAACGGCATCATGACGTTGTCCGGCGCCTGGCATAAGCTGCGCAGCGACCCGGTTCTCAAGTTCATGATCGTCGCGCTGTCGTTCTACGGCATGTCGACCTTCGAAGGCCCGATGATGTCGATCAAGACGGTGAATGCGTTGTCGCATTACACTAACTGGACGATCGGCCACGTGCATTCCGGCGCGCTCGGCTGGGTCGCGATGATGACCATGGGCTCCCTGTACTGCCTGATCCCGCGGCTCTATAACCGCAAGGGCATGTACAGCACCAAGCTGATCGACGTTCATTTCTGGACCTCGACCATTGGTGTAATCCTCTACATCGTGCCGATGTGGGTCGCGGGTGTCACCGAAGGATTGATGTGGCGCGCGGTCAACGATGACGGCACATTGACGTACTCGTTCGTCGAATCGCTCAAGGCGGTGGATCCGTACCTCGTATTCAGACTGCTGGGCGGTCTCGTGTTCTTCACGGGCATGCTCATCATGGCCTACAACGTGTGGAAGACCGTCAGTGAGCAGAAACCAGCCCCCGTGGCTGTCCTCGACCCGGCGTAAAGGAGAGACCATTCATGCGTCATGAGGTTATTGAAAAAAGCGTAAATCTGATGATGGTGCTTATCGTGCTTGCGGTGAGTATCGGTGGTCTCGTCGAGCTGCTGCCGCTAATGGTCTCGAGCGAGACGACGGAGCCCGCAGAGAATATCGAACCCTATTCGCCGTTGCGGCTTGCGGGTCGGGATGTTTACGTTCGCGAAGGTTGCTACGGCTGCCACTCGCAGATGGTGCGGCCGTTCCGCAGCGAGACGGAGCGCTATGGTCCCTACTCCACCGCGGGCGAATCGGTGTACGACCGTCCGTTCCAGTTCGGTTCGCGGCGCACGGGCCCCGACCTCGCTCGGGTGGGCGGCCGCTACAGCGATGCATGGCACCGCCTGCACCTGGAGGATCCCCGCGCACTGGTTCCCGAGTCAAACATGCCGGGTTATCCGTGGCTGAACGAGAACCTGGTTGATCCCGAGCTGGTGACTACCAAGCTGCGCACGCTGCAGTTGCTGGGCGACCCTTACACGGACGAGCAAGTTGCAGCGGCCGCGGCTCAGGTCGACGGCAGAACTGAAATGGACGCGCTGGTTGCCTACCTGCAGGGCCTCGGTCTCAATCGCAGTAATCGCAGGTAGGCCACTCAATGGATATCAACGATATTCGCGGCATTATCACGGCGATCACGATGCTGGCGTTCGTAGTCCTGAGCCTGTTCGTCTGGCGCCGTTACCGCAGGGCGGAGTTTGACGAAAGCGCACGCCGTCCGCTCGAAGACGATCATTACATTACCCAAGATAGAGCGAGTCACTCGCGGGAGAACACGTGATGCCTGCATTCTGGCACTGGTTCGTTGCCGCCGGCACGATCCTATTCATCATCTGGTGTATCTGGCTGATCGGTTGGTCGTCCAGGCAGGGGCCGCAAGACAAAAGTGACGAGGATCTCACCGGCCACAAGTGGGACGGCGACCTGGAGGAGTGGAACAATCCTGCACCCAAGTGGTGGCTGTATCTTTATTTCATCACGGTCTTCTGGGCCGTGGGCTACATGATTGCCTATCCGGGGCTTGGCAATTTCGAGGGCATGTTGGGCTGGTCGCAGACCAAGCAGTATGAGGCTGAACAACAGGCCGCGGCCGAACGCTTCGAACCGATCTACGCGGGTTATGCGGAAATGGATTTCGCAGCGCTCACCCAGGATCCTGACGCGATGAAACTCGGAGCAAGCCTGTACGCGAGCTACTGCACGACCTGCCACGGATCCGACGCACGCGGTGCGCCCGGCTACCCGAACCTGACCGACGACAAATGGAACTGGGGCAATACCGAACAGCAGATCACGATGACGCTGAAACAGGGACGCAATGCCGTGATGCCCGCGCTCGCCGCGGCGCTCGGCGGTGACGAGGGTCTCGACAATATGGTCACGTACGTTCGTAGCCTCAGCGGCCTGGCCGAAGCGGACGAGGCTGCGGCGGCGATGCAGTCGAAGTTCGTCGCAATCTGCAGCGCTTGCCACGGTATGGAGGCCAAGGGCAACCAGATGCTCGGCGCGCCGAATCTCACCGACGACGTATGGCTGTATGGTGGGGACGCCGAAGATATCCGTTACACCCTGGTCAACGGCCGCAATGGCGTCATGCCGGCGCATGGAGAACTGCTCGGCGATAACCGCACCAAGATCCTGGCGGCGTACGTTCACAGCCTCGGCAGCGGGGATTAGACCAGACCAGAAGCAGGCAGCAACGTGATTCAGGAAGAGTATCGAGGCGCCCGGCAGTGGAGCCGCAACCGTCAGGCTATCGCCATCGTGGTATGGATATCCTTCCTCAGTGCCGCAATTGGCACGATGTTGTTTTTCGCGGTGTTCGATCCGGTTAGTCTGTCGGGTATCTTCGATGAGGACCTCGACATCGGCCGTGAGGCCGGCTATGCCGCCGGCTTTTTCTTTTTCTGGGTATTGTCGGGTTTCGCGAGCGCCGTCACGGCCTGGCTGGTTCGCACAGCGCCGAGACGCGACGAGAAACGCCGCGGATGAAATCTGACGTGGACGCGAACAAGGCGCCGGGCGCGTCGATGTACGCCAGCGCGGAGAAAATCTACCCGCGCGAAATGAAAGGGCGCTGGGACAGCCTGTCGAAGCTCGCGACCATCACCCTGCTCGGCCTGTTCTACGTCGTCCCCTGGCTGACGTGGGACGACCGCCAGGCGGTCCTGTTCGACCTGCCGGCGCGCAAGTTCTACCTGGTGGGCCTGACGCTGTGGCCGCAGGACTTCCCCTACCTCGCAATGCTGCTCATCATCGCGGCCCTGTCCCTGTTCTTTTTCACGGCGCTGCTCGGGCGTGTCTGGTGCGGCTTCGCCTGCCCGCAAACAGTCTGGACCGAGGCGTTCATCTGGATGGAGCAGTGGACGGAGGGAACGCGTTCGCAGCGGATGAAGCTCGACAAGGCGCCGTGGAGCTGGAACAAGCTACGCCGCAAGGGCAGCAAACAATTCCTTTGGGTGACCTTCTCCCTGTGGACGGGCTTTACCTTCGTCGGTTTCTTCGTACCGGTCCGCGAACTGGGGCCGGAGTTGCTGTCTTTCTCCGCCGGCGGCTGGGCAAGCTTCTGGACGTTTTTCTACGGCTTTGCCACTTACGGCAATGCCGGCTACATGCGCGAGCAGGTCTGCAAGTATATGTGCCCTTACGCGCGCTTCCAGAGCGCGATGTTCGATAAGGACACGCTGATTATTTCCTACGACGAGAAACGCGGGGAGCCGCGCGGCAGCCGCAAGCGCGCGGCGGATCCGGAGGCGCTCGGGCTCGGCCACTGCATCGACTGCACGCTGTGCGTGCAGGTCTGCCCGACCGGTATCGATATCCGCGAAGGCCTGCAGTACGAGTGCATCGCCTGTGCGGCGTGTATCGATGCCTGCGACTCGGTAATGGACAAGATGAATTACCCGCGCGGGCTGGTTCGTTACTCGACCGAGCACAGCATGAAGAAAGGAGAGACCCGGGTCCTGCGGCCGCGCATTTTCGTATACGCGACACTGCTACTGGTCCTGGTCGCGGGGCTGGTAACCTCGATGGCGACGCGCACGCCGATCATTCTCGACATCATTCGGGACCGCAACTTCCTGTACCGGGAGTTACCGGACGGTGTGATCGAGAACATTTACACGCTCAAGGTCATCAACCAGCGCAACGATGCGCGGACATTTCAACTCGCGGTTGACGGCGTGGCCGGTATCAAACTCGATGGTGTCCCCGATCTTGTCACCGTCGATGGCGGTGGCGTACTGTCGCTACCGGTGCGCGCACGTGCGCCCGCCGACAGCGCCTATGGCATTATGGATATTTCGTTTACCGTTACAGACGTCGAAAACCCGTCCGCGATGATGACCGAGGACAGCCGCTTTCTTGGCCCTACGCCGTAAGCAATCGAGCCATGACCGATCTCGACACCAAGCCCTGGTACCGGCAGTTCTGGCCGTGGTTTATTATCGCCCTGCCCGCATCCGCAGTCGTCGCCAGCCTGTACACCGTATCACTCGCAGTGCGCACGACGGACTCGCTCGTAGTGACCTCCGACGACGGCATGGACGTCGTCGCCGGCCGGCATCTCGCAGCCGAGCGATTCGCGGCCGAGCATGGCCTCAGGGCGACACTCACGTTCGATCTCGAGAGCGGTGCCATCCACGCGAGGCTTGCGGCAGACGCGACGGTTGACTGGCCCAAGACCCTGCAGTTGCTGTTCTCTCATCCTGCGTTCGCGGACAGGGACCAAACAATCCTGATGACGGCCGCAATGCCGGACAGCGACGGCAATCCCACCTGGTCGGGCCACTTCATCAACGTGCCGGACGGGCGTTGGTATGTCGTGCTGGCCGACGGTGACGCGTGGCGACTCAGCGACAGCTGGTCGGGCGCGGCGGTGCTGCAGCTCGAACCCGCCGGCACGACGGACGATGGCAGCGGCTGAAACCTGTTTTCACTGCGCCCTGCCGATCCCCGCGAATTGCGACATCCGGGTAGAAATTGGCGGCGAACAGCGACCCGTCTGTTGCCCGGGCTGCAAGGCGGTCGCCACACTGATACGTGACGCCGGTTTCGAACGCTATTACGACTCCCGGGAGAAACCGGATCCGGGCTCGGTCCGTCCTGCAGAGGACGCGGGTGAATGGGAGGTATTCGACCGCCAGGACATGCTGGCCGCCTTCGCCTCGCTGGACGGCGCCCGTGCCGAGGCCACTGTCTACGTTGGCGGCATGTACTGCGCCGCCTGCAGCTGGCTGATAGATGCAGCCCTGCGAAAGCTACCCGGCATCGCCAGCGCC
>Ga0224503_10000038_pt1 | contig 34514 bp, 33 predicted proteins | sample SF_Oct11_sed_USG_2_FD_169106 | JGI IMG/M metagenome (GOLD analysis project Ga0224503, IMG submission 169106) | Sediment microbial communities from San Francisco Bay, California, United States - SF_Oct11_sed_USGS_21 | ecosystem: Environmental > Aquatic > Marine > Sediment | place: USA...
CCATTCTTGGGTAATACCAAACTTATGTTTATGAGAATTGAAGGTCGTCAATGGGCAAACATCCCTTACAATATGGAGGTCCGTTTAGAAGTTGATGACAAAGCAAACTCTGCAGGAATTGTAGTGGATGCAATTAGATTGGCAAAAATTGCTCTTGATAGAGGAGTTGGTGGTCCAATCAAGCCTGCCAGTGCTTATTTGATGAAACATCCAATAGAACAGACTTCTGATGTTGCAGCAAAGGCTGCATGTGAAAAGTTTGTTGCTGGTCAATAATCATTGAAATTTATTTGAATCAGAATATCTTATTTTTCTACTTTTTTCATATTTGTCCAGTGCAAATTCCCTTGTTATTCCACTTTCCCCGTTTAATCTAGTAATCTTTGTAGTAGCAACTTTGTTATTCTCAGTTAAATCTACAATGATGCTGTTTCCACCAAATCTTTGATTTTCTACATTGGCAGCAAGAATAGGTATCCTGTTTTCCAGTGCTCTTACCTGAACATACATCTGCCAAGGCTCTATACCCCTTCGTACAATCCTACTTGGAGATAGCAAAACTTGAGCTCCTTTTTTAGCTAGAGTATTTGCAACATTTGGAAATACCATATCATAGCAAATTATCACCCCAAATTTGCAGTCTGTATTGAAAATTTTGGCCTCATTTCCAGGTTTTACAATACCTCGCTCATAGCCATATGGGTGGATTTTTTCCTGTCTGCCTATGAATTCCCCTTCTGGTCCAATAACGGGGGCTATGATTGAGGTGTGCCTCTTTGTAATTTCATAAAATGCACCTGGAATAATTGTCATGGAGAAGTCTTTAGCGATTTTCTTAAATTCTGAAAACTCTAAATCAAAATCTAAAATTTCATTATTCTTTAGCCATTGTTCAGGTAAGCAGACTATTTCTGTCTCTTTTCTACCTAGTTTTTCTAAAATCTCTGAAGCCCTGGAAATCCCTTTTTGATTTGTACTATATGATTTAGTTTGAATTAATCCTAATTTTACCATGAATTTAGAATAATTCCTTCATAATTAAGGGGATAACTGGATTTTGTTATTTACTATGTGAAAAATCTACTTGTTCAGAAGAATATGAGTTAAAAGTACAAAATCATTCTAAAATTCTTCTTATCTCTAACAAATATTAATTAAAAATGGTAAGTTATCAAAGGATTTATTTTGTAACGGAACTATTCTTCACAATTTATTCCGTCTTTGTTATCATCGAACTTGTGTTGATCTGGATATGCGACTTTAAAATTATGGTATGGATATACTAATTTACAAATTTATGAAATGATGAATCAAATTAAATATTATTCTAGTGAATGTTTTTCAAAGAATTTCCATATTTGTTCATTGGAAATATCATAGGTAATATCCCCTAATACTGAATAGATTTGATCATTTAATACTCCTATCTTAGAAGGAGGTACTTCACTTGGCCAAGTATGTCCTGCAATATTACTAGTACACAACATAACTTCAGAATTTGCAGTACAAATATTGTAAGTTTTACATTCAACATCATCGTTTTGATATGTTATTTTGAATTCATCTGAGCAACCATTATGTGCTTTCCAATTATTGGTTACAGCATCTACATCCATACACATCACTTCTGTTTTAGAAGATTGTTTAAGGCCAACAGATTTGTAAAAACAACCTCCCCCGCAGACACCCCCTTCATAAAGTGCACATGGATCTTTTTTACCGTGAATAATCATAATTGGAGTTGGACTAGATGAATCACATGATGCCTCTACATTTACAGGCGCACCTACAGGTGCAATAGCTGCTATCTTATCGGGTAACTCACAGGCTAATCTGTATGACATTTGTCCTCCATTAGAAAAACCCGTAGAATAAATGCGTTTTTCATCTATATTGAACTGATTTTTTAAATCGTTGATCATTTTTAAAAAAAAACTTACATCATCTGCTTGACTTAGAGTTTTGAAATTCATACCAGAATTCCAATTAAGTGCGTTTACTATTTCAAATCCCTTTGCAGGAATACCATTGGGATAAACAACAATGTATCCATGTTTCTCAGAGTTTTCGTTCATGTTGGTTTTATCTCTATGCCCTTCTCCACTACCCCCTCCCCCATGAAGGTTGAACACAACTGGTGTAGACTTGGTAACATCATAAGAAGAGGGAATATGCACAAGATATTTTCTTTCCAATCCATCATTAGTCAAAGAAAATTCATAATCACCAGGACCAAGAGTCCAATCAGGATTTAATTCATTTACAACAACATTAGGTGACTTTACAATTTCTTCTTTGTACAGATAAGTTATGCCACTAAGAAAATCTGAATTACTTATTTGGTTATCTGACCAAAATCGGGCATTATTTTTGATCCATTCAGGTACAACCACTTTTCTATCACTCCCATTGTTGGAGTCAGAAGAACCAACTAGACTAAGTTCAGGAGTCACGATAATTCTATTTTGAATCAACCATTCCATAGCGTTAACAAAAGTCATATCATCAATAGAGTCTTCTGCCCAAAACTTAGCAGTACTCTTAATCCATTCGGGGACAATTCCCTCTTCAGCAGAAACATCAATAGATGAACCAACAACACCGATCGTAAAAATCAAAACAACTATCAAAGATAATTTTTTCACAATTTTAATTGAAACTTAGTGAATAATATTTTTTTGGGTAGATATCATGAGATGACTATTCAGTTGTATTTTATGTGATTTTATTCCTGTAAAAACATGCAAGGGTTCGTATAATAATGAAACAATCGAAAGAGGAATATGGAGAATTAAATAATATTTCAACAAATTTGAAGCAAAATCTGCAGAATTGGAATGTGAAGAGCAATATCAATGATAAAGAAAGGTTTGGTAAAGTACGAAAGAATATGATGAATGTGTTATGAATAAGACCTAGTGATAATGTTGCAAACAGAGTACAAGTAGAATCAATAAGAATCCTTGATCTGATGCCATTTCATTTCACTCCTTTTACTTTTGGGAAAAAACAGTCTTCTATGTTTTCTTGAGATTTTTTTACATAAATGGTTAACAGTGAATCAAAATCCTTGATTTTAGAATACTCTCAAAATTTTGCAAGGTCAAAATTATGACGCTTTCTAGTTTGATCAGATGTTATCATATTATGAAATAATATCAATGAACGCTGAGATTTCATGATTTTTTGAGATTTTTCATTAATAAAAGAAAGGCTATCGGTCACGATAACGATTGGTATACTGGATTAAATCAACTATTTGGTCAACGAATCTTGTTAACTATCGATTATCCTATCGATAAAGAAAATACTCTTATTGGTTCATGTTAAAAAAGTTGAGATATTTGGTTTCAAATCATTTGGATTTAAGAATACCACAGTTCAGTTTGAACCTGGCCTTGTATCTATTTCTGGCCCCAATGGTTCAGGCAAGAGTAACATCTTAGATGCCATAATTTTTGCAATGGGTGAAAACAAACCAAAGATTATGAGGGTTGATAAATTACGATCCTTGATTCATGATATTGAGGGAACTCGCCGTGGTTCAAAAATGGCAAGATCTAGTGTGCACTTTGATAATTCTGACAGAAAGATACCGATTGATTCTGATATTGTTGAGATTACAAGAGAATTGGATGAGCAAGGAGAAAACACATACTATCTAAACAAAAAGAAAACTAACCGAAGTCATATTCTTGATCTACTTGACATAGCAAATGCAGGCTTGGGTCAACTAAATGCAGTTCAACAAGGAACCGTTACTAGAATTTCAGAATTTAGCTCAGAAGAAAAAAGAAAAACAATAGAGGATTTAATTGGGTTGTCCTATTTTGATGAAAAAAAGAGTGAATCTATCAAACAACTTGATGAAGCTGACAGACGATTGGAAATTGCACTTGCAAAAATGGGTGAAATAAAAAAAAGAATTGACGAACTTGAAGAAGAAAGAAACCAAAAACTACGCCATGATCTTCTAGGACGTGAGCTAAACCGATACAAGGCAATAGCTGCTGCCAATAAAATGAATACCATTTCAAGTCAAAAGTCTTCCAAAGAGTCCAATTTACACAATATTACCACAGAAATTACAAAATTTGATGACGAAAGGACTCTTTTAAGAACTGAAATTGGTGCCTTGGAGAAGGAAAAAGCAAAATTAATGACAGAAGCTGATGATTACAGTCAATCTAAAGCATCTCTTGATAAGGAAATAAGCTCTGCAATGGAACAATATGAAATTGATAACAGTTCAATTTCAGCATCAAAGAAAAGACTAGAACAAATTGATAAGCGAATTCCTGAAATCAAAATAGAATTAGAAGAAATTAATGGTACTAGAAGTGATATCAACACTCAAACCCTGAAAATAAAAGAATCAATTGCAGAGACAAATATCAAGAAGAATAAAATTAATGAAGATCTGGGAATTGTTGATTCTAACAGAAACAAAATCCTAACAGAACAGTCAGAAGCTGCTGCTAAAAAATCTGAGATTGATAAAAAAATTAAAATTCTTACTGGTCAACTCAATGAATCTAAACTAAAACTTTCAAAAGTTCAACACGAAAAAGAAGAATCCTCAATTAAAATCAAAACAAATTCTACAAAATTAAATGAACTAGAACAAGATATTGCAAAACTCTCTAAATTTAGAACTCAATTAGAATCAATGATGAATAATAATGATGCAACAATCTCTGAAATAAAATCTAGGATTACAAAATTACAAACACGCAAATCTAAGATAAGTAATGATATGGAAGAATTAGGATTGATATTGGAAAAATCAAGTAAAGCTGCAACTCAATATGAATCAAAAATTAAAACTGTAAAGGGATTCATGCATGAAGATTATACTGTTGCAAAATTAAAAGAGGATGCAGAAAAACTTGGCATTGATGGTTTAGTTTATGAAATGGTTTCATGGGAAAAACAATACGATAGGTCTGTTTTAGCTGTAAGCTCTGATTGGATTAAAGCAATTGTTGTAAAAGATTTTGCAACATTACTTGGCATTGCAGAATTTGCTAGAAGTAAAAAACTTCCAAAATTAAAAATTATTCCACTTGAAGCTATTCCTAAATTTAAATTAAATTTACCAAAAAAACCTGGAGTCATTGGTGTTCTAGCTGATTATGTTACTTGTGATCCTGCCTATTCTGCACTCAAAACATTCCTATTTGGAAATATTGTGCTTACCGAGACTAGAGAATCTGCTTATAATGTCTCACAATTAGGGTACAAGGCAGTAACCTTAGATGGTGAATTCTTTGAAGCTAAAGGAGGTACTGTTGTAATTGATATTAACTCAAAGATTTCAAAGCTTACAAAGCTAATTTCAATGAGTAGTGATATTGACGGACTATTCCAATCTATTGGCCTTATTAAAAAATATATGCTAAAGAAAAAACATTCTTTGAAAAAATTGGATGGTTCGACTGAATCTTATGCTGAGCGACTTTCTGTTTCAGAAAAAGCTCATAGTTCAACAAATGAGAATTATTCTAATTTAAAATCAAGAATTGTTTCTGCAATTAACATGAAGGAACAACTGACAAAAAGAATTTCTGAATTAACTTCAAGAAACTCTATAATTAACTCCGAAATATCTACTAATGAATCTCATATTGAATCATTAAATCAGCGTATTGTAATTGTAGAGGAAAATTATGCTAGTGGAGAACAAACTCGTATTGCAAACGAGTTATCTAGAATTAATGAGAGGAAGGCCGAAATTGAAAAATTATACACAACAATAATGAATGAATATCGTGACAAATCCTCTCAACTAACAACACTTCAAACTCAAGATAACCGTGAACAATCTCAATCTAATCGACTCTGCGAGGAAGAAAGTTCGTTAAATTTAGAACATCAAGAATTAGAAACAAAGATTCAAGAATTAGAAAAACAAAAGGAAGCAAAGAATGAAATCCTTGTCAAATTAAGAGAAAAAGAACAAGATCTTATTGCTACTTCTGGTTCATCTATTGGACAACTAAAAGAATACGATGATAAACTCAAAATTTTATCTGAAAAGGATAGAGGACTAACAAAACAAATCAACATATTTGAACGCCAATCTGACTCGTTAAATCGCGATTTACATGATTTGATAGAAAATGAAGCCAAATTGCGACAAATTCTTACTACATTTGGATTTGATAAAGACATGGAAACCTTTGATGTTGAATCTATTGTTCAGGGATTGACCGTTGAATTGAATTCTCTTAATGCATTAAATGCAAAAGCTCCTGAAACATACCTTGAAGTTTCTTATGGTTACCGTTCAATGTCTACAAGAAAGAATTCCCTTGAAGAGGAAAGAAACTCAATTGTAAAATTCATTGAAGATATTGAAAAAGACAAACGACAAACTTTCTTGGATGCATTTGACAAGGTTGACAAAGAAATTCGTTTAATCTTCAATAAAATGACTGGTGGAAATGCATGGCTAGAATTACAAAATGAAGATGATATCTTTAATTCTGGAATTTCTTATTTGATTCAATTCCCAAACAAACCAAAAAGAGAATCCACATCAATTAGCGGTGGCGAAAAAACATTGGCTGCAATTGTATTTGTTCTTGCACTCCAAAAACTAAAACCTTCTCCATTTTACTTATTTGACGAGGTAGATGCACATCTTGATGCGCCAAACTCTGAAAGACTTGCAAAGATTTTAGAAGAAAGATCTAAAGAAAGTCAATTTATTATGGTTTCTCTAAAAGATTCCGTTGTTCAAAAAGCTAAACTGATCTATGGTGTTTTCCCAAAAAATGGTGTTTCAAATGTCGTTACTTACAAAGACAAACGAATGCCTTCTGTTAGAACTTCCTAATCTAACTCTACATAACATGCAGAATAATGTTCATCATTAATTTTTTCTAAGTGTGGTTCATCTTTGCATTTTTCAATCACATAAGGACACCTTGATCTAAACCTGCATCCTTGAAAAATATCCACATCTGATGGTTCATTTATTCTAATTTCTCTCTCTCTGTGAAGATTCTCCGGATCTGGTACTGAAATCGCATCAATTAGTGCTTGTGTGTATGGGTGTCTTGGTTTTAGTAGTACCTGGTTAATTGGACCCATTTCTACAATTTTGCCAAGATACAAAATTCCTACTCTTTGGCCAAAGTATCTTGCTGTTGTCAAGTCGTGAGTGATATAGATAAATGAGATGTTGTATTTTTTCTGCAACTCTTGCATTAATTCGAGCATCTCTGCTCTGATTGACACGTCTAACATTGAAACTGGTTCATCTGCTAGGATTACTTTGGGTTTTAATGCCAATGCCCTTGCCAAGACCACTCGTTGTCTTTGCCCTCCCGATAACATATGGGGATATTTCTTTATCATTTCTTCTGCAGGTTCTAATTTTACTTCACGCAAAACTTCGATCACTCTTTTTAATCTACCATCTCTGTTTCCAACTTTATGAATTTCAAGAGGTTCTGAAACAATTTTCTCAATTCTCATTCTTGGATTGATAGAGTCGTATGGATCTTGATGGATCATCTGACAATTCATTCTAATTTTTTCTAAATTGTCTTGTTTATCATCGATTTCAATATCTTCAAAAAAAATTTTTCCTGAATCTGGTTTGATTGATCTTAAAATTAATTTTGCAATAGTTGATTTTCCCGAACCCGACTCCCCTGCTAACACAAAAACCTCTCCTTTTTTTAGAGTAAATGAAACATCGTCTGTTGCTCTAACCGTAGTTGATTTTGAACCAAACATCTCTTTTTTTGTAAAATATTTTTTCAAATGTTCCACTTTGAGTATCTCGTTCATTAATTATTGTTAAATATAGAAGTATATCAAGAAATGTGATTTGTGCGTACAAAATTGGAATAACGCATTTATGCTAAATAAAGAAGATCTTACTAATTGAGTAACACTCTTCAAAAAAATCTTGATTACAAAAAATTTGTAATCGACTCTAAACTTCAATACTTTAAACCACATGCTACAAAAATTGAGAAAACATTTTCTGAAGAAATATCTTCTAGTTTGAATAGAGATTTAAAATTCATCAGCCCCAAATTCTTTTATGATAAAAAAGGCTCAGATTTATTTGAAAAAATTTGCTCTTTGCCTGAATATTACCCTACAAGGACTGAAATTTCTATACTGAAGAAAATACAGGATGAATTACCTTCTTACATTGATAAAAATTTTCGATTGGTTGAACTTGGAAGTGGAACATCAGTAAAAACCAGACTAATTCTAGATATTTTTGCAAAATTAGAGGGCACACTAGAGTATTTTCCTATAGATATCTCTGAGATTCTAACGGAAAGTTCTGAGCAATTACTCCAAAATTATAGCCGATTGCATATCACTGGTATCATTGATACCTATGAAGGAGGTTTGGAATTTCTCAAAACTTATGACGACAAAAAAAATCTGATACTTTTTTTGGGTTCTAGTTTTGGAAATTTTTTTCCAAATGATGGCTACGAATTTTTGAAGAAAATAAATTTTACAATGAAACCGGATGATCTCTTTTTGATTGGATTAGATTTAGTAAAGGATAGACAGATTTTAGAACTTGCATATGATGACTCACAAGGTGTGACAGCAGAATTTAATCTCAATGTTCTTTCAAGAATTAATGATGAACTTGATGCAGATTTTAATTTGAAAAATTTTACACATCATGCAATTTACAATGAAGAAGATCAAAGAATTGAGATGTATCTAAAATCTCTTGTAAACCAATCAGTTGTGATATCAAAATCTAATCTTTTATTGAATTTAAAAAAAAATGAACTTATTCATACTGAGCATTCGCATAAATACAGATTGCCTCAAATTAATGAAATTCTTACAAGTGCTGGATTTGAAATCAAGCATACATGGCTAGATGATAACAAGCATTTTTCATTAACCTTAGTATCAAAAAATTAGATGTCTTCTGCACATCTAAATCCTGAGAATAACCATCTTTCATCTAATCTAAAGAAATTTCTGTAACTTCCTCTGATTGACATTTTTGGAGTTCCAAATGACCCTCCTCTCAAGACTTTTTGGTTTGTAAACCATTTGTCATTATATTCATCAAATCCTGATTTGAATCTTGGATAGCCAGTAAATTCTGATGCTGTCCATTCCCAAACATCTCCAATCATCTGTTGGCATCCTGAAGGACTAGCGCCATTGGGAAATGCTCCAATCTTCGAACAACTCCAATAATATGATTCAAGTAAATTGCATTTTTCTTCTGATGGTTGTTCATTTCCCCAGGGATAGATTGTTTTTTCTTGTTTTTCTTCATTCCAGCAGGCTGCTTTTTCCCATTCCGCTTCTGTAGGAAGTCTTTTTCCGATCCATTTACAATATGCATCGGCTTCATAATAACTGACATGACATACAGGTTCATCTGGATTGATTTTTCTAATTCCTAAGAAATCTCTTACATTCCATTTACCATCAATTTTTTCCCAGTACATTGGTGCTTCCAATTTGTTTTCTTTAACCTTCTCCCATCCGTCCGATAACCAAAATTTGTATGTCTCATATCCGCCATCTTCGATAAATTTCAGATATTCTTGATTTGTTACAGGAAAAATATCTATTTTATAATCATTAAGGTAAACTTTGTGTTCGGGAAGTTCGATATCATAACAATAATCTCTTCCATTGTATCCCATAGTGTACATTCCCCCTTTGACAAAAACTGATTTGTTCTCAACATTGTTTACGTTGGGAATATCATTTTTTCTAACAGGCCTGTATTGTTCTGCCAAGAGATGTTGTAAATCATATACAAGAAGTTCTTGATGTTGACATTCATGATGGATTCCCATGGTGATTAACCTTGCTGAATCTTTATTCAAAGTCTGAGATTCAATAAATTTCTCTACTCTCTGGTTAATTGTGTTAAAGTATTGAAAAATTTGATCAACCGTTGGCCTTGAAATAATACCCCGTAATCCTTTGTCATGTGGAATTCCAAATTGTTGATAATAGGAATTGAGATAGTCTGAAAATTCTTTTGAATAAAACTCATAATTTTTATCTAATTTGCTCATTATTGCTTCATAAATCCAACTAACATGGCCAATGTGCCACTTCGGTGGACTCATAAAAAAAGCAGTTTGAACTACAAAATCATCTTTTTCTAATGTTTTAACTAATTCAAGTGTTCTCTTTCTTGTTTCCCTGAATTGTTCTAAAAGAGATTTCTTCTCTTCTAATTGTGGATTACTGGTCAATATTCTAAAACTATATTTTCCACTATTATATTTGACCCTAGTTTCAAACTTGAAAATCTGAAGATTGTTTTTATCAACTACTTTGTGCTTTATTAAACATGTCTGATGATTCTCTAAAATGTGAATTGTTACTAAAAGAACCAGAAATCCGTTTTGCTGGGTTTTTAGATATGATGGGAAATTTAATTGCTGGTTCATTTCGCAATGGAGTAAAACCTCTAAAAAATGAAGAAGATCGGAAAAAAATGTTCATTGAAGCTGTATTGAGAATTAGAACAAGACAAGACTTTGATGAAAATCTTGGACCTGTAAAATATGCTGCTGCAAGACGAGAAAAAGTAGTCACCTTTACTTTCCTATTGGATGACAAAGTTCTCTTTGTTTCAACAGAATCTGATGTAGATATTGACAAAACTGCTTACAAGATAATGGATTTGTGCTCTATCTAAAAAATATCTAGTATCCTTTTGCAAAAATTGGAATTGAAATACTTTGTTCATGGCAGTACATGCATTTTTTATTTGTATTTTCGCTACCAAATGGAATTACTCTGATGTCTGCGCCTGTTTCTTCTTTGATCTTTTCTTCGCATTCTAATTTACCGCACCAAGGAGCGCAAAAGAAACCTCCTTCTTCAATTTTTGACTTGAATTCTGTATACTCTGTAATATTTTTGGTGTTTGCCTTGGCTTGTTCCCTGGCTGTTTTAAGCATGCTCTCTTGAATTTCATCTAGTATTGTAGAAATTTTACCAATTTCAGTAAAACTTAAACTTGATTTTTCACGATTGTATCTTTTTGCTATTACTATGCTTTGTTTTTCTATGTCTTTAGGTCCTACCTCAATTCGTATGGGGACTCCTTTTAATTCCCAATCATTGAATTTGTATCCTGGTGATAATTCACTTCTGTCGTCTATGTGAACTCTAATCTCTTTTAATTCTAAATTTTTTCTAATTTCCTCTACTTTGGACAATATTTTGTCTTTTCCCTCATCATTTTTGTATATTGGTACAATTACTACTTGTATTGGTGCTACCTTTGGTGGTAAAACAAGACCTTGATCATCACCATGTGTCATAATCATTGCTCCAATTAGTCTCCAAGAAACTCCCCATGAAGTTTGCCATGCAAAATGTTCTACATTGTCTATATCTGCAAATTTTACTTCAAATGGCTTTGAAAAATTTTGTCCTAAAAAATGTGAGGTACCCATTTGAAGTGCTTTCCCATCAGGCATTATTGATTCCATGGTGGTTGTATATACTGCACCTACAAACTTCTCTTTCTCACTTTTTTTTCCTATTATTACTGGAATTCCTAATTCTTCTTCAACAGTATTTTTGTAAATCTCTAAGATTTTCATAACTTCTTTTTCTGCTTCTTCTTGGCTTGCATGAACCGTATGTCCTTCTTGCCACAAAAATTCTGATGTTCTAAGAAATGGTTTTGTTCCTTTAATCTCTGCTCTAAGCGCAGTATTCCAAAAATTAATCTTTAATGGTAAATCTCTCCAACTTTGGATCCATTTGGAATATAGAGTGTATGCTAATGTTTCTGATGTTGGTCTTAATGCAAGTCTGTCTCCGACTTCATTTTCTCCTGAATGAGTTACCCAAAAAACTTCTGGATTAAATCCTGCAAAGTGTTTTTTTTCCTTTCCTAATAATGACTCTGGAATTAATATTGGTAAGAATCCATTTCTAATTCCGTTACTGACAAATTTCCTATCAAATGTACTTCTTAATGATTCCCAAATAGAATAACCATCTGGTCTTAGAACTATTAGTCCCTTGACTGGGGCATAATCGGCAAGCTTGGCCTTTAAAACTACTTGAGTATACCATTCACTAAAATCCTTATTTTTTGAAACTGTAATTCCTATGTCTTCTTTACTCAAACTAGAATTCCAAGAAATAATTTAACTAATGAGCCTTTCGTGATAATTGTGATGTTTTAGAGTGTTATAGAGAATCTCCTTTGCAAAGAACTTTTCCTGTCACTCTGCTTTGGAAGTTTGAGCATACAAAACACTGAATGAATTGAATTTCTTCTTTGAAAACTGGACAATCTACAAATTCTTGTTTCATTCTTTTGAGCATTTTGGGACTAACCCCTTTTAACTTTAATTTTCCTTTGTCATCCATCATTCCTGATGCTTTTAATTCCTCTTTGATATTCTGAGGAAGTTTTTGTCTTTTCTCTGTCTGTTTAATTTCGACTTCATATTTGTGTTCTAATTCACCCATATCGAATACTCTGATGCTCTGTGATTTATTACTAACGTTTTCATCTAAAAAATATTAAATTTTAATTTAAAGAATTTAACGTAGGATTGTCTCCTGATTGTCTTTTATACTGATGAAATCTGTTCTATTGTATTATGTGCTGACGAATTCTCAAACAAGTCATATTCTAATCAATGATGTAAGATGAAACTATTTAATCACTTTCAAATCCAATATGATCTCGGCACAATCAGTATCCCCATTTTCTAGCCATGACAAATCTCTCCCAACTAGATCGTATTCCTCGGTTAGTACTCCATTAGTGCCATAAATCTCGACTCTTTTAGCCTTGGGTTTTACTATTACCTCATGTGGTGAGTGATATACACGAATAATTTCATCATTGTGAAATATTCGAATTTTCAACAATTTGTGTATATTGGATGTCATAATAAATCATGCCAAAAGCTCTCTCAAGATAATTTGATGATTTGTTGCTATTGTTCTTTGTTTAATTTTTGTTTGTATACCTTGCCGTATTCTTGTTTTAGTCTAATATTTTGAATTTTTCAATCCTAGGAAGTAGATGATTACCTAGTCCCATCTACAGTAAGGTATTCTTGAGCAAACCGATCAGTATTAAGAACATGACTTTATCTACAACATGGTCTCAACTTTAATATAATTAGCAATTTTTTTGCAAATCAGAAATCATTTGCTAGTAATTTTTGATGTTGAGGGTGTTCTGTATGATGAAGAGTATCTTCCTATTCTTGCAGAAAAACTCAAGAAAGAAGAAGAGATTTGGGAAATCACCAGACAAGGAATTCAAGGAAAAATCAATTGGGAAGATGGACTTAGAACCAGGGTTGCAGCTCTCAAAGGTCTAGATGAGAAAATATGTCAAGAAGTAGCTGATGAATTGCCCATAATGACTGGTGCCAAGGAAGCTTGTAGAGTCTTAAAAGCTGCTGGTTGGAAACTCATGGCCGTATCCGGAGGTTTTACTTTAATGATGGATCGATTACAAAAAGAATTGGGACTGGATCATGTCTATTCAAATGAATTAATTTTCAAAGATGGAAAACTTGATGGTGTAAAAATCAATGTTGATTCAGATAAATCTAATGCTGCAAAAATAAAAATTGCAGAATGGGCTGAGAAGAAAGAAGACATTGTTTGTGTGGTAGATGGCGCAAATGATGTAAAATTATTTAATATTTGTGGTTTGGGAATTGCCTATAGGGCACAAGATTTAGTCAAGGATTTGGCTACTGTGACTTTGGAAGAAAAAGACCTTTCAAAAATTCTAGACATTATTAACAAACATTACAAGTTGGAATTAGAAACTACTACTCCTGCATAAACAATTTTTTAGTCCATTAATTGAGATATTTTGCTTGCAAATTATTCCGCTTCATATTGAAAAAGAGATTGAACCCTCAGATGATCTTTCTGAATTAATCTTAAAATCTACTGATCTAAATGATGGGGATATTCTTGTTGTGGCACAAAAAATTGTCTCAAAACAAGAAGGGAGAATAGTTGATTTGTCTACTGTAAAACCTTCATTGTTATCTGAAGGTATTAGTTCTCAGTATCAAAAAGATCCTAGAATAATTGAATTAATCTTGTCAGAAACTAAACGAATCGTTAGAATGGAAAAAGGAATTTTGATTGTTGAAACAAATCATGGATTTATCTGCGCAAATGCTGGTGTTGATGAAAGCAACGTAAAAGAAGGATATGCAACTTTACTTCCAATTAATTCCGATATCTCTGCACAAATAATACGTAACAAAATCATGAACCAAACTAAAAAAAATGTTGTAGTAATTATTTCTGATACTTTTGGTCGCCCTTTTAGAATGGGTCAAACTAACTGTGCAATTGGAATTTCTGGATTAAATCCTATTCTTGATTATGCTGGAACATTAGATTCTTTTGAAAATATCTTACGTGTAACTGCAATAGCTATTGCTGATGAGCTTTCTTCTGCTGCTGAACTAATTATGGGAAAGACCTTGAAATGTCCTGTAGCAATTATTCGTGACTATACATTTAAAACAGAAGACCACGAAATAGATAAATTAATTCGTCCAGAAAATGAAGATCTTTTCAGATGACTTTTTAATTGCTTTCAATAGGATTATAATCTAAAGAAGAAAATTTCCTTTGAAATGCCAATAAAGACAGAATTACATTGCCATAATTCATTTTCAAATTTTCATGTTGGTACTGATGAACCTCCATATGATTGTGATATCTCAATTAGAGATCAATTAGAACGATCATACAATTTAGGCTTAGATGCAATTTTTGTTACAAATCATAACACCTTGGATGGATACCCACAATTATTAGAATACAAAAATGATCATACCAAATTCAAAAACATTAATGTTTTTCCTGCTGAGGAGATTACAACTGATACTGGAGCACATATCCTGGCATATGGCATTCATGATGCAATTTCGCCAGGAATCTCTCTTGAAGGGATAATCGATGAAGTAAATAAACAAGGTGGAGTATCATCTGCCCCTCATCCATTTAGTTTACTTGATGCATTACGGGACAGTGCGAAAAAATGTGACATGGTTGAGGTTTTCAATAGTAATAATGTAGATGTTCTATCTAATGCACGTGCAACTCAATTCGCTTTGGATAATAAAATGATTCAAGTCGCAGGTAGTGATTCACACGTTTTATCTACTCTTGGAAGATGTGTTAATGTTATTGATTCAGAAAACAATCTTGATGATATTTTACATGCAATGAAACAAGGTAAAATTGAAATCTCTCAAACAGGTTATGCCTTACAAAGCGAAACACTTGATCATCTTAGATATAAAATTAACAACTCAAAAGAATATCTTGTAGACTATATTTCTGAACATTATCCAAATGCAAAATGGCTCTTAACTTTGTTGCTTAGAATTTATGATTCAAATCAAAATAGCCATATGTGGGCTTTATTTTACAAGATTGCAATTTATCTTATGAAGCGAATTTCACGAAAAATTAATTTCCAAAACAAGGATTCTAGTTTTATGAAAGATCGAAATCTTACTACTATGTTCAAAATGGCATTATAAGTAAAAATAATACAAAATAAACTCAAATCATATTTTAAATCAAAATTATTGATTTTTCTATGGACTACAAAAGTTAACATGTAGAAAGAATTCATTCTGTTGCAATTAGGAAATTAGTACGCTCCTCAATCATTTCGTTTAATACTATTTTGATATAATGCACAAAATTGATGTAACAAAAAACCAATTAATTTAAGAACTACCGATAAGCAGTTTTCCTATCTTGACTCATTATTACATCTATAAAATAACGCATGTGTCCCACAGACCCACTACATGCAAGAATTGTGGTAAATCAGATCTTAAAGACGATGCAATTTTAGCCACAATAGGCCCTTCTGAAAAAAATGCCGACTATGTGCCCTCAGTTCTGTGTCTTACTTGTGAAACCTTGATGATTATTACTACTCAACCAGGGGGTGTGATAGGAATCAACCATTCAGTAGGAAACCAAGTTACTGTGCGTGATTCTAAAAAATCATAAACATCATTACTTTGTTTGAATAAATTTGAAAACTTTGTACTCATACTAACGAAAATTTCATTCTAATCTATTTGTCCTCTTTCTCACATAATCGAATATCAATAATCATCATCGAGTTCTCCAACATTCTATCTATTTCAGTTAAACTCGACTGTATTGCTGAAGGGTATATTTGAATTCATTTCCTTCATATTTGTTCGGTTTTTCAAACGAACAATTACATTTTTAACATAAAATTGATTCAACTAGTTACAGTAATCATAGCTAGCTTGAGCTAATCATTAATGATGTTTTTTTAACACTCAATTAGATTTTAATATGACAAAACGCTCTTGATGAAATAGATATCCATGTCTGAAACAGCTGAAAAAAAATTGGATGCAACTGGATTGTTTTGTCCTGAACCTGTATTTAGAACAAAAATTGAAATTGAAAGAATGCAAGTTGGTGAAGTTCTAATTGTTTCTGCAGATGATCCTGCTGCTGAAGATGATATTTCCAGATGGGTTGCGAGAAATGGTCACGAATTATTAAATATGTCTAAAGATGGAAATGTAATTACATTCCAAATTAAAAAGGTGAAATAACCCCGATCATGACTACTGTTACTGATACAGATGTATTAAATCGTGTTGGCAACACTCCTCTTGTAAAATTAGATTCTCTTTCTAATAATGACACAGAGTACTTTGCAAAATTAGAAGGTCACAATCCATTTGGTTCTGTTAAAGATAGAGCTGCATATTGGATGATTAAAGATGGCGAAGAAAAAGGAATTTTGACAAAGGGAAAGAGCATTATCATTGAACCTACTTCTGGAAATACTGGAATTGCCCTGACTGGAATCGCTAACTTGTTAGGCTACAAAGTTGAGATAGTTATTCCAGAAAAAGCTAGTAATGAAACCAAAGAAATAATCAGAAATCTTGGTGCCAAAGTATTTGAGACAAGTGATGATTTGTGTCCAAAAGTTGGCGCTGGAACTGATCAAAGCATTGCACTTGCAACATCTATTGCATCTTCAAGACCTGATACATATTATTCTCCAAATCAATATTCCAATGAAGCAAATTTCAAGGGGCACTATGTAGGTACGGGCCCTGAAATCTGGAAACAAACTGAGGGAAAAGTAACTCATTTCTTTACAGGTGTCGGTACTGGGGGTACCATCACTGGAATTGGTACTTTCCTTAAAGAAAAAAACCCTAACATAAAGATCATTGGATGTCAACCACAACAAAATCACTTAATTCAAGGGTGGAGAAACTTTGAAGAATCTGCAAAACCAGACTTGTTTTTGAAAAGAGAAAATGTGGTTGATGATTGGATATCTGCAGATAACAATGAAGCATTTTCAGTGGTAACTGAAGTCTTAGAAAAAGATAAACTTTTGATCAGTCCATCATCTGCAGCAGTATATGCTTGCATGAAGAAATATCATATTGAAGGAAATGCATGCGTAGTGGGAATCTTTGCTGATGATGGAAGAAAATTCAAGAGTGTTTATGCTACACAGAACGTAATGTCTGAAGACGAATTTGATAATGCTCTCAAAGGAGCAAAACACATGTCTGACTTGGCATATTGATAGTAATTATTCCAATATTTTCTTTAGATGTTTTTCATAAAATTCTCTGAATGAGGTATTCATATCCTTTTCGTGACTTAGGCACTTGTTACTATGTTCCGTTATTTGTTGCCTTATTTCTTTACTCCATATGCTTTGTTGTTTGTTTTTAGAATCCATAATTGATGGATTCTCTTTAATTTTCTCCATAAAATCTATTAATGTTAATCCAAGTTTGCGAAATTTACTGATACGTAATAAGAACATTTGAGATTCTTCCTTGTTAACTAAATTCATCATAGAGTATGCCTGATTATAATATTCTACACCCTTTTGATTGTATTTTTTAAAATCATCAATTCTTTTTTGCCAATATTCTTTCAAGGGTTTTTCTTTTATCCTATAACTAAATTGAATTTCTCCTAACTCCGTTCCTAATTTTGCTAGTTTCTCACTATGTTCCTTAGCTGATTTTTTTAGATTTTCTGGATCTTGACTCATAAAATTTAGTTGGTTTACTTACAATAAAGAGTTTAGACTTTTTGGTTTTTCCATACCTCATGAGATTTTTTAGAGTAATCTATTATGCACTTTTCACAGAATGAATCCCATTCATCAATTCCTAATTTTTTAAAAAACTCTAGAGACCAAACATATGATGGTTCTTTTCTATATTGAAACTGTTGAATAGTGTAGATATCTTTTTGATAAAATTTATTCATACAATTTTTGCATTGTGCACTTTTCATTATTTACTATCTGCACTTTCTGTGAGATATTTGTCAACATCAATTGCTGCCATACACCCAAAACCTGCAGCAGTAATTGCTTGTCTATAATTTCTGTCATGAACATCACCTGCAGCAAAAACTCCTTCGATATCTGTGTGCGTTTTGTTCTTTAAAACAACGTATCCGTCGTCATCTAACTTAATCTGATTTTTGAATAATTGTGTGTTGGGCTCATGTCCAATTGCAACAAAAAGACCACCTACATCAAGGGTTGTTTCTTCATTTGTTTTTAAATTTTTTAGAACTGCTTGTTGCATTTTTTGATCTCCTTTGATGTCGATCACTGCTGAATTCCAATGAAATTTGATTTTTTCATTGTTTAATGCCCTTTCTTGCATTACTTTACTAGCACGTAATTCCCCTCTTCTATGAACCAAATGAACAGTTGTGGCAAATTTTGTTAGAAATGTTGCTTCTTCTATAGCTGAATCCCCTCCTCCGACAACCACTAATTCTTGATTTCTAAAGAATGGACCGTCACATGTAGCACAATATGAAACCCCCTTTCCACCAAAGGTTTGTTCTCCCTCCAAACCCATCTTTCTTGGATTTGCACCCGTTGCAATAATAACTGCCCTCCCTTCGTATTCTTCTGATGCTGTTAGAACTTTGAAAGGCTTACGTCTAAAATCTACATCCACCACTTCATCATCAATAATTGTTGTTCCCATTCTTTGGGATTGTTTTCTCATATCTATCATTAAATCCGGGCCCATGATCCCATTTTCAAATCCTGGGTAATTTTCAACCTCTGTAGTGTTTACTAATTGTCCCCCTGGCAATATTCCTGATAAAATCAAAGTATCATAACCTGCCCTTGAACAATAAATTCCTGCAGTATATCCTGAGGGGCCTGCTCCAATAATGACTACGTCAAATTTTGTTTTCTTTTTATCTGGTATCTTTGGGTTATCATCATTAGTTTCAACCACTGCTGCACCTGCATCTGCTGCCATCATAATAGTTCATCTCTCATAGTTCAATAATTTAAGTGAATATCCCTTTTGAGATCTACAAGCAAGATTTGTATCTGTTTACTTTGAATTTGATTTTTTTAATTCTTCTAGAATTTTTAGATGTTTTTTGCAAAACCTTTTGTTTTCTATTTGTGAAAATAAAAGATCCTTTTGCCAGTGAGAATTAAACAGTCTACAATCCCTATGTTCACAGAACTCTTCTCCTGTTTCATAATACATGATGGCTTGTAACAGGTACCCTTCTGCAATTTTTGATATTCGAGGGTCATGACATTCTAAAAATTGACCTTTGTATTTTTTTTTAATGTCTTCATTTTTTTCTTGATAAAAATTGGTCATTAGATCTAGATAGTATTGTTTAGGTTTTGCTGGAGCTTCTATCATTCCTGTTGTTGAAATTATTGCAGGATTGGATCCAATTAAAGCCCTAGAATGATATCTAAAGTCACTTTCATCAAATGTACAAGTAATCTTATTTGTAAAAATTATGTGTAATGTGTCTATTTTGCTTTCATTTACTGGAATAAATTCACTAAGTACGTTATGAAATTCAAATCCATCATATAGTATCTCCTCTTCATTATCTAATTTCTCTTTGGTTCCATTTTCAACTTGGATGACTGTATCTATAGGATTATTTTTTTGAAAGGGTTTTTTTAAATCAAAAACTCTTGTCTTGGCAATTTTTTCAAAAATGTTATTACTTGAACATTGAAAAAAATCATCTCTTGTCTCAATTTCAACTAGAAACGTTTCTCTGAGAAATCTTCCTAATCTTTCTAAATGAATTTCAGGAACTGAAGGTTCATCGTATAGAATAATTTTACAAATTTTCACTATAATCTTGGAGCCGTAAGGGCTTATCTTTCTAACTCTTTGATTTTTGCTGCTGTTATTTCAGCTGCTCTTTTTCCTGAATATAACATTGAACCAAATGTTGGTCCCATTCTTGCTAGTCCATGTGTTTCAGTTACTGACATTCCCGCAGCTACTAGTCCTGGAAATACTTCGCCTGTTTTGTTAACAACATGTTCTTCACCTTCATTAACATACATTGGATTCATTCCTTTCCATTCTACTAACCCTCTATCCACCAATCTTTTTACTGCAACAGAATCGTGACCTGATGCATCAATGATCATTTTTGCTTCAAATGCAACTGGATCAACACAAGTAATGTTACGAGGTAATGCTGAAACTGGCATCCAATTAACAACAATTCCTGTTACTCTGCCATTTTTCATAACTAAATCATCAAACTTTGTAAGATTAAGAAATTTAACTCCTGCATCACATGCCCCAGCAATTAACTTTGAAACCGCATGTGGTCCTGGAGTTAGGTATAATCCTTCTGCTACTTTTTTGTATGGGACCCCTAACTCATCCCAAATTTTTTGAGCAGGTTCTCTAACTGTGACTGGATTCATCATATATCCTCCTAGCCAGTAACCTCCGCCAAGATAGTTATTTTGCTCAATGACAAGAACTTTGAAACCCATGTTTGAGAGCTCCCTACTTGCTGTCAAACCTGCAGGTCCTGCACCAATGATAATTACATCTGAATCTGCTCTATCAATTAAAACCTCATGAAATTCATTTGCAATTGCGCGTGTAATTTCGACTTCACGTACGTCTGTAAATATTTTGGAAGATTGTTCTGCAACTGTAGCTTCTTGCACGTCGGTGTTGATCCTCTGAATAATTAATACCTTCCCACAAATTCATTAAAAAATTGAGTGTTACTATCTGATAATTATCTAAGGTTGCCTCTCATTTTATTAATATATAATGACCAAAACTTACATAAATTATAGAGACAACTAGGAATATTGTCTTGATGAGATCTATAGAAAGTCAAAATGTAACAGAACTATTAAAGTATACTTACATTGTTTGAAAATATTTAGTTTTTTTCAAAAACAAAGGATTTCATATGAAAAAATGATACAACAACACAAGATTGGTTCAAAAAAACAAATCTGGTGTTGAAAATCTTGGGTTATTTTTTGGAAAGTTTCCAGTTTATGAACAAAACCGATGAACTAACTATAGACTTTTTTGCTTTAGCATGATCTAATTATTCATTAAAATTTCTTCTGTTGTTTTATTTTTATCCCTACAAAACAATTGAAATTTAATTATTACTGCTCCTAGTTTTTGAGTATGTTCAATATTTTTCTATATCAAGATCTTTTTTACCGCTGTAAGCGTTTCTCATAATTTCTATTTCGTAGTTGAAAATTTCATTTCTACTCTCCTGGTTTCAAAGTGTTATTCATCTAATTCTTCTTCGAATCTAGGATCTTTAATTTTACAAGGGCCACAAATTTCTCGTTCCCAAATTTCCAAAGGCTCTCCACAGGAACCGCATTTTTGTTTTAATTGTTCAGCATTTTCAAGCTCTGTTTCAATTTTATCTTCATCCTCACGCAGTATCATGTCACACAGCATCACAAATATTTGATGATACTCTGATTCCTTGACAGTCTGATCCTTTCTCAAAGTCAATAAGTAATCGATTGTTCTGTGATGTAGTTTATTGTCTATATCCTTCATATTTTTAACAATTCCTTGTTTTCCTTACATTGTGCTAATAAATAATCATAATGATTTTCCAAGATATGTTCTTTGTCAGTAATTATATTAAAATTAGAGATCCCTGCTCTAAACAAAAAATTCTTCTATATCTATTATCTGTTGCTTTAATTCAAAGGTTAATTGAATAGAGTTTTGTAATTATTCTATGAAAATTTTACCACACAAAAAATTAATTATTATTTTTTTTTAAATGCTTGAAACATCTATCCTTTAAATTAATTTTATCAATACGACATTCGAAAAAATATAATATAAAGTTGTAAGAAGAGAATCAAAATAGTTTTTTTTACAATTTATTCCTTCTCGCTTTGTTTGTTTGTACATAGGCATTGAAGGTTGCAATTTTTGATAATTCAATTTTATCTAACATGTTATGACTTGAATTCTTTTTGGTTTTTAATGGGATTTTTTTTGCTTGATTCATCAAGTCATCAATACTGTGATAATAGAATTATCCCAATACTATATCTTATCTGGAAAATTTTATCAATTAGGTAGTACTAATTATTTTCATCATATTTAGATAAACCTAGAACTGAAAACAGGAAAATTATGTATATCAACGAAAATTTCCCTCCCAAAACCTCCATATGTCAAAAATTTATAACCGAACTCAAGGGATTTCTTGTATTGACCATATCCGATCTAAAACAATCTAAACCTGACTCTGCCAAATCTAAAATTAATTGGGCTAGATTAGAAGAGGCAGATAATTTTGCTAAAACAGTAAAATTATTCCGTCAAGGAAAATATGATGAAGTTAGTTTTAGACGCTTTAGGCTTCAACATGGAGCTTATGGTACCAGAATGACTGGAGACTACGCCATGGTCCGAATAAAAATCCCTGCAGGTGAAATTTATCCACATCAACTTGAAAAAATATCTCAATTAAGTGAACAGTATTCTATTGGTAGTGCACACTTTTCTACAAGAGAAAACATCCAACTACACTGGGTAATACTAGAAGATGTTTCAGAGATTTTTCGAGGCCTTGCTGAAGTTGGACTAACATCCAGAGAAGCCTGTGGAAATACAGTAAGAAATGTTATGTGTAGTCCTTTATCCGGTGTTTGTCCTGATGAAGAATTTGATGCAACTCCCTATGCGCTTGCCACAGCAAGATTCTTTTTGAGAAACCCCATGGCTCAAAACCTTCCAAGAAAATTCAAATTCAATTTTACATGTTGTGAGAAACACGGGATGGTGAGAATGGTTGATGTTGGACTAATCCCTCAGACTAAAAAAATTGACGGAACTACTCAACTCGGTTTCAAAGTCTTCCTTGGTGGTGGATTAGGAAACAAATCCTATGTTGGGTATGAATTAGAAGAATTTACTCCTGAAGAAGATCTACTCTATACCTCCATTGCAGTAATGAGAATTTTTGATAGACTTGGAGATAGAAAAAATCTTGCAAGAAATAGAATGCGTTATCTCGTAAATGATATGGGGTGGGAAAAATTCCAAAACCTAGTTCTAAAAGAAAGAGCAATTGTAAGAGCTACTCAGTCAGTAATTACTCAACTCAAAGTTGATACTACACCAAATGAAATCAGACGACCAATTAGAATCACTAATGAAAGTGGCGAAACAACACCTGATGGTTATGCAAGATGGCTCAAAACTAATACCGTTAAGCAAAAACAATCTGATTATGGTTCTGTTTTTGTCACTCTTGAGGCTGGTGATATTACTGCAAGCCAACTTGAAGCATTAGCAGGTATAGTCCGTGACTTCTCTTCGGAGGGGAAGGCAAGATGTGGATTTGCACAAAATATTGCATTACGTTATGTCCATCAGGACGATTTGCCACGATTGTATTCTAAACTTTTAGAGGTTGGATTGGCAAAGTCTGGGGCATTAACAATGACTGCACCTATTGGATGCTCAGGTACAACTTCGTGTAACCTTGCATTAACAAACTCCCATAGACTTGCAAAAGAAATTCAAAGAAAATTCCTTGAATTAAAATTAGATGAAGATGATGATTTAAGAGATTCTTCAATTAAGATAAGTGGCTGCCCAAACTCCTGCGGTCAACATGGAATTGCAACTATTGGCTTCTTTGGAGGCGGGGCCCGTGTTGGAAAAGACATGTATCCAAATTATCAGATGTCTTTAGGTGGACGTTCTGATGGTGATACTATGTTGGGCCAAACCTGTCTTAGGGTTCCGGCAAAAAGAGTGATCCCTGTAATTCTAAAGATCATTGAATTATTCAAACAAAATAAGAAACCTGATGACACTCTCAAATCATGGGTTCATAGAGTTGTAAACAACAATGAAGATTCTGAAATAAAATCAATTAAGGATATCAAAACAGTATTGGAACCACTAACAATCCCCCCTACCAAAGAAGAGGATTCTGACTTTTACCTTGATTACGGCAGTGATACTAGTTATCATACGAAAACTGGAAAGGGTGAATGCGCTGCTTGACAGATTCTGGTAAAATAACAACTGATGTTGACTCTTTACGTTCAGAAATAAGAGACAAAAGTGTTCGAGTAATTGATGTTAGAAGAGAGGATGATTACAAACAAGATCATATCCCCACTTCTGTCAATTTACCTTTAGCAAATCTTTTGTCCGATGATAGTCCAGAACGTGTTTTGAAACTTGTAAATTCTATGGGCATTGATGATGAAACTCCTGTTGTTGTTTATGATGATACTTTTGGTGCATTGGCATCAAGAGTAGCTTGGACTTTGGAATACCTTGGACACTCAGATGTAACCTTGCTTGAGACTACTTATAGTAATTGGAAATCTCTTGGTTTGGAAAGCGATGCTAATACTCCTGAAATACAAAGCAAAGAACACTCTATGAATTTACAACCAAATATTTTGGCAACTTCGGACTATTTGGAAAGTGCAAAAGAGCGAGATGATGTAATCCTGATTGATAATAGGGAACGATTGAATTATCTTGAACAGCATATTCCAGGAGCAATAAGCTTACCATATCGAACACTTGCAACTAAAGACAAAATCTTACGTTCAAGGGAAGACATGAAGCGATTACTTGAAAATCGAGGAGTTACTGGAAATTCAGAAATCATTACGTATTGTGGCAGTGTAGGTACTCTTTCTGGTTTGGCATATTATGCATTAAAATCTGCAAATTTACCTAACGCAAAATTATATGTCCGCTCATTTAAGGAATGGAAAAATCTTCAAAAGCCTACAGAAAAACAAGAAGATGCCAATTACTGGGATTTGTCTGCTGAATAATTAAGAAATCTCATTTCTGAGTTTTTTAGTAACTGTAACTTCGATGTTATCAAACAATACTAACATCTTATCTTTATTTTCCACAAGATAATCATCTCCTCTATCTTTTAATCTAATTTTCCATAGTCTTATTTCTCTATGTTCCTCAAAGAAATTCTCAATCATCTGTTCACCTGATCTTGTGGGGTCTATGAATTCATCAAAAATATCCATAGTTTTCTCAGCGTCTTCTTCTTCAATTGCTTCTTTTACAGATTGAATGGCCTGACTCATTTCTTTCAAATTCTTAACTGGTTTTGGTAATTTTTTCTTTGTAATGCCAAACAATCCTTTCTTTTCTTTGCCCATTTTATCTGCAACATTTGGTGAGAGATCATACACTGGGATTTTACTTAGCCCATCACGTTTCTCATTTTGTATGATGAGTCCTTTTTCTAATAATTTCTTTAATGCATTTTCTGCGTCAACTTTATCAAGAAATGTTGTCCAGACGATAGAACCAAGTGTGTGATATCCCTGTCTTATTGATTCTAAAACTACCACTTCTTCAATTCTCTTAAATCCTTCTTCAATTCTAACATTTATGAAATCTTTATCTCTAATTGATTTTCTGGCATTTTTCACATCTATTTCAATTGAACGTTTCAATGACTCTAATGCTTCTGGTACTTGATTTAGCAATGAGAGGAAACAAGATTTGTTGTACCAAGCCATTCCATATGTTGGATCAGATTCAATTGCTTTTTCAGCTGCATCTAATGCTTTAGAATAATTTTTTTGTTCGTAATGCACTAACCCTTTGAGATTCCAAGCTTCTGGATTTGTAACATCAATATCTAAAATTTTATCATAAACTTTCAGTGCTTCACCATGTTCATCTAAATGAAATCTAGCATAACCCAACTTCATCAAAGTTTCTACATTATTAGGATCAATTCTTAATGCCTGTTCAAATACTATCACGGCATCTTCTAGTTTTTCATCTGCCATGAAATTGACTCCTTTTTTAAATAATTTCTTGCGATTATAATCAGAATCCACTAGGCTGGTTTCTTTTACCTCTTTTTTTTCTGATTTTACTACATCTGTTTTCTTTGATTTTTTTCCGAAAGGCTTTTTCACTAGCTCAAAATGCAATTTAATCTAGATAAATACTATCCTTAATGAGCCTAATGCTGTCCATATTGTAATTAGTGTGGTTTCATGCGATCTAAATATAAAAATACTTGGAATATGCACAAACGAATGTGTCATCTCAGTCACGATTAGAAATTCGAGGGCAGGCACCATTTAAACAATCAGGTGTATATGAAGCCCAAATTGCAGTAACTGACAACAAACCTTCAGATGATGCAATTAGAACCAAACAATTCTCATCTCTATGGAGAGGTACATTTCATCTTAGAGTAAAAGATGGAATGTTTTCTGAAACAATTGGTTCTCAAGAAAATCCTCTTCCATCTTCTTTAGAAAAACTTGATAAAATTTGGATAGTTGTAACTGATCTGTTCTCTTCATTGCATTCTGTATTTGATGTTACTTTGGCTAAACGCTCACAAACATCACAACCTGAAACTAAAACTATAGCCGTTTCTGAAAGTTCTAAAATTAAACCTTCAGTAAAAACTAAAAGAAGCTCTGCTACTCAAAATATTCCTGGTATTTCTGGTGATAAGGGTCCAACCGGCCAACAAGGTCCACCTGGAGACAAAGGTCAACAAGGTCCACCTGGAGACAAAGGTCAACAAGGTCCACCTGGGTCTCCCGGTCCCTTGGGAATTAAAGGTCCAGCAGGGCCTCAAGGTCCACCTGGGGACAAAGGCCCAACCGGTGACAAAGGCTCACAAGGTGACAAAGGAATTACTGGCGACAAAGGAATTACTGGTGACAAAGGAATTACTGGTGACAAAGGAGATAAAGGTGACAAAGGAGTAACTGGTCCACCTGGTGACAAGGGAGAAAAAGGTTCCACCGGTCTAATTGGTGATAAAGGCTCAACCGGATTAAAAGGTTCAATTGGTCCCATAGGAGAAAAAGGCCCAACCGGCGCATCCGGAGACAAAGGTCCACCTGGATTACGAGGTACTCCTGGAGAGAAAGGTGATAAAGGCCCAACCGGCGCACCCGGTGACAAAGGGTTAACTGGTCCAATTGGCCCTATAGGAGAAAAAGGCCCAACCGGACAAGCAGGTGTTCAAGGTGAAAAAGGAATTCAAGGTCCCCCTGGTCTAATTGGAGATAAAGGTCCACCTGGTGCACCCGGTGACAAAGGATTAACTGGTCCACCTGGAGAAAAAGGTCTAACTGGTCAATCTGGCTCTGCAGGTGAAAAAGGTCAACAAGGTCAACAAGGCCCTGTAGGTTCTAAAGGACTTACAGGAGTTCCAGGTCCGCAAGGTGAAAAAGGTGACAAAGGTCCAACTGGCCCTCAAGGCGACAAAGGTCTAACTGGTCCAACTGGTCCTTTAGGACAAAAAGGTCCAATGGGTCCACCTGGTCTAATTGGAGAAAAAGGTAGCAAAGGTCCTGAAGGAATAATTGGAGAAAAAGGTCCACAAGGTCCACAAGGCCCTGTAGGTTCTAAAGGACTTACAGGAGTTCCAGGTCCGCAAGGTGAAAAAGGTGACAAAGGTCCAACTGGCCCTCAAGGTGACAAAGGTCTAACTGGTCCAACTGGCCCTCTAGGAGAAAAAGGCCCCCAAGGTCCACAAGGCTCTCAAGGCGAACGTGGAGTTACCGGCCCCCCAGGAGAAAAAGGCCCCCTAGGTCCACAAGGAATTCAAGGTCCACAAGGAGAAAGAGGCCCAACAGGCCCAATAGGTTCAATTGGTGAGCAAGGTCCTTCAGGAGGACAAGGTCCAGTAGGTCCACCTGGTCCAAGAGGTCCACCCGGTCCACCAGGAGAAAAAGGTCCCTCAGGTGGTATGTCATCAGAACAAAAAGCACTTTTCAAAGAACTGTTAGAAATTTTGACAAATAAAAATGCCATTACAACTGAAGAACAAATTAAACTCATGAGTTATCTTTACTAATCAAATTAAAAAAAATTACGAAGAACAAACATCAAAATAAAATTTAATTTTATATCTTTGATTATAAATTATTTGAAAACGATTTTGTATTTTTAGAATTGTAATGTAGAACTGTAATTTGAATTATGGTTGATTTTGATTTAGTAAAAAATGCATTAGAAAAAGCATTGTATTAATAACACAATTCACACTAATGTTAAATCATCAATCCTATCTCTTGATAACAAATTCTTAGTCAAACAATCTGTTAAAGGAACAAACACAAACTTCACAACAGATGTAGTTAACACTAATTTAAGATTCAGAAAAAGGAAAACAATTCGTCGTCGAGATGACGATTGTTAGTTTGTTGACGAGATTATCGTCTTTTTGCTGCTTTTCTCTTTGGAGCTGCTCTTTTAGCTGCAGTTCTTCTCTTTGGAGCTGCTTTTCTCTTTGGAGCTGCTTTTCTCTTTGGAGCTGCTTTTCTCTTTGGAGCTGCTTTTCTCTTTGGAGCTGCTTTTCTCTTTGGAGCTGCTTTTCTCTTTGGAGCTGCTTTTCTCTTTGGAGCTGCTCTTTTAGCTGTAGATTTTTTGGTTGTTCTACGTTTAGTTGCAGCTTTTCTTTTTGTAGCCATTGATGAGTCGACATTTTCATCGTTTTTCAGTGGTTAAACTAAACAAAGTTACACTAACTGATAACAATTTGTCAAGTAATTTTTTTTAAAAAAATTTCTTTTGATCATAATATTTTCTTTTGATCGAATTTTTTTCAATAAACACTTTCTGCAGATGGCCTTCTACCTTGTAACCAACATGTTTTACCACAAATTGTGCATCTGTACTTCCTTCTACGCTTGTATGTGGCCATATTTGGAAGGAAAACTAGTTTTTGTTTTGTTTTTGTCATACAAAATTTGCACCATCTGTGCTCTGTTTCTAGATCCATGTTTGATCTTTTTTTAGAATTATGCACCACGAGTTTTGATTATAGTTAACACATCCTCATCTTGTAAAATATGATTCAAACCTACTCTTTGACCTCCAAACTTTACACTTTTCCCCCATATCAAACCATATCTGAATTCTTTTTTCATTCTACGGTGAAGTTTGTTACAAATATCTTCAACTGTATCTCCTTCTCTTGCAATTAATGGTTCTTTGAAATCTGTTTCTCCTCCTTTTGGTCTCATGTAAATTCTAATAAATTTTAATTTCTCATAGATCTTCTCTTTGAGTAATTCAATGTTAATGTCTGAATTTGCAGACACCTCAATGACTTCCGATTTTATTTTAGTCTTCAAATCTTTTAGAAAATTCTTGTCTACTAAATCAATTTTATTTAAAATTGTAAGTGATTTTGAATAACTGATATTTCCAGCAATGTAGTCAGATAATTGTTCTGATGTGATGTCTTCTCTAATAACAACACGAGCACTAACAATTCCATAAAGATGCAAAATATCTTTGAGGTGTTTTTCTGTAATCTTTGTTAGTTTTACCTGTTGGGCTACTGCAATTCCCCCCATTGATGCTTTTTCAATGGTCACGTTTGGTGGTAATTGATTGAGCCTAATTCCAATGTTTCCTAATTCATTAACTAACACATCTTCATGATATGGCTGAAACACATCTAGTACGAGTAATACAAGATCTGCGGTTCTTGCAACTGATAAAATTCTCTTTCCTAAACCCTTGCCTGTAGATGCACCTTTAATAATTCCTGGAAGATCTAAAGCTTGGATTTTTGCACCTCTATATTCCATCATACCAGGAACTACGGTAAGAGTTGTAAATTGAAAAGCACCTACACTAGATTTTGCTCCTGTCATCTTGTTTAGTAAAGTAGATTTTCCAACACTTGGTAATCCAATAAACACAATGGTGGCATCACCACTTCTTCTAACATCAAATCCATCTGATTTTATACCCGATTTTTTAGTAATGTTTTCTTCTTGCTCTCTTTTAAGTTTGGCAATCTTTGCTTTCAGTAAACCTAGGTGATGCTCTGTTGCTTTGTTAATCTGAGTTTTTGCCATCTCATCTTGAATGGCCTTTATTTTTTCAGGAATTCCCAATACTAATCAACTCCTAAAAAATTCTTTTCAAATAAAATCGTATTATTTTTCTTGATTTTCTTTATTCTACTAATTGGAATAGTTTGTAAATTATTTGATAGAATTAAAAATTCTGGTAGTGAAGACTCTATAATTCTTTCAAAATCTCGGTAAAAGACTTTGTATGAACTAGAGTCATCTGCAAATATTGCCTTACTGAAAATTTCTTCTATTACTCCTTTCTTTACCACGTTTCTGCTCATATTGGTCTACTAATGAATAATGCGTCTTCATATTTTCAATACTCGTAGTAAAGCATCTTTGATTTTTCTTATCATTTTTAATAGTAGATATGCGTGAAGATGCATGAAAAAATTTTTGATATATGCAATAATCGGATTTTCTATCATGATCTATTTCACATTAACCGTTTTTGTCTTGCCAGAACAATATCTTTCAAATGAACAACTCCACCCACAACCTTATTTTGAAGTAGAACTTTCTGAATCCGAAATTTCTTTAGGTGAATCATTTAGACTCAACATTGTTTCAGAAAACAGAGGTGATTATGGTGATATTCATATTGTTTCAGCAGCTTTTCCTGATCTCATTGAAATTGGAGATGTAATCGAAATAGTTACTTATGATTTTACACAATCCCCTGTTTACCTTGTACCTGGAGATGAAATTAGTTATGGATATAGTAGTGGTTTAGAATCGACATTGTCAAAATATCCCTCTATTGAAGCACTGAATAGACCTATTCAATCTGGTGCAAAAAATCATTTTGAGTTTGTCGTAACGCCTGAAAAATCAGGGATCTTTACAATTTATGTAAAATCTGTTGATATTCCACACACAAGCAATCTTTCACATTATCCTTATTCGGGGGTTTTGGATCATCAAGATGAATATGTTTTAGTTTATTTGGTAAATGTAAATCCCTAATATTTTGTGAGCAATGAATAAAGATAATGACTATTTCAGAATCAAAAACCCCTCAGAAATTTTTGAAAGTTCATTCTGACCAAATTTTTCTTCTTGGAAGTATTTTGACAAGTTTTGGAATTTTGTTAGTAACTGTTGGTGGAAGTTGGGATATTACAAATCATTTGTTAAACAAACCTGAGACCTTTTTTTCTCCTCCTCATGCATTACTGTATCTTGGTGTAACAATATCTTTGGTTGGAGTTATTCTCTCTTTATTTGGATGGAAAAATTTACAAAATTTTAAAGAATTGTATTCTATCTCTTTGAAAATTAAATTAATAGGAATTTCCTTACTCATTGGAGCAGGGCCTTTTGATTTTATCTGGCATTCTAATTTTGGATTAGATGGATTCCTTAGTCCTCCTCACCTTACTTTGATTACTGGTATGTTTCTGTGTAGTATAGGTGGAATGATAGGCATTTCACGGTATTTGAAAATTAATAATTTTAAAAACACTCTTTCAAACTATTTGCTGATTTTGGCAGTTCTCCCTGTCTGGTTGTCTGGTACAGGAATGATCTCATCATTGTCTTTGCCTTTTTCTAATACTGATTATTTTGAATTTAATCCTGAACCAACCTTTGCTCTTCTCATTGCGACGTTAGCATTTCCTTTTTTGATATCACTTTCAATGCTTCTTGTTTTTCGATTGTCTAATTTTAGATTTGGAATGATGAGTATTCTTGGAGGATTGTTTTTGTTGATTTATAGTTTGACTGCAATTGTGCCTAATTTTGCAATACTAGACTCAACTCAATTTTATATGTTAAATCTAATTCCGTTTGTAATCTCAGATATAATTTTACTACTCAACAAATCAAGAAAATCATTAATTTTTGTAGGAGGCTTATTGGGTTCTATATTTTACATGGTCTATTACCCATACGTGATGTATACCTTTAATGAAGTTCTGCTTGGTAAATTAGTTTCACCCAGTTTGATCTATTTTGTCTATTTTGAATTAATTGAAAGTGTATTGATGTATGCCGTAATTCCTGCAATACTTATGGGTATTTTTGCAGCAATAATATCTGAGAAATTCTCAAAAAAAATCCTAATGAGTAAATTATAACAAATTTTATTTTATTGCGTAGCAAATATTATTCGGTTAAAAAAACTGATTTTGTGAAAAAGAGGACATTTGCAGTCGATATTGATGGTACGATTACTGAAAATGGTGGAGGAAGGATCCACTTGGATGCACTTGAAGCATTAAGACGTCTAACTAACATGGGTCATGATGTGATATTTGTAACTGGTCGATCTTCTGTTGAAGGATTCTTACTTTCTGTGTTTGGTGGAACTACCAAAATTGCTGTTGGTGAAAACGGTGGCTGTATTACACTTGATTCTAATGACCATATCTTGTTAGGAAATATTGAAGAATGCAAAAATGCATTTCAAGTAATTAAAAATAGTATTGACAACGTTAAAGAAAAAACTGTCTTTCCCAGAATGACTGAGGTTGTTTTACAAAGAACATTTGATCTAGATCAGGCAAGAGAGATAATCTCTGAGAATGATCTTAATGTGGGACTATCTGATAGTCAGTATGCTTATCATATCAATTCTTCTGGAATTGATAAGGGTACAGGATTTAGCGAAATCATGAAGAAACTGTCTATTTTACGAGATGATGTTATAGCCATAGGAGATAGTGCAACAGATATTCCATTGTTTAAAGTGGCAAAAACAAGTGTTGCATTGGGAAATGCTTCTGAGCAAGTAAAATCTGAAGCAACTATGACCGTTTCTTCAAATGCTGGTGATGGTGTTCTTGAGGCATTAGATAAATTAGCACCTAAATTATCTGAGATGTAAGATGACATTCCAGTCAATCCTTGATGAAATTGAAAATAATCTCAAAAAAATTTTAGATGGCCTCTCAATACCTGATGTAAAATTTTCTGTTGAACCTGCAAAACCTGGTTTTGGTGATGTTAGCTCAAACATCTCATTTTTACTTTCAAAACAACTTAAGAAAAAACCAAAAGATATTGCTGAAATGCTATCTGAAAAATACAGCCACTACTCCAACACTCTAGTTTTAAAAACTGAAGCTCATCCCTCAGGATATCTGAATTTCTTTGCTAATTGGGAAAAATTACCACAATTAATTCTATCAGAATCTTATCTTGATGAATTCGGTGATGTTGATATTGGTAAGGATTCTACAATTGTAGTTGAACATACAAGTGTAAATCCCAACAAAGCTCTTCACATTGGACATATCAGAAATATAATAATCGGCGATACTGTTTCTAGAATTCTAAACAAAGCCAATTACAAAGTTAAGGTTCTAAATTATGTTGATGACTCTGGTCTCCAAGTTGCCGATATCATAGTTGGATTCAACCATTTTGGATTTAATCAAGAGCCTCCCGCAGGAAAAAAATTTGATCATTATTGTGGCGATGATGTTTATGTCAAAACCACAGAAAAGTATGAGAAAGATTCTAGTCTTGAAGAGATTAGAAAAAATGTTCTCAAAGAACTAGAAGATGCTGATTCTGAAACAGCAAAATTTGCAGATAAAATTACCAAAAGAGTTCTAGCAAATCAACTAGAAACCTGTTGGAATCTGGCAGTTTCTTATGATTGTCTTAATTTTGAATCTCAAATAATTCGTTCAGGATTATGGAGTAAAATATTTGAAAAGCTCAAAGAAATGACACTGATTGAATTTGAAAATGAAGGTAAGAATGCAGGATGTTGGGTAATTCGAGGTGAAAATAAGGAAGAAGACAAAGTAATTGTTAGAAGTAACGGGACTGCTACATACATTGCAAAAGACATCCCATATGCTGCATGGAAATTAGGGTTACTTGAAGACCCATTTAATTATAAAAAATATGAAAAAGAACAACCAAATTCCAGAATCTTATGGCAGAGTACATTGGATAAAGCAAATTCTGTTTCTCAGGATTTTAGTGGAGACAAAGTTGTTACTGTAATTGATTCCCGTCAAGCAAGACTACAAAAAATTATCACAACATTAATGGGAAAATTCAAGTCAATTCCAGATGCATACATTCATCTTGGTTATGAATCAGTAACCCTTAGTTCAGATACTGCAAAGATCCTTGGTTTGGATACTGATGGAAAACAAACACAAATGTCTGGACGAAAAGGGCTCTATGTTAATGCAGACTCTGTATATGATATACTAAAAGAAAAAACAAAACAAGAGACACAGAAGAGACATCCTGAAATGATTAGTTCTGAAATTGAAAAAATTGCACATTATGTTTCAGT
>Ga0224503_10000039_pt1 | contig 34312 bp, 28 predicted proteins | sample SF_Oct11_sed_USG_2_FD_169106 | JGI IMG/M metagenome (GOLD analysis project Ga0224503, IMG submission 169106) | Sediment microbial communities from San Francisco Bay, California, United States - SF_Oct11_sed_USGS_21 | ecosystem: Environmental > Aquatic > Marine > Sediment | place: USA...
GGAAAATCCAGAAAGCGAAGATCAACCACTTTGGCCTTATTCTCTTTTGCAAATTCAAATACTTCTTTGGGTGTCATAATAAAAAATCCTCCTTGTGGTATAAAAAATTAGCTTTATTTAGATAATCTCTATAGTTCTTATCACATGCATTAGGTCTCAATTGACCGGGTCTATATAGCATCTTCTCCTTTTTCTCCGGTTCGCACCCGAATCACTTCTTCCATGGGCAGAATAAAGATTTTACCGTCTCCGATTTTTCCGGTATAAGCGGCCTTTTGTATGGTCTCCATCACCTGTTTGACTCTGTCGGACTTTACGATGATTTCGAGTTTTATCTTGGGTATAAAATCCACCACATATTCAGCCCCCCGGTAAATCTCCTTATGCCCCTTCTGACGCCCGTATCCCTTGACTTCTGAAATCGTCATCCCCTGAATCCCGATTTCATTGAGAGCCTCTTTGACATCATCCAGTTTGAACGGCTTGATGATCGCCTCTACTTTTTTCATAACGCTTCCTCCTTATGTCGTTAAACCTTGGGACGGATCGGCGGTTTCAGTTGCCGCCCCAATCACAGTTCATATGACGTTTATCAGACTTTCAATTCTTTGTGATTTTTTAGCATTTCACTTGAACCCTTGAACCCTTTAGGATCACACCTGCTCACTTTGAGATGACCCATGCATTTTACCCTGATTAACTGCTACTCGGAAGATGATCCTTAAGTCTTAAAACCCGGCAAAACTTCTTTAACGGATATTTTAATCTTCTCTACCTGATCCGGCAAATCAACTTTTTGTCCATCAAAATCCCTGACATAAAAAACGTCCACAACTTGGTCCACCTTTGTTGCGATCTTAGCCACCCAAATATCTAGCCCGCATCTGAAAAGTGCATCGGTAATATTGTAAAGAAGTCCGGGAAAATCATAAGTAAATACTTCAACAATTGTAAAAAAACTCGAGCTGTCATTGTCCACGTTGATTTGATGGGGCCTGCCATTTACGTAACGTCTATCAGGTCGGTAGACGGTTGTTTTTTCTTCTAGCGCCGTCTTTAGATCCAGATCGCCGGACAGCGAAGATTTGAGATGGGCTTCAGCCTGTTGCCACCTTTCCTTTTCAAAAATCTGATCCAACGGCGGGTTGACTTCAAAAATATCGAGGGCAATATTATTCCGCCATGTGAAGATCTGCGCATCGAGGATGTCCAGACCATTCAGGGTAAATGTCCCCGCAATCTTTGAAAAAAGACCGGGACGATCCTGTGCGCAAATGGTGACCGTTCGGGTATTGGAATCCGGAGTTTTTGTAACGCTCCAGATAACGTCCGCTGATCTCATATTTTTGTACAGTTCGATATGTTCCATGATACTATCAGACGGCATATAAAGAAGGTATCGAGGAGACATGACATTGAAAAGTGTCTCCAAATCATTCTTGGCATAGTGCTTTATTGCGGACCCGAAGACTTCGGCTTTTTTCTTCTCAACAGCTTCAACAGCCTCTCTGGATGCAAGTTCTCCCTTTTCAAGGACATTTGACACTTTAAAGAAAAGATCTCTTAACAGTGTGGCGGTCCAGTCACTCCAGGCTTTTGGACCGGTGGCCATGGAATCGGCCACAGTCAATAGATAAAGCATTTTTAGGCGATCGATATCTTTTATCTTTCTTGCACACGAGATGGCGGTCTCTTCATCATTGAGATCTCTTCTGGTGGCGGTTTTAATCAATAATAGATGCTCTTTTATCAAAAAAGAGACCGTTTCAATATCCTCGGCGGGGTAGCCTTTCTTACGCAGTATCGACGCTGCAATCTCGGCACCGCTAATGGAATGACTCACACCGGTTTCACCTTTACCGATGTCGTGCAACAGTGCCGCCCACAACAAAAGATTACGTTTTTTAAGCCTGTTATAAATATCACTGCATAAGGGATATTCTGAAATTCCTTCGGATGTGCCGAATCTCTTTATATTCTGGACCGTTCTCAGTAAATGTCGATCAACCGGATAAAGGTGGTACTCATCATATTGAATTCTATCGGAGATTCCTTTAAATTCCGGGATAAATCGGGCCAAAAAACCGGTATTTAGCATTTCGTTGAGCACATTAAATGTTGATGACGGTTTAGCTAAAATCCGTTCGAATGATTCAAGATTTAACACCGAAGAAGAAAATTTGTTGTCAACAAGAAAGGAAAATTCCCTGACCAGCCTCTTGGCCTCTGCACTTAATGGAATTTTCAGCGTCGCGCTTTCTTCAAATATCTTTATCAAAAGGTTCGGATCGCCCAAGATGTCTTCGGAAGAAACAAAGTTGATCATCCCGTTTTCCGTAATTTCGAGCCCCTTAATAAGCGTGTGTTTTAGGGCCTTTCTCGAGCGTTTAATATTCTTAAACACCCCCAGCTCGTATAAAAACATCAGGTGCTGCTGCTTTATAAATTCCATTTGGCTATGAAGCTTGCCTAAAAATCGTTCCACCGGCTGCTGCCCGTTCTTTTTGCCAAACTTCAAGGCATCAGCCATTTTGATCTGGTATTCAAAATAGAGTCGATCACATTTCCTGCCGGACAAATGATGCAGGCAGTTTCTCACGTTACCTATAAACTCAAGCGCCTGCCTCATGGCCTGAAATTCATCATGGGACAGGATGCCATAATACTCGAGGTCCCTGAATTGTTTGAGATTCGATTTCATCCTGGCGATCCAGAGCATGGTGTGATAGTCTCTCAATCCACCCTGGCCTTCCTTGAGATTGGGTTCGAGCAGATACGACGAATCTCCGAAACATTCATGCCTGCCTTGGCTGATGTCCACCAGTTTTTTTATGACTTTAGTTGAATGCCTCTTTTTAAACCGTTTTCGAAGATGCGCCATCAAAGACGAATACAACAGCGACATGCCGCATACGAAACGTGCGTCCAGAAGGGACGTCAAAACCTCGATGTCATCAATAGCTAATTTAACACATTCTTTAAGAGATCGTGTGGCATGACCCACTTCAAGACCGATGTCCCATAACGGGTAGACAATTTCCTGGATAAGAACCTCGGCATTGTCGGGAACATACTTTTCAAAAAGAAAAAGAAGATCCACATCCGAATGAATGAACTGCTCTTTTCGTCCATAACCCCCAAGCGCAATGATCGCATAGGGATTCTTTTCCATCCCCATTTTGGGTCCCACACGAGAGCTTTCGAAACTTTCAAAAAAATAGTCGTCCAGAACTTGTGCATGTCGCTTCATAAAGTCCGGCGATTTTTTTTTTATAAAACCGGAAATCAGATGGCCGGTGTTTTCCCGCAGCCGTTCTGCGGCCGGCTCAAGCCTTTCTATTTTTTTTGAATTTGACGGTGTCATTTCAACCCAAGCGATTTCATTTATCTAATAATTTAATCATACCTGAAGCGATAATGTTTTCAAAAGGCTAACGTGTTATGACTTGTTTATATAGCAACAGGTGTGCCATAACACCAAATATTCATAAGTATCTATTAATACAAATACTTATTCGTCAGGACGGGCGCAAATATAACAATAAGCGATTACAATTTTGTTACAATCAAGGTCCATTAATTACAAAAATGTAACCTTTATTCAATTTCCATAATATCTTTCCAGATTTGTCTAACATTTTCTCGCATACCAAAAAATTTATTTTCAGGTACTATGGCAGGTTTCTCCTGAAGGCTGAACTGGTGTACAGCTGATCGGTAGGTTAGATAGGCAACTTTTAAGATGTGAGCTGTCTGGTCGTTGATGATACCGGTTTCTTTCAATGTTTCAAGGAGTCTTACAATATCGGTCCACTTTAATAATTCTTTGTATTCGCCAGATCTTAATAGAACCAGATACTGCACCAAAAATTCTATATCAACGATGCCCCCTGTATCCTGCTTGAGGTCGAAAAGCCCTGGATCCGAACTTGAGAGTTCCTTTCGCAACCGTTCGCGCATGTCGATAACCTCTTTTTTTAATTGGGTCTCGATCCTGGGCCGTGCAAGAACATCGTTTCGAATTTGTTCAAAGCGTTTGGCCATATTGATATCACCACTGATGGGTCTTGCTTTGATAAGGGCCTGATGTTCCCATGTCCAGGCTTTGTTTGTCTGATAATCCTTAAACCCGTCTATGTGGCTCACCAGGATGCCCGAACTTCCGCTGGGTCGAAGGCGCATATCCGGCTCGTAGAGCTTTCCAACAGCGGTATGTGTGGTTAAAATATGTATGACTCTTTGCCCCAGGCGGGCAAAGAATTGTTGATTATCAATAGGATGTTCCCCGCCGAGGGTTACGCCTCCGGTTCCGGCGTGGAGAAAAACCATATCCAGATCCGATACATAACCGAGTTCAATCCCACCCAGCTTTCCATAGGCAATGACAGAAAATCCCCTGCCGATCTCCAGTCCGTCCATTTGACATATGGGAGCCCCGTGCTTTTCAACCAGATGTTTCCATGACAGTTCAACAACTTCATTTAAAACCGTCTCGGCAATTTCGGTAAGATGGTCGCTGGTTCGCATCAATGTCAGGGCGCCGGTGACATCTGCTGCGGCCACCCGCAGGGTATTCACCTGTTTAAAAATACACAATTCCTGAATCTGATGCTCGAAATCCTGATTGGATAACAAGTCAAGCCGCTTACGGATTTCTTTTTGGAGTTCCGGCTTGTCCGGAGGACGATAGAGTGTGCGAGGATCAAGAAATTCATCCAAAAGGACCGGATGGCGAGATAAAAATGAAACGATCCAGGGGCTGGCACTGACCAGGTTCACCATGTGAACGATAGCCGTAGGGTTTTCCAGCAACAATGCCAGGTAATTGGTGCGCTGCTCGATGGTTTTGATCAGATCGACGATTCGATTCAATACAACTATAGGGTGTTCAGATCGTCCGATTTCTTTAAGCATGAGCGGCATCAGCCTGTCGAGACGTTGACGGCCGTCGCTGCTGAGTGATCGCGTTGCCGGGTGGTTACGAAGATGATCCAACAAACGCTCGACTTCATCGAAATTCTCATATCCAGCGGCAAGAAGTATCTTTTGGCGATTTTTATCTTCCAAAAAATTTTCCCATATTGCCTCCAAACCGGTTTGAATTTCTTTGGTTCGATCATCAACAGGCTCTGAATCTTTGGCTTCGAGTAATTTTTCGAAATGAGAATGAACGATTTTCCTGTGTTTTTCCATCTGGAGATCGAAGGCTTCCGGGGTATCAAATCCCATGGACGCGGCCAGGCGCATTTTTGCAACAGAATCTGACGGGATGACATGGGTTTGTTGATCTGAAAATTCCTGCAAGCGGTGTTCTGTATTTCGTAAAAATACGTATGCTACAGTGAGTTCATCACAGACTTTTTGGGAAATATAATTTTCACTGGTAAGGACTTTTAGTGTCTTTTGAATGGGCCGCTCCTGAAGCGAAGGCGTGACACCTCCCCTTATGAGCTGGAATATCTGCCCAAAAAACTCAACCTCACGAATGCCTCCCGGGCCGAGTTTGATGTTGTTCGCCAGACCCTTGCGTTTCACCTCAAGAGAGATCTTTTGTTTCATCTTCCTTAAAGATTCAAATACGCCAAAATCAAGATACCTTCGAAAAACAAAGGGTTTAAGGCTTTTTAAAAGTGTTTCGCCGGTATCTTTATCACCCGCCACAACCCGTGCCTTTATCCAGGCGTATCGCTCCCACTCCCGTCCCTGCTTCTGGTAATATTCTTCAATGGCATCAAAGCTCATCACCACGGGCCCGCTTTCACCATAGGGTCTGAGGTCCATATCGACCCGAAATACAACGCCGTCAGGAATAGTAGCGCCGATAATTTTTATTAATTGCCGACAAAGCCGAACAAAAAATTCTTCGTTGTTTATCGATTCCAAACCCCCTTGGGTTATTCCGGTTTCAGGGTAAGCGAAAATCAAGTCAACATCCGAAGAAAAATTTAACTCCTGTCCGCCAAGCTTTCCCATTCCAAAAACGACCAGCCGTTGATGAGATCCGTCGTTTGCAGTTGGAATGCCGTACTTTAAACATTGCCATTGATAAAGAAAAAATACTGCCTGATCGATGCATGTATCGGCCAGGGCTGAGAGATCGTCCATGGTTTCCGAAAGATTTGCCCAGCCGGCAAGGTCCCGCCAGGCGATTCGGACCATGTGATGCCGTCTAAACCGGCGAAGCTGCCTTGAAAGCTGTACATCGTCTTTAACATCAATCAGATAGGATATCAGTTTTTCATGAAATTCGCCGGTTCCAAATGTTCTTTGAAGATCACCGCTTTCATGCAAATCTTTAAAAAACTCAGGATCGCGCGTACAGTTTTTGAATACAAAATCACTAAAGGTGAAAACTCTTTTTAGAGCATTAATGAATTCAGAATCATCGGGCAGGGATACCGCTGCATTTTTTGCTGCAGCAAGGAATGCTTCGTATTTTCGTGCCGTATCTTCTTTCAGCAAATGGGGAATTTTAACATCGAGATTCATTATCGAATGATAAACATAATGGGTTGATGAATAACAATAGTACTTAAGTTTCGTACATTTAATTTCCGGATTAGCATACGAAACTATAGTATTATTATCGAAGAACAGATCGATTTTCAATACAATTTTCTTGCTTCATATATTTATGGGTTGTTGCCCAAACAAAAATCTTTTTGAGCACTAATTTCAGGGCCAACGAAAAGTGATTTGGACAGCAGCTCGTTTAGAAGTCATTTCAAACATTTCCGGGGACGATTTTTTGTTATTTTTATCTAATAAAGCCTTCGTATTTATTGAACATTTGATGACAATCCGGCAATACCCCTTGACATATTTCTAAATTTACAATAATTTTAAGTCTTCATTAGTTTCACCCAAGCTAATGTCAGAAGACTTTCCCATAAGGAAAGCCTCTTGTTTGATGCTTGGCCCAAAAAGAATTATATCCTTTCTTCGAAGCCATATCTTCCAATTTAAGGCAAGGAAATATTATAGCCTGTTCCATAATCTTGATTTGTCTTAATGTGGTAATTCATAATAGCATAATTCATAATAGGATAATTCATAAGGAGAAATGACCAATGGCCCCAAAAATTGATTTAGATACCCTCATGGAGGTGCTTCCCTACCAGAGGAAAAGAGGAAAATGGAAAAGCCTTCAACTGGACTGGAAAAAAGAGTGGGAGCGTTTCGATGCCAAAAATCTTTTTAAGTTTGACCTTGCTGACATTCCAAAAGACAAATTGAACGCGGCTCGAGAGCGTAAAGAATCCATCCTGGACGGCAATCACGCCGCGCTTTCCGTCCTCACCCGACTGGTGGACGGACTCTGCGGCTATCCCATAACACCATCTACCCCCATTGCCGAGGATTTTGCCAAGGCTGCCTCCCAGGGACAAAAAAATTTGTTCGGCACCGAACTGATGTACTTTCAGCCCAGTGACGAGCTTTCAGCCATTGCAGCGGTGGAGGCCATGGCGTGTCAGGGGGGGAGATATGTGGACAACACCTCTTCACAGGGGCTGGTGTTAAAGACCAAAAACCTCTATTCAGTAGCAGGTAAACGGCTGCCGGCAATTATGACGGTGATGTCCCGGGAAGTGAATAAGGGATCGTTGAGCATTCACTGCGGCCACAACGATTTTTACGGTGTTCGCAATACCGGTTGGGCTCAGCTTATTTCTGAAAACAATCAGGAACTCCATGATTTGCTGCCGATAGCCTTTAAAACCGCCGAGCTGAGGCAAGTCATGCTGCCGTTCATGGTTATCGGCGACGGTTTTATCAAATCCCATGCCCTTGAAAACATAAAACTTCTTTCAGACGACTTTCTGAAATATTTTGTCGGGCCACCGAACCGCCTTTATCAGCCCGATTTTGAACAAAGATACCTCACCGGAACTTTTACCGATACTGACCTGACCATGGAAGGTCAGGTGGCCCAAGATCTTGCCTACCGTTTTGTCAAACGAGGTGTTATCGCTGCCATGAACGTGATGAACCAGATTTTAGGTACCAACCTCAAGATCGTGGAATGCTACCGCACCGAAGATGCCGAAATGGTCGTCGTGGTTCTGGGGTCGGCAGCCGGTGTGCTCAAGGATGTGGTTGATTATTACCGGGATGTGCAAGGCTTGAAAATAGGGGTCGTGCGACCGGTATTGTTCAACCCGCCCTGCTATGAAGAAATCGCCTATGGTGTTCGCAACGCCAAGGTCATTACTGTAATGGAACGAACGGGCATGGTTCACAATCAGCTTCTTTTGGCCGATTTGCAAGTGGCGCTGCAACTGTCTCAACGAGCCTATCGCGAGGGCAAGGATGAGCATAAACTCTACGCCCGAGACGATATGCCCACCCTTTTGCATGGGGTTTACGGATTGGGCAGCAAAGATTTCAACAAGTACGATGCTGCTGCTGTCATTGAGAACATGCGGGCCTGTTTGGAAAGCAGTAGGGACGATTTTACCCGGGACTTTTATTCCGGTGTCGAAGGCCCTTACACCCTGAAACCTGCACCACTTCCGGATTACAAGGACCGGGAGCTGGGCCTGACCTTTATCGGTATCGGTGCCGAAGGCGTTAAAACAGCCCTGGAAACCGCTGCCGTGATCTATGCCGAAGAAAGCTGCGACGGCCGACGATATATCGAGTCCGGCGCCCGTTACGGTGCAGCCAGAAAGGGTGCTCCGGTATTTATGAATCTTCGAATCAGCGCCAGTCCGATTCGAAATGCCTCGGAACTCACCGAACACGATGTATTGGCCTTTTTCAATGAAAAGTTTCTATCCGGCGAAATTTTAAGAGATTACGTCGGAGGGCTGAACCAAAACGGGCTCCTTGTGATCAACAGCTCCAGAACCGAAGATGAAATTCTCAAGACTTTCCCCGTTGAAATGCATCAGCGTATTACCGATAAAAATATCAAGGTGATTGCTGTAAACGCCACTAAGGCCGCCTTGAAACATCTTCAGAAAAATTTGCCCGGTGCAGTAATGCTGGGTCTTATCAACAAAGAGACGGGAATTTTTACGCCCGAGGATTTTGAAGCGAGATTTACAAGCATCATGAAAGAAAAACTGGGGGCCAAAAAAGGATTTGAGATTATCGATTCCAATGTCGCCCTTTTAAGGGAAGGTGTTGAGAAGGCTTCAACCGACCCCATCGAGGGAATCTGTTCGTTTGCCGCAGCATCCGAAAGTCAGGGTCTGTCGGCGGCGATTAAACCCGAAGATTTCGACCAAGCTACGGGTGCCGCCGGTCTTCCGTTTATCATGACTGAAAAGGACGAGATGGGAACCATTAAACCGGTAAATCTGATAGACGATTTTCAGGAAACCTTTCGTCAGGAAATGGTTAAACCGATTATGGAGGGAAAAAGGGTTCCCTGGGACCGGTTTATTCCCGTAGTGCCCTCCGGAACCAGTCAATATAAGGATGTGAGCTTCATCGGGTCCCAGCTTCCGATCTGGGATGCCACTAAATGTATCGCCTGCGGCATGTGCGCAGTATCGTGTCCGGATTCGGCAATTCATTCCACGATCACGGACAAGCCTGTCCCCGAAGGAGCGGCTGCCTATTTTAAGGTCTTCAAGAAACCTCCCAAGGGAATTCCCTGGAAACGGTTTGCATTAAACATTAACGCAGTTGTTGATCGATGCAAAGGCTGCGGGGTCTGTGCTCAGGTCTGTCCGGTGGACGCCTTTAAAATGGTTGCCAAGACACAGATAACTGAAACGGATTTTTTCCCCGAAGTGTACCATTCTCTGGACAATACCTATGATGCGGCCCAGTATGTGGACCGGATGCCGCTCAATCACCAGGTACTTTTTGTCTTTTCAAAACTGTATCCTGGCAAGCACACCCTTTGTCCCGGCTGCGGTGAAGGAACCATCAATCTTTTAACCTTCTATGCTCTGGAAAGTCTGCGCAACAGCCCCAAGGGAATCGAAACGTTTTACCAGGGACTCAAGGTTCTCTCGGATAAGAACCGGCGGGCCATAGAGCATATGATCGATCGCGGATTTACCATTTACACCATCAATGCCACCGGCTGCAATGAGGTCTCGGAACTGGTCAATCCTTTCAACGCCCGGATTTATCAGGCAGGCCACTACGGTTTTGGCACCGCGTCGGCTGCGGCCCTGGGAGCCAAATTTGCCTTGGATCAGTCATATACCAACGGTTTCAACGATGTGTTGACCAAAATCATTGTGTTTGCAGGTGATGGCGCCATTTACGACATCGGAAACGGACCCTTCAATTATGCCCTGGGCGAAAATTTCGATATTACCTGGGTGATTTACAACAACGAAGGTTACATGAACACCGGTGCCCAGAAATCCGGTGCCACACGCTTTGGGTGTGACCGTTCGACGTCACCCATAGGTTCCAGATATGCAGGCAAAACAACACTCCATCGGCGTATTGTGAGTCAGGCCACAGCCATTTCACATGTCTATTCAGCCAAACTTACCGTGGACAACCCCTTTTACGCCATTAAAATACTGAAAGAGGCTATCGCCTACTGCGGTCCCTCGGTGGTAGAATTTTTCTCTTATTGCTCACAGGGTCAACAGAGCCATGACTGGGCGGGCCCATTGGTATCCAGGATGATGAACGAGGCCAGAAACTGGCAGATCCAGGTGAGAAGACCGTTTCAAAAACTCGACATCTCCGCCAACCCGGATCCGGACCAGGTGTTTCCAACAAAAGGTAAATCCTTTAAAAAAGGTGTCAAACGAGAACCGGCGACCTTCCACGATGTGGTCGGCATGTTGGGCCAGTATCGCCGACATATCCTGTCCCAAGAGGAGGATGTCATTCCCGAACTGATTGAAGTAAATGAAATGGTATCCCTTTTCAGGTGGATTCGTAACCAATGCTTGGCTGGTTACCGGGATACCATGCCCACGGAAGAGGAGGTTGAACGCATTATTACAGAACAATACAAGTTATAAAACCAAACTTAAGTGGTGGCTTTTATCGTTTATTTTTTCAGGTAGGGTGTCGGTTGTAACCATCTGTTCTGATTGGCATCATAAAACCATTTGTCCGGAAACCCTCGGCGTCTCCGAAAGGAAGGATTTTCCGCCCACCGGATGAGTTCCAGGTATGCCTGGTGAATTTTTCTAAATGTATCATTATCTCCACCTAAATCGGGATGGTGTCTCTTTGCCTGCAGCCGGTAGGCACTTTTAATGATTTTTTCCAGTTCAGGAGAATTCAATTGTGATTTGCCAAGCTTAAGACATGTTAACGACGATTCTTTTATAACGGGGATCTTAAACTCTACGGGTATGACTGGACGATTTAATATCTTTTGACGTTTGGCGTTTTCAAGTAGATACCGCGTGGCCAGGTAGTGACGATTCGTCTTTTTTTTCTCTGCCCACCACTCATTCCCCAATATATCCGACATACTGTTGTAATCTTCGGCAGGCTTTTTACCTGAAGAACGCGGATAGATGAAGCTGAAAATTTCTTTGGTATCATAGGGAAGAACATCCATTACAATTAACACGTCTGTAAAATAAAAGGACCCATAGCGCGTATTTAGTGCTTTGAGTAATCCTGTTCTCATATCAAGCGTATAGCGCAATTTCTGACGGCAGCCGATAGAACAATACTTTCGCTTGCCGATATCTTCAATAGTACCGCATGACAGGCATCCGTTATTTTTCCAGAAATCTGAACCGGATCTATTGTTATGTTTTGAGTGTCTGATCATAAAATTAATAATTATTTTTTGGTTCTTCTCCCAAATAGTTTAGAGAAAGGGTTCGAGTGTATGTTTTCTAATTATTTTATCAGGGCATTTGCATTCTTTTAATCTCACCGATAGTCTTCTGAAGTTCTGTAAGGCTTTTTATTTCTTTAAATTTTTTTCAGTATTTCACTTGGCCCCTTGAACCCTTGACCCCTTGAATCCTTTTAGGATCACCTACTCTATTGGAAATGATCCTTATTTAACATATCCCCATTCAACCAGCCGCCGATATGCATATTTTGCCTTATCTCCCTGATTGACGACTTTGATGTATCGATAATACTTATCGGCCGATTCTGAAACTCGATTCATCTTTTCTAACGACAGCCCCTGATAAAACGTAATATTCGGATTTCCGGGTAATATTTTTTCATACATTTTAAAATCTTCATAGGCTGAATCAAACTGTTTTTGATTCATGTTGACAAATCCGGCAAGATAATGGGCTTGAGCCTCTTGCGGATATACATTTTTGGCTTTTTTGACAAACCGGCCGGCTTCTGAATACTTTTCCCGGACCATTTGGCATTTGGCCATCATGACAAGTCCGGCATAATCGTCCGGCACCTGCTTCAATGCTTTTTCAAAATAGGTTTCAGCCTCATCATATTTTTTTTGTGCCATAGCGTGTTCACCCTTTTGCATGGCTTTGATGGCCCCTTTCATTGTCCGAAGTTTTACAGTGTGATCCATGTAACGTTCACGATAAAAGGAAAGGTTTTGAGCCTGTCGGTATTTTGTCTGGACGGTTTGCACGGCAGTACTGTAACGTTCATCGCTCATGGGATGCGTTGAAAACATCAGTTCTATAGCGCTGGGTTCATGTTTTGACGTGCTTCTTAGCAGATCCATCAACCCCACGAACCCGTTGGGATTATAGCCGGCTTTAACCATATATTCCAATCCCAGTGCATCTGCCTGACGTTCATTGTCACGACTGTAATGCGCAAGAAATGCACCAGCAGTAAACATCCCCAGTTGAGACGCCAGGCTGCCAAGGCCGGGAACTTGGGTTCCCGCAATAGTGGCAATTCCGCCGATCAAGGTGCTTGTGAGTCCACTTTTTGACATCTGTGCAGCAGTGTGGCGTGCGTTGACATGTCCTATCTCATGTCCTAAGAGCGCTGAAAGTTCCGCCTCATTTCTAAGTTCGATAAGGATTCCTCGGGTTGCAGCGATGCTGCCGCCGGGAAAAGCATAAGCATTTACGTAGGCCGCGTTAACCCCCTGAAACGAATACGGCATATGGGGTCGATGGGTCAGCCCTGAAATTTTTTTTCCGGTCTGATTGATATAATTGTTCAGGATTTTATCCTGAATCAGACCATAATCTGTAGAAAATTGATAGGGAGAGTATTGTCTGTCTATCTCTATTTCCTCGTCTTCAGATACCAGCATGAGTTGAGATTTTCCGGTAACAGGATTGGCCGCACAGCCAAGCAAAAATCCGGCACCAGACGCTGAAGTGATCCACAAGAACTTTCGACGGGTTATTCCATATGTCTTTGGGATATGTGTCAATCTGTTTTTCATATCTGTTCTCTTTATGCTTATATAGTGTCCATCCATGATTTCAAAATGAACACAATGGGTGTCTAATTCAGAAATGAGCAATTTTTGTTCTGATCAAGGCCGCACAAGAGTTTGCGGTCCCCGCAAAGCGGGACAGGAAGGCGTACGTCTGTACGCCGCAGCCGGAAACCCGCGGAGAACGCCGAGCAGGACAAAAAGGGCCATTTATGGATGGACACTACCTAATGTTTCTTTCCTTCTTTATGGTTTCATAGGCTTCCTGAATCTCACGGAATTTGTCATTTGCAAATTTTGTAAACTCTTCAGGAAGACCCTTTGATGCAATCTTGTCAGGATGATAATCTGATACAAGATTCCGGTATTGTTTCTTTATATGTTCATTTGAATCATTACTGTTACATCCGAGAATCGCATAATATTTTTCAACATCCTGAATATATTTCGATTTGAATCTTCTGTATTTTTCATCATCGAAATTGAATATCCTCACGGCAGATAAAATGAGTTTTTCTTCACTCGGACTCAGCGCACCATCGGCCACGGATACTCTGAATAACATATCGATCATCAGGTCGAGCATCTGGTACTGTTCTCTAAACTGGCTGTAAAACTGTGTGGCAAAATCATCGAAGTTGTCCGGAGATTCAATGGCTGTATGAAAAATGTTGGTTGCCAGACTTCTGCTTTCAGGATTCAGATTCAAATCGTATATCATGAATTTTTCAACTGCGTCTATCTCCTCTCTGGATACCTGGCCGTCTGCCTTGGCAAGTTTTGCAAGCATCGAGAACGCTGCAACGAAAAAGGTAAACTGGGCCTCTTCTCCGGCTGAAAGACGGGCTCGTTCGTCAATGTAAACCGTCTGAGCGTTGGAATCAAATGCATGCCCCAGCGCTGCACCTGCAATTGCACCTAAAGGACCGGCCATGGCGAAGCCGATGGTTCCTCCAACGATTTTACCAAGCATACCCATCAATATCTCCTTTATTATTCTTATGGAATCTGTTTCAAATGTTTACGAAAGAAAGATTATATAACATTTTAGATCATACGAAACAACACCGCCGTCAACTTTTTCGGGTGTTCGGCCTCTCAGGCACCGCCAAACTCAGGTATCGATGGTTTTCTCTGAACATCAGTTTTTTGTCCACCATCATCTTTAAAAACGGCTCGATCCTGTCTGACGGTATAGCGGAAAAACGGTCAATGATTCTTTTTAATGCACGGTGTTTTTGACAATAAAGGTAGATGGCTCTGCTTGTTCCTTCCAAACGGTGTGTCAAGGCTTCGCCATCAAGCCGTCTCTGGCGTATGATCAAAAAGCTTCTGCCATCCCTAAAACTTAAAATGTTTTCATGTTTTGGCCTCTGATGAAGTTTGGCATACGCCTTTTCCCAGGCTTTCAGCTTTTTTTTAACCGGCTGCCAGAGCCTTTTCTGATAACCAAGGTCTCCTCTATAAGTCTGAATGGCAAACTGCATCGATTCAACAACATTCGGTGGGAATATACCGGCGTAATTTTTATGGTTAAACACAGCTTTGATTCCAAAAGTTTCCGGATCCTGCCATACAGGACTCCCGAGACCGAGCCAAAAATGAACCATCCGGAGCGGTCGAAACGACAAGGTAAATTCAAGATTTTGAAGTGTCTCGGCCACGTCCTCCTCATCACTGCCCGGAAATTGGACAATAAGGTTCGAAGAATTTTGAATCCCTAACATTTCACAGTGTTTCATAATTTCGATATTCTGAATGGCTGTCGTCCCTTTGTTCAGTTTATTAAGAAGCCGTGTACTTAATGCCTCGATGCCGATCTGAACCTCCTGCATGCCGGCTGCATGCATTTCGCGAAGATCTCGTAATGGCGTCGTGGCCCGGATCTCTCCAAACAGGTGAACGTCTTTTTTTAATGTTTTAATCTGTTTGAAAATGGACCGAGATGTTTTCAAAGGCAGCAAATTATCCGTAAATGCCACGGAAAGTGTCTTGTACGTTGTAGTAAGATCATCAATCTCTAAAACCACCTGTTCGGGTTTTTTTGTCCGGTATCCGTCCCACTGAAGGTTGAGATTGCAAAAAGCACATCCTTTAGATTTTCGGCCTTTATTTTTACTCTGCCACCAGCACCCTCTGGATATCTCCATGGGCAGTGTGGGAAAAAAGTTTTTTTCAGGACCCAATGATGCCAAAAGCTCAAAGTAATCGCTGTAATCCGGGGGGACAAGATTGGATAAATCTTTCATCTGATTAAAAGAAATCCGAGTCTCTTTTTCAGCGGCTTCCGGCATGACGATCCCTTTTACGAAAGGTATTCTTTTTTTCTCCTCAACGTCTGTAAGGCAAGAAACCAAACGGCTTAAAGGGATTTCGCCCTCACCGTTCACTATAATATCGATTTCCGGAAACACCTTAAATATATTTCGGATGGCTTCTCCTGTGAACATCGATCCGCCCACAACGATGAAAAGAGTTGGAAAACGTTCTTTAATCTTCTTTATAAAATAAAGAGACGCCGTTAACTGACATAGACATATCGAAAAACCAACCAAACCATATCCTCGCCAGTCAGTGCTTTGTATAAATTTTTCAGAGACCTCCTGAACCTGCCTTGTTAGGGAATCAAAACCAATGTCCCGCAGCAAAGTTTTACCCCTGGCCTTTTTATAAAAAACTTTTTTAATGCCCTCTAAATTTTCAGGATATAACAGTGCGGCGTAAACGGTTTCAGCCAGCCATGTTCGCTCAGATATGGCGTGATAGTGGCTGTATCCAACAGCCTCGGCCACCTTTAAATAGAGGTGATGTGCGTCAACTTTCAGTTCCGGAAATTTTTTTATTAAATGGGCTTTCAGTGTTCCGATTTGAATTGAGGGTCTGTTGTAAAGCGGCCAGGGTGCTGAAATGAGAGCCACTTTCTGAAATGGGGTTGTCTTGTTTAATTTCATCTGTATTCACCCGATCCGGACAAACCGTTGATCATAATATGATGTGCTTTGGGCCCGCAATTTAAAATAAGATCGAGGGCGGAAAGATTGGGGATGAAGTCTCCCCAGAGTTGCGGGTAAACCGGTGATGGTGGTCTAAAATCGCTGAGCTTGATCCCTGCTGCTGATAAGCGGTCAGAATTAATATATTTTCTCGCAGCCTTTTGCACCAGAAATTGCGAAACTCCCAATTTGCTGCAGATCTCTAAAAGGAGTTTCTCCCCTTTCGCATGAATCCCGAGTTCGGACGATAAGATGACATTTGTGTCAACTTGAAGTTGTTGCATCAGATAACGGATAATCTTCAGGTTTAAATGAATAAGTTTTTCAAATTTTGTTGAAAAAAGATCTTCCAAAAAAATTAGATGTTCCTTGAAATATGGCGCTCTGACATACGCATTTTTCAAACTTTGCAAATGTTTTTTAGCCCATCGGCCGTTATGATATATCCTAACGGCATTGATTTTTTGAAGTCCCAAACCTTTCTTTATCACAGGCACGGTCATCCACAGGCTTCCCTGGGCGTTTTTAAATCTGTTCCTGGTTATCCATGTGGTTCCCCTTGGAAACTGAACGTCATCCAATATTACAAAATTGTCAGAAAGATATGCTTTGTAAAAGAAACCGACAAAGGGGAAATAATAAGGCTGATTGACGGATATTATCATTTTTTCAGTTGACATTTTTTGACATCCCGCGCCATATAACAAAGTGCTCTAATTCATAAATACGATGACGCATTTTTATCCGGGCACTACGCCGTATAAGCTGAAGTCTAAAAGTTTGAAGTTTGAAGTGCCTAAAGTGAGCTAAAGTTGAGGAACGCGCTTTCAGCGCAATCAATTATAATTAAAATTGTTAGAATACCTTAACTTTAGGCACTTTAGTTCACTTTAGGCACTTTACACTTTTGCATACATAGAATGAATAAACCAAGTTATAAATACGTTATCGTATTTAAGAAACCATGTTCTGAGAGGTAGTTGATGGATATCGATGATATTTATAATCTCATTCCGGACTTTATGTGTACCAAAGGGTGCCGTGAATGCTGCCAAAACTTTGGTGTGCCCTCGAGAACCAGGATCGAAGACGAACGGCTAACGGTATTTCTTAAGAAAAACGCCATGAAACCTGGGAAAGCGCATGGAAACACCTGCCCGCACTTGAATGAATCAGGCTGCACAATTTACCCTGTCCGACCATTGATTTGCCGATTATACGGAACATCCCCGAGCTACCGCTGCAAAATGGAAGTCGCTCCGCTCAGACTTCTCCATGAAGATGAGGAGGCGGAAATTTTCCATTTTTACCAAACCTATTTTTTCTAACCCGATTTTTCCACAAGAAATACGGAATGATCCGGCAAATCCAATCATTTGAGGCGATAAATAGGCTCGTCCCCTGCTTTGCCCACCAGCTTTAGCTGCCCCCCACAGTTTTCACAAACCAATAGACTGTCTAATAGTTTCGAATCAGAATCAGAAGAATCCATGGCTATGAGATCTTCAGGTATATGGATTGACATGCCACATCCCAAACACATGCATTCCATTTCGTTGCTCATTTTGTCCCACTTTCTTTTGTAATTATTAACTTAAATGTTGCCTTTTAAAATATATGGCTGTGATATTTTTTTCAATACACTAAAATACTGCAATAATTTTTAAAAGCAAAAAAATTTTGTGGACGTTCTCAGTTTTAAAGTGTAAAAGTTTTAATATAGCAAATTCATCCGGCTTATTCCACCTAAAGGAGCTTAAAATGTATGAGATAATTGCAAATCCCGCCGATTACGCCATTGGGGCTTTAGAAGAGAGGTTTGGGCATGGTCAAATTCCATTTCCCGATAATAAACGAAAAAAATGGGGTGAAGAAATCGGCGCCTTTGCCCAAAAGCTTGACGGCTTGTCTGATAAAGCAAAAAATCTACAGAAACTCCTTTTCAGCGAATCCGCCATAATGGCGACACCTGCATCCCTAAAGACATTTAAAGTCCAACTGTTTAAAATAAACGATGCATTAAATACCGCCTTCAATCTGGCCCAAAAGCTCGAAGCCGACATTGTAAAGAAATAAAATTGACGGCCTTGTAAAAAAATCGTTTTTGTGATTCCTACTAAGCCGTCAAAAACGATACCCCAATTGATCGTAAATAAAATTTGGAAAAATTTTTAGGGTATCCTCGAATTTCACTCATTTAGAGTGATAGATTACGTGTTAAGAAAGGTTAACTCAAATGAAACAAGACGTCATCGTACGCTTTGCGCCCAGTCCCACCGGATACCTTCATATCGGTGGCGCACGCACAGCTATTTTCAATTGGCTATTTGCCCAAAAGACCGGCGGCAAACTGATTCTCAGGATCGAAGATACCGATGCCCAAAGGTCCACCGAAGAATCTATCAAGGGAATTGTCGACGGTTTGAAATGGCTGGGGATTACCTGGGATGAAGGCCCGTATTTTCAGACCCAGTTTATTAACGAGCATCTGGCTTCAGCCCGTAAACTTTTGGAATCCGGACATGCCTACAAGTGTTTTTGCACCATAGAAGAACTCGAAAACAAGCGGCAGGAGGCACTGAAACAGAAAAAAGATCTGAAATATGACGGCACATGTCGCCAACTGACCTTGGATGAGGTCACCGAAAAGGAAACCGCCGGAGCTCCTTACACCATCCGCATGAAAGTGCCGAAAGGCGAGGGCTCCATCAGTTTTGAAGACATCGTTTATGGAACCATTGAATACAGATATGAAGATATTGAGGACTTTGTTGTTGTCCGTTCCAACGGTCAACCCCTTTATCTTCTGTCAAATACCGTTGATGATATCCGTGATCGGGTGACCCATATTATTCGCGGACAGGACGGGCTATCCAATACCCACCGGCAGATATTGATCTACCAGGCGCTGGGAGCCCCTGTACCGCAGTTTGCCCATATGTCGCTCACCCTCGATCCTAAAAAAGCCAAGATCTCGAAACGAAAACACGGTGAACTGGTGGCTGTCCATTTTTACAGAGAACACGGATTCTTACCATGGGCATTGGTAAATTTTTTGGTCCTTTTGGGTTGGGCAACCCATGAATCGAGAGAAATTTTTTCAAAAAATGAACTGATTGAGGCATTTTCTTTACAGGGGGTCAATCGCGCCAATTCCATCTTCAATGTCAAAAAGGATGACCCAAAATATTTTACCGATCCAAAAGCCATCAGCATCAATGCCCATTACCTGAGAACCATGCCGGTTGATCAAGTCGAGCCTTATGTTCGGGCTGAACTGGAAAAAGCGGGACTCTGGGACCCGGCGTATGAAAGTACCAAGCACCAGTGGTTTCTGGATACCATTGAACTGATTCGAAGCCGGTTTCACATTACCACCGATTTTTCGACCCGGGGCCGGGCCTATTTTTCAGATGATTTCCCTATCGAAGATAGAGCTTTGAAAAAAAATATCGTTAAGCATCCGCAGCTTAAAAAATGGCTTCCGATGCTGGCCGATCGTCTGGAAGGTTTAAAGGAGTTTACAGCCCCTGAAGCCGAGAAAGTCATTCGTGATATGGCGGAAACCCTCGACATCAAACCCGGTGTGTTAATCAACGGCATTCGAACCGTTGTCACAGGACAGCTGGCCGGCCCGGGGCTTTTTGATATTTTGATCACCATCGGTCAACGTCGTGTGGTGGACCGCCTGCGCAAAGCTCCGGCACTTTTCGATAAACCCTAACCCGGACAAGCCGGAACCAAAAATATTTACCACCAAGGCACAAAGACACGAAGGATTTTAATTTGTTATTCGTTCTTAGTGTCTTGGTGTCTTTGTGGCGAGAAGAAAAAAGTTTTGCCACAAAAAGGACAAAATTTGCAAATAAACCTAAAAATAAGAAAAGAATGGAACTTTTGATATGACCAAACCCGAGTCCACCCCTGCTTCTAATTTTATTCGAAATATCATCGCCGAAGATCTAAAAAACAATAAAAACGACGGCCGTGTTGTCACCCGTTTTCCTCCGGAACCAAACGGTTATCTTCACATCGGACACGCAAAATCCATCTGTCTCAATTTCGGTATTGCCAAAGAAAATGAGGGGGGTATTTGTAATTTGCGATTCGATGATACCAACCCCAGCAAAGAAGAGGTTGAATATGTGGAATCCATAAAAGAAGACGTTCAGTGGCTTGGATTCCATTGGGATGATCGGCTTTTCTATGCATCTGACTACTTTGAACAATTGTATGCCTATGCGGTACAGTTGGTCAAAGCCGGTAAGGCTTATGTCTGCAGCCTGAGCGCCGACGAGATCAGGGAAAACCGCGGCACGCTGACCATGCCCGGAAAAGACAGTCCGTATCGCACGCGGCCGGTGGAAGAAAATCTGGACCTGTTCGAACGGATGCGGGCCGGAGAATTCGAGGACGGTACCCACGTGCTTCGCGCTAAAATCGACATGGCCTCCCCAAACATGGTGATGCGTGATCCGACGCTCTACCGGATTCGACGGGTTCCGCATCACAGAACCGGAGACACGTGGTGTATTTATCCCATGTACGATTTTGCACATTGTCTTTCAGACTCTATAGAAGGAATTACACATTCTCTTTGCACCCTGGAATTTGAAAATAATCGTCAATTGTACGACTGGATACTCGACGAACTGGATGTGGGTTGTCATCCCCAGCAAATCGAGTTTGCACGCCTCAATCTCAGCTATACTGTATTGAGCAAACGTAAACTCGTGGAACTGGTCCAAGAAGGACATGTGTCCGGATGGAACGATCCTCGAATGCCGACCATCAGCGGACTTCGTCGACGCGGCTACACACCGGAATCGATCCGTAATTTTTGTGAACGCATCGGTGTCGCCCGTCGGGACAGTACGGTGGACATTGCACTGCTTGAGTTCGGTATCAGAGAAGACCTGAACAAAACTGCGCCACGGGTCATGGGGGTTTTACGCCCTTTAAAGGTGGTCATCGATAATTATCCCAAAGATCAGGTTGAAGAACTCGACGCGCTGAACAATCCCGGAGACCCGGCCGCGGGCACTCGGAAAATTCCTTTTTCACGTGTCATTTACATCGAACAGGATGACTTTCTGGAAGAACCGCCGAAAAAGTTCTTCCGTTTGGCTCCCGGCCGTGAAGTGCGATTGCGTTACGCGTATTTTATCACCTGTGTAGACGTTGTTAAAGATAAAGAGACCGGCCAAATCATTGAACTTCACTGCACCTATGACCCGGCCACACGTAGCGGTTCATCTCCGGATGGGCGCAAGGTCAAAGCGACGTTGCACTGGGTTTCGGCGTCCCACGCCATCAACGCCGAGGCGCGTTTGTATGATCATCTCTTTGTAAAAGAAAATCCGGACGAAGAAAAAAATGTTGATTTTAAAACACATTTGAATCCAGATTCTCTGAAGATATGCTCTTTTCTTGTGGAACCCAGCCTGGCAGGTGCAGTATCGGGCAGCAGATACCAGTTCGAAAGACTCGGGTATTTTTGTGTCGATTCCGCAGATTCTTCTGACAACGCCCTGGTATTCAACCGTACGGTGACATTGCGGGATACATGGGCGAAGATACGTAAAAAACAAAAAAAAACAGTAAAAACTGTCATCTAAGACAGGCACTGGTTATTCCTAAAGGGGCTTTGTTTTGTTGAAAGTTCATTTTAGAAAATAGAAAATAGGAATTAGAAAATAGAAAAATATTTGTGTCTATTAGTGTTCATCAGTGGTTTCCCTGATCCCTGGTTGCCTCTGGCGCCGCCGAAGGCGGGTAAACCTCTTTCCTATTTTCTCTTTCCTCTTTCCTATTTTTTGACACAAAACTCCCAGTTAGAGCCATTTATCTTTAACATAGCTAACAGGGCCAGGTTTTCAATGCAAAATTTAATTGAAATGAGGTGAAATTATGCCAATCTATGAGTTTTATTGCGAGGATTGCAACACGCTGTTTAACTTTTTTTCAAAAACCGTTAACACGACCAAAAAACCCAAATGCCCGAAGTGTAAAACAAAAACGCTTTCAAAACAGATGTCCCGGGTTGCCTTTACAGGGCGGGCCAAAGAAGGCGGCGATATGGACGATCTTCCTTTTGACGAAAGCCAAATGGAACGGGCCATGCAAATGTTGGCCAGTGAAGCAGATAAAATCAATGAGGATGATCCGAAACAGGCAGCAAATCTGATGCGAAAACTCTCCGATATGACCGGAATGAAACTCGGAGACGGGATGGATGAGGCGTTAAGACGGATGGAAAAAGGTGAAGACCCGGAACAGGTTGAAGCTGAACTGGGAGATATCCTGGAAGAAGAAGACCCGTTTTCCCTTTCCGGCAAAAAAGGAATCCGCAACCAAACAAAACGCAAAGAACCTTTTAAGGACGAAACGCTCTATGACCTTTGAGTCTGACTGAGCAAAAGTCGAAGATGTAATTTTACGTCTCGAAATTTCTACAACTTTTCCATTATTCCAATATTATAGCATTCCTTCAGGGGCGTAGGCCCTACGGGCCGGAGGCCAATTGAGGCGAATCCCATAACTTGCTATGATAATAGATTATAGAGCGCCTTTTCAATATCCGGATACTGGAATTCAAAGCCGTTTTTTAGAAGCTTATCCGGAACCGCCCGCTGGCTGCTCATTACAATTGTTCCCATTTCCCCCATAAGAGTCCGGATCATAAAGGATGGCACTCTCATAAAGGACGGCCTGCCCAGAACCTTTCCGAGCGCTTTGGCAAAATCACGATTTCTGACAGGATTCGGTGCGCAAAAGTTCACAGGTCCTTTTATATCCTGATTCTCAAGAATAAACATCACTGCTGAAATGAGGTCATCCAAATGAATCCATGGAAACCACTGGTCCCCGCCCCCTATGGGGCCACCGGCAAAAGATTTAAACGCAGGAATCATTTTTTCCAGAGCACCACCGTTTATCCCCAGAATCACACCAAAGCGCATTGCAGCAACCCTGGCGCCTTTTTTTTCTGCCAGAAACGCTTCTTTCTCCCAATCAATAGAAACCGTTGCCAGAAAGTCATTCCCCGGAAGCGCTTCTTCGTTTAGAATTTCTTCTGCTCTGTTGCCATAATATCCCACAGCAGAGGTGCTGCAAAGCACGACTTCTTTATCGTCAGGTATGGCTTCAACTAGGTTGCGTGTGGTAAGAATGCGGCTGTTATATATTTGCTTTTTATATCGCTCGCTCCAACGGTTGAAAATCGTTCGACCGGCAAGATTGATCAGCGCATCAACATCTCTAAGTGAATCCTGCCATGGTCCTTTCTCAGTGGTATCCGCGGATATGTAGCGAAAATTATCGTGCCTGACACGTTTATGGGTAGAGGATGTACCGGCAGCAATAACGCTGTGCCCTTTGTCCAGTAAATATCGGGTCAGGTTGGTGCCGACAAAACCGGTTCCACCGGAAATGAATATTTGCATGGTTCTGTTCTCCCTTAATAGTTACTCAATTCATCACATGAGTTTATGTTTCATCCTTTTATTATTTAACATTTCAGCACCGAAAAAATAAAGAAAAAACTAGACGCTATCTCAAAATAAAGATTTTGGTTCAAGATCTCCCGCCGAAGATCGGCGGGACAAGAACGCGGAGCCGAGTTTTAACCCGCAGGTGCCCCGCAGGAAATGCCCTTGGGGTGCATACTCAAGTATGTCGAGGACTTAAAACGAGGCTCCAACGCCGAGGTTGGGCCAAAAGATTATTTTGAGATAGCTTCTAAATTAAATGTGCACCGGGTATAATGACGGCATTGAGGGAAGTCTTTAAAACTGGCAAGGGCTTTGACGGATGGTCAACCTATCTTTATAACCGTTGCTTGGGCGATCCAAAAGGGTCGCCCTGTTTATTGCCCATCAATACTCTCTTTCAACTTTCCAGAGCACCCATACGTAACAATCTTCCCCGGTGTCAGCATCATATCCTCACCAGTAGCAGGATTCCTTACTTTACATCCCGTTGTCGTTGCCTTTCTGCTTGGATGTGCCATCCTTGGCAACATTCTTGACATGTTGGTTTAAATATGCGAAAAAACATATGATTCTAAAATTGTTGCTTAAACCCAATTAAAGGGAGAGCTTATGTGATAAATACCGGAACCCCATTTCTCAAAACAGAGGTGGGGTTTAGTGTTTTTTATTGAACCGTATTCTTAAAGATTCAATAATTAATTGGTTCAAAAACTTCCAGTCGCATGAGAGGGCCGATAGGAATGGAGCAAACTACCCAAGGGAAAAAGGAAGAAATTAACAAGGAATTTATTGAAAATTTGCTTAAGTCATATTCTGAAAGGCTGGTAAAAGCTCACGAAGAAATCGAACGGCTCAAACATGAAAATACTATATTGAAGGAAAGAATAGCTATACTGGTAGGTAAAACACAATCTTAATAGACATTGAGTTATTTTGCCTGGTGCAGGAAAATGCATTCGCTAAATCTCAAATTGAACATTAACCATATAAAAGAAAAAGCAGATATTAAACTTGATAAATGAACTCACAATCCTACTTCTATAAATGCTCACCTGAATACATTGAATCAATTGCTCCTGATCTTCAAGATCAGATCACTAAATCCATATCTATATTATCCAAAAAACAGACACCGTATGAAATCAATAAAGACGTATTCTGGACACTGAACAGATAGGAAACCAAATTTATGAAAAATTTTCTTATTAAAATTGTAAAAGCACTGGTCGACAACCCGGAACAGGTACAGGTTAATGAGGTTGAAGGTAGCCAAATTGTTGTACTTGAACTCAGAGTAGATAAGAGTGATATGGGAAAGATCATCGGCAAACAAGGCCGAACAGCCAATTCCATCCGGGCTTTATTAAATGCAGCTTCTGGAAAGGCTGAGAAAAGATACGTACTTGAGATTGTTGAATGATGTGGTGGATCTGAGGTACTTGACATGGAGATAGTTGACTATCTTGAGGCTGCTTTGGATCAGTTCAGGGGCGTTGTGGAGAATTTGGAAGAAGGTGAAAAACACAGGTAATAAAAAAACCGGTTCAAAATACTCACATACTACGTGTATGCTTCGTTTTTTAACCGTTTAACGCCCCCGATTCTCGGGATTTCGCAAAGCTCAACTTGCTTTTGAATTCTAATCCTATTTTTGAGATAGCTTCTAATAAAATTTATTCTGATTGCAATAATCGAACAAACCTCTTCAAAAAGCAGTTCTGTAATTGTGGTTTAGAGGAACTTATGAGGTTTTCTTTAGGTATACGTGGCAGGAGGCATGAAAATGTATATCGCTCAAACAGATAGCTGGTATCTTGAAAGAATAACTGTACTAATAGCTGGCATTATTATTCTGTTAACCGTTATCTTTGCTTGGGTTCATAGTCCTTATTGGTTGATATTAACATTTATAGTGGGTGTAAATGAAGTGATGTTCGCACTTGTTGGGATTTGTTTGACTTCAAATATTCTATATTCATTAGGTGCAAAACCAAGGTTGAAAAAATAATCATATGTGGAGATCCTGAGCTTACAAAGAAATACTTAAGGCTTAAATCAAAATGGAGGCAACGTGGAAAACAAACCACCACCGGAAAAAACTGAAACTAAACTGCTTAACATCCTGTTACCGGAAGAATTAATTAATAGAATAAATGCGGTTTGTACTGATAAAGACATGACGATTCAGGAATTTGTAACCGATGCCGTAATTGAAAAATTAGAACTTGTTTACAAGGAGAGACGAAAAAAGGACAGACTGTAAAGGACCCAGACTGAAATCTATATATTTTTAATTATTTCTAGAAGCTATCTCAAAATAATCTTTTGGCCCAACCTCGGCGTTGGAGCCTCGTTTTAAGTCCTCGACATGTTATAAATCGTGTAAAAATAACGCCTTTCCAACCTGACATACCTGTACGAAGCGACCTTCCACCTGTGGCTTGCTCAAGCTCAAAATCATGAATAAAATATTGGATATATTTCTTAATTGTGTTTTTCAATTGGGTTTTGGATAGAGTTGACATTTTGCCTTCCTGTCTAATATTAGAATAGATTTGCTAAATGAACTCAGTAATCGTTCGTGAGAGATACTTAGCTTGTATAAAATGTGGGGTACAAAACAAGAACCTAAATGCAGTAAGGCCAAATCTTGATCTAAGATCTGGATGCATAACAATCCGTGAATAGGTTGTGGTGTTTCTGAGAAAATGTAGGCATACTTTTTGGCTGAATTTTTGGAAAAAATAAAACCCCCAAATTGTACCACTGGTATAATAGGTGGTCCATTCGGAGGTTTTTGTTAAAACATCAATAATATAATCAAAATCTTAAAATCTAAAGAGTGCCGAAGGGGAGACTCGAACTCCCACGGAGAAACCCCCACTAGACCCTGAACCTAGCGCGTCTACCAATTCCGCCACTTCGGCATGAATAAAATCATTTAAGATTGATTTAATATAACGGATATTCTATATATACGTTTTTTTATTTTTGTCAAGGCCGATATTTGTTAACGGGAAAAATTGGAATGGAACTAATTAAAAATATTGATAAAATTGAAAAGCCATTTAAAAATGCTGTGATTACCATCGGTAATTTTGACGGTGTCCACATCGGACATCAAGCCCTTTTTCATGAGGTAATAGAGAAGGCAGACACCATCGACGGCACATCCATCGTTATGACCTTTGAGCCCCATCCGGTCCGTGTTTTAAAACAAAACGGACATCTGCCACTCATCACCCTCTATGAGCAAAAAATCGAGCTCATTGAAAACTCGGGTGTAGATGTTTTGATTTGTGTCCCCTTCACCGAAGAATTTGCGGCAATATCGGCAAAAACATTTGTGGAAGACATTCTGCTCAAATCAATTGGAATGAAAGCTATTGTCGTGGGTAAAGATTACACTTTTGGTAGAAATCGAGAGGGAGATATAGATCTTTTAAAAACCTATGCCAACAATTTAGGATTTGAAGTTGTTGTTGCCGACTGGATTCAAACATCAAAGAATTGGCCGGGTCGAATCAGCAGTACTCGAACACGTGAACTTGTCGAGGAAGGCAAGGTAGATGAGGCCCAAAAATTATTGGGGCGTTATTATCAAATCAGGGGAGTTGTTACCACCGGGCGCAACAGGGGGGGAAGACTTCTTGGGTTTCCCACGGCAAATATTACACTGCACGACGAACTGTGCCCAAAAAACGGCGTGTACGCTGTTGCGGTGGATTGTATGGGAGAAATTTTTCAAGGCGTTGCCAATATCGGCTATAGTCCCACTTTTGATGATAACGTTTTTTCGGTGGAAGTCCATATTCTTGACTTTAATGAAAACATATATGGCCAGAAGATCCGGGTGGATTTTGTAAAGCGAATCAGGGATGAAAAAAAATTTTCGAATATTTCCGAACTGTCTGATCAGATAAAGAAAGATATTGTAAAGGCACGCAAAACCCTTTCTTAGGGCTCGCTCAAAAATAAATTCGCAGAATTGGCGCTAAGATTTAGGCCGGATTTGATTGCTGCAATTGAGCGAACCCTTAATACCTGAATCCTCGGTTTTTATTTGGATCCGATCTGTGATGATACTCGAATGAATAAAAAAATAGGCATTTCACTGATTCTGGGACTGGTAGTCTCTATTCTGGCGCTTTATCTGGCTCTTAGAAATGTCCCGTTTAATGATCTTATCATCTATTTTGCATCCATCAATTATGCATGGATAGTGCCGGCTGTTGTGGTTATTTTATTAAGCTTCGCTCTGAGAGCATATCGATGGAAAATAATACTTGAATCGGCCGGCAACATAAGGTTCTGGCAATCATTTCACCCTCTAATGATCGGTTTTATGATCAATTGTATCCTTCCGGGGAGGGTAGGAGAAGTGGCCAGACCTGTTATTTTGCAAAAAAAGGAAAATATTCCATTTTCCACAGGTCTAGCAACGGTTGGCGCTGAGCGGTTGTTTGATGTCGGCATGCTGATTATGCTTTTTGCGGTGCTTCTTGCCACAATTGAGATCGATCCGAATATTGATATTGTTTTCGGCAAGTACCATCTCAATAAAGCAACTCTCATGACGGTCGGTGGAGGAACATTCAAACTGCTTCTACTGCTTATTGTGGGAATAGCTCTGGTGGCTTTCAACAAAACCCGGAACATGATAAACGATCTCATCACACGGATGCCGGGGATGTTTTTTTTTGCCGGACCTGACGTTAAAAAAAAGATACAAATAAAAATTTGCGAGCCCGTGGTGAGAATCGTCGAAAATTTCGCCACTGGTTTTACACTGCTCAAACACCCCATGAAAATATGTGCCTGTTTCAGTCTATCTGTTGTTATTTGGGGTCTTGCAGCCTTTTCATATTATTTGGTGTCATTGGGCTGCCCGGGAATCGAATTGTCGTTTATTGAAATTACAGCGATGATGATCATCATATGTTTCTTTATCGCACTTCCTTCTGTTCCCGGCTACTGGGGAATTTGGGAAGCAGGGGGTGTCTTTGCCCTGTTACTTTTTGGGGTTTCATCCAAGGATGCCGCCGGTTTTACTTTGGCAAATCATGCCATTCAAATATTCCCTGTTGTTTTTGTGGGGCTTATTTCCGCAATGGTAACCAGTGTAAATATATTACAGGTTTCATATGAAGAAAGGACAAGTGCTATCCTTAACCCGAACGATTCGAAATCAAATAAGGTTAAATAACATAAAGAGATTGAAATCCAAGACTTTTTGGTGTCAGGTTTCAGGTGTCAGCTAATTCGTTTCTTACTACTGACACCTGACACCCGAAACCCGATTGCGAGGTTTTCGTTCAAAAACAAACAATTTAATGGGTGAGAATCATTTCAACAAATCGGTAATGCTCCCCAAAAAAGGTCACCCTATGGCCATACTTAAAATCGTAACATATCCGGACAAATTCCTCAGTCAGCCGACCCAACCGGTTGAAAACATCGATGGCAAAATCCAGGACTTGATTGAAAACATGGCTGAAACGATGTACATGGAGCCTGGCATTGGTTTGGCGGCAATACAGGTGGGGATTAACAAAAGTCTTCTTGTTTACGATGTTTCGGCCAAAGACGACAAGCGATCTTTGCATGTGTTGATCAACCCCAGAATTATATCGAGTGAAGGGAGTATCTTATCAGAAGGCGAAGGGTGTCTGAGTGTCCCTGATTTCAGGGCCGACGTTAAACGATCAGCCGCTATTCTCGTTGAGGGCGTCGACAGAAACGAGAAACCTTTGCGGATAGAAGCAGAAGGATTCCTTGCTGTGGTCCTTCAGCACGAAATTGACCATTTAAACGGCATTTTGTTTATAGACCGCATCAGCTCTTTGAAAAGGGGGATGTATAAAAGAAAAATACAAAAGAACTTAAGAAAAAAATGAAAAAAAAGGCCGGAATCATATTCATGGGCACACCTCAGTTTGCAGTGCCTGCTTTAAAGGCCCTTCATAAAAATGATCAAGATATCGCTTTGGTCGTTACTCAGCCTGACCGGCCAAAAGGTCGTGGGCGCAAACTCACTCCTTCCCCGGTTAAAGAAATGGCCATGAATCTGGGGTGCTCAGTTATTCAACCACCTTCGGTCCGAACAACCGAATTCTCGAACTGCATCGAAAAACATACCCCTGACTTTATTGTGGTGGTTGCCTTTGGCCATATTATCCCGAAAAACATACTGGCAATACCCAAAATTGCGACCATTAATATTCACGCATCACTCCTTCCAAAATATCGCGGACCTGCTCCGATCCAATGGGCTATCATCAATGAAGAAAAAGAGACCGGCGTCACGACCATGGTAATGGATGAAGGCCTGGATACCGGTGATATCCTCCTTTCTTCTAAACTCGAAATAGCACCCGATGACACATCAGGCACCCTGCATGACCGTCTGGCGGATCATGGCGCAGACCTTCTCATTCAAACCCTGAACGCTTTTGAAACCGGCGACATCAATCCGATCTCTCAGGATCATACCCAGGCCACTTATGCACCCATGCTTAAAAAAAATGATGGCCGTATGAATTGGACCCTGACGGCCGAATCCCTTGAAGCATTCATTCGTGGGATGACGCCTTGGCCCGGTGCTTTTACCTTTCATGAAAATAAACGCCTTAAAATTTTCAAGGCCAAGACCATTGTTATGGATACCGAAGCTTCTCCCGGCACAGTAATAAAAGGCTTCCCTGATGAACTGTGGATCTCAACCGGAAAAAGTGTTCTGTCTATTATGGAAATTCAGGGTGAGTCTGGAAAGCGTCTTTTAATTAAGGATTTCCTGCGGGGATATAAGTTAGGGCCTTCTTCCAAATTGGAATAATGCATTAATGGAATGATGGAATGATGGGTTTGAAGGATTTGAAGGATTTATTAACAATTAATATTATTTATTTCCGCCCTGATTCCCAATATTCCATTCTTCCATACCGGTGGCATGAGACATACAGCCCCGCTGAATTTAGCGGGATAAACCTCCGTCTGCTACTGCAAATGTCTCATAACGCAGCATATTCGGCAAACTCGGCAATCCCGAAGGGTTTCAAATTGTGACAATATAATTTTGATTCCTATCTACAGAATCGGTGATAATATTTAATGCTTTATTGCAATATAGCCTTTTAATGAAATTAGATTTATAATAAAATGGCTCAATTTGAAACGCTCAATTTAGGTCCAAAGAATTGATGGTAAATAACGCACGCAAAACTTCGCTTTATATCCTGAACACCCTGGATCAAGGGAACCAAACTTTAGACAACATATTGGATGAGGTTCTCTCTCCACACATTTTTTTTTCAAAGAAAGATCGTGCATTGCTTCAAGCCATTGTATACGGCGTTCTTCGGTGGCGGGCAAAACTCGATTGGATCATCGATTATTTCTCTAAAACCCGCTTGAGCCAAATCGATCCCAAGGTGATGAATATTTTGCGGATCGCACTTTTTCAGATCATTTATTTGAATCGGATACCCGTATCGGCAGCAGTAAACACTTCCGTTGAAATGGCAAAATCTGTAACCGAGCCTTATGTTGTCGGCTTTATCAACGGCCTTTTGCGAAATGCCTCAAAAAGATATCAACAGGTCTTATTTCCGGATGTGAACAAAGACCCGGCATCTGCATTGGCGGTGAACAAATCATTTCCAAAATGGATGCTTGAAAGATGGCTGGATCGGTTTGGCTTGGAAGAAACCGTTCTGCTATGTGATGCAATCAACACCATCCCGCCGTTAACCGTACGTTGCAATACGCTGAAGACCCGCCGTGAAACGTTGTTAAACCGCCTTAAAAAAGATGTGGAAAAGGTTGAGTGTACAGAATATGCACCGGACGGTGCCTTTTTCTCTCATCCAAAAAAATCTATTCCGAAAATGAAAGCATTTGAAGAGGGACTGTTCCAGGTTCAGGATGAAGCCGCCCAACTGGTTACATTTCTTTTAAACCCTAAGCCGGGGGAAACGATTTTAGATGCATGTGCCGGTCTTGGCGGAAAAACAGGGCATATTTCTCAGATGATGAAGAACCGTGGAAAACTGATTGCCATGGATAACAATACGAAAAAACTACACCGCCTTCAATCTGAAATGGCCCGGCTCGGAATCTCGATGGTCACACCCCTCACTCATGATCTGAATAATCCTGGTGGTGATAAATCCATTAAAAAATTTGATCGGATCTTATTAGATGCACCCTGCTCCGGCCTCGGTGTTTTAAGAAGAAATCCGGATGCAAAATGGCGCACATTGGAACAGGACCTGATTCGCCATGCAAAAAGGCAGGCGACATTTCTGGATAATTTAGCGGACCAAGTCAAACCTGAAGGCCTCCTGGTTTATTGTGTCTGCAGTAGGGAACCCGAAGAAAATGAATCCGTCATAAAAGGTTTTTTGAATAAACATAAAGATTTTGCTATAGAAAAAAACCCGGACGGTTTACCTTACAAAGCACGTTCTTTTTTAACCGGAAACGGATATTTAAAAACTTTTCCCCATCTTCACAACATGGATGGCTTTTTTGCTGTCTGTATGAAACGGGCAAAATGATCTCGCGAGTATTAAAAATAACTGTTCTTTTTTTTGTATTTATCCTCATAGTGGGTGCAAGTGCCTACCTGACCCTTACATTGATTATAAAAAGTGAGGACACGGTGATAGTGCCCGACCTGGCAGGTAAAAATATCGTTTATGCACTTGAATTATTAACAGATTTAGGACTTAATACAAAGATTGAGGGATCAGAATACAGCAGCGAGATGCCCAAGAACAATGTTATTTTTCAAGAACCGGAACCTGGATCGGAAATAAAAAAAGGACGGGATGTCAGGATCATCATTTCAAAAGGTCCAAAATCCATCCTGATGCCTAACCTTGAAAAGCTGCCCGTTCAACAGGCCCGGATCATTTTGGAAGAAAACAGCTTATGCCAGGGACAAATATCCAGTACTTACAGCAATCGTATAAAAAAAGATTCGGTTATTGTCCAGGTTCCTTATGCCGGCAAGATGATAACCCGGAACGAATGCGTAAACCTCCTTGTTAGCATTGGAGTTCGACCACAGGAATACAAGATGCCGGATCTTAAGGGGCGCTTTCTTGACAGTGCCATTCCCCTGATCGAAAATAGCAATCTGATACTCGGAAAAATAAAGTCTGTATTTTACAAAGACAAACCCATAAATACCATCATTGACCAAGTACCCTTATCCGGTTATTTTGTGACAGAAGGCGAAACTGTGGAACTTGTCATCAACAGAAAACCCGGGAGGAAAGGCAATGGTTATTTAGCGGGTTCGTCTGGCGGGAGCTTTTTCAGGTACAGGGTCAACGACGGTTTTTTAAAAAGACATATCCGGGTGGTATTAAACAGTTTTGGCGTTTCGAACACCATATTTGACGAATTCATACAACCCGGAGAGGAAATCTGGCTCATTATCCCCAATAATAACAATACCACCGTTTTTCTTTACGAGGATGACAAATTAATAAAGACCCGGGTTTATGACGACGGGTTTGGAAATTCATTTTAGAAAATAGATAACCGCAAATGGACGCAAATGAACATAAATATTATTATTTTAATTTGTGTTTATTCGTGTTCATCCCCTGCCCGCCATCGCTCTCGCTCAGGCGAGGCGGGCGGGGTGGTTTCCCTTATCCTCTTTTCTCTTTCCTATTTCTGGATTGAAGGTTTTGGTAAGCCGACTTCGTTATAGTAGCCTTTGGCTACGACGGCTGAATTGAATATTGGGATTTGAGACATGCGGGTTAGATTTCTGACACTTGACATGGGGTATTTATCGTGCCAATATCTCAAACAGAACTGTTTGATATTAATTGCTTTTCGAATTTTCCGATACAGGAGTCTTAAGAATGAAATACATTGCACCTTCAATACTGTCTGCTGACTTTTCAAAACTGGGAGATGAAATACAATCTGTTGAAAAAGCCGGAGCCGACTGGATTCATGTCGATGTCATGGACGGCCATTTTGTCCCAAACATCACCATCGGCCCTTTAATCGTCGAAGCCGCACGGCGTATCACCTCACTCCCACTTGACGTTCACCTGATGATTGAAAATCCGGATCGCTATATTGAAGACTTTGCGAAAGCGGGCGCCGACCTGATTTCAGTTCAAGTGGAAGCCTGTATTCATTTAAACCGGACCATCCAGATGATAAAATCGATGGATTTGCGTGCCGGTGTGGTGCTGAATCCTTCAACACCGCTATCCGCCCTTGAATGGGTCCTTGAAGATGTGGATTTTGTCATGATCATGAGCGTAAATCCAGGGTTTGGCGGTCAAAAATTCATACCCAACACTATCGATAAAATCCGCTCCCTTCGTCAAATGATTCAAGACCGGGGGCTTTCCATTCTTATAGAGATCGATGGGGGAGTGAACGAAACAACCATTAAAAACATTTCAGATGCCGGGGTTGATGTCTTTGTGGCCGGTTCGGCCATTTTCAAAAGCCCGAACTATAAAGAAACCATTTCCAAATTTAGAGAGCTGATTGGAGAATAA
>Ga0224503_10000040_pt1 | contig 34051 bp, 29 predicted proteins | sample SF_Oct11_sed_USG_2_FD_169106 | JGI IMG/M metagenome (GOLD analysis project Ga0224503, IMG submission 169106) | Sediment microbial communities from San Francisco Bay, California, United States - SF_Oct11_sed_USGS_21 | ecosystem: Environmental > Aquatic > Marine > Sediment | place: USA...
CCTACCTCATGAAGAAATGGTAGCGGCATCGCTGCTTTTATATGAAATCACTTTACGATTTTATTTAGACTGCCGGCGCTTTTTTAAACATTCCTTTTATATACTTTATCCAAATACCGCTCATAACCCAGGAATAACAATATGTACCGACAAGGATGAGACCAAACGCCTTCACGATGTCCATGTGGCTGCCGTCCAGAGAAAAGGCCGGAACATAACCAAAAAGGAACGGTCCAAGATACAGAAATTTGGCGAACTTGAAAGAAGCAAATGCGGTTCTCCACATATTGGCCTTGGCAATGGTGGCCCCTGCAAATGCGGCGATGCACACCGGTGGTGTAATGTTGGAATCCTGTGACAGCCAGTACACGATCATGTGGGATGCAATTTCATTGACCCCGAGATGGACCAATGCCGGTACGGCCACAACCGCTGTAATCAGGTAGGCTGCAGTAACCGGGACACCCATTCCCAGGACTAGTGATGCCAAAGCAATCAGAAAAATGGTTAAAATCAACGACCCGCCTGCAAGTTCGATGACGATATCGGCAAAGGTGAGCACCAATCCGCTAAAGGTGAGCACGCCGATGATAATGCCGATGACACCGACGGTGGCGCCGATTTTGAGACTGTTTTCCGTACCTTCCCGGGAGGCTTCAACAAATCTTTTCAGACCAATTCGGGTATCCTTTCTGAACCAGCTGATGACAATGCAAGAGACAATACCCAAAATGGCGGAATAGGCCGGCGAATACCCCAGCAGCATGAAAATCGTGATCACAATCAGCGGCAACGTGTAGTACCACTCTTTTTTCAGGATCTCCATGGCAGGATGTTCACTTTTCTCGCCCTTGATATTGTACATCTTGGCCTCCCAGTGCACCATCTGATAAACACTTAAGACGTACATCAGGGCCGGAAAAATAGCGATCAACATAATCCTGGAATAGGGAACGCCCGTGAGCTCGGCCATGATAAAGCCCCCGGCGCCCATAATGGGCGGCATGAACATTCCTGATATGGAGGCCGCCGGCTCGATACCGCCGGCAATATGGGGTCTGAACCCCGCTTTTTTCATCATGGGAATGGTAAAGGCGCCCGTTGATACCACGTTGGCGATAGCGCTTCCTGAAATGGAGCCGAAAAGCCCGCTGGCAATCACGGCGACTTTACCGGGACCACCGGTTTTGTGCCCGACGGCGGCCAGAGGAAAATCGACGAAAAATTTTTGGGCACCGCATTTTTCTAAAAACGCCCCGAAAAGAACAAACAAAATTACATAGGTGGCCAAAACATTGGCCATGATGCCGAACACGCCGTCGCTCTTGTAGAAAATGCTGGTACACACGCCCTGAAATGTATCGCCGGCATGTGAAAAAAGATCGGGCGCATATTCACCATAGACCCCGTAAATAAGCAGCAATGCCCCCATGATAACAAAAACGCTGCCGACCACCCGCCGGGCCAACTCGATTCCGATAAGAACACCGATAATGGCCACAAACATATCAAAAGGTGTCTCCGCACCGGTACGGTAGTTAATGGCTTCAAAATTGAGGATCCAGTATCCAACGCTGAAGATAGAAAGGAAGATCAGCAGATAGTCGACAATTCGCAAAAGTTTATGCTTTGATTTGTAAACGAGAAAGACGAGGATATAGGTGATGATGACGTATATCCCCCGGTGATACTGGGTAGACGCCGGTTTCAAAACTGCCGAATAGGAGTAGAATAGGACCAGGCAAACAGATAACACATCAAATATTATTTTCTCTATTTTGTTTAATTTTTCATACACCTTTATACCTCCCTCCATCACGAGTGATTGGTAGTCGTTACCGGATAAAAGATGAAGGGATTAAGGCAATGGATTAAGTTCATATCCTTAACCCATTACCTATAATCCATAACCTGCCTATCTTAAGAGTTATTGAATCATTGGAATTGGGGAGATTTAGAAAAAAATTGAACCAAACCCCTCAACCCCTTAATCTTATTTCAGCATCCCTTTTTCCTTCCAGAACTTTTCAGCGCCGGGATGGAACGGGGTGACGATGTTGGTGGCGCCAGTTTTCAGGCTCATGTGTTTAAAAGTCTTTTTCTGTTCAACCATGTGTTTCAGGCCCTCATCCGTGTAGATAATGGAAAGGAGCTTGTAAACCACGTCAGCGGAGACCTTTGAATTGGCCACCCACAGCGTGCTGTCCTGGAACGAAGGCGAGTCATAGTCTACTCCTTTGTATGTGCCGGCTGGAACTGCAAGTTTCCCAAAATAAGGGTACTTGTCGTAGAATCCGGAAGCTTCGGCATCTGAATCCAGGTTGACAAGGGCGATGTCGTTGGTCTGGGCCGCCATGATCACCGCGCCGCTGGGAAATGCCGTGAACAGCCAGAACGCATCCAGTTGGTTGTTCCCGAAGGCGGAGGCCGCATCATTGTAACCCATGGCATTCCGTTCAATTTTGTCCCAAACACCCATATGGGAAAAGAACAGCTCGCAGTTGGCAAACGCCCCGGAACCGGCGTTGCCGACACCCACCTTCTTGCCCACCAGATCTTTTACGCTCTTGACACCCGAATCGGCCCGAACCACTAGTTGGGCCGGGGCACCGTATAACCAGGCAACCGCTAAAACGTTTTCATATTTTTTGGGGTCTTTTTTCATCTGGCCGTTTCTTCCGAGCCAGACATGACCGGAATAGACCACTCCCATTTGCTGTCTTCCGGCGTTCACTTTTCTCAAATTTTCTACAGAACCCGCAGATGTTTGGGCTTTTACGCTATATTCTTTGATCTCTTTAACCGGTTTATACACCTGAATAGCGTTTGCAACCACCTGGAAGGTTCCGCCGGCCGGTCCACCGCCGAAAACAACTCTTTTTTTAGCAAACGAATCTGCTAAAAAACCAAAGGTTATAATTGAAAACGCACAAATACCAATAATAACAGTAAAAAATTTGCTTTTCATTGTAGTTTCCTCTTTATTTAGAATAATATTTATTGATCATAGTCCGTAAATTTTTATTTTTAATTTACCACCTCCTACTTTCTGTTAATTTGATTGAACATGTCGCCGTTAATCAGAACGCCTCCAATCAACAGGGCCAATAAACCTTGTCGTTGCAAGCGTTTCAGGCCAGACACATTCGAATTTTCCATCAATAATCTGAAGGACCTGTGTGGGAAGCCTGTTCTGTCGCTCGAATTTTTTATATGATTTAAATTTCACGGGTCCGAAAGGGGTCATCATATCGGTGCTATCCATTGCCATCCGGACACTATCAGGCCGAAATGATTCTGCGCGCTTTAAAACATCCGCTGCCACCAGCAGTGACGAATAGGCTTCGGCCCCATGATAGTCCGGAGGTATGGAATATATCTTGACATATCGGTTGTAATATTCTTTTGCTCCGGGATACTGCAATTGCTGGGTCCACAGCGTCGCTGTTAAGAGATTATTGGCGAATTCCCCGGCCTTGTTAATGAACTTTTTGTGGGTAAAACCGCCGGCTCCACCGCACAGATGGGAATCGATCTTTAATTCTTGGATGGTTTTGACCAGTAAGGCTCCATCATCGAGATAAGAAACCATATAGATCACATCCGGAAGCGCTTCCTTCACCCGGGCAACAATACGTTTGAAATAGTCCGGCCTCAGTCTTTCCTTGTGATAGGGCTCGATTCCGTTAAGATCAATGTCATTTTCACGGCAAAACCACATCATCCGTAAAGCCCCGCCGGTACCGTACGGACTGTTTTCATAAACGATGACCATGGATTTTGGCTTAATCTCTTTCAACAGGAAATCCTCCAGTCCTTTTGCATATTCGCTGGCCGGAGGATTCAGCCGATAGACATTTCGCCATTTCCTTTGCGTAATTCTGTCATCCGAAGCCGTGCATATCAGAAGGGGCGTATTCAATTTATCCGCAACCCGGGCCATATATACGGTATTACTGCTGTGATAAGCACCCACCAGTAGGATTGCCCCGGTTTTTTTAACCAATTCTTTAACGGCACTTTCTCCGGGTTTCCGCTTTCCCTGATCATTGGCGAATACAAGCTTTAGCGGCCTGCCGTTAATGCCACCGTTTTTGTTGACAACATCCAGCGCCATTTCAAACGAATTTTTCATCATGGCCGCATATGGAAACTTTTCCGAATGGAGAACGCCGACAACAACCGGTTCCAACGCCATCCCACTTTTCGGCGTTATGAAAACTCCTATGACAAAGAAAATAAAACATAGACAACCTGTAAGTTTTGATCTGTATTTCATAGGACACCCCCAGTTTATTGAGACCAAACAAAAGTAAACAGCGGTTTTGGTACAAAGAATGGAGCTGAAATCAGAAGAGGAGTAGCATTTACGGTATATTAAGAGGTACTAAAGAGTTAGAGAAGCGTCAATTGGAGTATTTCTGATTCTGTTGTCGGAAATTTTCTTACATACAAAAAAGATTTTAAGATTTAGTATGCGTTCACCGTTCTTCGTTAATCTCTTAACCCCTGAGGCCTGAACCTGTGAACGGTTACAATATTTATTACCAGAATTTTGAAGGAAATCGCAAGACTAAAAAGATAAAATTAGAATCCTGCGACAAACAAATTGGCTTTGGCGCATTTTTTCTTTAAAACTTTACTTGAACACTTTCTGCTGTTATTCTTTTTATATCTTTATTCCATCTGCTCACCCTATTCTTATAGGGTATGAGTTTCAACGAATCCATAAATTCGATTATTGAAACTGGTGTCCAGCCATAAATGAGAATTTTAGTTCAAGATCAAGCCTCCGGCCAGTGGGGCCTACGCCCCGGAGGGGCATGCGAAAAAATAACCGCCCCGTCGGGAAATCTATCGGGACAGGCAGGCATATAATTGATATTCCGAGGATTATTTTTTGAGCATCACCCCAGAGAAATAGGCTCCGCATTTCACAGGGCAGGCGCAGAGATTGGGCTAAAAGACCATTTATGGACGGACACTAACTATTAACCATATCGAATTTGACGTGGAGAAAATCAAACATGAAACTTCGCTTAATCCTCTTGGTGTTGTCTTTGCTTGCCTTCTTATCCGCTTCAACAGGGGGATACCTCTATTACTCATCGTTAAAGGAATCCGCACAAAAAGAATCGGAAAGGCAGACCTCAACACGTGCGGAAATGATTCGGAAAAACCTGTCTTCATTTCTTTCAGAAAGCATCAAACCGGTAAAAACCATGTCCGGGATGAAAGAATTTCGCGATCTTTTGATTCGACGCGATTCCAGTTCTTTTGACAAAGCAAATGCCATGCTCGACCATTTTAAAGCCTCCCTGGATGTAGACGTCTGTTACCTGATGAATTCTATAGGGAATACCATCGCGTCAAGCAACCGAAATGATCCTGACAGCTTCGTAGGAAACAATTTTGCGTTTCGGCCATACTTCAAGCAGGCCATCAAGGGTATCCCTTCCACTTACATGGCACTGGGCACGACATCCGGAAAACGAGGGGCATATTACAGCCATCCGGTTTATGCAGAAAGACAGGACTCTCCGGCAGGGATTGTTGTCATAAAGGCGTCCATCGAGCTTATCGAAAGCGAATTAACAACGACCTCAGGCGAAATTGCTTTAGTTACAGATCCCCAGGGTGTTGTGTTTATTTCTAATCAAAAGAACTGGCTCTACCATTCTATAAAGAAACATTCTTCCAAAGAGATATCTGATATTACCAAATCCCTCCAATTCGGAAATGGACCGTGGCGTTGGATCGGCCTGGAAATTAAAGGGAAAAAATACGCTGAGGATACCGAAGGAAACAAATATCTCATTCACCGGTTGGGTCTTTATAATTATCCCGGATGGGATGTCATCCATTTGTACAATCTCAAAGAAATATCCAAAATCTTTTCCAGCCCTCTGCTCAAAATTATAGAACCCATTATTATTGTGTTGTGTATTCTGGTAGGACTGGCGGTTTTTTTGCTTTACAAAAAGGCGAGTGATGAGCTTTTAAAACGTAAGACTTTTGAGAGGGCACTACAAAAAAGTGAAGTAAGGTACCGTTCCATTTATCATAATACCCCGGCCATGCTACATTCTATAGATCCAAACGGTTGCCTGATCAGTGTGAGTGACAATTGGTTAGAAATAATGGGTTATGAACGTGAGGACGTCATTGGTAAAAAGCTGACACGCTTTTTCACCCCGGACTCGAAGTCCTATGCTGAAACAGCCGTTTTCCCCGAATTTTTTAAGACAGGATTTTGCAAAGACGTTCCCTATCGGTTCGTAAAGAAAAACGGCGATGTCATCGATGTCCTTCTTTCCGCCATAGGTGACCGGGATGATGAAGGAAATATCACTCGATCTCTGGCCGTCTCCATTGACGTCACCGAACGAATCCGGGCGGAAAAAGACCTAAAACTCGCCAAGGAGGAGCTTAGTCGATACTCAAAAGATTTAGAACGTCAGGTACGAAAACGGACAAGAGAGATTAACAGTATTCTCCAATATACCCCTTCTGTTGTCTATATCAAAGACAATGAGGGACGGTATATTTTGGTTAATTCACAATTTGAGGAATTGTTTGGTGTTCAAAAGGATGAGGTTCGCGGGAAAACCGACTATGATATTTTCCCAAAAGAAGAGGCTAAACAATTTCGGAACAACGACCTGCAAGTCCTTTCACAAAGACGTTCCTGTCAGGTAGAGGAAGACGTTCATCAAAAGGATGGTATTCACACATATCTTTCTGTAAAATTTCCTCTCTATGACGAATCAGGTGACATCATTAGTGTTTGCGGAATTTCAACTGATATTACCGATGTCAAAAAGGCCCAGGATCAACTCAGGCGACTTTCGGGAAGCATAATGGCCAATCAGGAAAAAGAACGTGCCGCCATTGCCCGGGAATTGCACGATGAACTGGGTCAAGTCCTGACGGCACTCAACATGGACTCAGCCTGGTTGCATGATCGCCTGAAGGAGATAGATAGCAAAGCGGCTCAGAGGGCGTTGAGCATGGCCGAGCTGATCGATAAAACTATTGATGAAGTTCGGAGTCTGGCCATTCGTCTGCGACCGGGAGTTCTTGATGATCTGGGGCTTGTGGATGCTTTGGAATGGTATACTGCCGAATTTGAAAGACGTACCGGCATCACTTGTGTGTTTGAACACTTTAACATTCCGAACATCAGCGACAATATCGCTACCGCAGCTTACCGTATCGCACAGGAAGCGCTGACAAATGTGGCACGCCATGCTTCTGCAAGTCGAATAGAAGTCGATCTAAAGGAAAAAGAAGGAATTTTGTCGTTAACAACCGTCGATAATGGTATGGGATTTAACGCCTCGGAATTATCGGAAACAGAGGCCCTGGGGCTTGCCGGAATGCGTGAACGCGCCGTTCTTGTGAACGGCGTTCTTAACGTCCTATCCCAGCCGGGAGATGGAACCCGCGTTCATTTCAAGGTCCCCATTGACGGTCAAAAAAAGAGAGACCTTTGAAAAATGTTCAATTTTGTTTTAGTTTAAGGAAGGCGAAAGTTTTAACCAAAAAAATACATGGAGTATTTTGAGGATTTATCCGACAAAGTACGGTGGCGGGTTAAAATTTGAACCTGACGCAAAAATCGGGCAAAAGAGGATATTTTTCAAAGGTCTCAAGGGGGATGCATTGATCAAAGTCTTACTGGCAGATGATCACAGTATCGTTCGAGCCGGATTGCGCCGTCTTGTGGAAGAAAGTGGTGACATGGAGGTGATTGCCGAAGCAGCCGACGGTAAAGATGCGATTCATAAAGTCCACAAGTATGCTCCCGACGTGGCTGTCATCGATATCTCCATGCCGGGAATGGACGGATTGGAGGTTATCAGTCAGCTTCGTTCTTTTTACCCCAAACTGCCGATGATTATTCTGACCATGTACGAAGAAGAACAGTATGTGGTTCGGGCCATCGAAGCCGGAGCTATGGGGTATATTACCAAGAGATCAGCACCGGAACAACTTTTAAAGGCCATCCGCAAAGTACATGCCGGTTTTCGATATCTTACCGCCGAAGCCGCTGAATTGCTGGCGTTGAGAGTGGCCAGGGGGGCAGACAGTCGTTCTCCCCTTGACACTCTGTCCATGAGAGAACTTCAGGTGTTGAGGCGCCTGGCTATGGGGCATACCAATCGTGAGATCGCCGAATCCTACCATATCAGTATTAAAACCGTAGACACATACCGTTTACGGTTGTTAAAGAAACTCAACCTTCGAAACAACGCCGAGCTTTCGCGTTTTGCGATTCAAAATAAATTGATTAAACCCTAATTTTGATGAACTTCTGAAAAGTCAAAACTATACGGTAAAGTAAAAAGCTTCAAATTCCCCCGCATAAATATAGCGGGATAAAAAGGCGCGCAAATTCCGAGGCATGAGGAGTACTTATCGTATGCCGCGTGACGAGAAATGAAGCACAACGCAGAAGTTGGACTTTTTACGAAGCCGTCAATTTTGATTTTTGAAAAACCGATAGAATTCAGACTGGCCGCGTGGATGTGTTAAAATATGAGTGCTGGATTGTAAATAGAAAGTTATAATAAAATGGCACAATTTGAAACGCTTAATTTAGTTTGCTGTTTTATATCCCCAGATAAACCTCTCTCACATGATCGTTGGCCATCAGCTCCTTTCCAGTGCCCTCAAGAACGTTTCTTCCGTTTTCAAGGACATAGGCCCGATCGCACATGGCCAGCGTCTGGGTGACATTCTGCTCCACTAAAAGGATGGTAACACCTTCCTGGTTGATCTTTTTGATTAAATTAAAGATATCCTGTACCAGGATAGGTGACAAACCTAAAGACGGTTCATCGAACATCATCAACTTTGGACGCGACATCAATCCACGACCCACGGCCAGCATCTGCTGCTCGCCTCCGGACAGGGTACCGGCCATTTGCTTTCTTCTTTCTTTAAGTCTCGGAAACAGGGTATAGGCATATTCTATGGTTTCGCTTCGCTTACTCTTGGCTTCTCCGTAAAGGGAACCCATAATCAGGTTTTCCTCGACGCTCATCTCCGGAAAGAGACGTCTTCCTTCAGGAACGTGAACAATTCCCTGTTCGATGATCTTGTTGGGAGGCAAGTGGTCCAGGCGAATACCGTTGAATTCGATGGTGCCGGACGCCGGCGTTAACAGTGAGGAGATGGTTTTGAGTGTTGTGCTTTTCCCGGCTCCATTGGCACCCACCAAAACCAGGATTTCTTTCTCTTTGACCTCAAAGGTGACATCCCAGAGAACCTGTAGATCGCCGTAAAAAACGTTGATTCCATTAACCCTGAGCATGCTGTTCTCCCAAATAGGCCTCGATCACCGCCTGGTTGTTGGCAACTTCCTGAGGGATACCTTCCGCAATGGTTTGGCCGAAGTTGATGGCGTGAATTCGATCCGATATGGTCATGATGACCTTCATGATATGTTCGACAATCAGGATGCTGATACCATTGTCTCTGATTTTTTTAATCAGATCAATGGCCTCATCAAGTTCACCCGGATTTAAACCTGCTGCGACCTCGTCCAGAAGCAATAGGTTCGGCTTGGTCGCCAGTGAACGGGCAATTTCAAGGCGTTTTCTGCCGGCGATGGGCAGACTTTTTGCCAGTTTATCATTCTGGTCCGCAAGATTGCAGAATTCCAGAACGCGTAACGCTTCATCCTTTGCTTCCTTGATGGTGTTGACGCGGCAAAAGGCGGAAGCCGTAACATTCTCCAAAACCGTCATTCTGGCTAAAGGTTTGACAACCTGGAACGTCCGTCCGATACCCAGATGACAAATTTTATGGGTTTTTAACCCGATGATGCTTTTTCCTTTAAACAGGATGTCTCCGGACGTGACGGGAAAAAATTGATTGATACAGTTGAATGTCGTGGTCTTCCCGCTGCCGTTGGGGCCGATGAGGCCGACAATCTCTCCTTCTTCCACGTGAAAGGAGACATCATTAACCGCAAGAAGCCCACCAAAGGCTTTGGTAAGGTTTTTTACTTCAAGAAGTCCCATAATCTTTCCTTATCATCCTATGAACTCGACGGCTTCATTCTAAACACATGTTGCTTGATTTTTCCCCAGTCCCCGACGATACCGTTGGCCAGAAACATGATCACGAATATAACCAACAGCCCGAAAACCAGGGCGTGTGCCTGGCTGATCCACTTGGGGGCCAGACCGAAAAAAGAACTTCTAAAGGTTTCCTGCAACCCCACCATCACAAATGCCCCCACCGCCGGTCCCCAGATGGTAGCAACACCGCCCACGATGCCGACCAGAATCGCCATAATAGAGATATAATGGAGAGAAAATACCACTTCGGGATCAATAAACGCCATATAATTCATATAAAAGGCACCGGCCATGCCGGTAAAAAAAGAGCTGACCAGAAGCGATATGTTTTTATAGAGGGTGGTGTTGATCCCCAAGGATGATGCTGCATCTTCATCCTCCCGGATGGAAACAAAATAATACCCCCATTTGGATTTCATAATCAGATGGATAACATATATACAAGATATAGCTAAAACAAAGGAAATATAATAGTATGAAAGCTTGCTTTTAAACGTCTGAATAATCAGAATGCCCATCATCCCTTCGGTCAGGCTTTCCCAGTTGGTGGCGATCAATCGGATAATTTCACCGCCGGCAAGGGTCGCCAGGGCAAAATAAGGCCCCCTCAACCTGAAACAGACCCAGCCGACAAATAGCCCGACCAGCATGGAGAAAAAACCACCGAACATCATCCCCCACCAGGCGGAAATCCCCAGTTTTGTAGCAAATATTCCGGCGGTATAGGCGCCGACACCAAAAAATATGGCATGTCCGAAAGACACCTGCCCGGTGTATCCTGCCAAAAGGTTCCATGAAGATCCGATGACCACCCACATAAAGATAATGATAACCAGATGCTGATAGTAACTCGACCGGATAACCAGCGGAAATATTAGAAAGAGAATTCCCAAGATGATCAAGAATATATGTTTTTTCATAAGTTCCTCTAAATCCTGGTCAGGCGTTTCAAACCACCGGGCAAGAAAATCAATACAAGCACAAAGATGATGAAACCAACCATTTCTTTATACCCCATGCCAAAATACGTTGCACCTAAAGATTCTGCTATACCCAGGACAACACCCCCGACGATGGCGCCCACTGTGCTCCCCATACCTCCAAGAATGGTAATAACAAAGGCCTTTAAAGTAAAGGGGCCGCCGATGTCGGGAAAAAGGTAGAAAATGGGAATGAGCAAGGTTCCAGCCGCAGCCACAAGGGAGGACCCCAAGCCAAATGTTATGATGGTGATCCGATCGCTGTTGACGCCCATGAGGGTTGCTGCATCCTTATCCTGGGCCGTAGCCCGGATGGAACGTCCGATATCTGTTTTGAGAAGGAACCAAAAAAGTGCGCCGGTAAATACAAGGGCAAATAGAAAGGCGATGACCATGGGCATATTGAAAGAAATATTGCCGAGGAAGAAAACCGAAGAACTGTAGGATGTTTTTACGGTCTTATAATCGGATGAAAAAATAAAGCGGGCAATTTCCACAAGAACCATTCCGATCCCAACGGTCATCAGCACCTGATTTTCCGGAAGGATCGAATCAATCTTCATCAGGGGGTTGAGTAAAAATTTTTGTAAAAAGGCCCCCAAGAGAAATAAGGCCGGCATGGCAACAAGAAGTGAAATATACGGATCAATGTGCAAAAACTGGAAAAGAACAAAGGTGATGTACATGGCCACCATCATCAACTGGCCGTGGGCCAGGTTGATAATGCCCATGACGCCCATGATCAGTGTCATACCGATTCCGATCAGCCCATATATGCCACCGATCAGAATCCCCGCCACAATGGTTTGCAGGAAGACATCCATTTGAAATTCCTTTTTGTGGGGCATAGCCCGCTGCCGGAGAAAGACCGGCAGCGGGCTATATTTGCGATGATAAGTGTCCATCTTGATGGTTACTATGGACACTGAATCATTTCTAATTAGTGTTTATCCATGAATCAAAAATGAACACAATGGGTGTCCAATTCAGAAATGAGCAATTTTTGTTCTGATCAAGGCCGCACAAGGGTTTTCGATCCCCGCATAGCGGGACAGGAAGGCGTACGTCTGTACGCCGCAGCCGGAAACCCGCGGAGAACGCCGAGCAGGACAAAAAAGGCCATTTATGGATGGATGCTAATTAATATCCCCAAGTCTTCATCCAATCCACAGGATATACGAAGGCTTTGGTCGCATGGAGTGTCGGCCAGACCAGTTCCAGTTTTCCATCGATCCACTGAACCACATAGGTGGTAGCCTTGTTTTGGTTCTTCATTTTTCCCCAGGTCGTAAACTTCACCGGTCCGAAAACGGTCATCATGTCGGTTTCGGAGAGAGCCTGCTTGATATCGGTGTTCTTAAAAGACTTGGCCCGCTTTAACACATCCGCAATCACGTAACAGGCGGCGTAGGCCTCGGCGCCGTGATACTCGGTGGGTTTGTTATACTTGGCCACGAATTTTTTATAATAATCCATTGCCCCCGGAAACGGGAGAACTTGATGCCATAAAGTCGCTGAGATGACCTTTTCAGAGGCAACCCCTGAATTTTTCGCAAATTCCGGAAGAGTGAAGCCTGCGGCACCGCCGACAAACATCTTTGGCGTCAATTTCAATTCTTTGGCCTGTTTCATGATCAAAGACGCATCCATAATGTAAGAAACCATATAGACAATATCCGGGTTAAGCTGTTTGATCTGGATCAACACCGGTTTATAATCGATGCCGCCATGCTCATATCCTTCGTTTAAAACCACTTTATAGCCGGCTTTCTCACAAATTTTTGTAAAAGATTGGGCGCCCTTGGTGCCGAACAGTGAATTTTCATAAAGAATGGCCACGGTTTTTGGTTTTACTTTTTCAGCCAGCAAGGTTGTCACAGCATCGGCATAATGACTCACCGGCGGATTCAACCGGTAAATATAATCCCATCCGGACGTGGTAATTTTATCCGCGGAACCGGTATTGACCAGAAACGGCATCTTGTTCTGCTGGCAGACACCGGCCACAGCAAAGGTCACGGAACTGCTGTATCCGCCGCCGATCATGACCACTTTGTCCTTGGTGATGAGTTTTTCCACCACGGAACGACCCACCTCGGGGCGACCGATATCGTCTTCCATAACCAGTTCGAGTTTTTTTCCGTTAATACCTCCGGCGGCATTGATCTCTTCTAAAGCCAGATCAAATGATTTTTTCTCTATTTCGCCGAATTTGGCCTGGGCTCCTGTCAGCGGCAATACGACTCCCACTTTTACGGTGTCTGCTGCCGATGCTCCAGTCAGCATCAGCCCTAAAATGCAAAAAATACTTATCCAACCAATCAAAAATCTTCTCATGAAAATACCTCCTAAAAATTTTAATGCTAATGAAGGGTTAAAAAAGACTAAAGGTTTTTGCAGAATTAAGTGCCGGTGAACCGTTTACGAGTTTTAACCAATGTATAATTTATGATGGGAAAAAGAATAATCACACAACAGTTTAAAAATAACAAGTTTCTACAAAAACATATAAATTAACTTAACAAAAGAAATTATCAGCACAAATAATACATGTCAACAGACAAAAAATTGATTTTTATAAAAGATACTAAAGGTCAAAGAGCTAAATTGGAGCAAGATAAATAATAATAAAACTAAAAATTTAAACTAAGCTTCATGTCCTTAATCTTATTTTCCAAGAAAACCGATCCCTTCTTGCGCTTCATTGTTCTGATAAACTTGCAGAAACCGGCCTTCACCAGAGGACGGAACGTGAACGACATGGACAACTGTTTGGTATGATTCAAACTCTGCAGCCAAAGAAGAGAGTTGGTTGGAAGATTCCATAAAAAATTTCTCATTAAAGATGGTATCGGGTTGGTCGGGAAAAATGGCCACCGGAGCGATTTGAGCTTCCACAAGATCGTTAAAAAAGTGCGTGCCAAAGGATACCTCGGGCGTGTAATCCTCTCTTGCAAAGGACACTTCACCTAAGATTAACGTGTGATTGATATCCTCATAGCCGACACGCACGCCAAGATTGATATCGTTGCTTCCCCACCGGCCGGGCCCGAAAAGGGCAAAACGTTTATCATGAAGGAGCCTGTTGAGACGGCTGATCACGCGGCCGATTGCAAATTTTTCGTCATATGTGGAAAGCCTTCCGTAACATCTCGGGCATACATAAACAATATATTCAATGTCGGGGACAACGGTGTTTAACACCACATGGCTATTGGTAAAAATAATTTGCTCTTGCGGGAGATCTTTCGGCAACTCCACCTCACCGATGTCCTGGCTCACCGCCAGAGATCGACACTGAAGAATATAAAGATGCTCATCATCCCAAGCAAATTCAATATCCACGGGACGGCCGTAAGCGTCCTGAAGTTGCCGGAGCATTTTTTTCATTAAAGAAGGAAAAACCGTTTTGGAAAGCAGGTTTTCAAAGGTCAGACAGGTTCTCACGGGATTGATCGGCTGTCCTTTAAACATGGGTGCGGAAAGATGGCCATCCTGATTGACCGATACCGTCCAATAAAGATCCGGATGGGATATTTCTTTTAAAAGCGTACTATAGGGGATCGATTCCATTTCACCGGTTTTAAGATTGAGCACATCGACGATCTTCTGTGAATATTTCATGATCTGCTGGGCTTCCACTTCCGGTCGAAGAAGGGGGTGGCTCAAATGTATCATTCGAGCATAATCCTCACCGGTACGGTCAACAGCCCGTGTCCCAAGGCCGAAAACCAGTCGCACAAGTCCGTCTTCCTTCTTTATACGAGATGTCCAAGTATAAGAGCTATAAGAAAACCCGACACCGGCGGCCAGAGGGAAAAAATAGTTGCCGAATCGACGACCCACGACTTTTTGTACCAGAACACTCATTTTTTCATCAAAATCGAGCAGGTTATGATTTCGACGATACAAAATTGGGCCGGGGCCGAAGGTGCTCATGTGGACCTGTTTGAGTCCCCAGATGAATTCATTGAGACGTGTTTGGATATCCCCCTGGTTGGTCACAAAAAAGGAATCATACTTGCCGGAAAAGGCATACCCGAAGTTGTCCTCCAAAAAACTTGAAGATCTGAGGATCAGGGGGTGTTCACCGATTTTTTCTAAAAATTCACGAAAATTCTCAACCGTATCCGGTGGAAAAGACGACTGTTTGAAAAGCGCTGAGATGTTTTTGTACTCTTCTTCAATCTGTTCTCGAGATTTGTATTTCTGACTGTGAAATTGATCGAGATTATTGTAATCGAGAAAATCGGAAAAAATGCCGGAGCTGAAATAATATGATTCCGGAATTCTGACGAATTTGTCTATTTCAGGATCTCCTGAAGTGAGTTTTGGAACGAGAATTTTATAGGCCAGAAACATACCGGCAGCCTTGCCGCCGATCTTTCCGGGCCGGCGATGGCTCCAGTAAATGTTATCCACCAATTCTTCGACGTCCCGGATGGTGATGTAGCGTTTGCCGATACCGATAAACGGCAACTGGTTGGAAATAAAATGGTTGATCAGAGCGACCCTGACACCCTCGGCTTCATTGGGAGATATATATAGGTCTCCCATGGGAATCTCGCAGAATTCCTTGAGGGCCTGTTTGATTTTTTTTGAAGTTGCCCCTTCCTTATTGATAACCCTGTTCAGATTTTTGAAGCGGTCTTGTTTTCGGGCCAGATGGATGTGATTTTCGATTTCCGTTTCTTTGAAGAAACTGGCAAAATAAAGATCGATCAGAACGCCAATATATTCACGAATATTTTCCTCGGTTGGATCCTGTCCTTCAGCACGAAGTTTTTCCAGAGCCTTCTGCTCGATCTCTTTTTCAGTGGCGATCCCTCTTTGGGTCAACGCCGATAGAAAAAGCTTTCGTGTTGAATCGAGAAGATGCGGGTATTGCATCAGTTTAGAAAACATGCGGTAGGTTTTGAGCAGATCCAGTTCTTTTTGATCTTTAATGATAAACCTCCTTAACTCAATTAAAAGTGGTCAGGGGTCGGGTGTCAGAAAAGTGCTTGGATTTAAATTTTATAACGCTGTTATGAAAGAGACATGAATCATAAAGTAGAACTCATATTCTATCCCCTGAATACTGATCCCTGACAGAACCCTAATTATGAAAAAGCATAATTAGGGTTCTGTTATACCCATCCTCTTAACCGACACGCCTCAGCCACCCTGGCCACCGACACCAGATAAGCGGCCTGCCGCATGTTGACCTTCTCTTGAAGGTGCATCTCGTGAACCCCTTTAAAAGCATGGGTCATCTTCTCGTCGAGCCGCCGGTGAATTTCTTTTAACTCCCAGTAATAATTATAAGTGTTTTGCACCTGTTCAAAGTATGAGACCGTCACGCCGCCGGCATTGGCCAGAAAATCGGGAAGTACGATAACACCGTTATCATACAGAATGTTGTCCGCACCCGGTGTCGTCGGGCCGTTTGCCAATTCACACAGGATGTTGCACTTTATCTTATGGGCGTTTTCTTCTGTAATTACATTTTCCAAAGCTGCAGGAAACAGTACCGTCACATCGAGTTCCAATAGGTCTTTATTGGAAATTTCATCGGCATTTGAAAATCCCTTCAGGGTTCCGTTGCTGAGTTTATAGTCGACGAGCTCCCGGGCATCGAGCCCTTTGGCGTTATAAACACCGCTTCTGGAATCCGAAGCTGCGACGAGCTTCAGCCCTAATATTTCTTCACCTAAAAGTGCTGCATATTGTCCGGCATTTCCAAAACCCTGAACCGCCATCGTCTTGCCCTTTAAATCGATGCCATGAATGTTGGCGGCTTCGCGGGTCACATAGATTCCCCCCCTTGCGGTTGCATCTCCTCGTCCCTGAGAACCGCCGATGGGAAGGGGTTTTCCGGTAATGACGCCCGGGTGTTTTTCACCCATAATGGTTTCGTATTCGTCCATCATCCATGCCATGATCTGAGGCGTGGTGTACACATCCGGTGCCGGGACATCCTTGGTAACGCCAAGTGTTCGGGCAATGGCACGGATATAGGCACGGGCAAGTCGTTCCTTTTCCGCTTCTGAAAGTGCTTTTGGATTGCAAATAACCCCACCTTTACCCCCACCTAAAGGAATATCCACAACGGACGTTTTCCAGGTCATCCAGGCTGCCAGAGCACGCACCGTATCAACGGTTTCATCAGGATGCCACCGGATACCCCCTTTGGCAGGTCCGCGTGCGGTGTTGTAGACAACCCTGAATGCATGGAAAACATTTGTTGAACCGTCATCCATTTTCACCGGAAGTATAACCTTTAGTTCTTGCATGGGCCACCGCAGCAATTCGTGCATGGCAGAATCCAAACCCAGCCTCTGGGCAGCATCGTCAAGCTGCTCCTGGGCGATTTTAAACGGATTCAAGGTATCTTTCATGACAGGCTCCTTTTAGTTTTTTGGGTTATGGATCATCGGTCGTTGATCATTTGTTACAGTCAGTTTTATATTAACCCATATGAACGTATTATTTCAAGCCCTTAAATATTCTTATAATCAATATTGTCAACCTATGTTATAGTTTTATACCGTATTTAATAAAAAGAACCTACTCAAGTTTCGCACCCTTAATTTTCAGCAATGCTCGTACAACAAAACAGACCGGAAAAAATTTTTAAGGTAAAATCGTATTAGCAATATTAGGGTGCGAAACTTGAAATTTAAACTAAAGATTCAATAGAGGTAAAGTGATGGAAATTAACATGATTTACATAACCGCCGGAAGTAAAGACGAAGCTGTAATGATCGGTAAAGCGCTCATCAACGCCAGATTGGCCGCCTGTGTCAACATTATCGAAAACATGTATTCCATGTACATATGGGATGAAAAACTCCAAGATGCCAATGAAATAATCCTAATTGCCAAAACAACAAAGGAGCGTGTGCCCGACCTGATTGAAAAAGTGAACGCTTTGCACAGTTACAAATGTCCCTGTATTGTGAGTCTGCCGGTATCCGACGGCAACCCGGCATTTCTGAAATGGGTTGCCGACGAAGTTCAATAAAGCTTCACTTAATAGGTATTGCTGTATAAAATCCAGAAGAAATTTCTACCCTATGTTTCTGTTTCTTTCTTGTAAGTTACTTTTTCATTTACCAAGTTGGGCGGGCGGGTTCCTTTCAAACCTTTTGCCATATTCCTGGCCGCCATCTTTGCCATCCGCAGCCTTGTTTCGATAGAAGCGCTTCCAATGTGGGGTGCCAACACCACGTTCTCTTCCATTTTGATAAGTTCCGGGTGAACACTGGGTTCTTCTTCGAACACATCCAACGCCGCCCCTCTGATTTGTCCGTCCTTGATGGCCTCAACCAAGGCTGCTTCATCCACCACCGGTCCTCTGGCGGTATTGATAAGGATGGCGGTATTTTTCATTTTTTTGAATTCTTGGGCCGTAAACATATGTTTTGTCTTCTCTGTCAGGGGAACATGAATGCTGATAAAATCGCTCATGGCAAGGAGTTCGTCGAATTCTACAAATTCCGCTTCATATTCTTTCTCCGCCGTTTCTTTTCTAGATAAACTCCGGTAAATGACCCGCATGTCAAATCCTTTCCTTGCTCTTTTGGCCACCGCCTGTCCAATGGCACCCATACCGACAATACCCAGTGTTTTTTCGTAAATGTCCACCCCCATTTGAGGCTGCATGAGTTGCCAGTTTTTGAATTTTCCAGCCCTTATAAATTGATCGGCTTCAGGTATCCTGCGGGCGGCACTTAGCAGCAGGGCAAAGGCCAAATCGGCCGTTGTCTCAGTCAGTACGCCCGGGGTATTGGTCACCATAATACCCCGTTGGGTAGCGGCTGCAATATCGATATTGTCATACCCCACGGCAATGTTGGAGATTACCTTAAGGGACTCAAGTTCGTCCATGACCACAGAATCAATTCTATCGTTGAGCAAACAGATAAGACCGGCCTTTCCATGAGCCCTTTTAACCAGTTCCCGAACAGGTAGAATTCTGTCCGAGTCGTTGATGTCAATGGTATGCCGTTCTCTTTTTAATATGTCTATGGCGTCCCTGAAAATCCTTCTGGTAATAAATATTTCAGCCATTTTGTGACAATCTCCTCAATTTTTATCTGCCAAATATGGCATCTAAAGTTGGAACTATACTATTTGATCGCCAGTTCGAATCGCTGCTCTTTGACGACTTTTCCCCACTGTTTTCCCTTGTGCTGCTCTACGAGTCGAAAACCATACTTCTCATAAAGGTGTTTGGCAGCATGAAGACCTTCAAAGGTCCAAAGAAAGATACATCGGTAGTCTTTGATTCGGCAAAAGTCGATGGCCCTTTGGATAAGCAGGTTGCCGGCACCTTTACCGCGCAAACTGTCGGATACAATAAACCACCGTAAATGTGCACCCTCGTCTTTGGCATGAATCCCGTCAATGGTAATGGATCCTTCAATGTGACCCTCCAGCGAAGCCGTCCAGAAGCCATCCTGATTTTTGTCATATCTTCCGACGAATCCTGCCATCTCTGCCGCCACTTTGGATTCAAAGAAGGGACCGAATCCCCAACGAGTATTGTAGTAAGTCCCATGAAGTTCCACCACCCGGCCGATGGAACCGGGAATATAGCCGCTTGTTATCTTAATTTCTGACATATGACTCCGATCTTGCCTTTCTGAATTGCAGTTGAATGTGACTTATGCTTCTATGATGTGTTTCTTATATTGCCTATATAAATAAGCAAATGTAAAAACAGCAAACAATAGTGACGTGATCAAGGCAATTATGGCAATTGTATCAGCGAATTGCTTGCCGAAAAGAATAATGAATAACGTACCGTAAATAAACTGAAAAAGCATCCAATAAAGTCGCAGAAAAACTAAAAATAGAATGGGAGAAAAGCACCAAAACAAAATTCTTAAACGTCTTTTCTCACGTTTTGTTTCATTTTGCGCCACTCTGATTGGCCCCCTGGTTCAATTTTGGCGATGATACAGCCATAGATCAATTATATTGCCTGCCTGAATGACATGTTTGTTGATCTTGACTTTGTTTCATCCTGTTCTTTCCCATTTCATAAAAAAACCAGCCGTTATCCCAAACGGTAGATTTCTTGCGCGAGATCCAGAAGCCAAGAAGGCTTTTGGACGATAACATAAATTAACATCAGGCCGATAATGGGTATGGGAATCACAACATCAACTATTCCAAGCAGGATTAAAACGAATATGGATTTTGTTCGAATGTTCATCATCTGATAATTTGTTTTTTTAATTACCTGAATCTTGCACGAGTCGCAGGCTTTCATATGCAAGGCACTTAAGGGCGACGCCATAGTCTGCTATTGCGAGCCCTTTATAACGCAGCAGATGAAAGCCTCCGACTCGCCCTTTAGGGTGAAAATAGATGAGAAAAAAATATCATCCGATTTACTATTTTGGCAACAGGTATGATCCTATGGTGTTGTTTAAACCCTCTTCAATTAAGGATTACAAAGTTTCTCATCAATTTTCATTCAAAATTCAGGTATTAACCTTTAGCAACCTTTTCCCGCTCCTTTTTCTCAACTACACAATAGATGCCGCCCTCTTCGAGGCCAGGCTTAAAACAGCTGTTGCATGAAATACATTTGGCCGGTCTGCGTTCCCCCCTTAGCCAGCGGTTGGGCAAGTCGGGTTCCCGGATCAGTGGCCTGGACATGGCGATATAATCCATGCCATGATTTTTGATCGCTCCTTCCGCAACCTCGAAGGACCGGAAACCACCCACCACCATCACCGGACAGGTGACCCCCGCCTTGATTCGACGGGCCTGTTCCAGGTGATATGCCTCTTTCTCAGGTTTATTTATCCTCTGACGCGCCGGGTTTTTTATGCCGGAGGCCGGGGTGCCGGCGGAGACCTCTATGGCATCGATTCCCTCTTTAGAGAGTTTTTCGGCAGCGTAAACCGAATCACCGAGTTCCAAACCACCATCCAGATTATCCGCAGCATTCAGTTTGATAAGTACAGGATAATCCGCTCCCACCGTCTCTCTCACCTTTTTATACACTTCCAGAAGAAACCGGCTGCGGTTTTCAATACTGCCGCCGTAATCATCTGTACGTCGGTTGGTTAGCGGAGAAAGAAACTGGTTAATCAGATAGCCATGGGCCCCATGAAGTTGCACGGCATCGAAACCCCATCTCTTGGCCCGACGAGCCCCCTCTCCAAATGCAGCAACAATGTCAAAGATGTCATCCTTTGAAAGTTCAGACGGTATCTCCGAAAATTGATCGACCTGAACAGCCGAAGGCGCAAGGGGTTGACGTCCCGCAGTTTCAGTATTGGTTTGGCCGCCGGCATGAACCAACTGGACACAGATCTTCCCGCCTTCGTCATGAACGGCACTGGATAGCGCTACCATCTCCGGTTCAAAATCATCGGTGTGAATGCCCATTTTGCCGGGCATCTGCTTCCCATCCTGCCTTATAAACGTATATCCGGAAACGATCAGGCCGATACCGCCTTGTGCTAAAACACGGTAAAAGTCTATCAATTTTCCCGTGGGACGACCGTCGACGTCGCACATCCCTTCCCAGGTAGCGGATCTTATCATTCGGTTTGGCATCGCCATACCGTTAATTGCAGTTTCTTCGAATAAAGTGGACATGTCTTGCCTCCTCTCACTTGATTTTAGCGTATTTAACCTGCCGGATATTATCTTGTTTTTTCAAACCGGAAATCACAATATTTGGCGCCTTCCATGATGGTCTGTGTTCTTTTTAATTCGATCTGTGGATTGAATCCCTTTAAGAACGAGAAATCTCTGATACACGAAAGAGTGGGTCCCATATCTTTTATCCCCATTTTTTCGTACATTTGGGCATATTCACAATAGGTAACATCAAAAAACAACTCGCTGTCAGTTTCTTTGATCATCTTTATTTCTATTGCACCATCATTGGCCCATACTTTTTTTACGATTTCAGACAGTTCCGTCAGAGTGTTTCCTTCAAGTTCTTGTGCCATCTTTTTCCCTGAGGCGATGGCATCTTCGCTGATGACCTTCCCGGCAATTTTCATTGTTTTTTCATAGCCAACTTCTCCTGCAAAACCATGAATCAGGGAAGACACAATGGGAGCTTGAATTTCTCTTAACTTCTGATGTGTTATTTTCATTTTGGTCTATTTCCTCTTCACAGATAGTTTTTCCTTTTTTCATCCGGTATTTATTCCTGAATTTTTAATGAGTTGGAGGCTTTCATATGCAAGACACTTTAGGGCGAAGCCATAGTGTACTATTGCGAGCCCTTAATAACGCAGCAGATAAAAGCCTCCGGCTCGCCCTTTAGGTGAAAATTAATGAGAAAAAAATCATCATCCGACCTGCCTGCTCGTGCCTCGCATAGGCAGGTGGGTATACCAATCAGGCAAAATGAACGATGATATGATTTTACCTAAACCTTCTTCAATCAAGTAACCTAAAGATTCTCATTAATATTCAGGTCATTTTTCACGTCATCGTCCTGAAAGTTTTGGAAATCAGGCATGTGAAGAAAGGCTCACAAAATTCTTTTTAAGAATTTATCCCGGAAATTATATAGCATCATATCAGATGTTTATAAAAAATCAAATTGTCAAAAAGATAATCGGGAATTTATCAAGATTGACAGTTCGTTTTTTAAATAATAGAACAAGACTAATACTCGATAAATCCACATTAAAAATAGAGGGTTGCAACAAAAGTTTTTAATCAGCAACTTTTTTTCTTGAAAACATTCGAGTTAACGCCCATGAAAGAAATTCCTCATAGAGCATCGGTATCCCAAATTTTGTTGACCGTTGCGGCCTTTGTGGTGGTCATCGCAGGTATGCGTGCATCCGTGACCATCGTGGTGCCTTTCCTGCTGGCAGCATTTATCGCCATCATCAGCGCCTCACCGTTATTCTGGTTGCACCGGAAAGGCCTTCCCATATGGCTGGCCCTGATTATCGTAATTTTTGGCGTTTTATTCATCGGCTTTTTAATTTCAGGACTGGTCGGTTCATCAATCAAAGATTTTTCAGGTGATCTTCCGGTATATGAAGCCAAGCTTCGTGCGCTGATCGCCGGAGTGGTAACCTGGCTAGAATCACACAACATAGACACGGCAGGCCTGGCAGTGACGAAACTGTTTGATACGGGAGCGGCCATGAGGCTTGTTGCCGGGGGATTGAACAGTCTGGGGCAGGTCCTCGCCAATGGGCTTTTAATCTTGATGATCGTGATTTTTATATTAATCGAAGCCTCGAGTTTTCCGGTCAAGTTGCATACAATATTTGGAGATGAAAAAAACACTCTAAAAAATTTCGACAAGTTCATCAACACCGTTAAACAATATATGGCCATTAAATCCTGGATGAGCCTTGCCACCGGCATTGCGGTTTTTATCTTGCTTGCCATCGTCGGGGTTAATTATGCCGTGCTTTGGGGCCTTCTGGCGTTTTTTTTGAATTACGTACCCAATATCGGGTCGATTATCGCGGCCGTACCGGCCGTATTGCTCGCCCTTATCCAGCTCGGATTTGTCAAATCCGTTATTGTGGCAGGCGGTTTCGTTGTTATAAATCTGCTGGTGGGCAATGTCATTGAACCGCGATTTATGGGCCGAGGTCTTGGCCTTTCCACACTGGTGGTTTTTTTATCGCTTCTTTTCTGGGGATGGGTCCTGGGACCGGTGGGGATGCTGTTATCCGTTCCGTTGACCATGACGGCCAAGATCGCTTTAGACAGTAGAGAAGAAACGCGATGGCTGGCCATACTTCTAGGGCCGGAGATCGCGGCCAAAAAGGGTATGCCAACGACTGAGGAAGCCGAATAATGAATTGATAAATTTCGAATTTCGTGATATTATTAACATGTTTTAAAATTGGATCGTAACAAACTGAACCGGGCAATCTGCCCGGTAAAATTTTTTTGGAGTTCTATTATGTCCCTTAATGAAAGTCCCGATTGTCAAATCGAAAATATCATTCATGCTGACGAAATCGAGGTCATTGCCCGAATTGCTACAACCCTTAAAGATGAACAAATGCAGTATTTCTCGCGCAATCATGACTACCTGACAACAGACCTGCATAGCACAAAGGCCAGGCTTGGAATTAACCAGGAAAAGCTGAGTCCCTTTGAACTCAAAGGGAACAAGATCTCTTATGAAGCGAGATTCTGGTTCTATATTCCCGAATACGCTGCAAACCTCACCATTAACAAGTTGATGATACCCGGCCTTGACGTCGGCAAGATATACTTGAGAAATTCTAAACTCAAATACACTGCACAGGAACTCATCAACCTGATTTCAAACCGCATTATCATTGTTCCAAAGGGAACCAAGGTGCTTGAGGAAGGCATTCTGGCTGTACCGGTGATGCCTTTTGTGCATCTTCCCAACCCCAAGGTCCTGACTCCCGAATATTTGAAGGCTGCCGTTCAGAAACATATCCCTCGTGAAGATCTATATTTTGTCCAACCGGAAAAAAAGGTAGACCAGGTCGTCGTGCCTGCCGGAAGCGGCGTCATATCCCATACGACCCTTTTTACACAGCAAAACGAAATCTACATTATAGATTCGGAACACGCTGATGCCAGGGTGGGGAGCAAACACACCAATGGGATCATTTATCTTGAACTTGTCGGCGGCGAAAAAGACTTTGTCAAAGAGATGGCGTATTTCGAGGTCTATAAACCAGCCTCCTCCCTGCAAAAGGTTACGCGAAAGTTCTATGTTGACCTAAACTCCGCCCTATTAGAAAAACTTTACGCGGAACAGGCCGTTAACGAAAAAACCATCGCAGCCGTGAGTGAATCCCAAGGGCAAAGATTCATCAAGCTAAATGAAAAATACGATCAACTGCTACATGAACTGAAACCGAATACAGCATTGATCCTGCAGGATTTCCCTAATCGTCGCCTCGCATCTTATCTCATTGTCGCCGCTGATCTTGGCCTTCTCAGCGATCTGACATTCAGAAAGGCCCCTGAAGAGGAATACTTTTTCCGATCAGAGCACCTTGTTTTTATGAATACACTTCAGGATATGGGGGTAAAGATTTTTTGGAAGAGCCCTCTGCAAGGTGATTTGGTCTTATACAAACGGTTCTTTATGAGGTCTTCGATAATACCTTCATTTCATGAGGCCTTCAGTTCAAGGAAACTGGCCGCAATTTACGGTACTGCGGGAGCCGTAGATGCCGACACCCGAAAAGAAATCATAGACAGCATCAAGTCATTCAAGGATTTCCACGGAGGCATTTGCGGTATCCTCACCGGGGGCAGCGCCGGAAGTATCATGTCGTTTGTGTCCAAAACAGCATCTTCTCTTGGATTGCTCTGTGGCGCCGTATATTGGAAGATTCCAGGGGTAGACATTTTTACCCAGGTGGACTTTGCAGCGCATTTAGGGCGAAATGATTTGCTGGAAAGGCAGGAAATTTTATCTGAAACCACCGAGGCAGACATTTATTTCAAGGGCGGGGTCGGCACCAACCTTGAAAATGCCATTACCTTTGTAAAGAAGAAACTCGGTATCGGTTACTACAAACCCCAAATTTTTATGGGAGAATTTTACAAACCGCTTCAAGACTTGCTCACTCATCTGACATCCGAGGGTATGGTGGATCCCAGCGTCTTTAAGAATTGCTATTTCATCAAGCATGGCGCTGAGATTTTCGAAACGCTTTGCAGACACTTTGGCTCGGAAGACAAAATGGTTCTTGAAGTCTCGGTGAACGAAAATCGGTTATCCGATGTCACCCAAAAATGACAGGAGATTTCATTTCATCTCTAAAATATAACCCTTCAATCGGGCAAGAATCATTAAAAGACCGTCTAAAATTCCTCAATATATTTAAATTTCAGATTGTTTTCCAGTCATGCTATAAATGTCTACTTTTATTATAACAGTAGATTTCAATGATGCTTCTTCATATATAAATGGTCCATCGGCGTATTGGTTCATAATGATATCAAAAGCCTGTCGTTTCAGGTCACCATCAGCAATAAAGCCGGCCTTGCCAAACCCGATAACACTTCTATATTTCATTCCCCACTTACATGCCTGCTCTGATTTGACAACTTGTGTAAGTATTTCAAATTCAAAACAAACATTAGGATTTTTTTTAAGAATTTCAATTTTTTTCCCTTTTGGAGCACTATGAAAATAAAGGGTATTATTTTTGAAACCAAAACACAGGGGAACGATGTAAGGCATATTCTCCTCGCACATCGCGAGTTTGCACACATTTGATCTTAAAATGATGTCTTCGATAGCTTTTTTATCGGTAACTTCTTTATCACTTCTTCTCATATCATTTCACCTTTTTTATATTTACTCATTACTCACGTTTCACACCCCAATATTGCCAACCCGGATATTTCATTGGTGCATGATTGTATGGTGCCAAGGCAAAAAGTGATTCCTGTATAAAATATTATGTGCGATGTATTTTTTCAAATCAATTGAATAAAAATGAAACCCGTATTTAAACGTAATCTTTACCTATCCTGAAACTCTTTAACATACTATAGATGGGGGGCAATCAGGGAAAAAATACTATATATCGTATTTTTTCTTGAAAAATCTTTTTATTTAATATAACAAATAATTCTCGTTCGTAAATTAAAGAAAGGAGAAAATTTATGCGAGTTATTGCGAGTGCGAACCAAAAAGGAGGATGCGGTAAGACAACAACAGCCATTAACCTTTCATCCTCATTATCTCTAAGAGGACAAAAGGTATTGCTCATTGATTTTGATCCTCAGGCCCACGCAACCATGGGGCTAAACGTAAAGCCTTCCGATCTCGAGAAAACTATTTATGATGTGATAACACCAAAGAAAAATTGGCTTTGGGGAATTGAGGATATCTTGCTGCCGGTTAAAGATAACCTTGATCTTGCGCCTTCAAGCCTAATCCTCAGTGCATTCGAACAAGAGCTTTCAGGACTGGAGAGGAGGGAACACAGACTCTTTCATGCCATTCAGCCCCTCAAAGAAAAATATGATTTTATTGTAATTGATTGTCCCCCAAGCATTGGGCATCTTAGCTTTAATGCACTTCGGGCCTGCGATGAAGTAATTATCCCCATCGATATGAGCCTTTTTTCTCTTCGCGGTGTTGCCAAACTAATAGAAATCATTATCATGCTTAAAGAAAAAATTGGCCATGACATTAAATCTCGCGCTCTTATCACGATGTATGATCGCAGGACACGTTACTCCAGGGTTGTTTTAGAAAAAGTTCAGGCAGAATTTGGAAACAATGTCTTTGACACGGTCATTCGTTACAATATCCGTCTCAGGGAAACAGCAGATCTTGGCCTGCCTGTTGGAGATTATGATAAAAATGCCATTGGTCACATAGATTACGAAAACCTGGCTGAGGAGGTTATTCGCTCAGAGGAAGCCAGGATTTACCAGAATCTCAACACCTCCAACGTGACGCAAGATCTGTTGAAGAAGACAGAAGAGTATATTGACACCGCCGCGGAATTTTCCGAGGATGAACTGGCCGGCTCTGAGATGGGTGAATTCTCCGAGGATGAATCGACAGCTTCTGAGATAGAGGAATTTTCTGCGTATTCTTCTCAATCCAATTATTCTCAGATGGTTGATGTCATTGCCAATAGATCCACTGGTTCTTTTTCTAACGATGAGGATGAGATTTAAAGTTAATCAATCGCTGCTTAAACGAAAAAGGGGAAGGTAACGAGGCGCATTCTAAATGGAAAAAAAGAACTTGGGAAGGGGTATAGAGGAGATCTCAAACATATTTTTGTCAACCAAAAAAAACGCAATCGAGAACTCTCATCAAGTCGAAGATCAATGCGAAATCCAGGAAACAGTGACCGTTCGAAAAAAACTTGCATTTTACAATGATAAAAATGTTCAAAAAAATATGGCAAGATCCCTGTCCAGGCATATAGAAAAAGGATACCATATAAGGCGTATTTATCTACAAAAAAATGAAGACATTTCAACTCCGGGAAACAGAATACACAGAAAGGAAAATGTAATTATTTCTATAAAACCCTCTATCTGATTTTTTATGGTGCTCATCGAATCATATCTTTTATACGAATAAATGAAATGGAGATAAAAGGCAGGGCAGACATTGGCTCTGCCTTTATCTTTTCATTTGAAAAATGAGTAAATAATAACTTATCACCTGAATCTTTCAAGAGTCGGAGGCTTTTATATGTCTCGATTTCGGGATTTCCGCTTCACTCCAACAAGGCATTTAAGGGCGAAGCCTTAGTCTGTCTATTGCGAACCCTTAATAACACAGAAGATGCAAGCCCCCGGCTTACCCTTTGGGGTGAAAATTGATGAGAAAAAAAGAACATCATCCGAATTACCATTTGGATAAAATGTATGACGCGATGATGTTGTTTAAGCCCCCTTTAATTAAGGACTATAAAGATTCTCATCAATTTTCATGTAAGATTCAGGTATCAGAATTTTATTGATTGCATTCATCACCCAAACCCATTAAATAAAGATCAATTCAACCCTTCATTAATTATTCAGTACAGTTCATTTCATGCATTATTTATTACTTATTTTTGCGGTTTTGTTTTGGTCCGGAAATTTCATTGTAGGAAGAGGGATTCACAACGAAATACCGCCCATAACCCTGGCATTTTGGCGCTGGACCGTTGCTTTGTTGATTATCCTACCTTTTTCACTGCGGCATATCGTACATCAAAGGGATTTAATTCGGCGGAATTGGAAAATTCTTACATTGTTGGCGATCCTATCCGTCACCAATTTCAGCATGTTTATATACATGGCACTAAAATCATCTACAGTAACAAACACGGTTCTGATAAACTCAATGATACCAATATTTATCGTATTGGTTTCCTGGATGGGTTTCAAAGAACGGATTACGTTAAGGCAAGCTATTGGCATCGTTATTTCTTTGACCGGCTTGATGTTTATTATTGTTAACGGAAACCTATCAACTCTCATTTCCGTCCGGTTTGGCAAGGGAGACATGTGGACCATTTCTGCCGGATTGAGTTGGGCTTTATACTCAGTATTGCTTAGAAAATGTCCGATGGAACTCAATCCATTGAGCTTTCTGACCACCTTAATCATAATAGGCATATTTTTTATCTTTCCCTTTTATATCTGGGAAATAAGCACTGGAAAAACGATGAATTTTACACAAGCCTCAATAGGAAGTATTTTTTATGTCGCTCTATTTTCCTCGATTTTAGCATACATATTCTGGAATAAGGCGATACAAATTATCGGAGCGAACAAGACCGGTATTTTTATTCATCTAATGCCGGTGTTTAGTATCATTTTGGCGATTATTTTTCTAAATGAAGAGTTAAGAGAATATCATGTAAAAGGAACGATCTTAATATTTACAGGAATACTTTTAACCACAGCCGGTAGAATTAAAGTTTAATGATTAGACTTATCTTATTGGGTCTTTTATCCGCAGCTTTTTTTAGTGCAACATTTATTTTAAATCGTTCCATGAGCTTATCGGGCGGTCATTGGGTCTGGTCATCTTCGCTACGTTTTTTTTATATGTTCTTTCTGCTTGTTATTTTAATAACCATAAATAGGGGGGCGGATTATTTACGAGATGTAATAAAAATATTCGTAAAAAACTCTATATTTTGGCTTATCGCCGGAAGTATTGGATTCGGCACATTTTACAGTTTGCTTTGTTATGCAGCAGATCATGCTCCCGGATGGGTTGTCGCCGGTACATGGCAGATTACGGTCATTGCCACCCCTATTGTTCTTCTTTTATTTAAAGAAAAAGTCCCTCGATACGGTGTCTTTTTTTCTTTTCTCATCTTTTTTGGTATTTTGCTCATCCAATTTTATAATAAAGAAAGTGAACTTGCTGTAAAACACATTCTTTATGGTGTGATACCGGTTGTCATTGCTGCTTTTGCATATCCCACAGGAAATCAGCTGTTAAATTTTGCTAAACATGGCAATCACACATTGATACCCCATCTTGACTCTCCAATTTTAAAAGATGCACCGTCATGTGTTTTGCTCATGACGATGGGATCTATCCCTTTTTGGGCACTATTGCTCATAATTGTAACCCCCCCACTACCTCTTAAAAGCCAATTAATCAACACCGGTATTGTCGCCGTATCTTCGGGCGTTATTGCCACATCCATATTTTATAAAGCAAGGAATGCATCAAAATCTCCTTACATAATATCCGCGGTTGATGCGACTCAATCCGGAGAGGTTATTTTTTCCTTGGCAGGTGAAATACTGCTATTAAATGGTGTGTTGCCTAATTTAACAGGAGGTATTGGAATTATAATTATCGTGGTGGGAATTGTCGGCTACAGTTTGAGAACTGCTTGATTGAAATCTTAAAATCTATCTACTGCTTTAATATATAATGTATATTGGAGGTAAAATTTGCCCAAGATAACCATCGGAAGCCTAAGGATTCATTGGGAAAGTTACGGGGAAAAAACCCCTCTGCTGTTGATTAGCGGGGTCAGCGGCGGAACGTGGTCCTGGGAAGAAAGTATCGAAGCATGGTCTCCCCACTTCCGGGTGATTGTCTTTGACAACATAGGTGCGGGTCGCTCCAGCAAGCCAAATCACCCTTACACAATTGAGGAAATGGCGGATCACGCTGCGGCTGTTCTGGATGCGGCCGGAGTGAGGCAAGTTGGGGTGGTGGGTCTCTCAATGGGCGGCATGATTGCTCAAGAATTGACCATTAGACATCCGGACCGGGTCCATCGTCTTGTACTTGGATGTACCCATTGTGGCGGTCGTATGCGAATTCCTCCAAATCCGAATGTGGTCCAACGGTTTGCCAATAACAAAGGTCTTTCACCGGAGGAGGTCATTGATAAAAACCTTACTCTTTTGGTAACGCCTCAATTCCTAAAGAGTGGATCGGATGCATTGAAGCGTTACAAAGAACGGCAGCTGAGGGCTCCCCGCCAGCCGGATTATGCGCTCAAACGACAACTTGACGCCATCGGTGGTTTCGACGCCTGCAGGCGCATTGAAAAAATAAAAGTCCCCACTTTAATTCTCACAGCCGAGCGGGATATGCTCGTTCCGCCTGAAAACGGCCGTTTACTTTCCATCCATATTCCCGGTGCTGTGGAGAAGTCTTTTGCCGGTGCCGGTCATCTCATTTATCTGGAATGTGCTCAGGATTTTAACGAGACCGTTATGAAATTTTTCCGCAATAAGGCTTAAAACCCATTTGCAAATTGACACTTTGCGGGTATTTGCATTATGCTAAGTTATAACTTGTTACGGATACAGCCTTTATTGATACCCCGGCAAGACTTCTCTCAATGGTAGACGAACCTTGCATTGCTTCATAAGGTGCCGCTGCCAAAATTTCTGTCAAAATTTGAGGATTCAGTGATTCGAGAGAATAAAAACAACAGTCAGCGACAAACGTTTTTGAGTGTGGTTATTTTATCCATTCTCATGGTTATCGGGGCAGGTATATTTATCACCCAGTCCCACTTTAACCCGGGGATATTGCAACAAGATGCACTTTTATCGGAGCCAAACAAAGACAAATTATCTTCCCAATTGTCTCCGAACCCATCCTTTGTCCCCTTGCCTGAAGGCATAGAGCCCCTCACATCAACGGAGATATTTGATACCCGCAATCTTTCCGATAAAATCAACGGCAAGGCGGAATTGTATTTGTCCGCCGGTTTTAACCGTTTGGTCAGTCAGCGCTTCAGGGATGACCGTGCCACCGATCTGTGGATGGAAGCCTTTGTTTATGACATGGGGAACAGCCAAAACGCTTTTTCAGTGTTCAGCGCCCAGCGCCGGCAAGATGCAGAGTCGCTCGGTTTGGCTCAATATGCCTACAGGACACCCAACGCACTTTTTCTGATTCATGGCCGTTATTATGTTGAAATCATCACATCCAAAGTATCCGGACAGGTTCTGCAGCCTGTAAGAATGATGGCTGAGACGTTCATTCGTAACACCCCTTCAGAAGCAACCGCCGTCAATGAAATGGCGCTGTTCCCCAAACAGGAACTGGTCAAAAACAGTATGGTCCTAATCTCTTCGGACGCTTTCGGTTATGATGGTTTCGATAAGATATACACCGCCGAATATGAATTTGACGATCACCGCCTCATGGCCTATCTCTCCCATCGCAGGACACCTGAGCAAGCCAAAGAATTGGCCTCGAATTACACGGTGTTTTTATTGGCATACGGCGGGCAAAAGATTGAAGCGCAGTTGCCGATAAAAGGTGCTCGATTGATCGAGATTTTAGACACCTATGAAATTATTTTTTCCCATGGATCGTATTTGGCAGGCATTCGGGAAGCTGCAACCATCAAACAGGCGAAAACGCTGGCCATACGATTATATCATCGAATAAAAGAGGGGGGCAATGAATCCTGATCCGAACAGTAACGGATTGAACCGGCGTCAATTTCTGGATCGATTGGCCAAAGCAGGAATTTCCATAACTGCTGCCTGTGCCGCGGGTTTCTGGTTCCATGACGCCAAAGGTCCCACTTTATCAAAAAATGATCAGTCAAACCTTATCCTGCCGGATTTTTCCATTGACGCTCCGGGGCAAAAAATGAGCATTGTCCGAGGAGAGGACAGGGTTGCCACCTTACGGATGGCTCTAAAATCTTTAGGTGGTGTTGAAACATTTATAAAAAAAGGAGATCGGGTGCTGCTTAAAGTCAATGCCGCCTTTGCATCTCCGGCCATGCTGTCGGCAACGACGCATCCTGCCATCATCACCGAAATGACACAGCTTTGTTTTCGCGCCGGCGCCGCATCCGTCGTGGTAACGGATAACCCCATTAATGATCCTACCAGCTGCTTTACCCTGACCGGCATTGCCGATGCCGCCCGCAGTGCCGGTGCCCGGGTGTTATTGCCGCGCGATGACTTGTTCAGCCCCATGACGGTCAAAGATGCGAAATTGATCCGAAATTGGCCGGTTCTTTACAAACCCTTTACGGATATCAGCAAAGTGATCGGTATGGCGCCGCTAAAAGATCACCATCGAAGCGGCGCATCCATGACCATGAAAAACTGGTACGGACTTCTGGGGGGCCGCCGCAATATCTTTCACCAGGATATACACAGCATTATCATGGAACTGGCCATGATGGTAAAGCCGTCTTTCGTAATACTGGACGCGACCACGAGCATGATGACCAACGGCCCCACCGGGGGCTCTCTTTCGGACCTTAAAAATACCAATACCATGATCGTCAGTACGGATCAGGTCGCTGCCGATGCATTTGGCGCATCTTTACTCGGAAGATCTTTAGACGAACTTCCATTCATCGGCAAAGCGGAAGCCGCCGGAATCGGAACTGCGGACTATCACAAATTGAATCCGGTAATGGCATCGATTTAGTTCAGCAGAGAAACTCTGGCCCTGTAGCCCGTGTCAGAGATCAAAAGGATTTGCCTGAAGAATCGCAGGAAGAGTTTGAAGTGAACTAAAATTAAGGAATTCTGCCAATTATATAAAATCACCGGAGCGAAGCGACTCCATAATTTTAGATCACTTTAGGCAATTTTAACTTGTTCAGCTTTAAGTAAATCAGCCCCTTCCAGGGGTTAAATCAACGCCGGCCCCTCTGGGATCGGATTTTTACTAAAACTTATGAATATCGTAACCACCCGACGAATCTGTCAAGGGTTCTTTTTTGTCCTGTTTTTATGGTTTTGTGCGGTCACCACCCTTGGGGGTCAATGGTGGCAGTTGCGCGGCTGGCCGGTAAACTGGATAATTCAGCTGGATCCGCTGGTGGGATTGGCGACACTGCTCAGCACCCGAACCGTATATGCCGGCCTCTTATGGGGGCTAGTAACGATCGTATTGACAATAATCCTTGGAAGATTTTTTTGCGGCTGGATATGCCCCTTCGGTTCCATTCACCAGTTTGTCGGTTTTCTGGCCAAACGCAAACGATCAATACCCGAAAAAATAAAACTCAACCGATACCATTCCGGACAATCGATCAAATATTG